>WNFR01006713.1_pt1 | contig 11758 bp, 6 predicted proteins | sample 5400221 | NCBI WGS metagenome assembly WNFR01 (sample SAMN13153357, study PRJNA577476) | soil metagenome | isolation source: 40 cm soil under Madrone tree | place: USA:California | collected 2016-06-14 | reverse complement strand
CCCGCGGCAAGGTAGGTGCTCAGGAGGGCGACGGCTTCGTGTGAATAATAATAGACGGCAAGAGCGGCCAGAGTGCTTCGCGGCTTCTCCGGTTTTTCCTGAAAATGCGTGATGATGTTGTTCGAATCGATCGTGATGTTGCCATATTTTTTGATCGCATCCAGATCGCCGATATCATGAACGCCAACCGTCGCTAGAGTCTTCTTCGCGTAGTCAACAAAACCCCGGAGCGATTCGTTAAACAGGTTATCGCCTGCTATGATCAACAAATCGCTCTGCGCCAAATTCTCACGCGTAATCACAAAATTGATATCTCCGATTGCGCCTAACTTATCGTCATCGCTTTTCGAACCATCATTGATGATTTTGAGTTTGAGCGCTGGTTGTCGGTCCTGGTAACGCTCTGCCCAAGCCTGAAAATCATTCGCGAACTTCTCGTTGGTTACGATGTAAATAGTTCCGAGGTTCGGAACATCGGCCAAATTAGCCAAGACCCATTCGATCATGGGCCTGCCTGCGACTTCCAGTAACGGCTTGGCCTTGTCGAGTGTGAGTGGATAAAGGCGGGTCGCATAGCCGGCAGCGAGAATGATTACGTTCATAGCGGAGATGCGAAACGATGAGAAAGACGCAGCGATTTCAGTGCTCGACCACATTCACCGCCGCTAGTTGCAGATGTTTTTGGAGCGCGGTGATGCGTTGTGAATCGGTGATTTTGCTCCGGGTAGAACGGTCAGCGACATAAAAAGTATCGATAGCCGCTCCATCCTGCGTGCTGATGCGGGAGAGTGCAATGGAAACGCCTTCGCGGTCGAGGCACGCGAGAAGGTCGTAGAGCAAGCCGAGGCGGTCTGGTGTTTGAATTTGGATGAGCGTGTAAGTAGGATGCGCTCTGTTATCCATCGCGATGCGAGTTGGAAATTCGATTTCCTGCGCAAGACGATGCCGGCTTTGATCCCTCGCTTTTTCCATTAACTGCCCAAAATCGAACTCCGCGCTTTCGAGCGCGGCACGCAAGGTTTTTTCGACCAGCTCAAGGTCGGCTCTGTCGGTAACCGCGCGTGCTTTTGTGTCGCAAACTCGAAAAATGTCGAGGACGACGTTGTCTCCGCGGGGAAAAATGTCCGCGCTCAAGATATTGATTGGAACGACCGAAAACGAGCCGGCAATTTTGGCCAGTAATTGTTCGCGGTCCCAAGTGCAGAAACTGACGATGCTGTGACCCTGCTCGGGAAAAGCTTGCCAGTTGATCGCCGGAACCAACGGCTGTTCGCCACGGAGGGATACGTTCTCGAGAAATGTGCGAAAAAGCTCAAGATGCCCGACAATCTCGGGAACGTTGAAAGCGCGAAAATAATTGTCCGGCATGAAGTCGAAGTGCGCTTCAATCTCCTCCGCATAATCGGAGGGAAGATTATCGGCGATAGAGCGTTGCAGGCTTTCACGCTCGATTTTTGTTTGTTCGTAATAGGATTTTTGGTCGGCGAGGTATTGCGAAGTCGCATGAAAAAGTTGCCAGACGAGCGATTCCTTCCAATCCGACCACGCTTCCGCGCTCGTGCCCTGTCCGTCGGCCAAAGTGAGGAGCATCAGTTTATTCAAGTTCTTCTGATCCCTCACGATGTTGCCCAACTCCACTATCGTAGCCGGATCATCGAGATTTCTCTGTTGCGCAATATTGGAGAGCGTGAGGTGATGGTCGACGAGAAGAATGAGGGATTTGCGCTGCTCGGAAGACAGCTGCAGACGGGTTGCAACGCGCTGGGCAAAAAGTGCGCTCGCTTCGGAGTGCGGTCGCGCCCCCACTGCTTTGCCCGTGTCGTGCAAAAGCAGCGCCAGGTAGAGAATAAAAGGATCTTCGAGTCGTTCAAAAAGCTTGCGATACGAAACCAGTTTTGAATCAGCTGTCTCCGCCAATGCATCGAGTTTATCGATGCAAACCAGTGTGTGCTCGTCCGCCGTGTAGCGATGTCGAAACTCGTGTTGCACAAGGCAGGTCAGTTGGCCGAACTCGGGGATGTAGCGTCCGAGGAAATCGACGCGATGCATCATTCGGAGCACACGTCCCACTTTCCCCTTTTGCGATAGGATCGTTTTAAAGACTTCACGCGGTGCCTTGGCATATTGGTATGTGCGCGTGATTTGCCTGAGGCTTCGAGTAAGCAGGTCGGCCAACTCCGGGCTAACATCCAAAGCGCGCTCCTGCGCAAGCTGAAATACGTGCATCATCTGCGTCGGGTCTTTGTGAAAGAGATCGCGTTGATCGGTGTTGAGTTGTCCGTTGCGAATGAAGAACGGCCCAACCCGCGTCTCGTCGCTGCGCACCAAAGGCAGAAAATTGAAAAGAGAACGTGTCCTCTCCGTGGCGCGTCCGCTCGCAAATTGTTCCGTGATCCGTTCCGTCACGCGAAAAATGTTTCGCGTATGCTCATAGTACTCTCGCATGAGCGCCTCGCTTCGGAGCTGCCCCCGCTCTGGGGAATAGTTCAAGCGTGTTGCAATCTGCTCCTGCATATTGAGGTGCAGAAAGTCTGTGGCTCGCCCCGTGACGTAGTGCAGTTCCGTGCGAATGCGAAGTAGAAAATCGTAGGCCCGCTCAATCCCGCGCTGATCGGATTCGCTCAACCAATCCTTTCCGACAAGGTGAGTCGTCGTCAGGGCGCCTTCCTTGAAATAAGTCATCCAGAGTAGATTTTGATAGTCGCGCAAACCGCCGCATCCGCTCTTCAAGTGTGGCTCTTGCATGTAAACGCTGTCGCCAAATTTTTTATGGCGTGCGATTTGGTCCTGCATCCGCATCTCGACGTAGCGCCGCTCATTGCCAGCCACACATTTTGAGCGGAATTGGTCTCGAAATTCGCGCGCCAGCTTGGCATCTCCCGCCAGATAGCGCGACTCGAGCATTGAGGTTTTTGTGCGCATGTCGCGATTGGCCTGCGTGATCGCCTCCTTAATCGAGCGCGTAGAATGGCCTACCTTGAAACCGATATCCCAGAGCAAATAGAGAATTTGCTCAACGATTTGCTTGAGGTAGGGCGCGACTTTTCCACTGCTTCGGCCATGCAAGAGCATGACATCGACGTCGCTAAAAGGATTAAGCTCTCCCCGGCCATACCCACCAAGCGCGACCAGGGCGAGCGGCAACTTCGCCCTCTCCTTGCTTCCCGCTGAAGCAGTTGCAGCGGTGAAAACGTGTCGCAATAGAACATCGACTAGGTCGGCCCGTCGCGCACAAATTTCACGGCCACTGCCGCCAGCCTGGTGTTTGAGACGCAAGCGATGTTCTTCGATCTTCAGAAATTTCTTGTAAAAGGGAAGGACTTCCGTCGGACGTCTTGCGCCGGTGGCAGCGAGTTGGTTCTCTGCGTGTGCCAGAACTTGTTCGAGATGGCGAGACATGGTGACTGTCGATCTTAGCGCGGGATGTTCTCAGCGCCAATGAAGGTGTAGGCGAGGACCCGTACGCAGACGGCAGATTCTACACGCAACCCGCTCGTCACAGCTCGATCGCGTAACGCTTCATTTTGTTGTAAAGCGTTGGCCGCTGGATGCCGAGGAGCTGGGCAGCCTTCTTCTTGTTCCCATGACACTGCGCGAGCGCCTGAAGAATTGTCTTCCGCTCCATGTCATCCAGGGTCTGGACCCCGCCTCGCTGCGCAATCCCGCGTTCGGTCTGCTGGAGCGCGTTGGGCAGCTGTAATTCTGCGGGTAGCTCTTTCACGCTAATGAGATTTTGGCGCGCCAGAACCACTGCGTACTCCATTGCATTCTGCAATTCGCGCACGTTGCCTGGCCAGGCATAGTCGAGCAATTTCTCGAAAGCATCCGGCGCGATCGTTGGCTCGGGCTTGCCCAGTTGCTGGGCGAATTGTTTCACAAACGCAGCGACCAGTGGCGGAATATCCTGTTTTCGTTCTCGTAGCGGCGGCACTTCAATCTGAAATGTATTGAGCCGATAATACAAATCCGAGCGCAGGCGATTCTCAGCGAGCGCTTGGGCGACGGGCCGATTGGTCGCGGCGATAACGCGAAAATCGGCCTTGAGCATGCGGGTGCTGCCCAGCGGCCGGTACTCGCGCTCCTGTAGCACGCGCAAAAAACGCGTCTGCAAATCCGCTGGCATATCGGAAATTTCGTCGAGAAACAAAGTGCCTCCGCCGGCCGCGGCGATCATTCCCGGAAAATCGTTCATCGCGCCAGTGAAAGCGCCTTTTACATAGCCAAAGAGTTCTCCCTCGATCATCGTCTGTGGAAATGCGGCGCAGTTGAGCTTTACCATCGGTTTGGCAGCGCGACGGCTGCGTGTATGGATCACATTGGCGATTACTTCTTTGCCCGTTCCGCTTTCGCCTGTGATCAAGACATTTGCTTCCGAGGGCGCCATGGCTTCGATCAGTTCGTCGATCTCCTGCATCGCCTTGCTTTTAAAAACAGGAGCCAGCCGCGTCTCGGCAATTTCAAGACGCTTCTCTAACTGTTCTGTTTTCTGTCGAAGTTCTTTCGTCTCGCGGAGAAGCGATTCCTTTTCCAAAGCTTTCTCGACCAAGCTAAGCAACTCCTCCGGCGCATATGGTTTGCTGATGAAATGAAAGGCTCCGCGTTTGATCGACTCGATCGCGTTGCTCAAAGAATCGTGCGCGGTCAAGATGATGACCTGGGTCTCTGGAGACTCAGCTTTGATTTGATCGAGTGTTTGCAGCCCTTCCGCATCGGGTAGCTGTAAGTCAAGCAAAACCAGCTCAGGCGACTTCGTCTTCAGCAATCGAAGGCCGTGCGAAGCAGTGCCGGAAGTCTCAACCTGGTAACCGCGACGGCCGAGAAGCGCCTCCAGTGTTAGGAGGATCGGTCGCTCATCGTCGATTATCAGAATTCGGCGCTGCGCGGTTGTCATGGAGATGATGCTCGCGCCAAACCAGCTTGCGGTTGACCGTTTTTAGAATTGATCGCTCCAAAATTCAGGCCCAATACTTCAACTCTCTTTTGCGGACAAAGGCAACGTAATTGTCGTAACCAGAACCGATTCCGTTGGGTCATAATGAGCGCGCAACTTGCCGCCGTGAGCTTCGACAATAATGCGCGCAAGATTTAGTCCAAGTCCATAATGCCCGGGGCTGATTTTCCGAAGCGGTTCGCGTCCCCAGTTTTCGGTGGATAATTCGAATCGCGACTTTGGCTCGCAAAGCGTGAAGACAAAGCGGTCATTGTCGATCTTTGCCGTGACGGTGAGCGGACCCTTGCCACGCTCATGTCGAAAAGCGTTGTTGAAAAGTTCAATGAACGCCTGCTGCAGCAGTTGCGGATCAATCTCGAGGGCGGCTCCACGGAGGTGGACGTCCCAACTGATGGCCGTACTCTCCCGCGGGAAATCAGTCACAACCTTCTTGCGCAAGTCCTCGATAAAATCCGCGCCTCCATAGGGCATGACTTCGGTTCTAATCTGACCCAATCCCGCAGAAAGCTTCTGCAAGATCGTGGTCAATCCCGAGAGCGCTTCGCGCAACCGTTTGATCTCGGTCTTGATTTCCGCGTCGGCGGTCAACTCGCCGATATAGGCACTTTGCAGCTCGATCGCGTTCAAATGATTGCGCAGATCGTGACTCAATTGCCGAACGAACTGCACGATATCGATCCACGGAACACTTAACGCATCACCTTGGTTCCCGGGATTCGCGCTTACCATAGTCCGGCGCAAAGTTAACCGCTATTCTCCGAGTGAAAAATTCTCATCGCCCGGCTGTTGGCCCTCGGCAACCCGGATATGCGAATCATTGCTCGCCAGATGACGCAGAGCATGAAATACGTCTTCGGGATCGGCGTCGATGGAGCGGGCAATTTCCTCGGCCGTTTTTACGGCTGTGGCGCTAAGATTTTCACGCACCTGCCTTTGCAGTTGCAACAATTCTGTCGCCGCTTTTTTTCCGGCCTCTACCCCAGGCTGATGATATGCATTGATGTTGACGAGCGATCCATAAAAACCAACTGCGCGCTCATACAGCGCGATTAATGCTCCGACGTTAAACGCGTTCACTTCCGGGAGGCTCACGGTGATCGACTCACGCCCGCTCTCATAAAGTGCACTGCGTGTCCCGCGCAGGAAGCCCTGAAGATAATCACCGCTGGTAATGCCATCCTCCACTTCGAAGGCCATGCCCTGTCGATCTTTGCGAACCTCGATGAAGGTGACGAAAAAATTCAAAACACCGTCACGCAATTGCTGGACGTAAGCGTGCTGATCGGTCGAGCCTTTGTTACCATAAACGGCGATGCCTTGATGAACGATGTTTCCATCAAGGTCTTTTTCTTTGCCTAACGATTCCATCACCAGCTGCTGCAAATATTTGCTGAACAAGGCCAGCCGATCCTTGTATGGCAAAATGACCATGTCTTTTTCGCCACGACCGTTGCCAGCGTAGTACCACATCAAGGCCAGAAGCATCGCTGCGTTTTGCGCGATGTCGGGCAGCCGCGTCCGTTCGTCCATGGCCGCGGCCCCTGATAGGAAGCCGTCGATATTGAAACCTTCGAGCGCCATCGGCACGAGCCCGACCGCGCTCATGACGGAGGTTCGTCCACCGACCCAATCATGCATCGGGAAACGCGCCAGCCATCCATTTTTCGTCGCGTATTTGTCCAGGTCGCTGCCCACTCCGGTCACCGCAACCGCATGTTTGCCAAATTGAATTCCGGCCGACTTGAATTTTGCCTCCGCTTCCAACATCCCGTTGCGCGTTTCCTTCGTGCCGCCAGACTTCGAAACGACGATTACGAGCGTCCGTGCAAGTTCTTTGTCGATCTTGTCGAAAACCCGATCGAAACCATCGGGATCAGTGTTGTCGAAAAAATAAATGTCCATTGGGTCGCGGATTGATCCAAGCGCATCGGCGATGAATTGCGGGCCGAGCGCGGAGCCACCGATCCCGATCAACAAGATATGCGCGAACTTTTTTCCATTTGCCGCTACAAGTTTTCCAGAGTGAACATCCATCGCGAACTTCTTGATGCGTTTGTTCGTTTCTTCGATATCGGCGCGCAGTTGCTTGTTCGGCGCCAGTGCCGGATTGCGCAACCAATAATGGCCAACCATTCGCTTTTCGTCCGGATTGGCGAGCGCGCCCGCTTCTAATTCGTGCATGGCGGCAAATGCCTTGTCGATTTTGGACCGCATTTTGTCGACAAAATCATCCGAAAATTTCATTCGGCTGATGTCGATGGAAAAATCGAGCTCGTCGTAGCGCAGAAAATATCGCTGGAAACGCTGCCAGAGTGAGGAGGAAGCCATAATTAAGCTAGCCGCTGTGGATGTTTTGAAGCAATTAGCGCGACGGTGTCGGTTGTTTTCCGGGAACAGCGTTTGGCCGAATCGGCACTTCCTCTTGCGGCGCAACTTCGTATTCCGGCTTGGGCACGCCCATCAGCCAGTGATCGAACCAGCCGACAATATTTTCCAATCGCTCGATGCGATGCCACGGTTGGCCGGAACGCGAAAGCTCATGAGATTCGTTAGGGAAGCGCACCATTACCGTCGGGATCTTGCGAAACTTGAGCGCGCGAAACATTTCTTCACCGCCTGCGCCTGGCGGCGTGCGGAAATCTGCCTCGCCCAGAATGAACATCATCGGCGTCTTCACATTCTTGATGTAGGTGAGCGGCGATCGCGCCTTGAAGTCCTGCTCGTTGTCAAAAGGCGGCGTTTTGAACCAGATCGGTTGAAAGAGGGTCAAATCGGCCGTGTACCACCAGTTCGTCCAACTGGCGATGTCGCGTTGGGCCACGGCTGCCGCAAAGCGAGTTGTTTGTCCTACCACCCAATTGGTAAGTAATCCGCCGCCACTCCCGCCGGTCACGCCCAGTTTGTTCTTGTCGATGTAATCGCGCCGAATCACCTCATCCACACCGGCCATCAAATCTTTATAATCATCACCGGGATAACGATATTGAATGATGTTGCCAAAATCCTGGCCGTAGGTCGTGCTCCCGCGCGGGTTTGGATAGAGCACGACGTAACCTTTCGCCGCCATCCATTGGAACTCGTGTTCAAAAATATATCCGTAGGCTGCATGCGGCCCGCCGTGAATGTTCAGGATTAGCGGATATTTTTTCGCAGCATTAAAGTCGGGCGGTTTCTGCACCCACGCCTGAACGTGTTTGCCGTCGAATGTCTGATACGAAATCTCCTCCGGTTCGCTCAGGTTCAGCGTCGAGAAAAGTTTATTGTTAATGTCGGTGAGCTGCCGCGGCTCTCCGCCGCTGCGGTCGAGCGCAAACAAGTCGTTGATCCGTGTCGGAGTCGAACTTGTGTAGATGATTGACGAACCATCGGCTGAAGCGCGGAAACGCAGCACCGCTTGATTGCCGCGGGTGAGATCAGTTGTCTCGCCGGTCCCGATGTCGAATGACGCCAGGATCGTTTTGCCTTCCTTTCCATAAACTTCGATCAAGCTCTTTCCGTCCGCCCTCCAGATAGGAAGGTTCGGGCCGCCGGCGCGGGGCGCAGCACTGTCGCCAAAAACCCCGTTGCCAAGATCGAAATCAAATTTCGCGGTCAAATTTTGCGGCTTCGCATTTGGCGTTAGATCGACAATCCAAAGATCGGGCTGCGTGTAGGAGTTAACCGGGTGCGTCGTCGAGGCAATAAACGCGATTTGCCTGCCGTCAGGGCTGAGCGACAAACTGTCGATATCCATGTCGATTGAATTGAGTTTGGTTGCGCCGCCGCCGTTCGCGCCAATCGAGTACAGCTCGCTCTTTGGGAGGTCGTAATACGGCTCGTCCACCCGCAGCGACGTGAAATAAATCTGTGCCCCGTCTTTTGCCCAGATCACGTTGCCTTCGTCGAACCGGCCGAAAGTTAGTTGCCGCGACTGTACTTTCTCTTCCGCGCCGTGCGGGGCGGGGACCACCCAGATATGCTGCCTGCGCTTCGGGTCCGCGTACCCTTCGTTGTCCTCCCGATACACAGCACGCGTGATTACGTGAATGTCGCTTTCGTGTTCAGCCTCGGCTTCTACTTTCTTTGCAGCTTTCTCGCCTTCCTCCCTGGCCGGGCCGCTTTTCTCCGCCGGTTTCTTTGAAGATTCGCTTGAAGGCGAAGGGGAAATTTCGCTCACCGCTTTTTTCAATTCTTCTTCCTTGCGCTTTTTCTTTTCCTGTTTTGCTAGGTCCTCCGCATTCGTGTCGCTCGTGAACGCGATCGATTTCCCATCGGGCGACCACACAGGATTGGCTGCCCCTTTGGACAAATCGGTGAACGAAAACGAGTCGCCGCCAGCCATCGGCAAGATCGACAATTGAGGAGACTCTGGCTTGCCGTCCTTTTCGGTCACACGCAGGAAAAGCAAATATTTCCCGTCCGGCGACCAGCGCGGCGTTGAATCGTGGTCGCCTTTGGTCAATTGATGCGGCTCTTCTCCGCCTGCGGTCGGCACTGACCAGATCGAAGTGTTATAACCTTCCTTCTTTTCGTTTACCGTTACGCGCACAAAGGCAACGCGCGACCCATCCGTGGAGACTTGTGGATCGCCGATCCAGACAAAATCCCAAAGATCTTTTTCGGTAATGTTTCGTTTCCCAGCGAAGACGCTGGCGAAGCCAGCAACGAGAAAAACAAGCAGGTGGATTACGGTTAGGCGCATAAGTTTTTAAATCGTGTAACGAAGCCGAAAATCCGAAATGCGAGATCGACATCCGTTTCATTCATTCATTCATTCATTCGTTTCGGTTTTCTTTTGAGGTTTGGAATTCGGATTCGTGATTGTCATTCACATGTGTTCGATGACGTTATCACCGAACTGCGAGCATTTGATCTCCGTTGCGCCATCCATCAAGCGCGCGAAATCGTAAGTGACCCGCTTGCTCGCAATTGCGCCGCTTAATCCTTTGAGAATTAAATCGGCAGCTTCCATCCAGCCCATGTAGCGGAACATCATTTCCCCCGACAGGATGACGGAACCGGGATTCACTTTATCTTGATTTGCGTACTTTGGGGCCGTGCCATGTGTTGCTTCGAAAACTGCGTGGCCCGTGATGTAATTGATGTTGCCGCCAGGCGCGATGCCGATTCCGCCGACTTGTGCGGCGAGCGCGTCGCTCAAGTAATCGCCGTTCAAGTTTAGCGTAGCAATAACGTCGAAATCTTCCGGACGCGTCAGGACTTGCTGTAGTGTGATATCCGCGATCGCATCTTTGATTATGATGCCTGCACCCGGTTTGCCCATTGGAATCTCGCACCACGGGCCGCCGTTAATTTCTTCGGCGCCAAAATAACTTTTCGCTATTTCGTAGCCCCAATCGCGAAACGCGCCCTCGGTGAATTTCATGATGTTGCCTTTATGCACGAGCGTTACGCTCTTGCGCTGGTTCAGGATCGCGTAACTGATCGCGCTATGGATCAGGCGCACACTACCATGCCGGCTGACCGGTTTGATCCCAAGACCGACCATGACATTGTCTTTCTCCGGCGCGCCCACTTTTTTCCAAAAATCCGCCGCCTTCTCGCGTGTGCCGAACCGGATCTTGTCGAATTCTTTGGGAAATTCTTTGGCAAAAAAATCGAGGATCTTCTGTGACTCAGGAGTGCCAGCCGCATATTCGATCCCAGCGTAAATGTCCTCGGTATTCTCGCGAAAAATCGTCACGTTTACCTTTTCCGGATGCTTCACGGGCGAAGGGACACCTTTGAAATACTGGATCGGCCGCAGACAGACGAAAAGGTCAAGAAGCTGACGAAGTGCGACGTTGAGCGAACGAATGCCGCCGCCAACGGGGGTCGTCAACGGACCTTTAATGCCGACTAAAAACTCGCGGAATGCTTCGACCGTGTCTTTCGGCAACCAATTGTCGAACCTGTCTTTGGCCGCCTGACCGGCGAAAACTTCGAACCACGAGATTCTCTTTTTGCCGGAGTACGCTTTTTCAATCGCCGCATCAAGGACGCGGACACTCGCCGCCCAAATATCCGGCCCGGTCCCATCCCCGCGGATGAACGGAATAATTGGCCGATCCGGCACGTTTAATTTATCGGTTCTTGAAATTTTCTCGCCGGCTGGCGGCGCGATGTCTTTGTACGGCATAAGGGTTGAATCTATCGGCCGGTCGTCCACCGTGCAAAATAATCCGGCGTTGTTTGAAGATCGGACGCTCCCTAAATAGCGAAGCTCTCGAAGAACGCAGCGCGTACGGGAGTCGAACCCGTGCACCAGCCTTGAGAGGGCTGTGTCCTAACCACTAGACGAACGCGCCGTTATCGGCCAACGATCTTAAAGGCACGGCTCTTTGTCGGCAAGCCGGTCTTCCCAAACGTTAAGATGGGTCGAACGCGAAGCGCATTAATGCTCGTTCTCTTCGGCAGGGCTTGAGACGGGAGAGGCGCTTGGCGAGGGCGAAGGCGAAGGCGACGGGCGCACTCGGGATTGAGCGAGCGACGCAAGATGCGCCGCCTTCGTGGTATTGAGTTTGCTTTTTACTTGCGGATCTTTGGCGAGCGCCTGCATGTGTGCGTAGTAAATGTCATAGTATTGCCGAAGCCGTTCCCGCTTCTCCAAATCCGTGCGCGCCAATTCAGCCGCTTTCTTCGCGGCTATGACGTCTGCATTATTAGCCACTTCGTTTCGGAGCCGCCTCCATTCGAGGTGTAGTCGATAGTCATCCGCCGTTTTACCGAGCGAGGTTTGTTTGAAGATTTCGTCGAGTTGCGATAATTCCGGAACATCAGGCAAGGCTGATGGTGTTGCAGCCGGAGCGGTCTGCTCACTTCTCTTTG
>WNFR01008251.1_pt1 | contig 11760 bp, 9 predicted proteins | sample 5400221 | NCBI WGS metagenome assembly WNFR01 (sample SAMN13153357, study PRJNA577476) | soil metagenome | isolation source: 40 cm soil under Madrone tree | place: USA:California | collected 2016-06-14 | reverse complement strand
CCTCAGTCTGAATCGGCCGCGCATGGCGAAGCTGGCCGATGACGTGCATTACCGGCGGAGCGAAGTTCACCGCGCCGGCCTTGCCGTGGAAGCTCGCTGCGATCCCCCCGCGCGTCTCGACGCCGTCCAGTTGCTTCAGAAAGTCGATATGAAAGTAGGTGCGCCTGAATTCGCCGTCGGTGACGCCCTGCAGACCGAGGTCCTCCTGGAACTTCACGATGTCGCGGATCGCGCCGTCCTCGACCGCGCGCAGCTCCGCCTTCGAGAGGGCGCTCTGTTTGAACCGGTCGCGGGCGTCGAGCAGCCCCTGGGGCCGCAGGAAACTGCCGACGTGATCCGCCCGGAACGGCGGCGCGTTGCGTTTGCTCATGATGCCCCTTCCGGATCGCTCGATTTATGCAGGCATTTCAGGTCATCGCGGGGTGCGGTGTCAACCGCAAGTTGGGTGATACGATACTTGTTATCCCAGTCTTCGCCATCGTGATGCGAAGCACAAATCGCGCAGTCGGAGGAGAAAGCGATGTCAACAGGAAAACGGGGCATGTTTGGCATGACGGTCATCGTGGCCAGCGCCTTTGCGGTCGCGCCGGTCCACGCCGAGGAGCCGATCAAGGTCGGCATGGTGCTGGAAATGAGCGGCCCCTTTGCCGACATCGGTCGCCAGATCCTCGACGGCGCGCGGGCCTATATGAAGGCGAACGGGGACACGGTCGCCGGCCGCAGGATCGAGCTGATCGTCAGGGACACCACCGGCGCCGCGCCGGAAATCGCCAAGCGCCAGGCCCAGCAGCTGATCGCCAACGACAGAGTAGACTTTCTCGCGGGCTTCGGCCTGACGCCGAACGCGCTCGCCGCCGCGCCGGTGGCGACCACGGGAAAAACGCCGATGATCGTGATGAACGCGGCGACCTCGATCATCACCACGAAATCACCCTATATCGCACGCGTTTCCTTCACGCTGCCGCAGATTACTGCGCCGATCGCGACCTGGGCGATCAAGAACGGCATCAAGGAGGTCTATACCCTGGTGTCGGACTACGGCCCGGGCATCGATGCCGAGACACAGTTCAGGAAGACCTTTGAAGCAGCGGGTGGAAAGATTGCCGGGGATGTGCGCGTGCCGCTGCGCAATCCGGATTTTTCGCCCTTCCTGCAGCGGATCAAGGACGCGAAGCCGCAGGCGGTGTTCATCTTCCTGCCGGCAGGCGAGCAGCCTGTGGCTTTCGGCCGTGGGCGGCTGGGATGGCATGACGGCGATCTATGAAGTGGTGCGCCGGCTGAACGGCAAACTCGACGGCGACAAGGCAATGGAAGTGCTCAAGGGCCTGAAGCTCGACAGCCCGCGCGGGCCGGTCACCATCGACCCGGAAACCCGCGACGCGATCCAGACCATCTATATCCGGCGGGTGCAGAAGGTGAACGGCAAGCTCTACAACGTCGAGTTCGAACAGGTGCCGAATTTCAAGGATCCGGGAAAATAACCAGTGATGAGTGATGAGTGGAAAAAGTCTATCCTCGCCTGTGTACTTTTGCGAATTTTCGTGTTCCTCCGCGTCCTCTCTATGTTTTTTGGCTCCCACGTAACCTGAGGGTTAGTGTCCGCCGAAACAAATCGCTTCGCGCCGTGTTTTCTCTGTGCGTCAACGCATTTCGTGCCGGCCCGTGGCCGGCCGGGTGGACTGAGCAAGGGCGAACCCGTAGAATGCGCGGCTTTCTCCAATCTCCAGGCTTGGGCGCGGATACCTCCCGGCCGGCCAGCGGCCCATGAGTGACATCTCCAGGGAAGTTCTTGCCGAAAGAGTCGAGCAGCGGCGGACCTTCGCCATCATTTCGCACCCGGATGCGGGTAAGACCACGCTTACAGAAAAGCTGCTTCTTTTCGCCGGCGCGATCCACATCGCCGGCAGCGTCAAGGCGCGCAAAGCCACCCGCTACGCCACCTCGGACTGGATGGAAATCGAAAAGCAACGTGGCATTTCGGTCGCCAGCTCGGTGATGCAGATGGAGTACCGGGGCAAGGTCGTGAACCTGCTCGATACGCCCGGCCACCAGGACTTTTCCGAAGATACGTACCGGGTGCTGACCGCCGTGGACGCGGCGCTCATGGTGATCGACGCCGGCAACGGCGTGGAAGCACAGACGCTGCGGCTGCTGGAAGTGTGCCGCTCGCGCGGCACGCCCATCCTCACCTTCATCAACAAGATGGACCGGGAAGTGCGCGAACCGCTGGACCTGACCGATGAAATCGAGCGTGTGCTCGGCATGGCCGCAGTACCGTTTTCCTGGCCGATCGGCATGGGCAAGACGTTTCACGGCGTTTACGACCTGGCGGGGGACCGCATCCGCGTGTTCCGCGCCGGCGATGACCGGTTGGGGCAGGTCGACGAAGTCATTAGCGGACTGGACCATCCTTCGCTGCGTGAACGCTTCGGCACCGAGTTCGAGCGAGCGCGCCACGACATCGACCTCATTCGCATGGCCACGCCCGCCTTCTCGCGCGAGGAGTTTCTCGCCGGCCGGCAGACACCGGTGTTCTTCGGTTCGGCGATCAACAACTTCGGCGTTCGCGAAGTGCTGGATGCGCTGGTGGACATCGCGCCGCCGCCGCAACCGAGAGTGGCGGTGCAGGGCAAGGTTGATCCGCATGGCAAGAATTTCTCCGGTGTCGTTTTCAAGATCCAGGCCAACATGGATCCCGCGCATCGCGACCGCGTGGTGTTCGTGCGCGTGTGCTCCGGACGTTTCGAACGCGGCATGCGCGTCAAGATCCAGCGCACCGGCAAGGAGATCCGCCCAAACAACGTGGTCTCCTTCCTGTCGCAGCGGCGCGAACTGCTGGACGAAGCCTACGCCGGCGACATCATCGGCATTCCGACCCACGGCGGCATCCAGCTCGGTGACACACTGACCGACGGGGCGGAACTGCAATACGCCGGGCTGCCATACTTCGCTCCGGAAATCTTCCATACCATCGAGGTGTTGAATCCCTTGCGTGCCAAGCAGCTTCGCACCGGGCTGATGCAGCTTGGCGAGGAAGGTGCGATCCAGGTGTTCCGCCCATTGCGCAACTCCATGATGCTGCTGGGCGCGGTGGGGACCCTTCAGTTCGATGTCGCCGCGCACCGCCTGCAGCACGAATACGGAGTGGAAGCGCGGTTGATGCCGGCTTCATATACCTGCGCTCGCTGGGTGTCGGCCGACGATCCCGCGGAGCTCGAGAGGTTCGTGGAAGCCAATGCCGGCCGGTTGGCGCGCGATGCCGCCGATGCGCTGGCGGTACTGACCAATACCAAGTACGAAATGAAAGTGGTCCAGGACCGCTGGCCCAACATCAGGTTCCACGCCCGACGCGAACACGCCGGGTTAGTCCTTGACCGAATTGCCAATCCGGCCTGACCTCCAGCGGGAAATGCCAGCCCTGCCACGCGCAGATGCTGATCATGTCGTGGAACGCCGCCTCACCGTATTGATGAACCACTTCACCACATCGTTCGGCGATTGTTACGCCGCTCTCGCCGGCATGCATCCAACTCACTGACCCGTGCGTAAATGCAGTTGAACGCGCCGTCACGGCGGCAGAAAACGCAGCCGGGAGTCAGCGTTCGTGCCGGGCGCCGGGTTACAGCCGGCTCGCGGTCACCGCGGGACGCGGGACATTCAGCCGGGCGCAAACAAGACCGGCCGAAGGGCCCGACCCATCTGAAGAATCTTTCAAAGAAGGAGGCTGGGAATGGACGTTCATCGCAGATTGGTCAGCGCAGCAATCGCAACCGCGGCAGCGGCGCTGTTTGCAACCGGAGTGGTCGGCACCGCGACCGCCCAGGAGGTTAAGGTCAAGTGTTACGGGGCCAACGCCTGCAAGGGCAAGAGTGAGTGCAAGACATCCATGAGCGGGTGCAAGGGCAAAAACGGCTGCAAGGGCCAGGGCTTCGAACAGATGACCGAAAAGGCCTGCGTCGAGAAACTGGGCCGCACTTGATCCATGGTCTGTGAATAGAGGGCGCCTTCGGGCGTCCTCTTTTTTCGTGCCCCCGGCAGAAAACCTGAAAACTCACCACGAAGGCGCGAGGAAGACCTTCGCATTGTTCCTGCTTTGTGTCCTTGCCTCATTGCGGTGAAAGGGATTTTCGTTGGGGCTATACTGCCCCATTCCGTTTTGATCGACCGAACCGGGGGATGCGATGGGTGACATGCTGATGGAGCAGCGCGCAGAATTCAAATCCATGAAGGAGAGCACGAAGGCGGACTGGGACATCATCGTTGCGCGCTACCAGCCCTTCGCGAAGGAACTGCCGAGCCGGATCCTCGCGCACTTGCGGCTGCTGGGCGGCGACTCCGGCGGCTTTGCGGTAGACCGCCTGCAACACTCGCTGCTCACCGCCACGCTCGCGCACAAGGCCGGAGAGGACGAAGAGTACGTGGTATGCGCGCTACTTCACGACATCGGCGATACGCTGGGCTCCTGGAATCACCCGGAAGTCTCTGCCGCCGTCCTCAAGCCTTTCGTATCGGAGGCCAACCACTGGATGGTTGAGAGGCACGGGATTTTCCAGGGCTACTTCTTCTTCCAGCACGTCGGCATGGATCGGAACATGCGCGAGCAGTTTCGCGGCCACCCGCACTTCGAACGCACGGCACGTTTCTGCGAAATCTACGACAACCCTGCATTCGACCCCGGGATGGAATGTGCGCCGCTGGAGTTTTTCGAACCGATGCTGCGGAACGTATTTTCGTTCCCGAAGAATTCGATCTACAAGAATACGTGCCAGACGTAGGGCCCGGTACCAGGCCTGATGATGGGCTGCCTTTATCCTCCAACTCGATCCTTCGCTGACAATGGCCGGTAGATGCAAGCATCTGTCTGAAGTCCGCGACGTGAAGCCGAGTGCGCAGGGCTGCGAGGACTGTCTGAAGACCGGCGACACCTGGTTGCACCTGCGCATGTGCCTGAGCTGCGGCCATGTCGGCTGTTGCGACAGTTCGAAGAACAAGCACGCCACGAAACATTCCCACACCACCTCCCATCCGGTCATGAAGTCCTTCCAGCCGGGCGAGCATTGGGGATGGTGCTACGTGGACGAGATTTACCTTCAGTTTTAGAAGACAGGTCGCCGCCGTCACGCGGACGGGCTGACGATGCTGGTCGCGGGAATGAAAACGGGCACCGCAAGGTGCCCGTACCGTTATCTGTCCTGTGTCGGCGGCCGGCAGACCGCAGATTCAAGCGACGGCGCGCCGGGAACGGCCGCGCCGTTCATTAAAGCGCCGGTCGGGGAATCCGACAGCCTGATACGCCAGGCGACGGTCTTGCCCGCGCTTATCACCGACCGCCCGTTCTTTTCTGATCTGCGTCGGGGAATAAGCCTGATACCCGGTCAACAGGGCATTGTGCAAGAGTTGAATGCTGCGCTTTGCGGCAAGCATGACCCGCGTCTGCATCTTCTCCGTCGTGGCGTAGCGCTTGACGATCTCCAGTGCGATCTTGGGATGCAGATCATCGTAGTGCGCGTGCTCGCGGAACCACTTGTAAGTCTTGGGCCCCATGTCAACGCCGGGTTGACCCCGATAGGCTTCAAAGCCCGCCGTCACCTTGCGGGCAATGTCTCCCGCGATACCCTCGATCGCGAAGCTGGTGGCCGCTACCGCCTCGGCCATCGTGCCCTTGGTATTGATGTACCACAGCCAGTCGGTCAGCGACTGCACATCGCGCAGCACCGGACGGTTGCCCTCGGCCAGAGCAAGCATGTCCTCTTTGTCCAGTCCGAAACCCTTACCCATCCAGATCCAATGCTCCGCGTGTGCTTTTTCCACGCGAATGTTGTCGATGAGAAACGACCGCGACTCATCGTCCTCCACCTTGATCAGTGCCTCGGCAAGGAATTTCGGAAACGCATGAATGAACGGATAGATTTGCAGAATCCAACCCCGCATCTCGGAAATCGACAGCCGCGTGGAGGCCACCCCCTCTGCCCATTCCCCTTCCAACAGTTCATCCCAGTAGGGTTTGACGTAACCGTGCAGGACATCTACCCATTGCGGATGAGGGGACAACTCGTGCATCGAACCCATTTTTTTTCTCCAATTTTTAGAAGTTGCCAAAAACTGCAATCCCGACTGCTCACCGCATGGTTCGCATCAACAAAATCTCGCAGAACGCCACCGCGCAGCCAAGATGCATAACTCCTAAAATGAAGTCAAATCTAACACTTTGATAGATTTTAGTTTTCCTATTTGTAATCATAAAGCTACAGAACCTTCTGACGAAGGCCCGAGAAAAATGTTTTTGGAGACTCTCGATGTCGTGTTGAAGCGACAGGGTTGCGCGCCGGCCGAATGACCTGCTCCAGGCCGGCGTCGGTGCGGGTGTGCGGGTTCCCGGATTTCGGCGAGCCCCAGGCTGGAGATCTACGCAGCGCGACGCCACCCTACTTCAAACCGGTAGCGGCCCTGCTGGACAAGGGAAAATCTCAGCCACTCACATTGAGTTCAGGCAGAACCCGCGGCCATGCGCAGCCGCGGTCCGAATGGCCGCGGTTTGGCCACCCCATAACCCTGAGCGTAATCCACGCCGATTTCGCGCAACAAAACGGCTACACGTTCACTGTCCACGAATTCGGCGATGGTCTTCTTGCCCATGACATGGCCGACACTGTTGATCGCCTCGACCATGGCGCGGTCGATGGGATCATCGGCCATGTCCTTGACAAAGCCCCCGTCGATCTTGAGATAGTCCACGGGCAGGTGCTTCAAATAGGCGAACGAGGACATGCCAGCGCCGAAATCGTCCAGGGAAAACAGGCAGCCGAGCGCTCTGAGTTCCTGGATGAAATGGGTCGCCTTGTCGAGCCTGGCGATGGCAGCGGTTTCGGTGATCTCGAAGCAGATGCACTGGCAGGGCACGTCGAAGTGGGTAAACTGCTCGCGGATGAAACCCAGAAAACTCTCATCGCCGATGGAAGCCCCCGACAGGTTGATGGAGAAGATGTCCGCCGCTTCGCCGCGCTCATCAAACCGCTGCCTTGCTATGATGGCAAGCGCGTTGCGGAGCACCCAGCGGTCGATCGACGGCATCAGTCCGTAACGTTCCGCCGCCGGGATAAACGTCATCGGCGGCACGATCTCACCGCGTTCGTCGAGCATCCGAACCAGCAGCTCACGATGTGTGACGCGTCCGCGGGGCGCTTTGATCTCGACGATGTCCTGTGCGTAAAGAACGAAGCGGTCTTCGTCGAGCGCCTTCTGCAGGCGGCCGATCCACTCCATTTCGCCTTGCCGCAGCGACAGTTCGCTGTCCTCGGCGTGATACACCTGCACACGGTTACGCCCCTTTTCCTTGGCCACGTAGCAGGCGCTGTCCGCGGCGCTCAAGACGTCCGCGATCGTGAACAGACCATCCTTGATGTTCACTACCCCGATGCTCACCCCAACGCTGAACTTGCGGTCCTCCCAGGCGAGATGGAAATCCATCACCGTCTGGCGCAACTGATCGGCAATTCGCAGCGCATTGTCCGGAGAGCAATTCTCCAGCAGCACCCCGAACTCGTCGCCGCCCAGGCGCGCCAGGGTGTCGCCCTCGCGCAGGCGCCGCAACAGCAGCGTACTCACCTGGCGCATAAGTTGGTCGCCGGCGGCATGCCCGCAGGTATCATTGACAACCTTGAACTGGTCGAGGTCAAGGTACATCACGGCGTGATGGCGCCCCAGTTGCGCGGCGCTTTTCAGCGCAAGGCTCAGGCGTAGTTCGAATTCGGCACGGTTGATGAGCCCGGTAAGTGAATCGTGACTGGCCTGGTACGAAAGCTTGGCGGCATACTGCCGCTCGTTGCTGACATCGTGCAGGACCAGCACTACACCGATGATGTCGCCACTGCGGGCGCGAATCGGCGCCGCGGACTGCACAATCGGAATTTCGGTACCGTCGGTCCTTAGCAGCAGTACCGTCGCCGCCATTTCCACGTTGCGCCCCTCGCGCAGCACCATCTCGATCGGACTGGGTGCGGGAGTGCGGTTGGTCTCGTCGATCATGCGGAAGATAGCCTGCAGCGGCAGGCCTCGCGCCGATGCGGTGACCCAGCCGGTGAGCGTCTCGGCAACCGGGTTGAGATATTGCACCCAGCCCTCGGTATCGGTAGTGATCACGCCGTCTGCAATCGAGGCCAGTGTCACCTGCGCGCGTTCCTTCTCCTCGAACAGTTCGGCGGCCGCCAGTCTGCGGTCGGTGACGTCGGTCGTCGCGCCGGCCATGCGAACCGCACGCCCTTCCGAATCGCGCACCGACTGACCGCGCGAGCGGAACCAGCGGTACTCTCCGGCCTTGGTCAGCAGGCGTACCTCGATGTCAAACGGCATGGCGTGCTGGAGGTGTTTTTCAATTGCCTGCTCCGTGGCCTCTTTGTCCTCGGGATGCAGGCGCGACATGAGCGCGGCAATGGAGCCCTCCATCTCGCGATCGGAAAGCCCAAGAAGTTGCTTGAAGCGCGGCGAGTAATAGACCTCGCCGGTGTCCACGTTCCAGTCCCACAAGCCGTCGTTGCTGCCGGAAACTGCGAGATTGAAACGTTCTTGGCTGAGCCTGAGCGCCGTCTCCGCCTCTTCGCCGCGCCTGACCATGCGCTGCGAGAGCCAGATGCCGATCGGGATCAGAATTCCGCCGGCAGCGAGGTTAACGAGCAGCAGAAGGAATTTTGTCTTCCGGGTTGCCTCTCCGAGCGTCCGCGTAAACCGGTCGGTCAGCGGGGTAAGCTCGGTATCGATTCTCACGAGGCGCTCGCGAAACGCGTTCAGCAACGCCGGATCCGCTTTACCCGACCAGATTGCCGCATTAAGTTCTTCCGCCGCAACGGTGAGATCTCCGATCAGCCGATCGCCCTCGGTCCAAAGATCAATCACCTTCGCCATGAAATCTATGTGGCGGAAGCGGCGATAGAGCATGATCATCCCGGGAATGTCCCGGGGGTGGTTGTCCCCCTCGACGAATCCCTGCCATGCAATCGAATAATCGGGGTCTGGTTTCTCCAGTTCCAAGCGGGCCTTCTTGTCGCCCAGGGTCACGGCGATTCGCTCGCGGTATTTTCGGAAGTCGACTTCGGACTGGGTCTCCGAATAACGAAGCAAGTAAAAGATCGCCTGCTTCTGCCCTTTGGACCACAGGCTTTCCCCCTCTGAATACGCCCGCGTGGCCATCAGGATGTCCATGCTCTCGCTGGACAGCCATACCAGAATCACGACGATGACCAGGAATGGCCAGATGATCAGAAGCAACCGCCTGTTGATCGGTATGTAGTTGATGATGTTGCCCAGCGTTGCCATATCCCGGAGACCGCGTTTGGACCTTTGAACGTAGACCGGCCGGCCCGCGCGTCTGCGCAAGTCGTACCTGAATCCAGAATTTGCTTGGCGAGCCGGATTCCCGGCGAGTGCCTCCACGGCACTACCTGAAAGCATACCGCCTCGACGACGAAAATGCCAGTAGATAAAAGACGTTAGATCAAGCATCTGCGGTGTTTTCTGAGGAAGTGTCCCGACGCAACGATTGCAACGGGCAGAAGTTCGGCTCTGATATCCTGCGCGGACCTTGAGCGTTTAGTGGTTCGTCCACCCGGCGGCCGATGGCACCACACTGAAAGAATTCGTTGCGCCAACATTCCAGAAAACCCGGTACTCGCAGTTCCCGAGGCCTCGTTGAACAATGGCTCGCGATGCACCCGCTTGTAGTGCGCTCGCTGCGCACCTTGGCCTGTGTCGCTCTGGCCGCTCTGTGCACGCGCATCTGGACCGCACATGCCGATGTGTTCGCAGATGGCGACCATGTCATGTTGCAGGTCGGACCTTATGTGTATCACCGCAACTATGACCCCAACCACAACAACGAGCCGCGTCTCGTTGGCGTGGAATGGGAATCGGCGTCGCGCTGGGAGCTCGGGGCGAGTTACTTCAAGAACTCCTTCTATCAGCCGTGCATGTACATCTATGCCGGCAGGCGCTGGTTCTTGAGATCGGCAGACAACGGCTTGTATTTCAAGCTCTCAGGGGGACCCCTATACGGATACAAGGAACCCTACGAAGACAAGATCCCCGTGAACGACAACGGATTCGGGCTCGCAATCCTCCCCGCAATTGGTTACCAGTATCAGCGGGCGAACGCGCAGTTGGTTATTCTCGGTACTGCCGGACTGATGCTCACTTTCGGCTACGATTTCTGGAAGTAGCGGGAAAATCCGCGTCGGTAAGGCGGTCCGTGGCCGCGCTCGCCGGAGGTACCGCCGGCTGCGTAACCAATTGTCACGTGGTAAACGTCCACCGTCTCCGGCCGTTTGTGGAGGCGTATCTTCTGCAAAAAAGGAGGCTTGACGTGGACAAGAAAATCGCTGTTCCCCTGCTCCTGGCTGCATGCGCCGCCCCGGGCTATGCCTACGACTACACCGACACCGCCGAAGTGGTTTCTGCCGTCCCGATTTACGAGACGGTCAGCGAGCCGCGGCAGCAATGCTGGACCGAGTCGGTGACCTATTACGAGGAATCCGGTCGTTCCAACGGCGGCGCCATCATCGGTGGCATTACCGGCGGCTTGCTCGGCGCCCAGGTTGGCAGGGGCAACGGCAGGATTGCCGCTGCCGCCACTGCCGCTGCAATTGGCGCGCTGGTCGGTGACCGCCTCGATAACCGCTACAGCTACTCCTCGCCGGTGGCCCGACCGGTGCAACGTTGCAATGTGGTGGACAACTACCGCAAGACGATCAGCGGTTACCAGGTCACGTATCACTACAATGGCCGCAACGCGACGGTGCTCCTGCCCTACGATCCGGGTCCCCGCGTTCGCATCGGCGTAGGCATTACCGACAACGGCGGCGCAAACACCTACATCGTGCCGCAATCGCACATGGTCCTTCCTTCGGTGACGCACATCACCTACATCGACGACCGTAATGTGCCGGTGTGGAAAAAGAAACCGTATAAGCGTCCCAAGCACGATCGCGACTGGGACGACTGATACCAAGGATGAAGGCGGAAGGATGAAGTGAAAAGGCAGACGTCCGAAAAAAGCTCCTGATCATTGACATCCCGTGGTCGAGTACCGTCATGACATCGGCAATTTGCGATGTCATGATGCATTTATACTGGCCTCTTTTCCCTCGTCCTTGCATTCCGTCTTCATTCTTGCTCTTCCGATCTTCATCCTTCATCCTTCCGCCTTCATCCTTGCATTTCCATGACCGACCTTGCGCCGACTCACGCTACCAGCATGCTTACCCCTGCGCCGAAGACCATCCATTTGAAGGACTACACGCCGCCGGCGTTCCTGGTTTCCACCGTGGACCTGGACGTGGACATCCGCGACGACGACGCGCTGGTAAAGGCCACGCTCGCTGTCTCACGCAATCCGCAGGCCGCCGGTTCAAGCGCGCCGCTCGAACTTGACGGCGACGAGCTGGAGTTGTTGTCGGTCGCGCTGGACGGCAAGCCGCTCGACAACAGCGCTTATTCGCTGGATACAAAGCATCTGACGATTCCCGGCGTGCCGGTCCGGTTCACGCTGGAAACCCTGGCGCGCGTCCGACCGAAGCAGAACTCCAAATTAATGGGTCTGTTCGCCTCCAAGGACGGTTTCTTCAGCCAGTGCGAAGCGGAAGGTTTCCGCCGCATCACTTTCTTCCCCGACCGGCCGGACGTGATGGCGCGCTACACCACCACCATCCGCGCAGACCGCGCAGAGTACCCGTGGCTGCTGTCCAACGGCAATCTGGTCGCGCAGGGCGATGA
>WNFR01006709.1_pt1 | contig 11760 bp, 8 predicted proteins | sample 5400221 | NCBI WGS metagenome assembly WNFR01 (sample SAMN13153357, study PRJNA577476) | soil metagenome | isolation source: 40 cm soil under Madrone tree | place: USA:California | collected 2016-06-14 | reverse complement strand
AAGCTCACTGCTGCTCCACTGATTGCCAGAGAAAATTTTGCGGACGCTCCCAGAGGCATCTACGACGACCGTGCGCAGGTTGTGGCTGATATTGCCGGTCTCATCATGCGAGAAAATCAGTCCGACCTGCTCGGCCAGGGCGGTAATGTCGATCAAAGCGCCGGTCGCAAAGCTTGAGTGCGCCGGGTCATATTTATATCTTTCGGCGTAGGCTTTCAGGATGGCGGGTTTGTCGAAGTCGGGGTCAAACGAGATGGTCAGCAACTGCCAGTTGGTGAATGCGTTCGGCAGGGCCAAAAGTTTCTGTTGCGCCTCGGCAAAATGATTCGCCATAAGCGGGCAGAAGTTCGGGAATGGGCAGCGCGTAAAAAGGAAGGTGATGGCAAGGGCATCGCCTTTGAACTGCGCTGTCGAGATTGGCTGCCCGAACTGGTTGGTAAAATGATAGTCGGGTAGCGGGTCGCCCACACTCAGAGGCTCGACTTCGCGGACCAGTCGAAGCGGACCGGAGGCTGACGTAAGCTTCGTGGCCGGAATTGCGAGCTTTCGGATTTGATCGATCCAGCCCTCGGTGTCGGTGACCAGCATACGGAACGAGACGGAGTCACCCGGCTGAAGACCGGTCAGTTCGTTCGTGTTCCGAACATCGAACGGCATGGTCATGGCAGGCATGTAACCGGGAATTTCTTCGTGTTTAATTTCAATGGACTTTTCCCTGGGCTTGACGGCGATCACGACGCCTTTGACCTCAAAAATCTTCTGATGTGTGTTTGGCGGAGTCACTGCCTCACCCTTCAACGGAGCTTGCGGTGCACGGCCGCACCCGCTCACCCCAAGCAGGCCTGCCACCAATAGAACTGAGAGCCAACGAACCATAAATGTTTAGCAACTAAAACTATATCGTTGAACCGTTGAGCGGTCGGACATTACAGTGCCTCATGACCCCCCGTTTTGGCAACACCGGCCAGGGCAATTGGCTTGCAACAAGCTGCTCGATCCTGTGACGTTTCCCGAACTTGGTTTCGATGTCTGGCCGGAATTGTTAAAGGCTACTTACTCCGGTGCGGTCGGGTGTTCGCCCGGACTCAGGCCATCTGTGCCTTCGATCGGGACGATCGGGATTATTGCAGGCGGCACAGAATTCGCGGGTTCGCATCCGCTGCATAGTGTTTCGCTGCTTCCGCTGCTCTGAACCGGAGTGGCTCGCACCTCGACACTGCCAGCCGTTAAGTTTGCCCCACCAACTTGCATTACCAACTCAGCCAGTCGCCTGAAACCTTGAGATTTAAGCGCACAGAAGTTTGCGCCTGCTTCCAACGCGAGCCTGGTGTCTTCATTTCGCATCGAGCCTGTCAGTCCAATCACGGGCAAAAGCTTGAATTCGGGTTGCTGTCGAATCCAACGGAGCACTTCAAATCCGTCCATGAGCGGCAACTTCAAGTCCAGCAATACCACATCGGGAAAAGGATAGAGCGAGCGGTCTGCGTAAGGTCCCGATCCTTTGAGATACTCAAGTGCTTGGATGCCGTCCGAGACCATAGGAAGTAAAACTCCAGGCATGATTTTCTGCAGCGCGAGATTGACGAGAACGGCATCATTCGGTTCATCTTCTACCACCAGAATTGTGATGCTTCTCGCCATTGTTTGCCCTTCGCTACGCGTGTCTTAGATTGGTCAATGAATGAATGTGCCGCACCGTGAGTGACGGAGCCACTACTTGGCAACTGGGGTGTTTGCCCCATTCAGTTGCGAAACGGCGCTTTCTTAAAAAGCCACGGCCCTTGTCAGAGCCAACAGATTCTCAACATCTTCAGGGACCGCCGAACCAGACACCCTCTCGCTCCTCACAGTCCAAGATTTCCTTGTTCACGTTCGGGATGATACAAAAATTGCAGTCTGGAACAGGAGACTCTGATGGCCCACATGTTGCACGAACGCTGGTTGAAAGAAGGTTAGCACGTATTCAAGTGCCCAAAACATTTCTTCACCAAGTCAATTGGGCACGGTCCGGTTTCGGTCTTTGCCGCGCGGCTTCATTGGAGTTTCTGAGATGGACAGATTCGGGCTCCCGGATCAGAAACGCCAAATGAACGCGCAATGCACGCGATAGTCAGGCACGACTTGCAATCCGCTGTTGTGAATGCTCACCGGCAAGTCGGCGCCGACCTGCACGCTTAGCTTGCTCTCCCAGGTGAAGTTGATCTGGGGACCGAGATAGACAATGGTTTCAGCCGAATCCCCATCCGGCGCGCCATTGAAGGTATCCTTCCCCTTGGTTTCGCCTGCGACGATGGCTTGCAAGGAGAGGGTGTATTGATGGTTGAGCGCAAGGTAATAGCCCGGCCCGCCCGCCCACGTTAAGTCATTGGCGTATTGGTGGCCGAAATCGCCTTCCGTCCGCGCAGCATATTGGAGGCCGCCATTCAGGAACAGCCGCTTCCAGCGAACCGAAGCCCCGGTGCCGACGACTCCGTCAACCGAGCCTGATCCGAGAGCCAGATCATGTCCGCCGATGCCGCTGCCAGGCAGGCCGTTCTCGCTCTCGACATCAGACTCGCTTAAGTGACTCGAATTTCCGGTTGGAAATTTGAGTCCGCCAAGCAAGGTCCAATTGAAAGTGAAATTCTCGCTGAGCTTCTGGTAGGCCAGGAAATTGCCGATAAGCGACACGTCGCCGATGCCCAACTCAGTGCCATTCTCAATGACCGCCCCGAGCGGGCGTTTCCATGAGCGATAGATTATTGGCAGGTTGAATTGCAGACCGAAGCGGTCATTGAAGTTGTAACCGGCGAACAATTGCGAAACAGAGCTGTCGATGTGTTGATCGATGGTATTGGGCACTTTGTTGCCTTCATTCTGGAGAGTGCCGAAATAAGTGAACTGCTCGGCGATACCACCGTAAAATCCAGCGCCGCTGCCCCCCTGCGCCTGGGCCGCGGCATAAATGGAACACAAATCACATGCTGACACTGGCTGCACACAAACGGCAGCCACAACTGCGGGAACAAAAATCTTCATAAACTTGGAATCTTAGGGGCTCACCACGCCGTGGCGCCTCGGTTAAACAGGAAAAATAGGAACACCGCTCCAGACGCAAGCCAGCGCCGGGAGAACAGAAAGCTTAAGCGAGGAAGCTTCTGGGAGGAGGGATGGCGGGAGCGTGAGTCAGCAAATCCGCTTCATCATCCCCCGCGCACATTTCCCGGAAGGAAGATGGAGAGCGGAAGATGAATGCGAACGGCGTGTACGGAAACTCGAGTTTTTTCAGTTCGAACTTGTAGTCAGACTTTTTCTCCGACTGTTTGCCTTTGGCGATTTGCTTGCAAAGCGTGCAAGGATGCTGGCCATCGAAAGTTTTCGCAACCGCTTCGCCGAGCGGAGCCTCTTGCGAGTAGCTGACTATCATTCCCGCCCAGGCTACGGCTTGGAGAAAGGTCCAGTGCAAGCCGATTGAACTGGCTAGAGCCAGGGCAATCAACATTCTGGGCAGCCGGGCAGTCACAGACGCAGCTTATGACTATCGCGCTCTGTGTCAACTCGTCTTGTGAGGTTCTATTTCACGGGGCGCATCTGGACAGTACCACCAAGCCGGGGCGCGGACATTCGTGTCGATATTCGTGTCCGCAGCAACCGGCGGACGACGAAAGTGTTCCACGCTCGACCCACTCCACACTCGACACTCCGCCTCATTTCCTTTTACACTGCATCCTGCAATTGTTTGTAACGCTGGCCATTTAAATGAATCGATTGCTGCTTATCGGCTGGGACGCGGCTGACTGGAAAGTCATTCACCCGCTGCTCGACTCCGGCCAGATGCCAAATTTGGCGCGCCTGATTGCTGGTGGTGTCCACGGAAACCTGGCCACCATTTACCCGGCGCTCAGCCCGATGCTTTGGACCTCCATCGCGACTGGCAAACGTCCTTACAAACATGGCATTCATGGGTTTAGTGAGCCGTTGCCGGACGGTTCAGGGGTCCGTCCTATTACCCTCCTCTCACGCAAAACCAAAGCCGTTTGGAACATTCTCAATCAAACCGGCCGCCGCTCGCTGGTCGTGGGCTGGTGGCCTTCGCATCCCGCTGAGCCATTGAACGGTGTCATGGTTTCCAATCATTTCCAACAACCGGCCGGCACACCCGGAGAAATGCCTCCGCTTTCAGCCGGCATCGTTCATCCGCCTTCTCTCGCCTCCTCCCTTGGCGAACTGCGCGTCAATCCCATGGAATTGAACGGCGACTTCATCCGCTTGTTCGCGCCGGATTATGAAAAGGTGGACCAGGGCGTGGACAAACGGCTGCATACCCTGGGAAAAATCATTGCCGAAACCATGTCGGTCCATGCCGTCGCCACCGAATTGCTGAGTACTCAGTCGTGGGATTTTGCCGCCATATACTATAGTGGCATCGACCACTTCGGACACGCCTTCATGCGCTATAATCCGCCCCGCCTGCCCGGGGTGTCCGAAACGGATTTCGCAATTTACCAAAACGTCATCACGAATGCCTACCGCTATCATGATGCCATGCTCGGCACGTTGCTGGATTTTGCCGATGCGAATACCACCGTCATCCTGATGAGCGACCACGGATTCCATCCCGATCACCTGAGACCCGGGTATATTCCGGCCGAAGCCGCCGGGCCTGCGGTCGAGCACCGGCATTACGGCATTCTTTGTCTTAAAGGCCCGCAGATACGCGTCAATGAGCGCGTTTTTGGCGCTGGTCTGCTGGACATCTGCCCTACTATTTTGACCCTGTTCGGTCTGCCTCCCGGTGCCGACATGGATGGAAAAGTGCTGGTCACCGCCTTCAAGCAACCAACCCCCATCGACCCTATTGAGAGCTGGGATAAGGTCCCGGGCGCTGCCGGTTGTCATCCGCCCGAAACCGACCTTGATCCGGTCAACTCGGCTGAGGCTTTCAAGCAACTGGTAGCATTGGGTTATGTCGCTCCGCCCGCCGCCAATGCACAAGAGGCCGTGGATGAATCGGTCCGCGAATTGAAATACAATCTCGCTCGCGCTTACCGCGATGGCAATTGTTGCGGCGAAGCTGCGGCTCTCGCCGAAGAATTGTGGACGCGATGGCCCAGGGAACATCGGTTTGGCATCCTGCTCGTCGATTGTCTCAGTGCGCTTCGGCAGGTCGCGCGGCGTCGGACCGTGATCGAGGAACTGGGCCGTCGGATCGAGCAGTACCAGGCAGAAGCGAAATTAGCCCTGGTCAAACTCGATAACGATCGTGCCAGCCAACGAGATGAATCGCCGCCTTCTCAGCCGGAAAACGCCGCTCCGGCTGCGCCTGCGAAACCGCAAGACGCCGCCGCACCCAGCCCGGAGAAAATGCGCGCACAGTTTGAAGAACGCCAGTTACGCGAACTCGCTTTTGGCCGTCCACTGCTCATTGAATGGTTTCTCGTTAGCCAGGCTCTGCTGGAGAAACGCCCCGATGAAGCGCGCCGGTGCCTGCAAATAATAACCGAAACTGGCGAATCGAGCGATAGCCTCAACCAGCGCATCGCTGGGGCGCTTGCCGAGCTCGGCGATCTTGAGGCTGCCAGTGCGCTCCTCGAGGAATCCCTCGAAACCGATCCCGAGAATGCCGCGGTGTACTCGCAACTGGCCGTCGTTCATTTCCAGGCCGGGCGCTTCGAGCAAGCCATCGGCGCCGCTGCCGAATCGCTTAGCTTGCTCTATTTCCAACCCGGCATTCATGCGCTCTTGGGCCAGGCCCTGATGCAAACCAAACGCTTCGCCGAAGCCGAACAGGAGCTGCGGGTTGCGGTGGCGCAGAGTCCGCGCAATCTTGCCGGCCATGAACTGCTTGGCCGTCTCTATCGCGAGCACCTGGCGCGGCCTGCCGATGCCTTCGCTCACGAAGGCCGGGCGCTCTCCCTTCGCAACGAACTGGCCGGCCGTGGGGTGTCTGGACGTGTCGAGCGTGGAGCGTCCGAGCGTCCGAGCGTGGACGCTCCACGCTCTGACGCTCCAACGCTCCAACGCTCCAACGCTCCCCTCCCCAACGCCATCACCGTAGTCTCCGGCCTGCCGCGCAGCGGCACATCCATGATGATGCAACTGCTCGCCGGCGCTGGCAGGCAACTCTTGACGGATGCCAAACGCGCCCCCGATGAAGACAACCCGTTGGGGTATTTTGAATTTGAGAAAACCCTCGAGCTGGCCAAAGACGTCTCATGGCTGCCGCAGGCCCGCGGCAAAGTCGTGAAAATTGTCGCCCAACTGCTGCCCTTCCTTCCTACCACCGAGCATTACGATGTGATCTTCATGGAGCGCAACCTGACCGAAGTGATCTCTTCGCAGAAAGCGATGCTCGCCCGCCAGGGCCGCCACGGCGCGGCTCTCAATGACCAGCAGCTTACGGCGGCCTACACCCAGCAACTTCTGAGAATTCGCAACCAGCTCGCGCGCCGCCCGGAAATTCGCACCCTCACCGTCAATTATTCCGATCTGCTGGCCGATCAGGCGGCCGGTCTGGAGAGGCTGGCCCAGTTCCTCGGCTCTCCCTTTGACAAACACGCCGCCGCCCAAACCATCCGTCCCGAATTGCGGCGTCAGACCAAAGACTGAAATAAACCTGCCCGCTTCCTCTTATCAGTCGCCGGGTCTTACGCCCGACACTTTACCCCTTCATCGAACTTCAAGCCAAAGTTTCCGCTTCGACTCCGAACGGCTCGCCGAGATCCAAGGGTTCGGGCAGAGGCACAAATTCCTCGACCTGACGCCAGAGTTGAGAAAAATCCTTGTTCACATCTCCGGAAAGGCAATCCGTCACGGCGCCCGCGGCATCCGGATATTTGTCAGTCAGCTCGCGAAAACTAAACTTCGGATCATAGAATGCATAGACCAGCTTGCGCATGTTCTCGATGCCCGCGCGCAACGTGCGGGCGTACTCGGTAAAGCTTGCGGCAGAAAGACCACCCTTTTTGAAACCAGCCTCGATGGCGTCGGCGGCCAGCACGCCACTCTTGAGTGCCAGCATCACTCCGCTCGAAAACACCGGATCCAGGAAACAAAACGCGTCTCCTGCCAGCAACAAACCTTCCGTCGCGCAATGGCGCGTATGAAAGGAATATTCGCTCGTCAAAAAATATTGGCCAGCTTGCTTCCCATGCGACAGATGCTCCTTAATCCAAAGATTTTGTTCGACCTCGCGTGTGAAAATCGCTTCCGGGGATTTCACTCCCTCTCGAGTCAAATACTTGCCTTCCGCGACCACGCCGACGCTGACCATGTCATTGTGCTGCGGGATGTACCAAAACCAGCCTTTCTCGGGCACATACGCGACGGTGGTCGCGCCTTCATCGAGACCAGAGTCTCGCCTGGCCCCTCGATAGTACGTCCAGACCGCGACTTTGTTGAGTTCAGGATCTTTGAGACGCCAGTTCTTGCGCACCGCCGAAAACGATTCCCGGCCCGAACAATCCAGGGTGAGCGGGGCGCGGTATTCGATTCGCCGTCCGCTGGCATCAGTGGCCGCCACGCCCACAACGCGCCCGTCCTCCTGCAGCAGATCCGTCACGGCCATTTTTTCCAGCACTGTCGCGCCCTTTTCGCGCGCGTTTTCCATCAGCATTAGATCAAATTCCGAGCGCAACACTTGCCACGTTTGGGCGACGGTGTCGCGGTCGTAACGGTTGAAAAAATAAAACGGTTGCGAGGCTTTGCCGTTGGGCGACACAAATTGAACGCTGTATTTTTTGACGAACGCCGAGCGGCGCATCTTTTCGAGCAGCCCCAGCCGTTTCAGCGCATGGAAAGTAAATGGCAACAGCGATTCGCCGATATGATAGCGCGGGAACTTTTCGCGCTCCAGCACCAGGACGCGCCGGCCTTGCTCTGCCAGGATCGCCGCAGCGGAGGAACCCGCGGGTCCGGCCCCAATAATCAAAACTTCACAATCGCAATTCATTCGATATTCGATGTTCTTTTTTGTTTTCTTTGTTTTCGAAAATTATTCTCTCTGTGGCTCTCGTCTTTCGTCCGGCGGCAAAATTTCGACGATTTCCGACAAGGGCCGTTTCTGCGGATCCAGGATATTTGCTCGGCGTCCATAGAGCACAATCGTTTTGGGCAGGTTTAACACGCCGCAAATGAAGTCATCGGCATCAATACGAAAGAAGGCTTTGGCCAGGGTGCTGTGCACCGTCTCGCACGTTCTCAGGATCGTTCCAAGGGGCAGGCGCTCCCCAAGGATCAGTTGCCGCGCGCGCGGCGCAAAAAGCGCCAGATTGATCTTTATCGCGCCAAATTCCACCGGCTTGTCGCTCTCATCGAGCTGCAGCACAACTTCGCGGAAATAGAAATCCTCCCGCTGGTCATGACCCAAAATGCGCAAATGGATTTCAGCACCGTGATACTTCTCCAGCGTCGGCGTCATATCATTTTCATGCACCAACAAGGCGCGGTACGGCTCGGGAATCTCTTCGCCCGGAATGCGTTCGATTTTCGGCAGCCTCAGACCCGCCCGCGCATAAAAATCGTCCAGCGGATGCGCAAAGGGCAGGGCGGTTGCCGCGGGAGCGGGCGAGATGTGGTCGGACATAATTATTTACTGGATCAGGCCATTTTTCAGCGACTCACGCATACCGTGCATTGCTGTGTTGCGGCAGAAAAAATTCGTGCAGCAATCGATCCACTTGCAGCAACCCGTCCCGATTTAACCGAGCCTCATCGCCTTCGACGCTCAGAAAACCCCAATCCTGCAACCGCCGCATTGGTTCGGCAAAACGCTCCGTCAGTTCGATCCCGAACTTTTTATGGAAATAAGCGCGGCTGACATGGCCGAGTTTGAGTTGCAACACAAATGCGCGAATGAGCCGTTCTTCGCTGGTGGGAGTCAAGGCGCGGAAAATCGGCAGCTCTCCGGCCTGGACCCGCGCCACGTACGGCTCGAAATCCTGATGATTCTGATAATGGGTGCCACCGATGTGGCCGAATGAGGCAACCCCAAGCGACAACAAATCAGCTCCGGCCCAGAGCCGATCACGATAAATGAATTTTGTCCGTTGCGGGTCCTTCACCGCCGTATAAGCGCTCCCGACGGTGTAGCCGGCTTTCTCCAATTCACTGAAAGCATAGCTGACCCACTGGCGTTTGGTTTCCCAATCCGCCACCGGAGCGACCAGTTTGCCTTCGGCTTTCATTTGCTGGTAGATCGTGGTGTTGAACGGAATTTCCATCTCGTAAATGGTCACGCTGTCCGGCGACAGCTCGATGGTCTTGCGCACGCATTCGCGCCAGTTCGCTTCCGTCTCCTCGACCATCCCGGCGATCAAATCGATGTTGATTTGCGGGAAACCGATTTCCCGGGAGTAAGCGTAGGCTCGCGCGATTTCTTTGCTGTGATGAGCGCGACCATTGATTTCGAGAATGTGATCGTCGAAATTCTCGACACCCAGGCTGAGCCGCGTCACACCCATTTCGCGAATCGCTTTGAGCTTTTGATCGTTAAGCGTTCCAGGCTCGGCTTCAAAGGCCACCTCTTCAGCCTCGTCCCATGGCAGCAAAGCCTTCATGCCATCTGTCAGATACCGGAGTTGGTCCACGGAAAGGTAAGATGGCGTGCCGCCGCCAAAATAAATGAAATTCGCTCTGCGTCCTCCCACAAATGGCTTGCCGGCGTACAGGCTGAATTCGCGCAAGAGCGCATCCAGGTAGTTGCGAATGGCTGCCGAATTTTTGTCGGTATAAACTTTGAAATAACAGAAATGGCAGCGTTTGCGGCAGAACGGGATGTGGACGTAGAGGCCCAGGGGAACAGTTGAGGGTTGAGAGTTGAGGGTTGAGGGTGCGCGATCAAGGGCAGCTTTGAGTTCGGGAACGAACTCCGGCTTCCAGAACGAAAACGGGGGGTAATTCGAAACGAAATAATTGCCGACCGTGGTTTCTTTTTGGAGCGGCGGCGGCGTTTTCACGCCCGGTTGGGTTGAAACCGAAATTGTGCTCATATTTTATTTGGCGCCAAAGCAATACACGTTGCCATCGTCTGCCCCAATGATCACCCGTCCATCGGCAACCGCCGGGGAGCTTTCGATCGCCTGGCCGACTTCGTACGACCAGAGTTCTTTTCCCTTGTCCAAAGATATCATATATAGCCGCCCATCGTCTGATCCCACAACCACCTTGCCTCCGCAAATCACCGGTGAACTGTCCACCTTTCCGCGTGTGGCGAAGCTCCAGAGTTGCGAGCCGTCCGCGCGTTTCACGCAATGGACGAGCTTATCGCGCCCCCCAAACACAACGCGATCCTCAATAACTGCCGGGGTCGCGAAGAAGGGAAAATTGCGTTCATGAAACGACCAGACTTTCTCGCCTTTCTTCAGATCCACGCAAAGAAACTCATTTTCGAATTGGCCGAAATAGGCCCGCTCACCGGCCATGGCTACCGAGCCGGCGATGTACGCGCCCGCCTCAATTTCTTTAATCTGCTTTCCTTCCGCGAGGGAAAGCACGTGCAGCAAACCATCGCAGCCGCCGAAAACCGCCTTGCCATCGGCCACTCCGGGCGAGCCGTTGATATAATTTCCGGTTTCGTACGCCCAGTTGGTCTTGCCGGTCGCAGCGTCCACGCAATGCAGCTTGAAATCATAGCTGCCGACCAGCACAGAAATCTTGTCGCCCGACTGCACCCAATTAGGCGAACCAAGAATCTTGTCCCCGGTCTCATATTTCCAAACGATTTTGCCCGTGACAGCATCCAGCGCATATAGAACGCCGTCGCTCGAGCCGATGAAGACCCTCTGCTCCTTTACGAGCGGCGAAGATTCGACAGGTCCGCCCGTCTTAAAGGCCCAAACTCGTTTGCCATCCGCCACATTGAGCGCATACACATTTTCGTCGGTTGAACCGACGAAAACATGACCTTGTGCGATGGCTGCTGAGGATTTGACTGCCCCGCCGGTTTTGAAGGTCCAGAGCGAAGCCAGCTTGGCCGGCAAGCTGCCTTCCGCCACGCCAATCAGGGCTGGCCCGCCACGGAACATCGGCCAGTCTGCCGCCTCACCCACGCTGCCGGCCAGGCAAAGCAGTCCGCATCCGCAGCGCACTAAGAGCGCCGATTTTTGAAAAGCATCAACAAAAGTCACGGCTGTTAACTTTAAAGAGTATCCGCCAGGAAAATCCGCGGCGCAAATGAAAATACTCACACGTATTATTTCTCGCCTCGCTCCACTTGACATTCCAATTGCTTCGAAGGGGAGGCTGTCGGGCGCATCTTGATACTGCCGCCATGCTCTGATGGTGTTAGGATTCCTGGTATGGGTGATAGGTGCGGCCATCGAACCAGCAACTGTCATAGCCGACAGCGGCGCCGATGGAATTTTTCTTGGAAGTGTGGGCGTAGGTGGCGAGGGCGCCGGCCCAGGCGATGTCGCAATGGCTGGCGGGGTTAAGACTGTTGCGGGATTCGCTGAAAATCCAGCGGGTGCTCTGATAACTTTTGCGCAAGGCGAAATAGTCTGCGGCAATGTCTTGTTCGGATTTGGGAAAGCGCTTCTGGGCAACTGAGAGCTGGTTCATGAGGCCGAAGCCAAGGTCATGTTTTTTGCTGGAGAAGTTTACGGAACTGAAGGAGCCAAAGTGCTGGCCGGCTTCCCAGCAGATTTGTTTGCCAAGGCCGGTGGCGTCGCCGGCGGCTTGCACGTAGCGAAGCTCGCGTAAGAACCTGAAGAGGACCGTCTGGAGGAAGTGCCAATCTCCGGTGCGACAGGTAAAGAGAGCGCGAAGCCATAATTCTTCGCC
>WNFR01006707.1_pt1 | contig 11762 bp, 8 predicted proteins | sample 5400221 | NCBI WGS metagenome assembly WNFR01 (sample SAMN13153357, study PRJNA577476) | soil metagenome | isolation source: 40 cm soil under Madrone tree | place: USA:California | collected 2016-06-14 | reverse complement strand
AAAGCTTGCGCGGCGGCAGCCGAACGAACAGCGGCTGCGCTCGCAATTAACCCGAAACAAACGGTCAGAAATCGGTGTGAAAAGCGCATAAGAGAATCGAACCGCAGCACCTTAATCAGCGCACTCTGATTGGCAACACATGACGCCGGAAAAACGTTTACGCGCGCTCGCTCAGGGAATTTTCTGAGGCGTCCGGGCGCGGCTCACCAGCATTCGCATTAAAAAATAGATGATGATTGCTGACGGGACGGCAAGGAAAAGCGACCCGACAAACGCAGGCCAAAAGGTGGGCCAAACGACCCGCGAAAAGACATGCCAATTCAGATAATCGTGCAGCCCGAATTGCCGGAAGCGTATACGATGCGCAGCCGGGCGATGCAGACTCCAGCAGCCCAAATGGTATTCGGCAATGTAAATCGCAGGCATCGCCCAAATCACTACGTCGTGCAGTGTGACCGCAATGGCAGCGGCGATCTTATTGCAGCGACAAATCCATGCCACGGCGATCGACAACAACGTCTTAAGAGGGTAGAGCGGGGTAAAACCGAAAAATATTCCGATGGCCGAACCGAGTGCAATGGAGTGCGGCGTGTCCGCGATGGTCATCAGCGTCATGTGGTGCGCGACCAGCCAGCGCTTGCGTCGCGCCAGCAGCCCAGGCAATCGCGACTCGTAAACCGGCTCCGGCACCTGCTGTGATTCGTGCACTTCCGAAGCGTAATCTAAAACAGCTCGGGTGTCTGCGGAGGAACTGACATCAATTGGCCCAGTGCCGTCCGCAAACGCGCGGCTGCGCGGGGCGCATAATCGAGATTGTTGTTGTTGAAAATCACATGCAACTCACTCGCTCTGCCGGCGAGTTTTTTGCTTCGCTCCGCTACCTCAGCGATTTCGTCATCGCTGTAATCATAATCAAAACGAGCAGCTACAGTTTTCCCCGTAAGATAGGCGCGAGCATTGCGTCCGTGAAGCCGCAGATATGCCAGATACGGATTTGTAATCTCATCCAAATTCGACGGCATAATGGTGAAATGCTCCGCCGCCGGAGCATCGACGTTAACAAAGCTCGCACGATGCCGTTTAAGAAACTCGATGGTCTTTCTGAATTGCTCGCCGATCACCCAGTTGCGATTTCGAAATTCAATCGCCAATTGATAATCGCGCAGCATATCGATCAAAAGCTCCAGTTCTTCCAGATTGTGTCTGCGGGGTGAAAACGCAGGCGAAAGCTGCAGAAGAAAGGCGCCAAGTTTCCCGGCCTCGCGCAAGATCGACATCGAACGCAAAAAGAGTTCAATCATCGTTTCTGCAAGCGCTGGCGTGAGCTTCACTTTACCCTTGTCATCAATCTTCGCGCTTTTCTGCAAATCCGGGGGCAACAGCTTCGCCGCCGTGGAATGAAACGAAAAAAGCTGATGGAGCTTCACATCAAAGATGAAGCCGTCAGGCGTTGCGGCACACCAGCGCTCAACCATTCGCAAATCAGGAACCGAATAAAACGTCGAATTTACTTCGACCATTTCGAAATGTTGCGCGTACCAACCAAGTCGCTCATACGCGCGCAGTGTCTTAGGATACCAATGCCGAACAAAACCCGGATCGGACCAACTGGCCGTCCCAACGAGAATTTTTCCATCTTTCGATTGAACCGAGTTTCTCGGAGTCACGCCGAAACAGGAATCACGAGCCGCCTAGAAAGCAAACGACGGTCGAATTGAATCGGGAAGAATTGGTTGCGGGGGCAGCCCCGCCATGGCGGGGCGCGGCCTTCATAACTTTCTCAATCCAGCCTTTTGGTAGAATCCGTTCCCGCCTTTTTGCCGTTTCAAATCAAACTCAAGCCTTCGGGCATCTGACAACTTAAGCGGATCACTTTGCCAGACTAAATTCCATGGCCCTCTGCCGCGGGTCGAGCGTGTCAATCCGGTATTATGTTGCTGGACTCTCAAAGTCACGTTTTCACTAAAGCCGATATAAAATTTGCCTGCACCGCTTTGCAGCGCATAAACGCGATAAACTCCCGACATCCAAAAAGAAAATTGGTTGCGGGGGCGAGATTTGAACTCGCGACCTTCAGGTTATGAGCCTGACGAGCTACCAGGCTGCTCCACCCCGCGTCTTTACTTATGCCAATAGAAACGACCAAAGCAAACTGAAAAAGTGATCTTCATCACGGACGACTTCCCGGATTGAAGAATTGGCTCCAGCGGTAGGATTCGAACCTACGACCAATCGGTTAACAGCCGACCGCTCTACCACTGAGCTACGCTGGATCGTTTCGCGCTTAATTGAGGGGCGTATATCTTGCCCACACAGTATCGAACGGCAAGGCGTACTTTAATGGCCGTCGTCCACCAAATCAAAACAGCTGCGAAATGTATGCGCCGCGTCTTGATTACTCAGTTCAGTCTGGCATAGATCAAGTCGAATAATCGAATCCTGCCGCTGGAGCCAGACGGCAATGCGAAGAAGCATCTTTCGAGACAAACTGTTGTAACTTTCGGAATCGAATTGCTGTCTTTGCTTAAGATTGACCGATGGAGATTCGCATGCCTTTTAAACGACTGTTCGTTGGCGAATTTGCCCGCCGCGCTCTGCTTGCGCTTTTAGTCGTTGAAATTTTTTTTTGTGGAATTCAACTGCGCCGCTGGACTTGGGGAGAAACGAGGCACGTGCGTTTTCAGCACGACATCGTCAACGGTTTTTATTGGGGAAGCGAGACATTGGCGCAAGCTCTTCAATTATCCCCTGATGAAAGCTCTGCCGACTCGTGGACTGCGTTCTTCCGCGGCTATTTCGCGTTGTATGATTGGGTGAAACGCGAGGCTTACGAAAATGATTATGGCCTCGATTATCCGCCTTTGCGACTTTTGGCGATGTCGATCTGGGCAAAGCAGGTGCGCAGTGAATTTCCCGGAACCGACGACGCACACCCAGGTCACGTAAAACCGTTGCTGAACGCGAATCTATTCTGCGAATTCGTTTCGGCGGTGGCGATTTTTCTCCTTGTCCGTTTATGGCTGCGGCGGGCAGCTGATGCGAAGATGTCGGTTTTTTTGCGGAGTTTCCCGACGAAACACCGCGCCTGGATTTGCGGTTTGCTGGCGGCAAGCGTCGCGTGGCTTGAACCTTCGATGATTCTCGATGCGCACGGCTGGCCACAGTGGGACGTCTGGATCGTACCGTTTTATCTATTCGCTCTGCTCGCAGCGTTAAAAAATCGCTGGTTTGCTTGTGGATGTCTTTTGGCCGCAGGCGCAATGCTCAAAGGGCAGCTCCTGTTCGTCACGCCTTTTTTCCTCTTCTGGCCGTTGTGGCAAAAAAGATGGACGCGCGCATTTCACGTACTGAGCGGTTTTGCTTCGACAGTGGCGCTGCTTGTTTCGCCATGGCTCCTGCGCAATCCAGCTGCGTGGATTACGGTCGGGATTGTGGCCAGCGCTAGCTCGTCACTTTTCTTGTGGCGCAGGTCGAGGCATGCAGGAACATGGATTGCCGGTCTCACTGCGCTCGCCGTATTTGTCGTGGCTACCTTCGATGACGGCAGTTTCGCATGGCTGGAAGTCGGGTTTCTCTACGGCAGCGAGCATTACCCGTATCTGTTCATCAGTTCGTGTTACAATCTGTCATCACTTCTTGCTAATTTAGGATGGGAGCTGAAGGATCCCTTCTGGTCGGCTCATTTTGGATCTCTGTATTTCGCTCTCACTCTGCAGTGGACGCTGCGCTTGCTTTATCTCGGTGCCCTGGCACTTTGCGCGCTCGGCGCGGCCCGGCACACGCGTAATCGCGATCCCCGGCTGCTGATTGCGATCGTCATGCCTTGGCTGTTAATGTTCGCGCTGCTGGGTCAAATGCACGAGCGCTATCTAATGTGGGGCGCGGTCATCAGCGCAGTTGCGCTTGCTGTGAACGTCAGGTTGAGCGTGCTTCATTTCATTATCTCGCTCGCGAGTCTCACCATGATCGCGCACGTGATGCTAATCGATAAGAAATTGAATGCGACTCTCGGAGCGATCGAGTTCCTCAATGGCCTGCGACCTTATGCTTCAGGTTTAGTGCTGGCCTGTGTGGCTGTTTGTTTGTGGGATGCACTGCCAGTTCGTCTTCCGATGTTCCAAAGCCGGCGTTATCGCTGGCTCGAGCCAGCTTCTTTTTCCCTTGGAACAGCAGCGGAAGAAGTTTAGATCTGGTTTTGCGCTTTCTGAGGAGCACCTCGGCTGGCAATCTGCAGTACCCAAGGAGGCGTTCTTGCCGCCCTCTTGCGCGACGTGCGGGCTACAGATCGCTAAACGCGCGATCCAATACTTCCAGAAGAAAATCTGCATCCTGTTCATTCACGCACATCGGCGGCGAGAACCGGATCGTTTGTCCCCAAAGTCCACCCTTACCGAGGAGCAATCCCATTTCCTTGCATGTCTCCAAAATTTGCGCGCTCGCTTCTTTGGCCGGTTCTTTTGATTGTCGATCTTTCACCAGCTCGATCCCGAGCATCAGGCCTTTGCCGCGGACATCGCCGATCAGTTGGTGTTTTTCTTTTAACTGATTCAGCCCGGCGAGAAGCCGGTTTCCAATTGTTCGCGAATTTTCCTGAAGCTTTTCCCGCTCGATGATTTCGAGAACGGCTCTTCCCTGCACGCACGCGACCGGATTCCCGCCAAACGTATTGAAGTGCGTTCGTTGGGCGAGCGTGGCCGCTATTTTCGGCGTAGTGACAACTGCTCCGAGTGGACAGCCGTTGCCGATCCCCTTCGCCATCGTCACGATATCTGGAACTACACACTGGGTTTCGAATCCCCAGTAATGCGTGCCGGTGCGGCCAAAGCCGGTTTGCACTTCATCGGCGATGCACAAGCCGCCGGCCGCGCGCACATGTTCGTAAACATATTTGAGATAACCGTCTGGAAAAACGACGCAACCGCCTACGCCTTGGATTGATTCCGCGATGAATCCGGCGACCTGACCGGATGTGGCGAAGTCGAGCAGATCCTTCACATCAGCGGCATATTTTTTTCCCGCGTCCACATCATCGCGTCGCCATAGACCGCGATAGGGATCCGGAGTAATCGCATGATGCACGCCGAAACTGTGCGGCACATTAAACTTCCAGGTGCGATGCGCGGTCAGACCCATCGTCACGGCGTTCCCGCCATGATAAGCGTTGCGCAGCGCGATCACATCGTAGTTGCCCGTGTAAGCGCGCGCCATCAGTAATGCGAGATCGTTCGCTTCTGAGCCGGAGTTAACGAAATAACACACTTTCAAATCGCCCGGCATTTTCGCCGCCAGCGCTTGCGCGTACTGGGCGATGTTCGGATGCAAATAAATCGTGGTGGGATGTTGCAGCGTTTCATTTTGCCGATGCGCAACATCGATAACATGCGGGTGACAATGGCCGACGCTTATCGTCACGATCCCGCCAAGCGCATCGAGATATCTTTTGCCGTGCTCGTCCCACACATATTGCATCCTGCCTTCGACGAGCATGATCGGGTTTTTGTAGTAGAGAAAAATTCCCGGATTCAGGAATTGCTTGCGTAACCGGAGAACTTCGTCGGCGGAAGGGCCGGCGTACGGTTTCGGTTCATAATCAAAGTGCGGCAGAACAGGCTTTTGCATAAGCATCGATCCTAAAGCTATTTATTGTCGCGCCAGTCGCCGAAACAAAAATGCGCCGAGCACAATAAAAAGGACGTTCGGAAACCAGACCAGCAGTTCGGGGTGCACTCTTGGGTTTCCGCGTAGAGTGTCACCGATAATCACGAACAAAAAGTAACTGACCGCGACGATCAGTCCCATCGCGAAACCAATCGAAGTCTCGCGGCGATGCGCGGTCACGCCCAGCGGCACGCCAATAATTGCAAATGCGATGCAGGCGAACGGAAATGAAAAGCGTTTGTTTATTTCTGTTCGGCTGGCGCTGCGCTCGCGTTGGTTTTCGCTTTTTAACTGGTCGAGCAGTTGCTCGATTGACAATGCGGAACGGCTCGGCCTTTTCTTTTCTTTTTCGTATAGCTCCTCGAGACTGATCGGCAACGTGCCCTCCACCATGTTGATTCCATCGCGAATTTTTGTCAGGTCCGAGGGATTCTTTTCGTCTCGCGCCTGATAACGCGCCCGATAAAGATGCATGAGAATCTGCCTGTTTGCCAAGTCAGCCTCGAGCATGCCGGTGTGCGCGTAAGTAACTTTTACCGGAAGCGAATTTTCGTTTAGTTCGAAAACCGTGATGTTCTCGAGTTTGTTCCCTTCTTTTTTTCCCACATAAATTTTTCGCCCGGGAAATTGATCGATCACTTGATCGCTGCCAAAAAGCGCCATTGGGTTGCGCGTCGCGAGATCGAAAATCGTGCTGCGCAATTTTTCCTGCGCGGCTGGCGCTGCTTGCACATTGAGCCACAGGCAGATCGCGGTGCAAACCAGCGCGAGCCCGGCGAGCGAAATGCAAATGCGCGAAATACTCACGCCGTTTGAGCGCAGCGCAGTCAACTCATTATCAGCGGAGAGCCGTCCGAAGACGAGCAGGATAGCCGTTAGCAATCCCCAGGGGATGGTGAAGATGAGCGAGAAAGGCAGCACGTAGGCGATGAACGTGATGAGGTACTCCATTGGCACGTCATGATTCACGAGCAATGGGAGAAGCTTGCGAAAAATGTTACCCACTACGAGGACGAGGCTCAGCACCGCAATCGCGAAGAACACATTGACCAGCAACTCGCGACTAACAAAGCGATCGATCAGTTTCATTCCTTAGTTTCTGTTAATTCGATTTGCCGACGCTCGCAAGGTGGATCGGCCGCTCCGGCCGGCGATGCTATTTATTTTACGGCTCTGTCGCCATTCTAACATCGAGCAGGGACTCCTCGATCCACCGCTTTGCTTAACTGGGAAGTTTAGTAAGATAATCGGCGCGTGAAGATCGACATGTACGACGTCGCAATCATTGGCGGAGGACCGGCCGGGAGTACCGCGGCTGCCTTGCTTGCGAGGGCTGGACGACGCGTGATCGTGTTAGAACGCGACAAATTTCCACGCTTTCACATCGGCGAATCGCTTTTGCCCTTTAGCACGCAAACGTTCGATCGTCTAGGTGTGCGGGAAAAGCTTGATCGCACATTTCTGCCGAAATTCGGCGGCGAAATTGTCGCCGCCTGCGGAACGAAAGGCGCGAAGTTTTACTTCAAAGACGGTTTTCGCTCACGTCGCGACCGCGCCTATCAAGTCACTCGCTCCGAGTTCGACAAGCTCCTGCTCGATCACTCGCGCGAAAACGGAGCTGAGGTCCGCGAAGAAACAGACGTGAAGAACATCATTTTCGAAGACGATCGCGCGAAGATCGACATCGAAACGCCCGCCGGCGCAAGATCGACAATCGAAGCTCGCTATCTGCTCGATTGCAGCGGCCGGCAAACGATCCTCGGCAGCTTTTTCAAATGCAAAAAGATGTACGATCATCTGCAGAAATTTTCGGTCTTCGCGCATTATGAAAATGTCGATCGCGCCGAGGGCATTGACGGCACACTCATCCGCATGGTGCGCGGCCTCGACCGCTGGTTTTGGATGATTCCCCTAACGGTCACGCGCATGAGCATCGGCGTGGTAATGGACACGGCCACGTTTCGCGCGATGAAACTTTCACCGGAAGAGGCGCTTGAAAAATGCATCGACGAACAGCCGATGGTGCTTGAGCGAATGAAAAGAGCCGAGCGGGTCTCGCCGGTTTATTCCGCCGGCGATTACTCGTATCGGAACACGAAACTTTTCGGCGACCGCTGGCTGCTCGTGGGTGACGCCGCCGGATTTATCGATCCAGTTTTTAGCAGCGGCGTTTTTTTGGCAATCATGTCCGCCGAAAAAGCCGCTGACACACTGGACGAGGTTTTGCGCGACGAATCGCACAAGCGTCGCCTTTTCAGAACGTACGGACGCACTGTCAATTACATTATGGACATCTATCTCACGTTCGTAAACGCGTGGTATCGCCGTGGCAAAGAATTCATCGAAGTGTTTCTCAATCCGACCGACACGATGCAAATCGCCGCCGCCGTCAACGCCGTGCTCGCGGGCAACGAAGGAAAGAGTCTCGCCATCAAGTGGCGCATGTGGCTGTTTTATTTTTTTGTGAACGCGCAACGTTTCTTCGCGCTCTCACCGCGGCTCTCGCTCGTGCCGAAAAAGGGAGACCCCAAAGTCGCCTCCGACGCGGTCGGCGCGATTCTTTAGGCGTAATGTCGATCTTGCGCGCCGTCGTTATCGCGCTGGCGATTATCGGTCTAACAAACTGTGCAACAACCTCGCGGCATCAATTTGCCGAACCGGCCGGCGATTGGCGGGTGCGCAGCGGACAACTTTTATATCGCGCGCCGGAAACGACGCTCATCGGGGATGTCCTTATTCGCTTTTCAAAAAATGGCGATTTCGAGCTGACGTTTTCAAAAGGGCCGGTTGCACCATTGTTATCTCTGCGGCAGGACGCCAGCTTCGCCGAAGTCAAAGGCCCGCTCGCACGAAGCAGTTGGTCGGGCCCCATTGATCGCGCGCCGCAACAATTGCGCGGCTGGCTCGGAGTGCGAGACAAACTCGTTGGCTCGCAAGATCGACAATCGGTGCGATACATCGCTGGCAACGAAACTTTTCTGTTTCGTTTTTGACCTGTCAGGTTTGAAACGCGACTATCGGCGTTTCGTTTTTGCCACCGAATATGCGGATCAGTGATGTTATCGCGCGAACTGTTACGCAGCGACGTACGCTCGTTTGGTGCAGCGTTGCCGTGCTCGCGCTCGGGTGCATCGCAATCCTAGTCACCCAGTTGCGACTTGACTCTGATGTGCTCAACATTTTGCCAGCGAGTTTTCGTTCGGTCGCAGGGCTAAAAATTTACGATCGCGAGTTTGAGCAAACCCGGCAGCTCACTTTCGCGCTGGTTTGTGCCCCCGATGATGTCGAAAAACTGGAAGAATTCGCGCCGGTGTTCGCTGACAAATTACGGCAGCAGTCCTGGTGCACGCGCGTACTTGCGGGCTCGCCGATGCAGACGCCTGATGGAATCCGCGATCTTCAATCAATCGCGGTGCCGTTGCTCTTGAACCTGGAACCGGGCGCTTTCAACGAGACGATGTCGATCTTGCAGCCGCAGAAGATTCGCGATCGCCTGCATCGTTTGCATCAACAGATTGAGGCAGGATCGCCGCGACCGGAGTTCGAGCTGGCGTTCGATCCGCTCGGTCTAATTGGGCCGGCGCTCAAACCTTTTGCAGAAAGCACCGCGATCGAAGAAGACCAGCCGCTCGCGTCTTCCGACCGCACGATGCGGGTTTTCCTGGCGGTGACAAACCAGGAATCAATTAGCGCATTCGCGTGCCAGCGTTTGATGCGTCAGGTAAACGCCTTTCGCGCAAACGCACGCGAAGGCTGGGATGGCGGCCGGTTGGAAGTTCTCGTGACCGGACGTTCCGCTTACGTGGCCGAGATCTCCCTCAGCATGCGCTACGACATTGTCGCAACGTTGCTCGGATCAGCCGTGCTGGTAGGCAGCATTTTCTTCATCGGTTTTCGTCGATGGCTGCCGTTGCTCGGCATGGGATTTTCACTGCTGCTCTCGTGTCTGGTGGCGCTTACGTTCGGCCTTCTCATTTTTCGACAACTCAGCATGGTGAGCGTAGGCTTTTGCGCCATTCTCGTTGGCCTCGGCGTTGATTTCGCCATCCTCACCTTTGGACGTTATCAGCAAGCACGGATCGACGGACAATCACATCGTCAAGGCATCGCCACCTCGGTTGCAAAGCTTGGTCGCGCGGTTTTCTTTGGTGCACTCACTACTGCGGTCGGATTTCTGGCACTTATCCTGAGCGGATCGATGGGCTTCTCGCAGCTCGGTGTGCTCATCGCCATCGGCATTTTCTTTGCCGGCCTTTTTATGTGCACGATTTTATTTCTTTTCGTTCGCGAACGGCAGCCGCCCCTCCGTCATGATTGGGTCTTCGAGATGGTAAAAAAATATGTGCGCTGGAGTGTGGAGCGCCCGGCGCCCATGTTGATTTTCGCAAGCGCGCTTTTGTTGCTGCTGACCGTAATCGGATTATCGCCTGTCCCACCGCTTCACTTCGAGGCGAGCACACGTTCGCTGGAACCGAAAAACAGTCGTGCCAGTCGCGCGCTTCAAGCGATCATGCACAAAATGCCAATGCGCTGGGAGCCAGTGTTGGCAATCGTGCAGGCGAGCAATCCGCAAGAATTGCACGACGACTGGCAGAAAATTGCCGCACATTGGAGCGAGCTTCAGGCTGCGGGCAAAATCAAAAGCTTTTCCACGCCCGCAGCCCTTTGTCTTTCGCCAAAGTCGATGCAACGAAATCGCGAACAGTTGAGCGAGATTGATTTTCAAACGGCGCGCCAAACACTCGACCAAACACTCGATACCGAAGGATTCAGCCGCGACGCGTTCGCACCGGCTTTTACGCTGCTCGATAATTTGCAACATCTGGTCGATCCGAACGCTCCTCTGCCGAATTGGCGAGAAAAGTTGCCAGCGTCATCGAGCTGGTGGTTTTTGGTTGATCGCTATTTCGGGCAAGATCCGCTGCTTACCACTGGCTTTGTTACTACCAACGAACCAGTCTCCACATATGCGCAGCGAGTAAATCTTGGAGGCGATCTCCCGGTGACGGGGATTCCAATGACCCTCTCAGGCTGGAGTTACGCGCTTGCCGATTTGCTGCCATGGTCACACCGGCAACTCCTCATCATCAGCGCGTTGATGGCGATTTTCGACGTTTCGCTGCTCGCGATTTTATACCGCAACTTGCGCCTCTGGATCATCCAAGTTATCACGCTCGCGTTTGCGATCGGAGCAATGATTGCGTCGATGAAACTGCTGGGTATCGATTTGAACTTGCTCAATGTGCTTTCTTTTCGCCTCGTCCTGGCGATCGGAGTGGACTACGGAATTTACGTCGTCCTGGTCTGGCAGAAGACACATGAGATCGAGCACGATGTTGCAGGCGTGGTGAAGCCGGTGTTGCTCGCCGGATTAACCGCTGTTAGCGGCTTTGGCTCACTCGTGCTGGCGCGCAATCCGTCGTTGAGTAGCCTCGGCAGTGCCTGCGCAATCGGCATTTTTTGGAGTCTGGTTGCGACGATTTTCTTTACGCTGCCTGCGATGGCGGCAACAGAACCGAAATCTTCAAGCAAAGATTAGGTCCAAATGGGCTAAGATCGATAATCTCATGCGAAGGATTCTTCCAATAATTCTCAGTCTCATTTCGTTTACGACCCTCGCCGGCCCTGGGCCGCTTTCTCCCGCCGAGCTCAAGACTCTCCTCGCACGAATTCGGGAAAACCGGATTACCCAAGCCGATTTTCAGGAAGAACGGTTCTTGCATTTGATGAAGAAGCCGGTCGTGAATTCAGGCAAGGTTTGGTTCCAGCCGCCGAACAAATTTCGCCGCGAAGTGAAGGGCAACTCGCCCAGCTTGACGGTGAGCGATGGTCATCAGCTTTGGATTTATTATCCGAACTTTAAATCCGCCGAGCGTTATTCTTTGGGCAAACGCTCACCGCTCGATTCGGTTATTGCAGCGATCAATTCGGCGCTGAATCTCGAAGATGTCGAAAACACGTTCGCCATCAATGCCACGAAGATCGGCAACGGCTTTGAGCTGGAGCTGACGCCGCGCACACCGTCAATGAAACGGGTCTTTCAAAAACTCAACCTGCGCATCAATGACAACTTGAGGGCCGAGCGCACAGAAATGTTGCAGCTG
>WNFR01022194.1_pt1 | contig 11764 bp, 10 predicted proteins | sample 5400221 | NCBI WGS metagenome assembly WNFR01 (sample SAMN13153357, study PRJNA577476) | soil metagenome | isolation source: 40 cm soil under Madrone tree | place: USA:California | collected 2016-06-14 | reverse complement strand
TCGTCTTCGCCCGGGCGCACGAAATATTCCATCTCCATCTGTTCGAACTCGCGGGTGCGAAAGATAAAGTTGCCGGGCGTGACTTCGTTGCGAAACGATTTGCCGATTTGCGCCACGCCGAAAGGCAGCTTGCGCCGGCTGGTATTCAGCACGTTGAGGAAGTTTATGAAGATCCCCTGCGCAGTCTCCGGCCGCAAATAGACGAGCGCATCGGCGTCGTCTTCCACCGTCGCGCCGACGTGCGTGCGAAACATGAGATTAAAGGGTCGCGGTTCGGTGAGGTTCTTCGAACCACAGTTTGGACAGGTGATCTTTCCTTCACGAAATAACTTAGAGCCTCGCGCTACGTTCGTATCCGGGAAGATTGGCTTCACCTCAGCTACATCCGGCAAGAGTTTGGCAACCTCGTTCGTCAGGATGGGTCCTAGATAGTCTTGCAAGAGCTTGTCAGCACGAAAGCGACCATTACACTCGCGGCAGTCGACCAAAGGATCGGTAAAGGTCTCTTCATGTCCCGAATACTTCCAAACCAGACGATTCAGGATGATTGACGAGTCGAGACCTTCGATGTCGTCGCGTTCGTGAACCATCCAGCGCCACCACGCCGCACGGACGTTGTTGCAGAGCTCCGCGCCGAGCGGGCCATAGTCCCACGCGCTGCCCAGACCGCCATAGATTTCAGAAGACGGATAGACAAAGCCGCGCCGTTTGGCGAGCGAAACTATCGTATCGATGTTGGGCGCAGACACGCGTTATTAGTTTAGAGGCGGGGCTACTGCCCGCCATTGCCGAATCGTAATCACAAAACCGAGTGAGTAGGAGTGTAACAGTCACGGCACGCAGATCAAAAGAAAAAAGAGGAAGCTGCAAAGCCTTCCTCTCAAACAATGCTGTCACGCCGTCCGCAACGTGACCAGAGTCATAACGCCGAATTAGATCGAATTTGAATTGTTTAATTTACGGCGAAGATGCGGGTCTTTGCGGCGATGCCTGAGGCGCCGGCACCGTTACATTAACATTGACCTGAGTCTTCTTCCCGCCGAACAAGCCACCCTTGTACGCAAGAAACGCCAACACGATCACGATCACAAAAATTACCAGCACGGCAACCACGCCGACGCTGCTGCCGCCTCCGCCACCATTGTCAGCCATTTCATTCCTCCTTTGAAGGACGCTATGTGGTTTCGCTTGCGGGGTGTCGGACTAATGCAAACAGACTCTTAGCACACGTCCTGTAAGAACGTCAAACGCGCTAACAAAACAACGCGCTAACAAAACAAAAAGCAGGGGCTGAACGTCGCCTGGCTGGACCGTTGGTGTCGGCTGGGGACGTTGCGCGCCCGGCGGACAGATCCAAATCTCGAAGAAGTCGCTGTCGCGATAGCCACCATTTACGATGGTGATGCGTCCCGCATCGATTCCTCGATTAGTAACCAGATAGTCAGTTGTGCGCCGCGCGAGCATATCAGCCTGGCCTGTGCGGCTGTTCCGGCCGGCATAGATGATGATGTAAGCCTGCGAGTCAGGAGCGTTCTGCAACTCGATGGCCAGGTTGTCAAAGCGCGCCTTGTCATCATCGAAGGCCACGGACTGGAATTGGTCGAATGGCTTGCACTCAACCACCGGTGGTTTCTTCTGTACGATACTGGTTGAAGCCATCGCCCGCTGGCGGCACAGGGCATCGCCCGACCCATCGTCGACTACCAGCGTGGCCGTGACTTTCTGGCTGCCGAGACCCGTGGAATCGACAGTGATAGTCGCAGTGCCGGCGCCGCTGACGATGCGCGCGTCGGAAGGCGTGACCGTCCAGGCGTAATTGAGTGACGCCGTGCCGGCGTACGCCACATCCGAAGTAAAGGTGATCAGATCGCCGTCGTTAACGCTGACGGGCGCCGAGATATTAACCGGATAAGGACACGGATTCGAGGGCGGCTTGGTAACCGTGTACTTCTTCGGATGGTAATTAAGATTGACGCAGACTTTGCGGCCGGCTTCGATGTCAAAGTCCCGCACCCAACGTCCGCCGTTAGGCAGCAGAATCTCGACGTTGTGATGGCCCGGCTCCAGCTCGATTATGCGAACGGTCGTCGACGTATCACCCTGGGGCTTGCCGTCGATGCGCAAGGGAAAGCCGCCGGGATTGGTCGTCAGCTCAACCTGGCCGTACCTCACCTTGTGCTTCTTCCTGGCGTAAGCCGTGGTTGAAGTACAGGCGAGCGCGAAAGTGAGCGCGACGAAAATTGCGAACGCAGTCTTGATCTTTGCAGAGCTCATGAAATTAGCCACCATGAAAGTTTTCTGATTCATCATCTACACCTCCGTCATGGTTTCGGCCTGCTTGCGCGCGCGCATCTTAGCGTAACGACGACGCGCACCGGTGGTCAGAGCCACGATTCCTGAACCAAAGAGCAATAGCGAAGTCGGCTCAGGGACTTGCGGCGGCGTTGGTGTCGGCGTCGGACAAGTCGGGCACGTGTTGCAAGTCGGACACACATTATTACGGTTGTGATGATGAATGAACAAGAGCGGAATCGCGGCCAGAAACAGGAATGGCCACTTTGGAAATCCGCCGCCCACGGCCGGGATCTCGCCGCAATCGCAGATCGTACCGTCGACGTTGTCCTGCTCGAAAACCTGGACCTCGCCTTGTGGCTGCTGGGGCGCGACCTCGGCTCCGGCAACGAGCGAAGGCGCGGCCGTCTGGACGTCGGTATCAATGGCAGGAGCGGTCGGGCCGGCTAGAGACTTTGAAGCACTCGATGGCGGCTGCCCATTCGGATCCTGTGCGACTGTCCGCAGTTTGAGCTGTTCAATCTGACTGCTCTTCTGCAGGTCACCCATGACATTCACAACATCGGCGAACTTGATTGGACTAGCTTGCGCCGGTACAGCTACCAACAGCAGCAAACTAGTCATCGTGGCAAGTGGCCGGAAAAAACGGGTCCTCATCTGGTTAGGAAACTCCCTCCTCAAGACATTGGGGCCGGTGCTCTGACGGCTCTTTTCGCATTTATTACTCGGAAAACTGATGCTTTGAAAAGAGACGGCGAGACAGCCTGCCGTGGGTACAAGCCTCGGAAAAACCCTGTGGGCTTGATTTACCTGCTTGTGAAAGACGCCTAATTAGAGGGGTATTCCAATTTTCTGGAAGGAGTTAGCGGGGATCTCCAGAAACCGTCGGAGCGGCGATTTCGGAAATGTGCAATAAGCCGTCGGTGCCAGGAAAGATCTCTACGAACGCGCCAAAATCAACGATCCGTGAGACGGTGCCAACATAGGTGGCGCCGATTTCAGCTTCCGCGGTCAGACCTCGGATGCGATTGACCGCAGCCTCGGCCGCAGCGCTGTCGGCTGTGGCGATCGAAACCGTGCCGTCGTCTTCGACGTCAATCTTCGCGCCCGTCTCTTCGACCAAGGCGCGAATGACTTTCCCTCCTGGTCCGATGACGTCGCGAATCTTATCCGGATTGATCTTGATCTTGATAATTCTCGGCGCGAACGGTGAGATTTCAGCGCGCGCTTCCTTCAACGTCTGGGCCATCGCGTCAAGAATATGCAAGCGCCCTTTCTTTGCCTGGGCCAAAGCCTCGGCCATGATCTGGGAGTTCACGCCCGCAATCTTGATGTCCATCTGTAGAGCAGTGATGCCTTCGCTGGTGCCCGCGACTTTAAAGTCCATGTCGCCGTAGTGATCTTCGGCGCCCGCAATGTCGGACAGGATTGCGTACTTGTTGCCTTCCATTACCAAGCCCATCGCGACCCCGGCCACCGGCGCTTTCAAAGGCACACCGGCATCCAGCATCGACATCGAACCACCGCACACGGTGGCCATCGATGAAGAGCCATTCGATTCCGTAATGTCAGAAACGATGCGAAGCGTGTACGGAAACGTCGTGTCGTCGGGCAGCATGCCTTCGAGCGCGCGGCGCGCCAAAGCACCGTGTCCGATCTCGCGACGCGAAGACGAGCCGAAGCGTCCGACTTCGCCCACGGAGTAGTGCGGGAAGTTGTAGTGAAGGAGGAAGCGACGCTTAAGCTCGCCCTTTTCCAGGTCGTCGATGAACTGCTCGTCTTCTTTCGTGCCGAGCGTCGTCGTGACCAGCGCCTGGGTTTCACCGCGCGTAAACAGCGCCGATCCATGCGCCCGCGGCAACCATCCGACGTCGCAGGTAATCGGGCGAATCTCTGAAAAGCGGCGCCCGTCCGGCCGGCGACGTTGGTTCAGGATGTCGTCACGGAAAATCTTTTCCTTCAGATGGTCGAAGGACTTCTTGGCCATCATCCGGCTCTCGGGTTGATCTTCCGGATAAGACTCGACGACTTCCTTCTTCAGCGCATCGACCGCGGCGTAGCTTGCCCGTTTCTCCTGATTGGCGGTGTCGAGCGCCGCGCGCAGCCGCTCGGCATAATTGCGCTCGATCTCGCCGATCATTTCTTCGTTCAGCGGTTTCGGTTCGACGGGCCGCTTCACGATCTCCAGCGCTTTATAAAGCTCTTTCTGCCAGCGGCACAGGCGATTGATTTCCTTATGCGCCAGCATCAGCGCCTCGACCATAATCTCTTCCGACACTTCCTGCGCGCCGGCCTCGACCATGTTGATGGCTTCTTCCGTGCCGGCCACGATTAGGTTGAGACGAGAATCGCGCACTTCGTCGTAAGTCGGATTGACGATGTAGCGGCCGTCAATCAAGCCGATGCGCACGCCGGCAATCGGATTCGGGAACGGAATGTCCGAAAGATAAAGCGCGCACGACGCGCCGGTGATCGCGATTACGTCCGGATTGTTGTCCAGATCAGCCGAGATTACCGTCGCGACCACCTGCGTCTCGTTGCGGTAGCCTTCGGTAAACAGGGGCCGGCAGGGCCGGTCAATCATGCGACAGGTCAGCACTTCTTTTTCATTGGGCCGGCCTTCACGTCGAAAGTAGTTTCCGGGAATCCGCCCGGCCGCGTAATTCGATTCGCGGTACTCGATTGTGAGCGGAAAAAAGTCGATGCCTTCGCGCGGCGAGCTGGCGCCGACCGCCGCGCACAACACCATGGTATCGCCGTAGCTAATAACGCAAGAGCCGTCGGCCTGCTTGGCGACGCGACCAACCTCAACGCTGAGATCGCGATCACCAACTTTGATTGATTCTTTGAGGTATTTCTTAACTGTCATTTTTCATTGTCTCCTTTGACAATACCTGCCCGGGGCAGGCACGCGGCGTCTCATCCGCCGCGCTTTGGTTTTAGGTCATGGAGAGCTGCGACTGGTCCGCTTTCGAAAGCGCTAACCAGTCAGCGCACTCCAAAAAAGAAGGCGGCAGAGCCTAGCCGTGAAGCTCTCGCCGCCTTCGGATTGTTTAGGCCACACGCGCCGCCTGGCTCCCGGTATCGCCGTCACGTTCGGCTCGGGCACAAGCTCTTCGATTGACGCGGGCTTTTTCAGTGCCGAGATTCGAAGATTCTCTCGTTCAATTTTTCGTCTTGATCTTTTCCAGGGATCCGACCGGCGCGTCCGACTATCGGCGCAGTCCCAGTCGGCCCACCACTTCGTGGTAGCGTTGTATATCCGTCTGCTTCAAGTAATCGAGCAAAGTGCGTCGCTGCTGGACCATCTTTAGCAGGCCCCTCCGCGAGTGATTGTCCTTCTTATGTGTCTTGAAGTGCTCGGTGAGTTCGTTGATGCGCCGGCTGAGTAGTGCGACCTGTACGGGCGTCGAACCCGTGTCCGTCTCATGCGCGCGATAATCGCTGACGATCTGTTCTTTTGCTTCCCTTGCTAATGCCACTGCTAAAAATGGTCCTCCTAAGTCGCAGTAAGCCCACTTGTGAACGACGGTCAAACCGCGAAAACGTCAAATTACAAGTGTAAAACTAACATCTGGCTCGCTCGACTGTCCAGCGACCAGCGAATCCGGCTGTCGCCTGACTGGTGCGCGCGACCTGCTTCTCTGATAAGATTTGCCGATTCCCTAACAATAGTGCGAGGTTGATGGCGCCAGCGACAACCAAAATTCTAATCCTCGGCGGCGGATTCGGCGGGCTGTTCAGCGCGCTTGAGTTGGCTGGAACAGGTGACGTGACGCTGGTTAGCGACGAAGATCACTTTCTGTTCAAGCCGATGCTCTATGAATATCTGAGCGGCGAGGTCGACGCCTGGCATATCGCTCCTGACTGCAAAGAGCTGCTCGATGACAGAGTGCGCTTCGTTCGGGGCGCAGTGACAACAATCGACCTGGAGGCTCGCGCCGTCACGGTAGCGGAGCGCGCGGAGTCAATTTCGTACGACGTGCTGGTGCTGGCGCTGGGAGGCGTGACCAACTTTGCCGGCGTCGAAGGCGCCGAGCAGTACGCTTTGCCTTTCCGGAAGCTCGTCGATGCAAATCATTTGCGACGGCGAATGACTGAGGCGCTTGACCGGGTTCAGCCTGATGCCGCGCCCCAGGACGCGCGCCGCGCTTTGACTTTCGCAGTCGTGGGCGGCGGCGCCAGCGGCGTCGAGCTGTCGACGAAGATGGCCGATCTGCTGCAAGACGCCCTGCGGCGGCGAGCTTTGCAGGGCGAGCCGCGCGTGCTGGTGATCGAGATGACCGACCACGTCGTTCCGGGCATGGGCGAAGAGATACGCAAGTTTGTCGAGCAAGCCTTGTTCGAATCTCGCGTTGAAGTGCACACCCAAACGCGCGTCCTACGCGTTGCCCCAAACAGTATTACGCTCGAACACAACCACGAGCAGACTGAAGTGGCAACTGCCGCCGTCGTGTGGGTCGCGGGCGTGCGCGTCAATCCGCTCGTGGAGCAACTGGAAATCGAGAAAGATCGGCGCGGGCTGATTGTGGTCGAGCCAACCCTGCAAGTTCGCGGTCACGAAAATATTTTCGCGCTTGGGGATATCGCTTTCTATAAAGATGTCGTGCCTACGCTCGCGGGCACTGCGCAGCTTGCGTTTCAGCAATCAAGCCTGCTGGCTTCCAATGTGCGTCGATTCATCGAGGGCCGCGAACTTAAGTCAAAACATTTTGTCGAACTTGGTGAAGCGGTAAGCCTCGGCACCGAGCGGGCTGCGGTGCTCTCCGCCGGAAAGGTGATCAGCGGTCCGCTGGCGCGGCAAGCGCGGTTTGCGCTTTACACTCAACGCCTGCCGACCTGGCATCATCGTCTGCGGGTCGGGGCGAGCTGGTTCTTTGAAGGCACGGCCCCCCGGCCGCTCCAGCCTTTGGGGTTTTAGTTCTTTACGCCGTTTCCTGAACTTTGCGTCTTTGCGCCTTTGCGTGAGAACTGGTTTGAGTTAATCAAGCATGGAATTACCCGCGTCGTGAATGGTTTCTACGAGTAATTTCTCACGCCAAGGCGCAAAGGCGCAAAGAACAGCAAAAAAACGGGCGCAAACTCTTCATGTCTATCTCGGAAAAGAAATCAAGCGAAGTTGCACCACCAACAGGTGACATGCCCGCGGAAGAGTTTCGCCGCTTCGGTCATGAGATCGTTGACTGGATTGCAAACTATTTCGAGCACATCGAAGAACTGCCAGTGCTCGCGCAAGTTGAGCCCGGTGAATTAAAGGCGCAACTGCCTTCATCGCCTCCGGAAAAAGGCGAGGCGATGGAAACGATTCTCGCCGATGTCGATCGCTTGATCGTCCCCGCGCTGACGCACTGGAGTCATCCGTCGTTCTTCGCTTACTTCGCCACATCAACTTCCGCGCCGGGAATTTTCGGTGAGCTGCTAAGCGCGGCCTTCGATGTGAAATCGATGCTGTGGCGCACGTCCCCGGCCTCAACCGAACTGGAAGAAGTCACCCTCGACTGGTTGCGACAGATGATAGGTCTCGATGCCGGCATGAGCGGGTTTATCTACGACACGGCGTCGGTTTCCAGCATGCACGCGATCGCCGCCGCCCGCGAAGGCGTTGAGCTGCGTATCCGCGAAGAAGGCATGAGCGGGCGCACGGACCTGCCGCTGCTGCGCGTCTACGCCTCCGAGCAAGCACACTCCTCGATCGATAAAGGAATTATCACGCTGGGATTGGGGCAGCGCGCGCTGCGCAAGATTCCAACTGACTCCGAGTTTCGCATGAATCCGGAGTCGCTCGCAGAAGCGATCGAGGAAGACAAGCGCAACGGCATCCGTCCGTTCTGTGTCGTCGCGACCGTAGGAACCACCTCAACATCAAGCGTCGATCCAGTGCCTGCGATTGTAGAGATTTGCGAGCAGCACACGATGTGGCTGCACGTTGATGCCGCGTATGCAGGTCCGGCGGCAATCGTTCCTGAGATGCGGCACATCCTCGCCGGCTGTGATCGCGCAGATTCACTCGTGCTCAATCCGCACAAATGGCTGTTCACGCCCTTCGATCTTTCAGTGCTTTATTGCCGGCACATGAACTTGCTGCGCCGGGCTTTTTCGCTGGTGCCGGAATATCTGCGCACCCCGGAACAGGATCAGGTGCGCAGCGGATCAGATTACGGCGTCCAGCTTGGCCGCCGCTTTCGCGCCCTGAAACTGTGGATGATCATTCGCTACTTCGGCCGTGAAGGACTCGCCGAGCGCATCCGCGAACATTGCCGTCTGGGAAAACTGTTCGCGTCGTGGGTCGAAGAATCGCCGGACTGGGAGATGATGGCGCCAGTGCCGTTTGCGCTGGTTTGTTTTCGCGCGTGTCCGCCGGTCGAAGGCGAAACTGAGGGAGTTAGAGCGAAACGGCTTGACGCTCTCAACGAAGCGATTATGAGTGGCGTTAATGCGAACGGCGAAGCTTTTCTGTCGCACACTAAGTTGAACGACAAGCTTACTCTGCGCCTTTCGATCGGAAACATTCGCACGGCCGAACGCCACGTCCGCCGCGTCTGGGAGCTATTGAACGAGCAATTGAAAAAGCTTTCCGCTCGCTGACATTTCGTAATTCTTGAGTCAAGTTTTCTTTGCGGCTTTGCCCCTTTGCGACTTTGCGTGAACTAACAACACAGCTTCCACTCCGATGACTGAGAACGAGCTTGCCGCGATTATTGTTGACGTTGCCTACAGAATTCATAAGCAACTGGGACCCGGCTTGCTTGAGTCAGTTTACGAGGCCATCATGGCTTATGAAATACGCAAGCGCGGACTTCACGTCTCGCAGCAACAAGCGCTGCCAGTCATTCATGAAGAGGTTCGCATGGACGTTGGTTTCCGAGCAGATCTCATAGTCGAAGGCAAAGTAATCGTCGAGATCAAAATCTCTTGAGGTTCTCGCTCCCGTTCACAAGAAGCGATCAAGGATGGAATCACCAAGGTCGTCAATCGGCTCGCCGAATGATTCACGCAAAGACGCAAAGGGGCAAAGCCGCAAAGTGTTTTGGGAATGAACATTTTCGTCACGAAGCCGGACTGTAATTATGCTGACACACATCGTCGTCTGGAAATATCGCGCTGACGTTCCGCAAGCTGCTCGCGAAGAGCATGTCGCCCGGCTGAGAAGCATCAGCCGCGTCGTTCCGGGAATCGAAGGCTTCTCGGTAGGCTTCGACACGGTGCATCTGACGCGTTCGTACGACACCGGTCTGGTGGCGATCTTTCGCGACCGTCCGGCCCTGGACGCCTACACTGTTCATCCCGAACACATGAAGGTCGCTGACTTTGGTCGCGGCCTAAGCGAACACGTCGCTTCGGTTGATTTCGACAGTTGAGAACTTATCCGTTTGATGAGACGCAGAAAGATTCTGATCGTGATGCTGGGACTCGTGCTCTTGTCCCAGCTTCCTTTTGCCTACCGTCGCTATCGCCTCGCCCGCCTGCAGAAAGCGATTCAGCAGCTTGAATCACAGCGAGCGGCGCCGCAAAGTGAAAGCGATTTCATTGATTACCAGGGCGTGATCCATGTTCACTCTTCGCTCGGCGGACACAGCACAGGCACGTTCGCAGAGCTGATTGCCGCCGCCAAAGCAAACCAACTTGATTTTCTAATCATGACTGAGCATCCGCAGGCAGAGTTCGATACTTCGGCAATGACACTGAGCGGCGTGCACGCCGGCGTCCTGTTCCTGAACGGCAATGAAGTGGCGACCGCAAGTGGTGATCGGCTCTTACTGATTCCGGGATCAGCAGACGCCGCATCGATGAGCACGCAAACAACTCAGGAAGTTATAGCGAAGCAGAAATCAGCGGGAGGCCTCGCGTTCGCAGCTTATCCATCTGAGTCTCAGAACTGGCAATCAAGTTCAGTCGACGGAGTCGAGGTCTACAATCTCTTCACAAACGCGCGTCAGTACAACGCCGCAGTGATCTTCTTTGATGGACTCTGGTCCTATCGTGGTTACGCTGATCTGATGTTCGCGAATTTCTTTGCGCGTCCGGCCGCGAACTTAAATCGCTGGGACCAAGCCATGCTTGGAGGGACTCGCAAGTTGGTAGCCATCGCCGGCAACGACGCGCATTCGAACATCGGCCTGAGCATCAATGATGCGTCCGGGAAACAATGGCTGGGTGTGAAGCTCGATCCTTACGAACGAAGTTTTCGCGTCGTACGCACTCATGTGCTGATCAGGAAGGAGAAGGAGCTCAATCGCGAATCTTTACTGGAAGCAATATCAAAAGGTCACTGCTATATCTCTTTTGATCTGTTCGGTGATGCGAAAGGATTCACCTTCGCGCCCGTGGGCGCAGGAGCCAACGTCATGGGCGATGAAATTCTTTCAATTCGCGGATCGCAATTGCGATCTGCCGCACCGTTGTTCTGCCGTTTCGTTCTCTTCAAGGACGGGCTTGTGGCAGGTGAAAAATCGGGCACAGCAGTCGAGTTCGTAATCGATGGTCCCGGCATTTACCGCGTGGAAACCTACCTCGATTCGCTGCCGGCTCCCGTCACAGGCCAGCCGTGGATTATCTCTAACCCAATCTACGTGAAGCCTGTCATGCCACCTAAGCCACCATCTCAGGCGCAAAAACTCCAATAAAATAAGCACCTTGAACCGCGGGGCAGGCGCGTGTTAATCTGTGTTTGGCTTAGTTAGGCTCCTCCCCGACGCTCCGTCTTCACCTTCTCTTAAAGGACTGATGAGAACCAAAGTCGGCCATTTCGAAATCGAGTGGTGGGTAATTCAAAGGCGCGCGATTTACATCGCGGTGCTCGTGGGTATTTCATGCGTGCTGGTCGCGGGCGCATCGCTTTACGTGTGGAAGTACGGCAACCCGCTAAAGAATGTCGCCATTCGGACTGATTTGCCGGCCGGTGTCGCGAGCAACGACACGCAGCTTTATCCTGGCGACACGGTGCAAACTCAGGCTGACGGCCGCGCCCGCATCAACATGGCCGACGGCTCAACGGTAGTACTGAGGCCGAACAGCACCATCATCATTCGCGATAATGCCGGCGCTGAAGATGGTAAGCGCAGCAACGTGCACGTGGTCGTCGATAGCGGCCAGATGCTGGTGCGGACCCAGCCGCAGGGTGAGGGTCAGAATGTGGTCGAGACGCCGAAGACCCAAACCCAAATTGGCGGGCAAACCCAGGCCAGCTTTGGCGTCAATAAGGAAGGGACGGAAGAGATTAAAGTCCACACCGGCTCCGTTGAAATGGTCAACCGATCGGGTGAGAAAGCTTCGCTGCAGGGCGGTCAGTATATTGCCGTGAACCAATCAGGAACGATGTCAAAGCCGCAGCGCTTGCTGGAAGTTCCGCAACCGCTTCAGCCGCATAATATGGAAAAAGTATTTGTCGGCGGCAACGGCTCGGCGACGGTGGCGCTTCGTTGGCAAAAACCGCAATCGGGCGTTCCGGCTTACTACCGCGTCGAGGTCGCAA
>WNFR01013416.1_pt1 | contig 11765 bp, 10 predicted proteins | sample 5400221 | NCBI WGS metagenome assembly WNFR01 (sample SAMN13153357, study PRJNA577476) | soil metagenome | isolation source: 40 cm soil under Madrone tree | place: USA:California | collected 2016-06-14 | reverse complement strand
GCTTTAGCTTGTTGTTTCGTGCGATGAAGACTTCTGCGAGACTCAGCGACAAGCTGAAGCATATCGGACACCGGGCAGAAGAATTGTTGGCAGGTTTCATTTGGGAAGGGTCGCGGCTACGATTGGCATGGCTGTGGATGTTATAACTTGGCGCGCATTCTAACGCAAAAACTTTCGGTGTCCGATATGCTTTAGCTTGTCGCTGACTCTCGCAGAAGTCTTCATCGCACGAAACGACAAGCTGAAGCATATCGGGCACAGAAGCTGTTGGAGTAAACAATTGTCGGATATGAATAATGTTCCTCGAAGTATTCCTGAGCTACTGGCGCGGCGTGTAGAGGCGGCCGCTGATAAAATTTTTCTCTTCTCCGAGGCTGATGGTCGGCAGTTTACTTATGCCCAGTTTGATGCCGCCGTTAACCGCGCCGCGGCCATGCTAACAAAATACGGAATCAGAAAAGGCGACGCAGTAGGTTTACTATTGCCGAACAGCGCTGAATACGTGATCGCATATTTCGCGTGTTGGAGATTAGGCGCGGTGGCGGGACCCATTAACTCCCTCTTGAAGGCCCAGGAGATCTCGTATGTCATCTCAAATTCAGACGCCAAAGCGTTGCTCGTGAATTCTGAGTACCTACCGCTCGTCGACGGGATTCGCCCTGAAATAACTACTGTGCAAGCCGTTATCACTTTTGACAGTGAAGCAGAAGCAACGGAGAAGTTTGCGGATGATGCAACGTCCGAGCTCCCGCCGGTTTCGGAAATCGGCTCAGAAGACGACGCGATTATAATCTACACTTCGGGAACGACAGGAAAACCCAAGGGTTGTTTGCTGACCCACGCTAATCTGATTACCAATGCGAAACAGATCAGCATCTGGCTGGGCTTTACTGAAAGAGATCGCTTGCTCAGTGTTATGCCATTGTTTCATATGAATGCAGTGTCGGTTACTACAATGGCTGCGCTCTACGCCGGCGGCTCAACGGTAGTGAGTCCGAAGTTTTCGGCGTCACGTTTTTGGCAGGTTATTTCTGACTATCAAATCACTTCATTTGGCTCGGTTGCGACGATGCTGTCTATGCTGCTAAGCACGTATCCGAAAGGTGTGCCTGAGGGATTAGGGACTGACCAACTGCGATTTGCCATGTGTGGCTCTGCTCCAGTGGGAAGTCCCCGATGGCGCGCTGGGTGAAATCGTGCTGCGCGGTGAGAATATCTTGAAGGGTTATCACAAGAATCCCGAGGCCACATCTGTTGCCTTTCGCAATGGATGGTTTCATACCGGTGATGTTGGCTATCGCGATGCTGACGGTTTCTATTACATCGTCGATCGCAAGTCAGACATGATCATCCGGGGCGGTGAAAACATTTATCCTCGCGAGATTGATGAAGTTCTGTATCAACATCCTGCCATCGCCACGGCCGCCGCTATCGGGGTGCCGGATCCTCTCTATGGGGAGGAGGTCGCCGCCTTCATTGTGTTCAAACCAGGAACGGAAGCGACTGAAGAAGAGATCATCGCTTTCTGCAGCGCGCGCCTGGCGGATTATAAATGCCCGAAGACGGTTCGCTTTGTCGAAGAGATTCCTAAAGGTCCCACGGGTAAGCTGCTCAAGCGCGAACTGGTCAACAAATTTGCCCGGTCTCAGTGACCACTTATGTCTTCCTGGTCCATGGTGCCTCACGATTGATTGACAGGACCAACTATTCAGATTTGTCCTAAAGTCAAATCTTCTGGTCCAGATGGCCTGACGCGGTCAGCTACCCACGCACCGGCAAGCCACAGAGCGCATACCGAAATCATTACCAACGAAAACCATTTTCCGTAGAGGCCATCGGGCGAGAGTTTCTCGGTTGCAGCGTGAAGAATTTCGCTATTTGGAAGTAGACCCGCCTCAGCAAACTCATGGAAAGAATAGATTCCTACCTGAACCATGAACAGGAGCAGGAAGATGCCGGTCACCTGGAAGAATCTCTTTACATTGATCAGATGCGCGAAGTGGGCCCAACCCCATGCAAACGCGCCAGCCGCGGCAAGACCCAGCAGGCCACCACTGATAAGGTGCGGATCACGTATTTGCAACAGCATTAGGGCTGTTTCCATTCCTTCGCGTGTAATCATCAGGAATGTGAAAAGAAACACGCCGGCAAGGGCCGCGATGCGGGAGGTCTTCGACGACATGGCAGTGAGTCGATGCCGGATCCGCTCTTGCACTTTTGGACCTGTGCGCCACATGTGAATTACGAGAGTTCCCACCATTACGATTGCCACAACTCCCAGAACGGCCTCGCGTAGCGATTCATTTGCGAGAAACTGACTTATGTATCCACCTAGAGTGATTCCGAAAGTTCCTGTCAGCACGGCATCATCGGCGCCATTCTTTAAGACGTAAGCCAGTCCGAAGCTGGCGGAAAGGGCAAGCACGATCGCCGCATACACTGCGGAACTGAGCCATTTTTGGCCAGCTTTGCGAAGGTATGAAAGAATCACAGCAACCAGTAAAAAGGATTCAAAGCCTTCGCGAAGTACAATGATGAACGAGTTGAGCACCGGTGTAGGTTCCTATCGCCTTGATGGGGAACGGCTCGTTCCCTGAAGTACCGGAGTATAGACTAATTGAAAATAGATTTCAATTTCAAAGCTGGGAACCTGTCGTTTGATCGGGAGGTTTGATTGTAGAAAGTTTTACTGTGGGGTGGCCGGAATTATCACCAGATCGGCGCGAAAAGGTCCCAATTCCGTCGTGCCGGTTATCCTGAGAGGCAGCCGCCTTTGGTCGTCGCTGATCCACATTCGCAATAGGTACTTGTCACTTTGCGAATCGTCGGTGGTTAGTGAGAGGGCAATCGCGGGAATCTTTTGAGAGCCGACTTCAATGCTCTCTCGCTTTAGGGAACTGATGAAGAGCGTCTTTGGCTTGTTATTCACAAGGATTGATATCGCGTTCCGTTTAGGTGGACTAAGGTTGAACGTACGCAGGGCATAAAAGAATGAAAGATAATCATGCGTACCCACGGGAATTTCAATCTTCTCTCCAGTCCCGGTAGTCGCCGTCCCATAATCCTGATTTATGCTCAACGTTTGATTCAGGTGCCGCCGCCCTTCCACCAAACTCAATTCAGTGCGAAACGGAAGCAGTCCCTTCGGGTCAACATATGAGTTGATCTGATCGTTGGCCACAAACAGTCGCTGAACCTCTGCCGTAGTTTGTGCCTTGACGGCGAGCATTAAACCCTCGCGATTGAAATAGCGCGAGTGTCCACCTACCTGGAAGTTTGCCGTCGCCACCAGTGCGTTACTGCCGCCGAGGAAAACCTGATAGTTGAGTTGCTCACCCACTTTGAAGGGCCACGATTCAGGATCGGCAGAAATGTGCGGCGTGGGTCTCTCCCGCGGAGTTGGGGTGGGCGAGGCGATGGTTGGTGGAGGAGTGGCAACCGCGATCGGAGCAGGAGTTGTTACGAATTCGGAGCCCGCAAGCTCTGCTCGCATTTCGCCAACACCAACTCGTGCGGTCAGCAATACCGGGACATGTTTTTCGTCGTCGCTGAAATAGATCTTTAAGTGATAGCCATTGACGCGCGAATTGTTTGCAACTCGAATCTGCGCAACGATCGTATTGAACGAACCTACATTTGTTTTTATGACTTGCTGGCCAATTACCTTGATTTCCGCTTGATAGTTTTCCGCGCTACCCCGAATAGTAAAGTTGTAAGTCGAACCGTCTGAGAGCGGCAGCGCGCGCAGTCGGTAGAATGCCGCAAGAAAATCGTAAGTGCCGGGAACGGTCCCTTGTTTTGGCGGAATCGCGATGGCGCCTGCTGGTTGAGTGAAATCCAGTGAGGTGTCAGTAGCCCGAGAGGCCTCGTGCACCACTGCCTGGCTATGAAAGGGCAAGCCGTTTTCCGGGTCTACGAAGGTCCTGTAATCGTTGTTGATAGCAAACAGTGCAACATTGACTACTCCTGTCGTCTCGACATGGGCGCGCAATTGCAGTCCTTCGCGACCGAAGTAGGTCCCTCCTGAAACCACCTGAACCTCGACGTGTGCGGCGCTCGGAAAATTCGAATACGCGACATTGTAGGTTAGACGCTCACCGATTTTGTAGGGGGCCGTTGAAAACGGAACTGCTCCAGCGTCACTCTTCTCCTGAGCGAATGCTGGGAATATGAAAGCGAGAAATAGGATTGGTAAACTGAAAATAAAGGGGAGCTTCAAACTGAGATTCACTCTCGCATCATAGTTTTAAATCAGGAGCAGGGCAAATGGCGGGAAGCCCAGACAATTGTACACGCGTAGACAAGCTGGTAGTTCCCGTTTTGTTCGCTGGATTATTGATTTTCCATTTCAGTGAGGACCATTTTGGCTGCTTTCACAGGGTTTTCGGCGCCAGTTATGGGCCTGCCGACCACAAGATAATCTGCACCGGCGCCGAGTGCGTCGGCTGGTCTCGAAACGCGTTTCTGATCATTGAGCTCTGCGTGGGCAGGACGAATCCCCGGGGTTACTATCAAGAAGCCCGGCTTGGTTGAGTGGCGAATTGACAGTGCCTCACGCGGTGAAGCGACCACTCCGTCCAATCCTGATTCTTCCGCCAGCTTCGCAAGATGCAGAACAGATTCTGCGGGGCTCGAGGCTATTCCGATTTGGGCCAGCGTTCCTGAGTCGACACTGGTCAAGACAGTGACGCCCAGAACAAATGGGCGTGCTATGCGCTCGGTTTCCGCCACCTCCGTCACCGCCTCAATTGCGCGCCGCATCATCTCCGCACCCCCACTTGCGTGCACGGTGAACATCGAAACACGGAGTTGGGCAACGGCCCGTGCTGCACCGGCAACCTGATGAGGGATGTCGTGAAACTTGAGGTCGAGAAAGACCTGTGCGCCTGAGCCGATGATTTCTTTAATGAACTCGGGGCCCGCAATTGTGAAAAGCTGGGAACCAATTTTGAACGTGCCAACCACGTGGCGTAGTTCGGCGACTAACCTCCGAGCCTCGGCTGGTGTGGAGACGTCGAGTGCAACGATCAATTTATCTTTGGTTGGCATGTCTTGGCCGCTTGAACTCATTTCTGCTCGTGATAATACCAACAAGACTAACGGATGACCTGACTCGGTCGGTGCCGAGACACCAATAACTCCAAAATACCACGCAATCACTCGTGCTGCAGTCCCATGAGGTCAGTACCATCGTGCGGTAGAAGCTGTGAAAAAAAGCGTTACGGGTTTTACCCCGTTAGGGGTGGCATGTTTATAGCTCGAGGAACAAAACCCCTCCGGCGGCGTTCGGAGGAGCGGAAATGTGCTTGCGTCTGAAGGTCTAGTTGGATTCCGCTCCTCCGAACGCCGTCGGTCGAGTATTTCAACTCGGGCTATAAACATCTCACTCCTCCGGAGTGAAAATCGCTTTGTAGCTCAGTTAGGCGCCAAACTTTTCGGGTCATTTTCTCTTAATCAATTTTTCACAACTTCGGCAGCTGGTGGGTCTTGCTGTGCAACCTTCTAGATTCGTCCTCTCAACATTGTGAATTGCGAGCAGGACCCACCCGCTACCCGCACGGTGGTACTCACCTCATGGGACCCCAGCACGAGTAACTCCATTCCTTTCTTCACAGCAGCGGTAGTGGGTGGATTACTCATATTCACTCACTCGGTATCGCCCCCGGTTTGGTAATGCACGATGTATCACTTTCCTGCCAACTCCCGAGCCTTACAACCCACAGCTTCATCCAAACTCTTGAATCCCTCGCGCTCAAGTATTACTGCGAGTCCTTCATTGATCTCTCTTGCAATCCCGGGGCCCTGGTAGATAAAGCCTGTATATAGTTGCACGAGGCTAGCGCCGGCTGAGATCTTCTCCCAGGCGTCTGCTGCAGTAAAGATGCCACCAACGCCGATTATTGGAATACATCCGTTTGTAAGATGGTACAGATTGGCAATCATTTCTGTCGCCCGCCGCTTCAGTGGTAGACCACTCAAACCACCTTCGCCGCAGGCGGTCACATGTTGCTCCGGCGTTCGGAGATTCCGTCGTGAGATAGTTGTGTTCGCCGCGATGATGCCGTCAATTTTTATTCGGCTCAGAACATCTACGATTGACTCCAGCTCGTCGAATTGCAGATCGGGAGAAAGCTTAACCAGCAGAGGAACGGGCATGCTCCGTTTGCTTTTTACGCTTAGTTCCTGATTGCGAGATTGAAGAGCGCCCAACAAAGACTCGAGCTGACGGGCGCCCTGCAGTTCTCGTAATTGCGGCGTGTTTGGCGAGCTTATGTTTATGGCAATGTAGTCGGCCACGTCATACACGAGTGAGAAACTGGCAAGATAGTCTTCAGTCGCTTCTTCGAGCGGTGTGATCTTGCTCTTGCCGATGCTCACACCGAGGACGCAGTCGGGCCGATGCTTTGTCACTCGCTGAGCAAACGCAGCAGCGCCTTCGTTATTGAATCCCGCTCGATTAATCAGCGCTAAATCCTCTCGCAGGCGGAACAGACGAGGACGTGCATTGCCTGGCTGAGGATGATACGTGACCGTGCCGGCCTCAATGAAACCAAAGCCCAGGGCCGACAAGGCCTGCAACGCAATGCCATCCTTATCAAACCCCGCGGCAAGCCCGATGGGATTTGAGAACGTCAAGCCAAACCGCCGGAGTTCACCGAAGGGATTGCGTTTGAAACGAGAGGCAACGATGTTATTTATGGTTCGTGGCGCCAGCAGCAAAGAAAGCGATTGCAATGCCAGGTGATGAGCCGTCTCTGGAGGAAGACGGAAGAGTATGGGACGCAACAGTGACCGATAGACCATGAAGGGCTGCTTACAGCCTGCTCTGTTCAGCGAATGGCAGACGTTGGCAGACTAACAGACCAATCCTGTGGTGACAAGATGGACACCACTTGTCACCTCTAATTCTTCTTGTTAGTATCCGCTCGCATGGATTTCATTGAGAAAGCTCGCATCATGGACAGCGCGCGAATCAATCGCGCGTTGGCGAGGCTTTCTTCTGAAGTCGTCGAGGAAAATCACGGTGCAGGCGATCTGTTTTTGGTGGGCATCAGACGCCGCGGAGTCCCTCTCGCCGAACGCATGGCGGATAAGATTGGCGACCTCGAAGGGTATCGCCCGCCTGTTGGTATTCTCGACATCACGCTCTATCGCGATGACCTTTCAACAGTGGGCGCAAAGCCGGTAGTGAATCGGACAGACCTTCCTGGTGACATCGAAAATCGAAACATCGTGCTGATTGACGATGTGCTCTACACTGGCCGAACCATTCGCGCCGCGCTCGATCAGTTAATAGACTTTGGCCGCCCGCGTCGCGTGCAACTGGCCGTGCTCATTGATCGTGGCAAGGAGCATCGCGAGTTGCCCATTCAAGCTGATTTCATCGGCAAGCTCGTGCCGACGAAGAAAAGCGAGATCATAAAAGTCATGCTGCAGGAATTTGACGAGGAAGAAGGAGTGGTAATAATTGAGCGACCGTCGCCGGAGACGGTTTGACGAAGCGGCCAACGGGCCGCTTTTTTTATAACTTTGTTCTTAGTACTTTGTTCTTTGTACTTTGATTTCCAGTCCCACCGAGTTGAGTAGGACAAGCGCCAAAGAACAAAGAACAAAGAACAAAGTACAAAGCACAAAGCACAAAGCAGCAAAGACCCGCGTCGCTATGCAAACCGTATTCAATCGCCGTCATCTCCTCGGCATTCGCGAACTCTCAGCAGGTGAGATCACACATCTGCTCGACACTGCGGAGTCTTTTCGTGATGTTTCGCGACGAGAGATTAAAAAAGTGCCCGCGCTCAGGGGTCGCACAATCATAAATCTTTTCTTCGAACCTTCCACCCGAACCAGAACGTCTTTTGAAATCGCGGCGAAACGTTTGTCGGCCGACGCTGTGAACGTCAGTATCTCCACGTCAAGCGTGACGAAAGGCGAGACTCTGCTGGATACAGCGCGAAATCTCGAAGCAATGGCGCCCGATTGCATTGTCATCCGTCATTCCATGGCTGGCGCTCCCCAGCATCTCGCCAAAATGTGTAATGCGCCGATAGTAAACGCCGGCGATGGCTCACACGAGCATCCTACGCAGGCCCTACTTGATGCTTTAACGATTCGCGAATACAAGGGCCGTATTGAAGGGCTAAAGGTGGCTATACTCGGCGACATTCTTCATTCGCGCGTCGCCCGGTCAAATATTTACCTGCTCACAAAGCTTGGCGCCAACGTCAGCATAGCCGGACCCGGTACACTGGTGCCTGCGGAATTTGCCGATCTTGTTGAGCAGGGATTGCGCATTGAGAGACATTTTGAGGACGCCATTGAAGGTGCGGACGTGGTCATGATTCTAAGAATCCAAAGAGAACGTCAGGACGCTGCGTTTTTTCCGTCAATGCGAGAATATGCCGTTCACTTTGGCCTGCGTCCACAACACCTTGAACGCGCGGCGCCCGAAGCGATAGTGATGCATCCCGGTCCGATTAATCGCGGCATCGAAATTGCTTCTGAGATTGCTGACGGCAATCGCTCGTTGATTCTGGATCAAGTAACAAACGGAGTCGCAGTGCGAATGGCTGTTCTTTATCTTCTCGCGCGCGGGAATCGCGTTGAAGACCCTGAAGCTATTACGCCCGTGAAGAAGCAGAAACGTGAACGCAAGGTGAGCAAAGAATGAAGCTGCTGATCGCGAATGGATACCTGATTGATCCGGCGCAGCAGGTAAACGCCGGTAAGAATCTCTTGATTGAAGACGGCCGTGTGGTTGGCTTAGTGGATAGATCTGAACCTGCTCCCGAAGGTTGCGAACTCCTCGATGCTACCGGGCTAATAGTTGCGCCTGGCTTCATCGATCTACATGTGCACTTGCGCGAGCCTGGTCAGGAATACAAAGAGACTATAGCCACTGGAGCAGCGGCCGCGGTGGCTGGTGGTTGGACCAGCATCTGTCCCATGCCGAATACAGATCCGGTGAACGATAATCCGGCGGTCACTCGTTTCATCATCGAGAAAGGGCAGGCAGCACGACTCGCGAATGTCTTCCCCATTGGAGCGCTATCCAAAGGAAGCGGCGGCAGGGAACTGGCTGAAATGGGTGAGATGAAGACTGCCGGCATTGTTGCCGTGTCCGACGATGGCCGGCCGGTAGCGAGCGCAGGAATGATGCGCCGGGCTATGGAGTATGCGCGCGGCTTTGATCTTCCTGTCGTCGACCACTGTCAGGAACCCACTTTAAGCGCCGGCGGTGTAATGCACGAAGGACGTTGGTCCATGATACTTGGTTTGCGGGGAATGCCTGCCGCGGCCGAGGAAGTGGATGCCATTCGCGACTGTCTCAAAACTGACTTGGGCGCGGGTTCACCTCGCTCATGTTTCCACACGCGGTGCGATAGAAGCCGTGAGGAGGGCAAAAGACGCCGGCCTGGCGGTTAGTTGCGAGGTCGCCCCGCATCACTGGACGCTCACGGATGAGGCGGTCGCTGAGTACGATACAAATACAAAAATGAGTCCGCCGCTGCGTAGTCAGGAACACGTAGAGGCCATCCTGGAAGGTATGAAAGACGGAACGATTGATGCCATCGCAACCGACCATGCACCGCATCATGCGGACGAGAAGGCTTTGGAGTTTGACGAAGCGCCGTTTGGTATCACAGGTCTGGAAACAGCCGTCTCACTTGCCTTCGATCTGGTAAATCGAGGGCTGATTAGTTTGGAACGAGTGGTTGAAATGTGCGCTACAAATCCAGCCCGAATCTTCGGTCTCCGGGACCGCGGTAGTCTGATGGAGAATGCTCACGCTGATGTGACAATTCTGGACCCACAGGTGGAATGGGTCTTCGATGTTAAGCGCTCAAGGTCGAAGAGTAGAAACACACCCTTCCACGGGAAAACTTTGACTGGGGCGGCAGTTGCCACCATCGTTGGTGGTCGGCTCGTGTATCTTCATCCCGACTACACTCGAATCAATGAGATAAAGCATCAGGGCGCCTCTGCAAAATAAGCACCCCAGCAAGGGCTACCCAGCCACTCCCGTAATAAAATTCAGTTAATTCGCGATAGCAGCGCCATACTTTACTCCCATCATGGCCTTCCTTGACGGCTGACTATTGCGAATCCTGAGACTGCGTCCTAGAATACTGCGGTCCGTCACAATTGGTTCTTCAACAGCAAATCTGACCCGGGCTTTGCTGAAACCGCATCAATGGAAAGCGGTTTTCAATTATCTTTGGCACTATTCCTAATTTGGGCCGGTTACCAAGCCGGTTCAGGAACTCAAGGTGACACCTGACGCTCAATAGGTGTTTGAGTTCTTCACGCGACCAAATACGGAGGACCCGATGAAAAGGAAGCTTTGCAGCCTTACCTGTTTGGCTCTTGCAGTCTTTCTGCTCGACCTTAAATGTGGCGCTAGAGACATATCGGACAAGATGCTGCTTAAACAGCGTGAGCGCTATACGCTCTCACTAGAACTGGAGTTTTCCAAAAAGGATCGCAATCCTCTGGAGCGCGCTATTTCAGTTCTTTTCGACGTTGGCCCTAACGGATATGCCACGGGCTTTCTGGTAGGCAATGGATTGGTAATGACTGCCTATCATGTCATCTCCGGTAATCTAAGCAGTACGAAAAAAGTGATGCTCGGCTTCAGGCCCGACGACGAACTCGCCGTCAAGGTTTATGTCGACGGCTGTAGGGCGACAGTACTGAAGGTAGATAAAGATTCGGACCTGGCACTGCTGGAGATGTGCAGAACATCGAAAGAGGCCAAGGCTCCGACCTTCCAGACGTCTCCAACCAAAGATGACCAACTGTATCTAATTGCGCGGCCGCACGGCGACAAGGTTGTCAGTCATGGTAGCTTCTATGGTCCTTATATGCTGGGAAACCAACAGTATTGGTCGGTTAAAATAGATAGCCGCGATGGCTTTTCCGGCAGTCCTGTTTACAATCAGAAGGCGGAGGTCGTGGGAGTATTCAGCGGTTATGATTGGTCCCAGAAGCTGGCGCTCATTAGCCCCAGCATCAACGCCCAGAAGTTACTGGAGGATTACAATTCAACCTCGAAACCCTGAATTTACTTTGGCGCCGATCCTTGAGGGCAGATCGAGAGGTGGACCATCAGGTCTGACGCTGGTGCACCAGTAACGGTGATAATTCGACGAGCATCGAGGCCGCGAGAGTTGACCAGATAATCAACGATTTTTGTCGAACGCGTTTGTGCCGCGCCCGACCGGCCATTTTGTCCGGGGTTAACAGTTACGTATCCTTTTGAAGAAGGATCGTTTTGTAGTTCGATCGCAAAGTTATCCAGTCGCGCCTTCTCTTCGTTTCGCGCTATCTCTGGAAACTCATCGAAGCTGCGGCAAACGAGTGGAACAGGAAACTGTATCGAGCAACTCGCCGAACAGTCCAAGTTGTACCCTCCCATTGAGAGAGTTGCTGTAAGAGACTGACCTTCCATACCTGTTGTATCAACTTTTATTGAGTTTGTTGCCTGGCCTTCGATTATCCTGCCGCCGGAAACGATCCAGTTGAATACTGGTGTCACGTTACCTGGGTTCCCTGTAAGCGTTGAATTAAAAATCACTGGCTGCCCGGCTTGAACCTTGTCGGGACAGATAACTGAGACAGTGGGACAAGAGGGAGGCGGTGGCGGTGGGCACTCCACCAGGATCGCAGTGGAAGAAAAAGCCTGGCAGCTTTTATCGCCACTTCCAGTATCGATTTCCACAAAGGCTTCATAGTAGCCGGGCTTGGTTCCCGAAAGATCCCACGTG
>WNFR01022893.1_pt1 | contig 11767 bp, 15 predicted proteins | sample 5400221 | NCBI WGS metagenome assembly WNFR01 (sample SAMN13153357, study PRJNA577476) | soil metagenome | isolation source: 40 cm soil under Madrone tree | place: USA:California | collected 2016-06-14 | reverse complement strand
AATTCATCCAGCGCGAAAAATGGGCGAAATGAGGGTGACCCGATGAAGACGCGCATCACCGAGCTGCTCGGCATCGACTACCCGATCTTCCAGGCGGCGATGAGCTGGGCGTCGTCGAACTCTGCGCTCGTCATCGCGGTGTCGAATGCGGGCGGCATGGGCGTGCTCGCGGCGGGGCCGCTGCGCATCGACGACTTCCGCCGGGTTCTGGGCGAGATTCGCGCGGGGACCGGCAAGCCGTATGGCGTGAACATCCCGCTCAACAATCCGAAGGCGCGCGAGATGCTCGACATCGCGTTCGAGGCGCGCATCCCGGTGATGGTCGCCTCGCAGGGTGGGCCGCGCGAGCATCTCGCGCGCTTTCGCGCCGGCGGCACGAAATGGTTCCATGTCGTCGCGTCGGTGGAGCACGCGCGCAAGGCGGAAAGCGCGGGGGTCGACGCGCTGGTGGTCGACGGCGCAGAGGCCGGCGGGCATCCGCCGCCCTCCGAAGTCGGCACGCTGGTGCTCGTGCGCCGCGTGCTGCAGGTGACGAAGCTCCCGGTCATCGCGAGCGGCGGCATTGCCGACGGCGCGGGCATCGCCGCGATGCTCGCGCTCGGCGCGGACGCCGTGCAGCTCGGCACGCGCTTCATCGCGACGCCGGAGGCGAGCGTGCACGAGAACTACAAGCGCGCGGTGCTCGAGGCAGAAGTGGACCAGACGACGCTCGTCGCGCGCGGCACGCATCCGATCCGCCAGCTCAAGAACGCGTTCAGCGCGAAATATGAAACGGCCGAGCGCGCCGGCGCGAGCCGCGACGAGCTGGAGGCGCTCTTCCAGGAGTACTCGCTCAAGCAGGCCGCGCTGCGCGGCGATGTCGAATGGGGCAAGGTCGAGGCGGGCCAGAGCGCGGGGCTCGTGCACGATATCGCCCCTGCCGCCGAAGTCATGCGGCGCCTGGTCGCCGAACTGGAGCAAGCCCGGCGGAGGCTCGCTTCCCTATGAACACCCTGCGCATCGAAAGCAAAGGCGCGATCCGCATCCTCACGCTCAATCGTCCCGAGAAGCGCAACGCGCTCGACACGCCGCTCGCGCGCGCGCTGCTCGAGGCGCTGCGCGCGGCCGATGCCGACGAGACGGTGCGCTGCGTGGTGCTGACCGGCGCCGGGCCTGCGTTCTGCGCAGGGGCGGACCTTGCCGAGTTCAAGGGGCTGCGCGACCCGCAGGCCGCCGAGTCGCGCGCGGAGCTCACGATGCAGCTCCATCTCGCGTTCTCGAAGATGGTGACGCCGGTCGTCACCGCGATCAACGGACCGGCGATGGGCGGCGGCGCCGGCCTCGCGATCGCCGGCGACCTCGCGGTGATGGCACAGGACGCGAAGCTCGGCTACCCGGAGGCGAAGCACGGCATCGTCGCCGCGATCGTGATGGCAAACCTGGTCCGCCAGGTCGGGCGCAAGGCCGCCTTCGAGCTCGTCGCGCTCGGCGAGCCGATCGACGCGAAGCGCGCGCTCGCCCTCGGCATGGTGAGCCGCGTGGTGGCGAAGGCGCGCCTCATGAAGACGGCGCTCGACCTCGCGACGCAGCTCGCGGCGGTGAACAAGCAGGCGATGGCGCAGACCAAGCAGCTCTTCCACGAGGTGGCGGACCTGCCGCTCGAGCGCGCGCTCGAGCGCGGCCGCGACACCCACAAGCGCATGCGCAACTTCCAGAAGCCGGACGACGGCGCATGAAGCCGCTCGAAGGCCTCACCATCCTCGATCTCTCGCGCGTGCTCGCCTGCCCGTTCGCCACGATGCTCCTCGCCGAGCTCGGTGCGCGCGTCATCAAGGTCGAGCAGCCCGGCAGCGGCGATGAGACGCGCAGCTTCGAGCCGCAGCTCGCGCGCGACAGCGCGTACTACTTCGTCTGCAACCGCGCGAAGGAATCGATCACCGTCAATCTGCGCGTCGACGAGGGCCGCCGCATCATCCGGGACCTGGCGCAGAAGGCCGACGTGCTGGTCGAAAATTTCCCGGTCGGCACGCTCGCCAAATACGGCCTCGACTTCGCAGCGCTTGCGGCGCTCAATCCGCGGCTCGTCTACGTCTCCTGCACCGGCTTCGGCCAGAGCGGGCCGTACAAGGACAAGAAGGGCTATGACACGGTGTTCCAGGCGATGGGCGGCATCATGAGCCTCACCGGGGAGCGCGGCGGCGGGCCGGTGAAGCCGGGATTGCCGGTCGCCGACCTGACCTCCGGCCTGTGGGTCGCGGTCGCCATCCTCGCGGCGCTCGCCGGCCGGCAGCGCACCGGCAGCGGCTGCCACATCGATTTCTCGATGCTCGACGGGCAGGTGGCGCTGCTGACGCTCGCGGCGGCGCGCTACTTCGCGCTCGGCGAAGTGCCGCCGCGCCTGGGCACCGAGCATCCGGGCCGCGTGCCCTCCGCGAGCTTCCGCTGCACGGACGGCAAGTACGCGCACATCACGGCGAGCGACCAGCATTGGGCGCCGCTTTGCCAGGCGCTCGGCGTCGCGCAATGGGGCAGCGCGTTTCCGGACAACGCGACGCGCGTAGAGCGCCGTGCCGAGGTGATGGCGAAGCTCACCGAGCGGATCAGCACCCTGACGCGCGCAGAGCTCATGGCGAAGCTCGATGCCGACGATGTGCCGGTCGGGCCGGTGAACGATGTCGCCGAGATCCTCAACGACCCGCACGTGCGCGCACGGCGGCTCGTGGGCAGCTTCGACTATCCGGACGTGGGCGAATTCAAGGCGCTCGCCATCCCCTACAAGTTCCTCGGCTACGACAACCCGGAGATCGGCCGCCCGCCGGTGCTGGGCGAGCACACGGAAGCCGTGCTCGCCGAGCTCGGCTACTCGCGCAGCCGCATCGCCGAGCTGCGCGGAAAGCGCGCGATATGACGGTCGCCTACTCGTTCGCCGACGGCGTCTCGACCCTCGCGCTCGACCGGCCGGAGGTGCGCAACGCGCTCAATTTCGAGATGTGCGAAGCGCTGCTCGCGGCGGCCAAGAACGCGACGGACGACGATGCGCGCGTGGTGTTGGTGCGCGGCAATGGCCCGGTGTTCTGCGGCGGCGCGGACCTGAAGGAGCGCCAGGGCAAGAGCGAGCAATGGATCCGCGAGCGGCGCCTGAAGGCCTTCGCCGCCTACGAGGCGCTCGAGGCGCTGCCGATGCCCTGCATTGCGCTCGTGCACGGCGCGGCGATCGGCTCCGGCGTCGAGATCGCGGGCGCCTGCGACTTCATCGTCGCCACGCCGGACGCGAGCTTCCGCACGCCGGAAGCGCAGCGCGGCACGGTCGGCGCGACGCAGCGCCTGCCGCGCATCCTGGGCAAGCGCCTCGCCAAGGACCTGATGTTCACCGGCCGCGCGCTCACCGCCGAGGAGGCGCGCGAGGCGGGCTTCGTTTCCCGGGTGACGAGCGATCTCGACGCCGCCGCGCGCGAGATCGCCGCGGCGATCCTCAAGGCGCCGCCGCCCGCGCTGCGCCTCGCGAAGCGCGAAACAGGTCGAGCTCGCCGCCATCGAGGAGCAGCTCGCTACCGGACAATGGATGGGCAAAACGTAAATGGGGTCAGATCAACATTTCCGGACGGCGAGACAGGCGATGTTTCGCCCTTTGTCCTGAAATGTTCATCTGACCCCGATTTTTTGCATGGAATGGAAAGCGCAATCCCTGGGTGAAGTGCTGGAGCGCCAGGCGCGCGGCCGCGGCACGGCCGAGGCGCTGGTGACGCCGGACCGTCGCATCACCTACGAGGACCTGTACCTGCGCGCGCGCAGCGCCGCGGTGACGTTGCACACGCTCGGCATCGGCCGCGGAGATCACGTCGGCATCCTGATGGGCAACGACGAGAAATGGCTTGCGCTCTTTTACGGCGCGGCGCTGATCGGCGCCGTTACGGTCCCCGTGAATACGCGCTTCAAGACGGCGGAGATCGCGTTCTGCGTGACGCAGGCCGATTGCAAGGCGCTGTTCTACGTGCCGCGGTTCCTCAACATCGACTTTGGCGCCATGGTGCGCGAGACCGGCTTCGCGCGCGCCTTCGACGTCACGCGCGCGCTGCCGGAATGGTCGATCGGCGACACGGGCACGGTCTCGCCTGGCGATACGCTCCTCATCCAGTTCACCTCCGGCACGACCGCCTATCCGAAGGGCGCGATGCTCACGCACGACAACATGCTGCGCGACGCGTGGGCCGCGGGGACGCGCATCGGCATCCGGCCGCAGGACCGCTACTTCAACTGCCGGCCGTTTTTCCACGTCGCGGGCTCGACGCTCTCGGCGCTGATGGCGCTCGTCGCCGGCGCGACGCTGGTGACGCTGCCGACCTTCGAGCCGGGCGCGGCGCTCGAGCTCCTCGAGCGCGAGCGCTGCACGCTGATCTCCGGCAACGACACGATCTTCCAGATGCTGATGGGCCATGCGGACTTCTCCAAGCGCGGGCTCGCGCTGCGCGGCGGCTGGGCCGCGGCGGGCCCGCAGACCATGCGCAAGATCATCGATGTCCTCGGCGCGAAAGAAATCTGCGCGGCCTACGGGCTCTCGGAAGCCTCGCCCAACGTCGTGATGAGCGACTGGCGCGATCCCGAAGAGCTGCGCGTGAACGGCCTGGCGAAGCCGCACGAGGGCGTCGAGCTGCGCATCTCGTCCGAGGGCGAGATCCAGGTGCGCGGCTGGAACGTGATGCAGGGCTACTACAACAACCCGGAGGCGAACGCCAAGGCCTTCACCGAAGACGGCTGGCTGCGCACCGGCGATCTCGGCGAGCTGACGGCCGATGGGCGGCTGCACATGGTGGGCAGGTTGAAAGACGTGTTTCGCGTCGGCGGCGAGAACGTCGCGCCGGCCGAGGTCGAGGAGGTGCTGCTCGCCCATCCTGCGGTGCAGACCGCGCAGGTGATCGGCGTGCCGGATGCGCGCCTGGGCGAGGTGCCGGCGGCGTACGTGACGCTGAAGGCCGGCGCGCGGGCGCAGGAGAGCGAGCTCATCGCCTGGTGCAAGGCACGCTGCGCGAATTTCCGCGTGCCACGCTATCTCCGGATCGTCGCCAACTTCGAGGCGATCGGCATGACCGCGAGCGGCAAGGTGCAGAAGACCAAGCTGCGCGAGCACGCGCTGCACGAGTTCGGTCTGACCAGAACCTGAGGAGACGCCAGGCTCGGCGATTCTTATTGTGCGCTGGCGTGGGGCACCAAGCTCGCCGCCGACAGCGATCCGGCCACCGCCGCGGTGAGCGAGCCGAATGCCATCACCGCAGCGGACGTGAGTTCGCTCCGTGACGCCGGGCTGAGCGATGCAGAGATCTTCAATGCGACGGTTTTCGTGGCGTTCCGGCTCGCGTTCTCCACGGTGAATGACGCGCTCGGGGCACGGCCCGATGCACAACTGGCCGCGGCAGCACCGGCCGCTGTCCGCGACGCCGTGAGCTATGGGCGGGGCGTGGCCGGCGCCGGCAGCTTTGAGAGGTAAACATGTGCAGGAACATCAAGACGCTTTTCAATTTCGCTCCGCCGGTGACCGAGGAAGAGATCCACGCCGCTTCGTTGCAGTTCGTGAGGAAGCTGAGCGGCTTCAACAAGCCCTCCAAGGCCAATGAAGCGGCATTTCTGTCGGCGGTCGATGAGCGCGCAACCGGGAAGATGAGGCGGCGAAGGCGCGGGCGCGCGCGGCGCAAAGGTTCAACCTCGTCAGGTGAAGTCGTTTCTCATCGCCGCGGTGATCTCGGTCGTGGCGAGCGCCGTGCGGGTCTTCTTCTCGTGCCACGGGCACGCGGGTGATTCGTGCTACCTGATGCAGGGCGCGTCGCCCTATATCGCGGTCGGGCTGCTGATCGTCCTCTGGCCGCTGGTGGCAGGAATACTGGTGATCATCCGCGCCTGGAACCCGCCGCCGCCGGAGGCTTAAGCGGCGGAAGCTAGAATCGGCGCGGAGGAGGAGCGGAAGATGGTGAAGTGCCGGCTGTGGGCGTTCGTTGTCGCGTCTTTACTCGTCTCCGGCATTGCTCGTCCGCAGGACTATCCCACCCGCCCGATCCGCCTGATCACGCCGGCCGCGCCCGGCGGCACCACCGACCTCCTGGCGCGGCTCGTCGCCGCGAAGCTCGGCGAGATCTTCGGCCAGCAGGTCATCGTCGACAATCGCGCCAGCGCCTCGGGCGTGATCGCGGGCGACATGACGGCGAAGGCGCCGCCGGACGGCTACACGCTGCTCCTCGCGTATCACCAGCACACGATCAACGCGGCGCTCAATCCGAATCTGCCGTATCACCCGGTGAACGACTTTACGCCGATCACCCAGCTCACGCGCGCGGGGCTCATGCTGGTGGTCAACCCGGCGTCGCCGCCGCGCACGCTGCAGGAATTCGTCGCCTGGACGAAGAAGCGCTCGGGCGAGCTCAACTACGGCTCGGCGGGCCTTGGCAGCGGCGGCCATCTCGCCGGCGAGCTCTACAAGCAGATGGCCGGCATCAAGGCCGAGCACATCCCGTACAAGGGGAGCGGCCCGGCGCTGATGGACCTGATCGGCGGCCGCTACGACTACAACTTCGCCGGGCTGCAGGCCGCGCAGACGCAGGTGCGCAGCGGCAAGCTGCGCGCGCTCGCGGTGACGACGCCGCAGCGCATCCCGGCGCTGCCCGATGTTCCGGCGGTGGCCGAGGCGCTGCCGGGCTACGAGGTGGTCGGCTGGTACGGCGTCATCGGCCCGGCTGGCATGCCGGCGCCGCTCGTCGAGCGCATCCACGATGAGCTGGTACGCGTCCTCGCGCAGCCCGACGTGCGCGAACGCATCCTGAGCGACGGCTCGGAGCCGGTCGGCAACACGCCGCGCGAGTTCCGCGAGTTCATCACGGCGGATCTCGCGAAGTGGGCGAAAGTCGTCAAGGAAAGCGGCGCCAAATTCGATTGATCCGCCCGCTCGCCCTTGCGCTCGGCCTTGCCATCGCGACGTCGGCGCTCGCGCAGGACGCGCCCGAAGCGGTTTACGCGAAGTTCCATCGCGCCGGTCTCGCCGCCGACTACCAAGACATGCGCAGGTACGAAAGCGCGGCGAAGGCGCAGGAGATGGACCCCATTCCGCCTGACCAGCGCGAGCCGATCCTGCAGGCGCTCGCCCGGACCTTGCCCCGCAGCTACTCCGTCGTCGAGAAAACCGTCGAGGAAGGCGCGCGGCGCGCCGTGCTGCGGCTGCGTGGCACTCAGCCTCCGATCTCGGGCACGATCACGCTCGTCAAGGAAAAAGGCGAGTGGAAGGTCGACGACGCGAACTGGGGCGGGCGCTGAGGAAGGTATGAGTCTTCCCCGCGAAAGCGGGGATCCAGCCTAGAGTCCGAAAATGCGCTGCGCGTTACCGCCTCTCGCCTTGTTGCGCACGGCGCCCGGCAGCGTGTCGACGCGCGCGAGGCAGCCGACCATGTCGCCGATGGTGTGCGGATAGTCCGAGCCGTAGAGCAGGTTATCCGGTCCGCACACCTCCACCGCGAGGTTGAGCACGCTCTGCTGGAACACCACGCTGTCGACGTAGATGCGGCGCATGTACACGCTCGGCGGCTGTTGGGTCTTCGCCGACGCGGCCGGGATGTTGTGCCAGCAGATGTCGAGCCGCCCGACGAGGTAGGGCAGCGCGCCGCCGCCGTGCGCGGCGATCAGCTTCAGGTTCGGATAGCGGTCGAGGAAGCCGTCGTAGATGCAGCGCGCCACCGCGAGCGACGTGTCGAAGATGAAGCCGATCGGGGCCGTGAGCTGGAATTCGTGCAGGCCGAGCTCCGCGGTTCCCGGCGGCGCGCTCGGGTGCACCAGCACCGGCAGCGCGCGCCGGTCGATCTCCGCCCAGATTCGCGCGAACGCCGGGTCGGTGAGCGCCTTGCCGGCGATGTTCGCGAGCACCATCACCCCGACGGCTCCCGCATCGCAGGCGCGCGCGAGCTCCTGCAACGCGAGCTTCTCGTGCTGCCATGGCAGCGACGCGAACCACCGCAGGCGATCGGGCCAGCTCTTCTGCGCGCGAGCCATGTCGTCGTTCATGAGGCGCGCGGCTTTCAGGCTCACGTCGGCGCTGCCCCAGAAAACGTTCGGGCAGGTAAGCGACGTGATGGCGATGTCGACGCGCGCCTTGTCCATGTTCGCGATGCGCACTTCCCAATCGAACATGTCGGGCACCGGCGTCATGAACGGCGCGCCGTCCAGGTGAATCGCGCGCAGGCCGCCGCGCACTTCCTTGAGCGTGTAATGCGGTCCGCCGTGGCTCTCGAGGAGCGCGAGCCACTCCCTCGAGAGCATGTGGGTGTGGACGTCGATGACCGGCGCCATAAATGGGGTCAGATCAACATTTCCGCGCCCGGCCGCTCAGTAGCACTGGAGTCAGGAAATGTTGATCTGACCCCATTTAATCGGTGCCTGACCCCGATTAGCCGTCGGCGATGGTGTTCTCCAGGATGCCGACCTTGTCGATCTCGACTTCGACCTTGTCGCCGGGCTTCATCCAGACCGGGGGATTGCGCCGCGCGCCGACGCCGCCCGGCGTGCCGGTGACGAGGACGTCGCCGGGCACGAGCGTGGTCCACGTCGAGACGTACTCGATGATCTTCGGGATCTTGAAGATCATCTGCTCGGTGCTCGCGTGCTGCATGCGCTCGCCGTTCAGGCGGCAGGAGAGCGTCATGCGCGTGTTCGGCGGGATCTCGTCGGCGCTGACCAGCCACGGTCCGAAGCCGCCGGTCTGCGCGAAGTTCTTGCCCGCGGTCCACTGGACGGTGTGGCGCTGCCAGTCGCGCACCGAGCCGTCGTTGTAGCAGCTGTAGCCGGCGATGTGGTTCCAGGCGTCGGCCTGCTTGATGCGGCGCCCCGGTTTTCCAATGACGACTGCGATCTCGGCCTCGTAGTCGAGGCTTTGCGATTCGCGCGGCCGGATGATCGGCTGCTTGTGCCCGATCTGCGATTCGGCGAGGCGCAGGAAGATCGCCGGCTGCTCGGTGTTCTCGCGGCCGGTCTCGACCACGTGCTCCTGGTAGTTCAAGCCGACGCAGATGATCTTGTCCGGGTTCGGGATCACCGGCAGCCAGGTGATATCGGATTCCTTGTAGTCGGGCGCTTCGTTCGTGTGCTTCGCCGCCTCGGCGAAGGCGTGGCCGCCGATCAGCGCCTTCAGGTCCGCGAAGCGGTTGCCGATGTAGCGCTTCAGGTCGACAATGCCCTTCGCCGTGACGATGCCGTAGCTCGTTCCTTGTGCAGTCTTAAACGTAGCGAGTCTCATATATGTCCACTCCGCCCGGTGTACCAAGATTCGCGTTCAGCCACATGGGGATGTTCGTCGCCGATCTCGCGCGAATGCGGGATTTTTACACACGCGTGCTCGGTTTTACCGTCACCGACGCCGGCGGCATGGAGACGCCGCGCGGGCGGCTGCAATTCGTGTTCCTCTCGCGCGACCCGTGCGAGCACCACCAGATCGTGATGGTCAGCGGCAAGCCGCGCGATCTCGGCTTCAACCCGATCAACCAGATCTCGTTCCGCATGGCCGAATTCAAGGGCTTACGCGAGATGTACCGCCGCCTCGTGGCGGAGGAAGTCGAAGAGCTGCATCCCGTGTCGCATGGCAACGCGCTCTCGGTCTACTTCCACGACCCCGAGGCGAACCGCATCGAGCTCTTCGTCGACACGCCGTGGTACGTACAGCAGCCGCTGCGCGTGCCGATGGACATGCGGCTTTCCGACGCCGAGCTCTGGTCCTGGGCCGAGCGCGAGGCAGCGAGGCATCCGGGCTTCAGGCCGGTCGAGGAATGGCGCGCGGAGCTCGCGCGCCGCATGGCCGCGACATAGCGGCGCCGTGGACCGGCGCGGCGAGTGGTTCGTCCCCGCGATCGGCCCGGAGCGGTTTCGGCTCGCGGTCGGGCTGCTTTTCCTGCCCTACACCGCGATGGTGCTCGGCTTCACCGTGATCGGCTCGATGCTTGCGCCGGCGATCCTCTGGGATCGCGTCGCGGCGATCGTGCTCATCTATTTCCTCGCGCTCGGCATCGGCGCGCACGCGCTCGATGCGCTCGGCAGCCGGACCGCGAAGCCCTGGGGCGATGCCTTCAGCCGCGCGCAGCTCTGGGCGGTAGCGATCGCCGCGATCGTCGCGGCCTACGCCATCGGCATCTGGTACCTGGTGCGCTATACGCCGCTCCTCTGGCTCATCGCCATCCCCGAGGGATTTTTCCTGCTTGCGTACAACCTCGAGTGGTTCGGCGGCCGCTTCCATCGCGACTCGTGGTTCGCGCTCTCGTGGGGCGCGTTGCCGGTGCTCGCCGGCTACATCCTGCAGACGAATGCCGTATCGCTTTCCGCGCTGCTGATGGCGCTCGCCATGGCGGTGCTGAGCCTCGTCGAGATCAAGGCGTCGCGGCCCTACAAGGCGCTGAAGCGCGCCGCCGACACGGTCGATGCGCCGGAGGCGGCGGTGCTCGAGGCGATCCTCAAGAGCCTGAGCTTCGCCGTGCTCGCGCTCGCGGCCGCCATGGTCGCGCTGCGCGCCTGGGGCTGATAAGGACGAACCCATGTTTTTTGAAATAGCGCTGGGCCCCCGCTTTCGCGGGGGCGAGATCATCGAGGCTACTTGCGCGCGGCGACGATCGCCGAGCCGTAGGCGGTCAGGTGCTCTACGCGGATATCGCGGAAGCGGTGCTGCGCGAGCAGCGCCTGCAGCTCCGGCAGCCAGCGGGTGCGCTCGATGAGCGCCGGCAGCCCGTAGCAGATCTCGCGCCACGCCGGCAGCAGCGCGCCGCCGATCGTCTGCAGCGCCTTGAAATAGACACGCCATAGCGCGACGAGCGCCCGGTTCGGCGGATACGTGAAGTCGTGCATCAGCAGCACGCCGCCCTCGCGCAGCATCTCCCGGCATTGCGGCACGAGCCGCGCAAGGTCGGCGTACTTCGCCAGGTAGGACGAGGTGATGCAGTCGAACGCAGCCGCCGAGCGATAGTCCTCCGCACGCGAGAGGATGAGCTCCACGTTCGGCAGCTTGCGGCGAGCGATCGCAAGATATTCCTCGCGCAGCTCGACGCCGACGATCTGTGCACCGGGGAAGCGCCGCGCGATGGCGGCCGTCGAGATGCCGGTGCCGCAGGCGAGATCGAGGATGCGCGTGGCACCGGCCGGAATCAGCTCGACCAAGCGGCGCTTCCACGAGCGGTCGATGCCGAAGGTGGCGGCGTTGACGACCAGATCGTAGGTATTGCCGGTGCCGCGGAAGAAGCGCTCGACGAGCTCGAGGCGCGGGTCTTCAGCCACCGACCACGGCGATGGCGTTGATCTCGATCAGGTACTCGGGCGAGGTCATCTTCGTCACCTCGACCATGGTCGAGGCCGGCGGCGGCGAGCCGAAGTAGTCGCGGCGCACCTTGTGAATCTTCTCGAAGTGCTCCATGTTGCGCACGTAGACGTCCACGCGGCAGATGTCGTCCATCGCGCCGCCCGCGGCTTCCACCGCTGCCTTGAGGTTCTCGCACACCTGGCGCGTCTGCGCCTCGATGTCGCCGATGCCGGCGATGGTGCCGTCGGCGCGGCGTGCGGTCATGCCGGAAATGAAGACCAGCTTGCCTTTCGCCTCGATCGCGATCGCCTGCGAGAAGTGGCCAGAGGGCTGCCGGATCTGCGCGCTCTGTATGTGTCGTTTGCTCATCTAAGGTGCCAGCAGAGCGAGCGCGTCGTCGGCGACCATGACGTCGCCGAACTGCTGGATCACGTTCTCGAGCGTGGCGAGATGCTCGTCGTCGGAAAGCGCGGCGGTGCAGTCGCA
>WNFR01010308.1_pt1 | contig 11769 bp, 13 predicted proteins | sample 5400221 | NCBI WGS metagenome assembly WNFR01 (sample SAMN13153357, study PRJNA577476) | soil metagenome | isolation source: 40 cm soil under Madrone tree | place: USA:California | collected 2016-06-14 | reverse complement strand
CACGGACGCGCGAGCCCGACGGACACCGCCTCGGTGTGGCCCTCGAGCACCGCGGCGCGGGTGCAGGTCGCCGACACGACGCACGACGCGGGGACGATTCCTCCCTCGCCGAAGGTGCCGAGGATCTTCTTTGTCTCGCGCGCGACCTTCTCCTCCTCGCCGGGAATGAATGGCACGACGTTGTCGATGATGTCGAGCGCGACGACCCCCGGCGACCGCCCGGCACCGGAGATGCCTTGCATCGACGTCATCGCGACGCGCTCGACGACGTAGCGCTCGTGCAGCGGCTTCAGCGCGATCGCGAGGCCGGTCGTCGTACAATTCGGGATCGGCACGACGAAACCGCGCCAGCTGCGGCGCGTACGCTGCGCGTGCAGCAGACGGGCGTGGTCGAGGTTCACGCCTGGGATGAGCAGCGGCACGTCGTCCTCGTAGCGATACGCGGACGCAGTGCTGACGACCGGGCGCAGCGCCGCCCATTTCGGCTCGAGCTCGCGCGCGACGTCGCTCTCGATCGCCGAGAACACGAGGTCGACGTCGCCGGCGTCGAGCCGCGCCCCGTCGACGACGGGAAGATCGAGCGTACGCGCGGGGGCCGCGTCGGCGCACCACCAACGGAGCGCGCCTGTCTTCGCGTCGCGCAACGCGTCGCCGTAGGACCGGCCGGCCGAGCGCGACGAGGCGGCAAGGACGGCGATCTCGAAGCGCGGATGATCGCGGAGCGCGTCGACGAACTGTTGGCCGGCGATGCCGGTCGCGCCGACGATCGCGACGCGCAGCTTCGACGACGTGGGCGCGGTCAACGTCTCCGCCTCATCGAGTGCTCGTACCATGGGCGGGCGAGCGTGTCACAGTCGCGCGCTTGCCGCGGCCGCGGTGACGGTACCCGCACACGTCGAGCTTCGGGTTTCGTGTTGGAACCCCGCTATGCTGTAATTCCCGCGCCGCGAATCGCGGCGGAGGTGGGGATGAGCAACGGCGAAACTCCGGTCGAATGTGGGCTGTTTTTTCCGCAGGTCGCGACCGATTTCGGCGGCATCGTCGAGCGTGCTCGTGCGTGCGAGGACGGCGGGTGGCATTCACTCTGGCTCGCCGATCACCTGTGGGCGCGCGGTCTCCCCGACGTCGATCACCTCGAGATCTGGACCGCGCTCTCCGCGCTCGCCGTCCGCACGACGCGGCTCAGGCTCGGGACGCTCGTCCTCTGCAACTCGTATCGCAACCCGGCGCTGGTCGCGAAGATGGCGGCGAGCCTGGATCAGATCTCCGCGGGGCGGCTCGAGCTCGGCGTCGGCGCCGGCTGGATGGACGAGGAATACCGCGGCTACGGCTACAACTTCCCGCCGATTCGCGTGCGCATCGAACAGCTCGAGGAGGGCCTCGAAATCATCCGCCGCCTCTTCACCGAGCCGCGTGCGACGTTTCAGGGCAAGTACTATTCGCTCGACGATGCGCCGAACAACCCGAAGCCGCGGCAGAAACCGGCGCCTCCGATCACGATCGGCGGCGCGGGCGAGCGCAAGCTGCTCCGTTTAGTCGCCCGCTACGCCGACCGCTGGAACTGCCCGATGAACGCCGCGACGGAGCTACCGCACAAGCTCGAGGTCCTGCGCTCCCACTGCGCCGATGTCGGTCGCGACCCCGCGACGATCACGGTGTCGGAGCAGGTGATCGTCGTCCTCGGCAAAGACGACGCCGATTTCGCGCCGCGCTGGGCAATGGCGAAACAGTTCCTCGGCAACTTCGCCGACCTCGACGCGATCGCGGTGCGCGGCACGCCCGAGCAGGTCGTGGCGGGATTACGCGCGAAGATCGAGAGCGGCGTCCGGCTCTTTACGATCATGTTCGGCGACTTCGCGCCGGTGGAGACGATCCGCCTGTTCTCCGAGTCTGTGATTCCCGCGTTACGGTCGTCGTGAAACGCCGACGGGACGCGGCGCTCGTCCGCTGCACCCCGCGTGCGCAATAAGGTTCAAGTGCGCACAACGGGTGCTGCGGACGAGTGCCGCGTCCCGTCGGGGCTTCACGTCCTTCACGACGCGGGCCTTACTGCAGCTCGGCGATGAAGCGCTCGACCGCCGGGGCGAAGTGGCGACCTTGGCGATGGACGATCCCCAAGGGTCGCATTAGCGTTTCGTCCGCGATCTGCAGCGCGCACAGGGTGCGGCTCTTGACCTCCTGCTTGATCGTCGGCTCGGGGACGATTGCCAAGCCTGCGCCCATCTCGACCACGCGCTTGATCGTCTCGATGTTGTCGAGCTCCATCACGTAGCGAACGGTCACCTTCTTACGCCGCAGGACGCGGTCGAGCTCGCGTCGCGTGGGAATGTCGCGCTCGTAGCCGACGAAGTTCTCGCCGTCGAGATCGGTGATCGCGACCGAGCGGCGGCGCGCCAATGAATGGTGCGGCGCGCAGACCAACACGAGGCGGTCCTCGCGAAAGGGGATGATCGCGATCTGCGAGCGCCGCGTGGGGTAGGCGACGATGCCGAGATCGATGCGGCCGCTCAGGACATCCTCGAAGATCTTCGTCGAGCGGCTGTATTCGAGGTGGACGTTCACCTGCGGGTACGCCTTGAGGAAGCTCTTCAGTGGATCTGTGAGCTCGTAGAGGCCGACGCTGTGGACGGTCGCGATGCGCACGCTGCCGCTCACGGTCGTGCCGAAGCTCTGCAGCTGCTCGCGCAGCTCGCGGTAGCGCGCCGTGATGTCCTTGCTCGCCTGGTAGAGGAGCTGCCCCGCGGGTGTCGGCTGCACGCGCCCTTTCGTGCGCTCGATGAGACGCCGATCGAACCGCGTCTCGAGCGCACGCACCTGCTGGCTCACCGCCGACTGCGTGATGAAGTTCTGCGTCGCCGCCGCCGAGAAGCTCCCACTCTCGACCAGGTCACAGAACACTTGCAGGGTTTCGAGGTGCATTTAGGCGATTAGAGCCACTGATCGTACGGCCACCACCCGACAACCGCACTTATGTCCGGTTGGGCGCGCCGACGCAACGCCGCGTTCCGTCGGCGGCTCACGCGCTTGAGCCGTCCCCGGCGCGGCAGTAGCATGCCCGGACCATGCCGGCGGTCGATTACTACGAGCTCGATGCGCTGCTGACCGACGAAGAGCGGATGACGCGCGACAGCGTGCGTACCTTCGTCGAGCGCGAGTGCCTTCCCGTCCTCGAGCAGTGCCACAGCCGCGAGGAGTTCCCGCGCCACCTGATCCCGCGCATGGGCGAGCTCGGGCTCTTCGGAGCCAACCTGCGCGGGTACGGCTGCGCCGGCATGAACAACGTCGCGTACGGCCTGATCATGCAAGAGCTCGAGCGCGCCGACAGCGGCCTGCGCTCGATGGCGTCCGTCCAGGGCGGGCTCTCGATGTATGCGATCTACGCGTACGGCTCGGAGGAGCAGAAGCAGCGCTGGCTGCCGCCGATGGCGCGCGGCGACGCGATCGGCTGCTTCGGCCTCACCGAGCCCGATCACGGCTCCGATCCGGGCGGCATGGAGACCCGCGCCCGCGAGACCGGCGGCGACTACGTGCTGTCCGGCGTGAAGCGCTGGATCACCAACGGCAGCGTCGCCGACGTGTCGATCGTCTGGGCGAAGACGCCGCCGGCGGGCGAGATCCGCGGATTTCTCGTCGAGCGCGGCACGCCGGGTTTGAGCGCCCACGACATCAAAGGCAAGTTCTCGCTCCGCGTATCGATCACCTCGGAGCTCGTGCTCGAGGAGGTGCGCGTGCCGCGCGCGGCGCTGTTGCCGAACGTGAGCGGTTTGAAGGGTCCGTTCGGCTGCCTCAATCAAGCGCGCTACGGCATCGTCTGGGGCGCGATCGGCGCGGCGATGACGTGCTACGAGACGGCGCTCTCGTACGCGCAACAGCGGGTGCAGTTCGACCGGCCGATCGCCGGCTTTCAGCTCGTGCAGCAGAAGCTCGTCGACATGGTGACGGAGATCACGAAGGGGCAGCTCCTCGCGTATCGCCTCGGGCAGCTGAAGGACGCCGGGCGGGTGCGCGCGCAGCAGATCTCGCTCGCGAAGCGCAACAACGTGAGCCAGGCGCTGCACATCGCGCGCCTCGCGCGCGACATCCTCGGCGCGAACGGCATCGTCAACGAGTACCCGGTGATCCGCCACATGTTGAACCTCGAGACCGTCAACACCTACGAGGGGACGTACGACATGCACACGCTGATCGTCGGCCGCGACTTGACTGGTCTCGACGCAGTTCGCTGACCTGCGCCCGGTTGCCCAACGACGGGCGCTGTGGCTTGATGACGCGCGCCGCGTTTGCGGCGACTCGCGTCCATGAAGTGGCCACACGCCTTTCTCCTACGGATCGTCCTCCTGGCGGTGCTTGCTCCAGGACTCGCGTCCGCGACGGCGGCGACCGAACCACCGCTGCGCTTCGCTCCGGAGTTCCCCGTATCGCGCGCGATGGAGGCGCGGGTGCGCTTCTGGATACGCATCTTCACGGCGGTGTCGCAGAACGAGGCCGTGCTGCACGATCGCGACGATCTGCGGATCGTGTACGACGTCGTCCCGTACGACAGCGACGGCTCCGTGGACTCGGCGCGCGCCAGCTATGGGCGGATGCTCGCGTCGTTGACGGTGGCGGAGCTTTTTCCCGCGCCGCTGCAGGACGTGATCGCGCTGCCGGCGGCGACCGCTCCCGAGCGCCAGCGCCTCCGGGCACTCTTCGCGTCGGTCGCCGCCGCACGACCAAACGACTACGTGCGCGCGATCGACAACATCCGCGCGCAACGCGGATTGAAAGAGATCTTCGCCGCCAGCTTGGTCCGCGCCGAGCTTTACCTACCGGAGATCCGCCGGATCTTCGCGGCCGCGCAGCTGCCGGCCGATCTCGTGTACTTGCCGCACGTCGAGTCGTCGTTCAATCCGAACGCGGTGTCGAGCGCCGGCGCCGCCGGTCTGTGGCAGTTGATGAAGGACACGGTCGAGGGCCGGCTGCGGATCGCCGCGAAGAGCGATCAGCGTTTCGATCCCATGCGTTCGAGCCAAGCGGCCGCCGAGCATCTTGCGCGCGCGTACGGTGTCCTCGGCGGTTGGCCGCTCGCGCTCACGGCGTACAATCACGGCGTCGCCGGCCTCGTCCGTGCACGCGCCGCGGTCGGCAGCGACTCGCTCGACGACATCATTCGCGGCTATGACGGTGCGACGATCGGATTCGCGTCGCGCAACTTCTACGCCGAGTTTCTCGCTGCGGTGCACGTCGCGCACCACGCCGATTACTATTTTCCCGGCCTCAAGCGGACACCCGTGTTGCAATACGTCGTGCGCCGCGGCGACTCGCTGTGGACGATCGCCCGCAAGCACCGCGTGTCGGTGCGCGCGCTCGTCGCCGCGAACAATCTCGGCCGCTCGCCGTTACAGCTCGGGCAGCGGCTGATGATCCGCCTCTGAGCGGCGGCTCAGCGCGACGACACGGCGTCGCCGTACGCTTCGAGCGCGGCGATCGCGTCGGGGCAGCAGCGCTCCTCGCGCGCCACGCGTTTGGCTTGGGCGAGCGACACGAACCCGCCGCTCGCGATCTCCTCCGCTTGCAAGACGAACGGTCCGTCGTGACGCGTCAGGTACACCATGCCGCAAACGCGTGTGCCCTCGTCGGCGTAGCGGAGGTTGCCGAGGCGGACGATCGGCGCGCCGACGAGGCCGAGCTCCTCTGCGAGCTCGCGCTCGGCGGCCGCGTCGTAGTCCTCGCCGGCGCCGACGACGCCGCCGATCGTCAGGTCGCAGTAGCCCGGGTACACGTCTTTCGTCGCGGTGCGCCGGTGAACGAAGAGCTCGCCGCGCGTATTCAGCACGAAGACGTACACGGTGCGGTGCAGGAGATTCCGCGTCCGCATCTCGGCGCGCGTCGCGCGATCGACGACGTGGTCGTCGTCATCGACGACATCCACCCACTCGGCGCTGTTCGGATCCACGAGCTCGCTCTTCTCATGCGGCCCTCGCCCAGGCAACCGAGGTACTGGGCCGATTTGCGTCGCCATACTTCGTTGCTCGGTCGCGCGGATGCTCGGCGTAGCTCCGCTACGCCTGCGCTCCTCGCTCCCTCGCGCCTCGTCTGGCTCGCAACTCGACCCAGTCCCCTCCGCCGCAAATGACTCACGATGCAACGCGGGTGCTGGGGTGAAACTCGTCAGCACCGAACGCGGGAAGGCATGACAGCGGCGGCGCGGCCGTGTTACGTCGACGTGCATGGCGCGTGCGACGCTCTATGTGCAGACGGGATGTCGCTACTGTGCGGCGGCGCGCGCCGACCTCGCGGCGCGCGGCGTGACGTGTACCGAGGTGAACGTCAGTGAGCATCCGGAGGCGATTCCGGAGCTCTTGAAGCTCACCAAGGGCGCGCGCGTGCTGCCGGTCATCGTCGAAGGCGGCCACGTCCACGTCGCTCCGCACGGCGGCGCGAGCTTCTGACGCCTTCGCTATCGCGCACCGTGACGCCGTCGCTACGGCGCGCCGCTCGCGTCCGGGCGCGGGACGCGGCGATGGCCGCCGCGCTCCTGGACGTAATGCGCGCGCAGCGCGTCGGCGAGATCGGCGGCGCGGGTCGCAGCGTCCTTCAGCGCCGCGACGTCGTCCTTGCTGGCGTCGAGGACCTCCTTGCGGGCGGCGTCGAGGCGATCGTCGAGCTCGCGCGCGCGCGCGCGAAGCTTCACGATCTCGTCCATGTCGGCGTCGTGTTGCGCCGCGAACGTCTTCTGCCGCTCCTGCAACCGCGCGATCAGCTGTTGGCGCTTATCGAGCAGCCCATCGAGCTCCGTCGCCTGCTGCTTGATCGTCTCGGACGCGCGCCGATCGCGCAGAATTCGGCGCGTGACCGCGCGTGTGCGACGGATCTGTTGCTCTTGGCGCATCAGATCCTGCGAGCGGTCCTGGAGGCGCGGCGGATGGCGCGGCCGCGGGGTCGCGCTCTCGGCGCGCGTGCCGGCGACGATCGCGAGCGTCAGGCTCGCGATCACGAGCACCCTCGCGAACGCCCGGGGACGCATCACCGCCGTCCACGGCGCGGCGCGCCGCCGATCGCCGGCCGCCAGAAGTCGGCGGGACGGCGGTACCTCACGATGTTCGGCAGGTGAATGCCGGCGGACGCACGCGGAATGAGCTCGATGTCGGCCGCGGCGTCGGCGCGGAGCGCCTGCGAGAGCTCGGCGAGATCCGTATCGACGCCGTCGAGGTCGCTTTCGGGCTCGCGAACCGAGCGCGTCAGCAACCATCCCGCCGCGACGGCCGCGACCACCACCGCGACCAACAGTTTCCAATCCCAACGCATCGTATCTCCGCCGCCGGCGAAGTCTCACGGGGCCTGCCGGCGCTGTCAAGCGGAGTGTCGGGTGGCATTCGAACAACCGTTCCGGTAGCGTGAGCACACGTGGAAGATCCTCGATGCTCGACCGCGACAAGAGACTCTTTCTCCGGCTCGGCGACCGCGTATTCCACGTCGTCAAGGAAGAGTGGGGCCTCGGCGCCGTCGTCGAGGTGATGACCTCGGTCGTCCCCGGCGGCACGTGTCTCGTGCGCATTCTCTTCGAAGACGGTCAGCAGCGCACGTTCAACAACGACATGGACAGCGAGCTGTGCTGCTGTTACCTCGGCATGCGCAAGAACTGGCGCTTCGATTTCGGCGACGCGCCGCGCGTCGGCCGGCCGGCGCGGCGGACGATCGGCGGTCCGCGCTGACCGGCGTGCGTCGCTGGCGAGCGCTCCGTGAGTGCGGCACGCGCGTCGGCAAATTGAACGCCTGCATCGCTGTTGGTATACCCGCGAGGCGCTCGCGCGCGCTCATGTCGATGCCGAGGTTGCGATGAACGCGGAAGCGCCGCCCGACTTCAAGGCGACCCTCAACCTTCCGGTCACGCCGTTCCCGATGCGCGGCAATCTGCCGGCGCGCGAGCCCGAGATCCTCGCGCGCTGGGAGCGCGACGGTCTCTACGCGCGCATGCTGGCGCAGCGCGCCGGCAGTCCGCGCTACGTGCTCCACGACGGTCCGCCGTACGCCAACGGCAACATCCATCTCGGCCACGCGCTCAACAAGGTCGTGAAGGACATCATCGTCAAGTACAAGAATATGAGCGGCTATTGCGCTCCGTACGTGCCCGGCTGGGACTGCCACGGGCTGCCGATCGAGCTCCAAGTCGAGAAGAGTCTCGGCAAGGAGAAGAAGGCGGCGCTCTCGAAGCTCGAGATCCGCCGCCTCTGCCGCGACTACGCGACCCGTTTCGTGGCGGTCCAGAAGGACGAGTTCAAGCGCCTCGGCGTCTTCGGCGACTGGGCGGCGCCATATCTCACGATGGACTTCGCCTACGAGGCGACCGAGATCCGCGAGCTCGCGAAAGTCGCGGCGAGCGGCGATCTCTATCGCGGCAAGAAGCCGGTGCACTGGTGCGCGTCGTGTCGCACCGCGCTCGCGGAGGCGGAGGTCGAATATCGCGACGTCACGTCCCCGTCGGTGTACGTCGCGTTCGCGCTGCGCGAGCCGTACCCGCCGGCGCTGCGGTCGCTCGCCGGAACGCCGATCGACGTCGCGATCTGGACGACGACGCCCTGGACCTTGCCCGCGAACCTCGCGATCGCCGCCCACCCCGACGTGGAGTACGTCGTGGTGCCGGCGCGCGCGGGACGGCTGACGATCGTCGCCAAGGCGCTCCTGCCGCGCCTCGGCGCGTTCATCGACGCCGACGCGGCGGTGAAGGCGACCGTCACCGGCCGCGATCTCGAAGGCGCGCACGCGCGGCATCCATGGATCGATCGCGATGCGCTGCTCATTCTCGGCGAGCACGTGACGCTCGAGACCGGCACCGGCCTGGTGCACACCGCGCCCGGTCATGGCCAAGAGGATTACGACATCGGACGCCGCTATGACCTCGACGTCTACGCGCCCGTCGACGACGCGGGCCGCTTCCTTCCCGAGGTCGCAGAGTTCGGCGGCATGCGCGTCTTCGATGCCGATGCGCGTATCATCGAGCACCTGCGTGCCGCCGGGCGCCTGCTCGCGACCGAGCCGCTCACGCACTCGTACCCGCATTGTTGGCGCTGCAAGCATCCCGTCATCTTCCGCGCGACCGAGCAGTGGTTCATCTCGATGGAAGCGACGCGTCTCCGCGAGCGGGCGCTGGCGGCGATCGAGCGCGTGCGCTGGATCCCGGCATGGGGGCACGATCGCATCGCCGGCATGGTCGCGAGCCGGCCCGATTGGTGCATCTCGCGCCAGCGCGCGTGGGGCGTGCCGATCGTCGCGCTGCACTGCGAAAGCTGCGGCGTCGCGAACACTCGTGCCTCCGGGATTCGCGTGCACCGGCTGCGGCGGCAGGAGCTTCCGCAAGGAGGAGGACATCCTCGACGTCTGGTTCGACTCCGGCGCGAGCTTCGCGGCGGTCGTCGAGCGACGGCCGGAGCTCGGCGGTCATGCCGATCTCTACCTCGAGGGCAGCGACCAGCATCGCGGCTGGTTCCAGAGCTCGCTCTTGGTGTCCGTCGCGACTCGCGACCGCGCCCCCTTCGATACCGTGCTGACGCACGGCTTCTTCCTCGACGAGGACGCCCGCAAGATGTCGAAGTCGACGGGGAACGTCGTCGCGCCGCAGAAGATCGTCGCCACCCACGGCGCCGACATCCTGCGGCTCTGGGTATCGGCGGAAGACTACCGCGACGACATGCGGATCTCGCGCGAGATCCTCGAGCGCGCGGTCGAGGCGTATCGGCGCATCCGCAACACCGCGCGATTCCTGCTCGGCAATCTCGCCGATTTCGAGCCGGCACGCGATGCCGTGCCGCGGGCGGAGCTTCTCGAGCTCGACCGCTTCATCCTCGACCGCTTGCAGGGATTCATCGCGCGCTGCACGCGCGCGTACGATGCGTTCGAGTTCCACACGGTCTACCACGCGCTCAACAACTTCTGCAGCGTCGATCTCTCGGCGATCTATCTCGACGTCGTGAAGGACCGGCTCTATTGCGAAAGCCCGCGTTCGCGCGCGCGGCGCTCGGCGCAGACGGCGCTGTACGCGATCCTCGACGCGCTCGTGCGCGTCATGGCGCCGGTGCTGTCGTTCACTGCTGACGAGATCTGGAGCTGCATGCCCGTCGACTCGCGACGGCCCGCGAGCGTCCACCTCGCGGATTTCCCGCGCCCCGATCCGACGCTCGTCGACGCGGGGCTCGCGGCCGATTGGGAGCGTCTCCTCGACGTACGCGCCGCCGTCACGAAGGCGCTCGAGGCACTGCGCCAGCGCGGCGAGATCGGCCACTCGCTCGAGGCGAGCGTTCGTCTCGGCGCCGCCGACGGCCTGGGCACGCTGCTCGAGAGCCGCCGGGCGCTGCTGGCGGACATTCTGATCGTCTCCGCCGTCGAGCTGCTGCCGGCGGGGCAGCTCGCCGCGGAATCGACGTTGCCGGGCCTCGCGATCGAGGCGACGCGCGCCGGCGGGCAGAAGTGCGCGCGCTGCTGGAACTGGCGCTCGGACGTCGGCTCGGATCCGCGGTTCCCGTCGGTCTGCGGTCGTTGCGCCGGCGTGCTCGGGTCGGACGACCTGCGACGGCCCGCGTGACCGCCCACGGCCGCCCGAAGTGGCCGGTGGCGCTCGGTACCGCGGCGCTCGTGATCGCGCTCGACCAGCTGTCGAAGGCGGTCGTCGCGGCGCAAATGCGGCTCCACGAGACGATCCCGCTCGTCGACGGGTTCGCCGCGCTCACGTACGTGCGCAACACCGGGGCCGCGTTCGGTCTCCTCGCTGGGCGCGCGCTCGCGCTGCGCGTACCCTTTTTTCTACTCGTCTCGGCGGTCGCGGTCGTGCTGCTCGTCTGGTTTCTCCGCAGCGTCCCGGCGGATCGACGGCTGATCGTCGCGGCGTGCGGGGCGGTCGCCGGCGGCGCGATCGGCAACATGATCGACCGCATGCTGCTCGGCGAGGTGATCGATTTCGTCGATCTCTCGATCGGGGCGTACCATTGGCCGGCGTTCAACGTCGCCGACAGCGCCATCACGGTCGGCGTGCTCGTGCTCTGCCTGGACGCGCTTCGCCAGCCGTCGCCGTCGCGCGCACTGTCCTAGCCCGCATTTCTCACCAGGTCCCCCGCTGCGAGCGCCAAGCGCACGCCATCTCGGGCCGTACTCGCGCCTCGCTGCTTGACTGCCGGCTCCCCTTCCCTACGATCGGTCGCGGAGGACACGCATGCAGCGTCTCGGTGCGAGCGGCGCGGCCGCTCTCCTCGTCGTCGTCGAGCTCGCAGGTTGCGCTCAGGCGCGGCAGCCGCTCGCGCGCGGCGTCCAATCCGGCGACGATCGCCGCATCGAGGCGGCGCAGCGCGAGATCGAGGCGCACGAGCGCGAGCTCGACCGCCAGCGCGCGGAGATCGAGGCGCTGCGCGCCCGCGCCGAAATGGAGGAGCAGCGTGCGCGCACCGCGATCGAGACGCGTGACGATGACGTCGAGGACGGCGATCACGATCGTGACTGACGTCCTAGGGAACCTCTGCACAAGTAGGTTCCGAGCGAGAAGCGCGAGCCGCCGCGAGCGCAAGGAGCGGAGCCGACCGCGTATCCGTCCGATACGCCGAGGGCTCCGCGACGCCGTCGATCGCGGATGGATCGCGCTTCGCAGCCGGAAGCTACTTGTGCAGCGGTTCCCTAGGCGCCCGCTGAGCGCTCGGAGGTCCTGATGCGTGGTGGAACACTCGCGTCGGCAATGGCGGCGGTGACGCTGATCGCCCTTGCCGTCGGCTGTGCTCGCTCCCTCAAGCCCGAGGAGCCGCGGTCGAG
>WNFR01006702.1_pt1 | contig 11769 bp, 11 predicted proteins | sample 5400221 | NCBI WGS metagenome assembly WNFR01 (sample SAMN13153357, study PRJNA577476) | soil metagenome | isolation source: 40 cm soil under Madrone tree | place: USA:California | collected 2016-06-14 | reverse complement strand
AAGACGCCGGCGGAGGCGAACGACCTTCCCGGCTTCGTCTCGAACCGCATTCTCATGCCCTTCATCAACGAGGCTGCGTACGCGCTGCTCGAAGGCGTCGCCGAGCCGGAGGCGATCGACACGATCGCAAGGCTCGGGTTCGCGCACCCGACGGGACCGCTCGCGCTCGCCGACCTCATCGGCCTCGACACGTGCGTTGCGATCATGGACGTCCTCCACGCCGGGCTCGGCGACCAGAAGTACGCGCCGTGCCCGCTCCTGCGCCAGCACGTACAGGCAGGCCGACTTGGCCGGAAATCCGGCCGCGGCTTCTACACGTACCCGTAACCCGTTTGAGGGATTCTTGCGCGGCCCCGGCTGCCGAAGGGCAAAAAGGGGGAAAGTGCAGATTCCATGAGGATCCTGCTGGTCGACGACGAGCCCGCGCTGCGCGAGCTCCTGCGCGTCACGTTCGAGGGCGCCGACGTCACCGTGGACGAGGCCGGATCTGCGGCCGAGGCGCAGGCGCGCATCCTCGACTCGCGCCCCGACCTGATCGTGCTCGACCTGCGCATGCCCGGCATCGGGGGCGCAGAGCTGTGTGCCGACCTGAAGGCGTCGCTCGACACGCGGGAGATCCCGATCGTGCTCCTGACCGGCGCCGACGCCGAGGAGACGAGGCGCGGCCAGGACGCCGGCGCGGAAGCGCTCGTGCACAAGCCGTTCAGTCCGCTCGAGCTCGTCGCCATCGTCGAGCGGCTGACGCGGAATCGCATTCCGCTGCCGGCGACGCGCCCGCGCCCGGTCGAAGGCCTCCGCGAGGACGAGGAGCTGCTCCTGTACGCACGCGACCTGCGGCACATGCTCGCGGTCGAGCGCAAGCAGCGCGCGCTGCTCGAGAGCTCCTATCTCGACACCGTCACCGCGCTCGCGACCGCGCTCGAGTGGAAGGACGCGGGCACGCATGACCACTCGCACCGTGTCATGCGATACGCGCTCGAGCTGCTCGCCGTCATCGACCCCCGCTTTGTCGAGCGCGACCGCGGCATCGAGTACGGCTTTCTGCTCCACGACGTCGGCAAGATCGGGATCCCCGACGACATCCTCAACAAGAAGGCACCGCTGACGCCCGCCGAGCGCCTGCGGATGCAACAGCACACCCTGCTCGGCGAGAAGATGCTCGCAGGCATCCCGCTCCTCCACGGAGAGGGCATCCGCGTGGTGCGCTCGCACCACGAGCGGTGGGACGGCGCCGGCTATCCGGACCGGCTTCGCGGCGACGAGACGCCGATCGGCGCCCGAGTGTTCGCAGTGGGAGACGCGCTCGATGCGATGACGAGCGACCGCCCATATCGGCGCGCTCTCAGCTGGACGACCGCACGCGAGGAGATCATCGCCGAGTCTGGGCGCCAGTTCGACCCCGTGGTCGTCGAGGCGTTCCATGACTGCGAGGACGCGCTCGTCGCCGCGTATCGAGAGACGGCTGCTGCCTAGGCAGGCAGCCCCGTCGGCACCGGCACCTCTTCCCAGAGCACGATCTTCCCGTCGCGCACGACGAAGAGCGCCGCCGCCTTCTCGCCCGGCCGCGCGCGGCAGACGTGCTTCGGCCGGCGACCGAGGACGAACGTCGCGGTTGCGCGGTTGCCCTTCACGGTGATGCGGACGATTTTCCCCGCGCAGGGCAGCGACGCGTTGAATGCAAGCGCGAGCTGTGGCGTCGTCAGCCGCACGTCGAGCGGCCCCTGGAGGACGCGCGCATTCGGTGCAAAGAGCAACGCTGCCGACGCGTTGTCGTTCGCGTTCAGCGCGGCGCTCCACCTTCGGACGACGGCGGTAGGCGACGGCGGTGGCGGCGCGACGATCATGCCTAGGAAGACTACGACTACATTTCCTCCGTGGATTTCGACCTGAGCCCGGAGCAGCGCGAGATCCGGGAGCTCACGCGCGAGTTCGCGGCGCACGAGATCGAGCCGTACGCGGCGGAATGGGATCGCGAACACCGCTTCCCGCGCGACGTGTTCGCGAAGCTCGCCGAGCTTGGTCTCATGGGAACATGCATCCCGGAGGAGTACGGCGGCGCCGGTGCGGATTTCCTCGCATACGTTCTCGTCCTCGAGGAGCTGTCTCGCGCCGACGCTGGAGTGGGGGTGACGGTCGCCGTGCACACCAGCGCGGTCACGCTCCCGCTGCTCCACTTCGGGACGGAGGAGCAGAAGTCGCGGTTCGTCCCGCCGCTCGCGCGCGGCGAGCATCTCGGCGCGTTCGCGCTGACCGAGCCCGAGGCCGGCTCCGACGCAGGCGCGCTGCGCACACGGGCGGAACCGGACGACGACGGCTGGCGCATCACCGGGTCGAAGCAATGGATCACGAACGCGCGCTACGCGGGAACGTTCCTGCTCTTCGCGCGCACCGACCAGGAGACGCCCGGAGCGCGCGGCATCAGCGCGTTCGTGCTCGACGCCGACCACGTGCGGGTCACCCGCGACGAGGAGAAGCTCGGCCTCAACTCCTCAACGACGAACGACATCGTCGTCGACGGCGCGCATGTCGGCCGCGACCGCCTGCTGCACGAAGAAGGGCAGGGCTTCCGAGTCGCGATGACGACGCTCGACGGCGGGCGCATCGGCATCGGCGCACAGGCGGTCGGGATCGCGCAGGCCGCATACGATGTCGCGCGCGAGTACGCGAAGGAGCGGCACGCGTTCGGCCGCCCCATCGCGCAGTTCCAGGCGATCCAGAACAAGCTCGCCGACATGGCGACGGAGATCGACGCAGCGCGGCTGCTGACGCATCGCGCCGCGTGGCTCCGGCAGAACGGGCTGCCGCACACCGAGGCAGGCGCGAAGGCGAAGCTCTTCGCCTCGGAGATGGCGCGACGCCAGACCGGCGAGGCGATCCAGATCCTCGGCGGCTACGGCTACACGAAAGAGTTCCCCGTCGAGCGCTACTACCGCGACGCGAAGGTCACCGAGATCTACGAGGGGACGAGCGAGATCCAGCGGCTCGTGATCGCGCGCTCGATCCTCGAGCTGCAGGAGTCCACAGTCGCAGCTCGTCGCGACTGATGGCCGCGACGACGCCGTTCGCCTCGAGCCGGTCGAGCGTCTCCATGGTCTCGCGGCGCCGGATCTTCAACGCGGCAGCGACGTCGGCGGCCGAGGCCTCGCCGGCCGCGCGGACGATGGCGGCCGCGAGCGCTGCGAGCGCATCCTCGCGCGAAGGCAGCTTGCGGAGCTTCGTCTTCCAGCGGCGGTCGAAGAGGTCGTGCAGCGTCGCGCCCCAGCCGCTCCCCGTCGTGTCGAGGCCGGCGTTCGTGAGGACGAGCTTGCGCTGCAGCGCGTTCACCGACCGGTCGACGAGGCGCTTGTCCGCACCGACGAGGAGCCGCAGCTCGCGCCGGGTGGTCGGGCGCCCGAGCTCCGCCGCAGTCTGCGCGATCTCCCGGTCGAGGCCGTCGATTGCGGCGCGCGCGTCCGCCGTGACGGCATAGACCGCGGCGACGAGCGCGGGAGACACGAGCGACGACGTGCGTGCCACGTGCAGCCCGACGCAGGCGAGCCGGCGTGCGGGAAGCTCGTCCTTCCACGTCCAGACCCTTGCCGTTTCCGGCGTGAAGACCCACTTCCCGTCGTCGCTCTGGACGCCCCATTCGACGTCGCTGTGCCCGGCGACGGCCTCCCACAGCGACGGCAGGACGTAGTCGCCGTTCGGAAACAGCAGCGCGAGGCCGACCTCGTCGAGCCACGCGGCCGCCTGGTCGAGCGTCCGGAGTCGCACCCCCATAACCTACGTCCATGCGGAACCGCGACGAGCCCGTCCGCCTGACGAAGATCTACACGCGCGGCGGCGACGCCGGGCAGACGAGCCTCGGCGACGGCTCCCGCGTCTCGAAGCTCGATCCGCGCATCGTCGCGTACGGGATGGTGGACGAGCTCAACTCGCACATCGGTGTCGTCCTCGCCGGCGATCTGCTGCGGACGTTGCGAACGCCGCTGACGCGCATCCAGAACGAGCTGTTCGACGTCGGCGCCGACCTATCCACCCCGCGGGAGATCGAGGGCCGTCTCCGGACGACACAGGAGCTGGTCGACGCGCTCGAGCGCGACTGCGACGAGCTGAACGAGCCGCTTCCGGAGCTGAAGAGCTTCGTCCTTCCCGGTGGCAGCGAGGCCGCCGCGCGGCTGCACGTCGCGCGCACCGTCGCGCGCCGCGCGGAGCTCGCCTCGCTTGCGGCTGACGTCAATCCGCTCGCGCGCATGTACCTGAATCGGCTCTCCGACCTGCTCTTCATCGCTGCGCGCGCGGCGAATGCCGCGGCCGGCGTCGACGAGCCGCTCTGGAGGCCCGGAGCCAAGAGCCCGTAGCCTCGCCGCTGGGCTATCCCTCGGATGAGCCACACCGTCCGGCCGGTCAAAGACCGTACCGGCGGTTGGGCCGAGGCGAGGCGAATGAGCGGATGATCCAGGGAGACAACATGGCGTCCGGCGTTCGGGCACACCGCTTTCACCCCTCCGAAGCGCAACCCGACCCGATGCACACATATTGCCTCCTGCGGATCGGCGGTCGCACACGCGGCCGCCAACCCGCGTATCCAGCGAACGTCAGTGGCGTCCTGATCGACAGTCGAGTCGATCCTGCCGGATCCGGGGAAGAGGCCACAGAGCTCACCGCCCACGATGAGCAACATGAACCCCGCGGCTCAGTTTGTGCGCTTCTGCCTCGTGGGCGCTTCCGGTTTCGTGATCAACCTTGTCGTCTACGCAGCGATGCTCTCGCTGGGGCTGCATTACCTCGTTGCCGCGACTGTTTCATTCGTCGTTGCGGCCGTGAGCAACTTCCTGTGGAACCGTCGCTGGACCTTTGAGGCTCGAACAGATCGTTGGTTCGGCCAGTGTTCGCGTGCGCTCCTGGTTTCGGGCCTTTCACTCGGGCTGAACCAGGTCTTCCTGCTCGCGCTCGTCGCTGCCGACGCAGGTCACCTGGAGGCGCAGGCGACCGCGATCCTCCTCGTAACCCCGTTCAGCTTCGCAGTCAACAAGGTCTGGGCGTTCGCCGTCAGCGCGTCGCCACAGACGTCCCAGGCCTGACCTAGACCATCGGCCGGTCCGGAGGGAAAGCGCTTGACGCTCGTTCCGACCCGAGGCACCATGAGGCGCCTGCGTTCTGAGCGGACGTCGTTTCCGAGGAGGTACCTGATGAGGATTGGATCGCGCGGTTTTCTGGTCGCATTGGCGGCCGGCCTGGCAGGGCTCGTCGTAATCGCGGGTAGCGCGAGCGCGGCAGGCGACCCGCCGGCGATTGCCGCCGGTCCGGCGTTCGGATTCGTTCCCTCACACAACGCGAACCACGCAGGCCATCAGGGTCGGCAAACCCCGCTGCAGTGGCACGGCGGACCCGTCCAGCACTCCACCACGGTCGTCCCGGTCTTCTGGGGGTCGAGCACCGCGTTCGGAGGCGATAAGGTCACCGGCCTCGACTATCTGTACTCGCATGTCGGTGGAACCCCGTACGCGCACACGAACTCCGAGTACACCGACGGCGCCGGCAACGTGAACACGAGCAGCATTTCGAAGGGGACCGACTACACCGACACGTCGGCGACGCCGTCCGGGGCGCCCTCGACCAGTCAAGTGCTGGCCGAAGTGGCCAAGGTCACCGGCGGCAATCCCACCGCCGGCGCCTACTACCCGGTGTATTCGGATAAGCCTCGCGGCAGCGCCGGGTACTGCGCGTGGCACAGCTCCGGGACGATCAACGGGATCCAGGTGCAGTTCGGGTTCTTCTTCAACCTCGACGGCGATCCCGGCTGCGACCCAGGGGATACGACCACCACCCACAGCCAGGGCCTGGCGGCGCTCGCCAACGTGAGCGGGCATGAGCTGAGCGAGATGCTGACCGACCCACAGCTGAACGCGTGGTACGACCAGAGGGGCAGCGAGAACTCCGATAAATGCGCCTGGACGTTCAACGGCACCGTGACGATCGGTAACCAGGACTGGAAGATCCAGGGCAACTGGAGCAACCTCGCGGCCGCCCAGAACAGCGGCTATGCCAACGGAGGCTGCATCCAGACCAGTTAGGGCGCCGCCTCCATCACAGGCAGGAGGTAGGCGCAGCAGCGGTCGTCTGCGGGAAGCGGCGATCGTCCGAGCTTGACAACCACGCCCAAGCCGTTTTCTGGGCAATCGACGACCGTATTCGTCTGAGGCGGGGGACCCTCTACGAGCGTCAGCTCGTACCCGCTCCCTGTCGTGCAGAAGCGCAGGTGTTGATCCTCGCGGGCACGAGGAGGCGCAGCCGCAGCCTGAGCGGTGGCAGCCCGCTCCGACAGGAGGTTCACGCCCGCAGCCAACCGCGTAACGAACGGGGCCATCTGTTCGTACGCGTCGCGTCGAGCTGCGAGCCTTTTGGACAGCGTGGACACTCCGAGCTCCAAGGCTTCAGTCACCCTGCGCAGGCGTTCTTCTATCTCCGCATGTCTCATCTCTTGGCTCTGCACCGTTCGTTCCGCGATGACACGCCGCGCGTGCTCTCGCTCCAGCTCTGCGTGGAGCTCCGCCCGACCCGAGGTCATGTCCGCAAGCCGACGCTCGGCCGAATCGGCGCGATCTCGTTCGCGCTCGAGCGAGCTCTCGTCGTCGGCGACTTGCGCTGTCAAGTTGCTGAGCCGCTGTCGTGTCAGTTCGAACCGCACACGGCAGTCGGTCAAGCGGCGCAGCAGCGCGAGCTCGGCCTCGGCCCGAGTCTCCAGTGACGATTCGATCTCGGCCATGCGAGATCGCAGCGTTTCGAGCTCGCCGATGTTCCCAGCTGCCTGCTGGAGTCGCTTGTTCGCTCCGATGTGGAGCAATCGAGACAGCATCTCGTCCTCGCGTTCTGGGATTCGCCCGCGAGTCCTCTGCCGACGCCTTTGCGCTGCTAGCGCGCGGTGGCTGATCGAGTCACAGACGCGACTTCACGTGCCGACGAGGCGCAGCCTCGGTCGTTCGTGGTCGCGATGGATGATGGGATCGGGCCGGTGAGCTTCGTACTCGGCGAGAGTCAGAAAGACTGGTCGGCGGCAGTCCGGATCGCCGCACTCGCAGATGAATCTCAACCGCTCCGAATCGACGAGGCGCGCGCCACCATGGGGTTGGTCGGTCGCTCGAAGGTCTTTCATGCCTAAAACGTTGAGGCGTACCCCCTCCGGCAGCACCAGACGAAGGTCCAGGGCCGGCCCACACCGAGGCTCAGCTTTCGGGAGTCCACCTTGGCGGGTATTGCGCTTCAGCCTCGGGAGCAGGCCCAGAACTCTGGTGACCCCCGTCATTGCCCGAGCGCGCGCGGTCGGTCTTTCTGCGCCGTTTGCGGGAGCGCATCTCCGCGCTCGCCCGGCGCAGCACGTCCCACAGCTCCTCACCCGCCTCGGCAGTCGCAGGCCCGACACTCGCGCCCTGGAAGAGGACGGCAAGATCGGGGGGCAACGTCAGCCCGTCGAGGATCGTTGTGAGCTCTTCCGCACGGCGGAGAGCGCCCTCACGCCCCGTCTCGGGCATGACGACGACGAACTCGTCGCCGCCGTACCGAACGACGAACTCATCCGGCTTCGCACTCGCTGCGAGACCGACGCCGACCGCGCGGATGAGCTCGTCGCCGCGGTCGAAGCCGAGAGTGTCGTTCACCATCTTGAGCCCGTCGAAGTCGATGAGGATCAGGGTGACTTCGCTGCCCTGCAGCCGCTCGAATTCGATCTCGAGCCAGCGCCGGTTTGCAAGCCCGGTCAGCGCATCGGAGTAGGCGATGGTCTGGAGATCGGCGCGCGCTCGCGCGGCGAAAAGAGCGACAGCCGCAAACTCGGAGAATCGGCGCAACATGTCGAACTCCGTCTGCGCGAGCGCGGTTCTGTCGGTGTAGTGAAGGACGACGACTCCGGTGAGCTCGCCGTAGGCGCAGAGAGGGCGCGTGATGCACAAGGCGCTCCGCTGCGAGTAGTCGCGCACGGCGAGCCGCTCCTCTTGAGAGAGAGGCATGTCGAGCGTGCTCACGGATTTGCCGGTTCCGCGCGCCCTGTCGCGCAGCACGCGCTCCACGGCCTCTGCTCCGGGCCCCAGCTCCTCTCCAGACCGGGTTGTCAGCTCGAGGGCGCCGTCCGGCTGCGCCTCGTACAGCGAGAGAGTGCTGTACCGCGTGATGAGCTCGGCCCCATGAGCGGTTGCGGCCCGAACGTCCTCGAGACCCCGCGCCGACAGAAGCATCTGGACCACGGCCAGAAGCGGAAACGAAGAGTTGTCGGCCGCATTAGAGGTCATCAAACGCCCGCAGTCCTGCTCTTACTCTCGCCGCCAGCCGCCGGCGTGCCATCGACTTCCGTCGGTTGAGGCCTAGTCCTATCGGTTAGGTTCCGCCCGCGCTCGCGGCTTACGAGGAATGCGTCGTCTGGTGCCCGACGATCCGGCGCGCGAAGACGACGTACCGCTTGAGTGCGGTATGGGGCGGATGACACGCCGTGAGGACCAGCTGTTGGTACCCGGTGTTGTTCAGGATCCCGACGTCGGTGGCCGAGACGATCCGTTCCTTATAGACCTGGTAGCGGAAGCGACCCCAGCTCGTGCTCACCGTGATGACGTCGCCCCGGCGCAGAAGGTTGATATTGAGGAAGGGATGCGTGTGCGTTACACGGTGTCCGGCGAATGCGGTCGTCCCGGGCTGGCCGGGAAGAGAGGTGCTGGGGTAATGGCCGGGGCCGAGTGCGAGCACCGGCGCTCCGACGCCCTGGTGAGCGGTCTGGTCGAAGTGGAGCCGGGGGATCGACAGCGTCGCCACGGGTGACCCGAGGTGGAGCCCGGCCGACATCGTCTGGATGTGTCGGCCGGGCGCCCCGTTGAAGGAAGCGATGCTGGCAAGCAGACCAGCAAGTAGCGCCATCATTGCTTCCGCTCCTCAGTTCCTCGTCTTACGGTGTGAACGCCAGCTGCTTCGGCTTCGGTGCCGGCGGCGCGAAGACCTGCTTCGCCGGCTTTGCCGGCTTCTGCGCGGGCTTCGCCGGCGGCGTGAACGGCGCCGTCGTCGTCGTGGCAGTGGTGGTCGTTGCAGCCACGGCCGTCGTTGTCGCCGGGGCCGTCGTCGCCGGCGGAGGCGCCGTCGTCGTGGTTCCCGGTGGTGACGTTGTCGTCGCGCCTCCACAGTTCGACGTACACCCAGTCGTCGTGGTTGCCGGCAGGGTCGTGGTCGTCTGCACGGTCGTAGGCACGGTCGTGGTCGTTTCCACGGTGGTCGTGGTCGCGGCACACCTCGTGTTGCCATTGTCGTTGCCGCTGTTGCCGCCACCCTGGTTCTGGTCGCAGTTGCCCTGACCGCCACCGTTCTGGACGCACTGGCCATTACTGTCGGCATGCTGGCTCGGCGGGCACGGGTTGCCGGGCCCCGTCGGCTGCGCGTTCGGGCTCGACGGCTGGGCCAAGGCCACAGCGGACGCGACCCCGGCCGCCATCACGACGGCCAGCACCGCACCTATGGCCATCGGCCGGAACCGGAGGAATTTGTTCTTCAAGCTCGTTCCCTTCTACGGATTGCGCATTCTCGAATCGATCGTAGGAGCGTCATTGCCCGTTCCAAATCCGCCGTAGGGGCTACTTCGGCCCCTCCTTACGGCTAGTGCTTTCCAAGGGGCGACGGCCCGGATGGAGACCGGGGGCGCGCCCTTTTGCCTATGGGCCGCAGTCGAGGAAGACGTCCTGACCCGATGGGCCTGAGGAGGCCTAACTTTCAGCGCGGAGGGGCGGGCGCGCCCCCAACATGTCTCGCCTACTAATGAGACGCCGGCGTCCCGATTCCCTGCACTCGAACGGCTGGGTTCTGCCGGTCGTACGTCCGGTTCAGTGCCTGAACACCACGCGCTAGAACCCGAGAGAGCACGGCGCAAGTGTTCAAGCGCACGTGCATCTAATCTGCGACCGCTGTGACGCTCTCCCTCCGCCTCCAGTCCACGAATCGCTCCTTCGAGCGTCTCTACCGCGCCCACGTCGGCGACGTGTACCGGTACGCACTCGCGATCACGGGGAATGCGGCAGATGCCGAGGACGTCGCCCAGACGACGTTCATGAATGCGTATCGGGCGCTCGGGCGGGGAGAGCGGCCGGAAAAACCGCGCCACTGGCTCATTGCGATCGCGCACAACGTGTGTCGGCAGCGCTTCCGTCAGAGCGCGCGCCGGCCGATGGAGGTGACCTACTTCGAGGACGTCGCCGAGACGCTCGTGCCGAGCGACGACACACCGACCGCGGCAGATATCCAGCGTGCGCTCGGCGAGCTTGCGCTGAACCAGCGCGACGCGCTCGTGATGCGAGAGCTCGAGGGGCGTTCGTACGCGGACATCGCCGAGCTGCTCGGCATCTCGGTGGCGGCGGTGGAGACGCTGCTCTTCCGCGCGCGGCGTTCGCTCCGCGAGCAGCTGGAAGGCGCGCTGAGCTGCTCCGAGGCCGAGGCAGCGCTCTCGCTCCAGCTCGACGGTCGTCTGAGCCGAGCGGATGCCGGCCAGCTGCGATCGCATCTGCGCAGCTGCGAGACGTGCCGCCGCCTGGCACGGAGGCAGCGAGCCCAGCGGAAGGGTGTCCAGTCGCTGGCGGTCGTTCCCGTGCCTTCGGCGCTCGCATCCCTGTTCGGAGGCGGGGCCTCGGGGATCGGCGTCGCCGGCCTAGGCGCGGCGGTCGCCACGAAGGTTGCGGCAGTGACCGTCGCTGCCGCCGTCGTCGGCGGAGGCGGCTACGCCATCGTCCAGCATGAAACCGCGAGCAGTCACCCGGCCGCCGCTCGCGCAGCACACGCCGGGTCTTCAGCCGGGGCGAACGTCGGTGCGAAGCACGCGAGTCAGGTGCGCAAGAGCACAACCGGGAAGTCAGCTCGGTCGGGAAGCCACGGAAGATCGGCCGGCCACGCCGCCGTGGCGGCAGCCGGCTCGGCCCAGTCCGCGGGTCATGGTCTTCACCTTGGGTCAACGTCACCGAGTGCCGCTCGCGCGCACTCGTCCGCGTCGGTGCACCGGAAGAGCCAGTCGCAGCCGTCGACGACGCACGCGAGCAAGCCGGCCACACGACCTGCGCCGCATGCTCATTCAACTGTGCTGCCGGTCGCGTCACATTCTTGCCGAGTGCAGACGGTGCCGTCCGTGACGCAAGCCGTCACCACGACCTTTACGACCACGACTGCCACGCCGACTCCATCTTCGTGCGCGAAACCGCACGCGCATGGCAAGGGAAACACGGGCCAACCATGAGCACGCCGCCTTCCAAGTGACGGGACGACAGCGGGGGCGCGTGTCATGCTGAACCCATGAAGCTGTTTCGGCGTCGCTCGGACCGGATCGCCTTCTACATCGTCGCGATCGTGGCGAGCCTGGCACTCAACTTCTGGCTTGCCCACAACGCGACACAGGTGCAGCGGGTGCGCGTGTCGTACACGCCCGTGTTCCTGGCGCAGATCGAGCGCGACAACGTCTCGGAGATCACCTCGCGGGGAACCGCGATCCAGGGGGACTTCCGTCGGGCGCTGACGAAGAACGGTTCGAAGCGATTCGACACGGAGATCCCTGCCTTTGCCGACACCAAGCAGCTCTCGCAGCTGCTACAGCGGCACAAGGTCGCGGTCAATGCCGTTTCGCTCAACACGGGAGCGCCGTTGTGGGAGAACGTCGTCCTCGGCTTCGGACCGACGATCGTGCTTGTCGGCCTGCTCGTCTGGATCATGCGCCGCTCCCGGGCCGGCCCGCTCGGCGCGTTCGGGCGCTCGCGGGCCGAAAAGTACGAGCCCGGCCGC
>WNFR01006701.1_pt1 | contig 11769 bp, 6 predicted proteins | sample 5400221 | NCBI WGS metagenome assembly WNFR01 (sample SAMN13153357, study PRJNA577476) | soil metagenome | isolation source: 40 cm soil under Madrone tree | place: USA:California | collected 2016-06-14 | reverse complement strand
GTTTGAAAATTTGAGTCGCGATCCGGACAACGGCTTTTTCACCGATGGCGTGCAAGACGAGATCCTAACCGATCTCGCCAAGGTCGCAGACCTGAAAGTGATCAGCCGCACCAGCGTGATGCAATATAAAAGCGGAATCACTCGTAATCTTCGGGAGATCGGCCAGCAACTTGGCGTTGCCCATTTACTGGAGGGCAGCGTTCAACGCGCTTCTAATCGCGTTCGCGTCAATGCGCAGCTCATTGATGCACGCACCGATGCACATTTGTGGGCGCAAACTTTTGACCGCGACCTGGCCGATGTGTTCGCCATCCAAAGTGAAATCGCAAAAGCCATCGCCGATCAGCTCCAGGCCAAACTTTCGCCCACTGAAAAGAGCGCGATCGAGCGGCCGCCGACAGCGGATGTCACCGCATTTGATCTTTACAGCCGCGCGAAGAATCTCAACCTAACCACAAGCTTCAGCGCCATCGGCGGAAAGAATCTGCTGCAAGCGGCGGATTTGTTGAACCAGGCCCTCGCGCGTGATCCCTCTTTCTTTCTCGCGCAATGCCAGCTCGCTTACGCGCACGATCATCTTTATTTTCTCGGCATTGACCACACGCCGGGGCGGTTGGCATTGGCGGAAGCAGCGGTTAACGCCGCGGTTCGGCTCCGGCCCGACGCGGGCGAAGCGCACGTCGCGCGAGCCGAACACCTGTATCGCGGATATCTCGCTTACGACAAGGCTCTCGCTGAGCTGGAGATTGCGCGCCGAGCGTTACCTAATGATCCGCGTCTCTTCGAACTCACCGGCTACATTCTGCGGCGGCGCGGCCAGCAGGAGGAAGGTCTGCAGAACCTGCAGCGCGCGGTGGAGCTGGACCCGCGCAACTTTTTTACTCTGCAACAGATCGCGGGCAGTTATGGTTACCTGCAGCGATACTCAGAAGAACTTGCCCTTCTCGACCGGGCGCTGTCGATCAAACCAGATGATGTCGAAACGAAAGTAGCCCGCGCCTTAATCGCGCTGGATTGGAAAGCGGACACTCGACCTTTACATCAAACGCTGGATGAAATCCGCGCGAAAGATCCGGAGGCAATCAAGACTGTAGCCGATAATTGGCTCCTTTGTACCCTGGCAGAGCGTGATGCCGCGGCAGCCGAATCTGCTCTCGGGGCGCTGGGTGACAACTTTTTCGGCAACGATGCGATCCAGCTTCGGCGCACCTTCGGCGAAGGATTGATCGCACGGATGATGGGGAACCAGGCGAAAGCCCGTGCTGCTTTCACTGCCGCGCGAGCCGAACAACAAAAGATAGTAGATAGCCAGCCCGATTATGGCCCCGCACTCTGTGTGTTGGCTTTGATGGATGCGGCGCTTGGCCGAAAAGAGGAAGCATTACGCGAGGGGCAGCGCGCAATAGAGTTACTCCCGGTGGAGAAGGATTCGATCAACGGCGCTCACATGATCAAGTATTTCGCCATCACTGCTGCGTGGGTCGGGGAAAAAGATCTCGCTTGTGACAGGGTTGCTGAAGCGGTCCGGCTCCCCGGGCAAATGAGTTATGGCCAGTTGAAATTGCTGCCGTTCTGGGACCCGCTCCGCGGCGATCCGCGCTTCGAAAAAATCGTTTCTTCGCTCTCGCCGAAATAGAATCGCAAAACACTAGTTTCTAGATAAAACGAAGCCCATGCCGTCCGGGCCAGAAGTTAAATTCGAGATCGGGCATGTTTTGTTCATCGACATCGTCGGTTACTCGAAGTTGCTCATCAACGAGCAGAGCGAGCAGATTCAAACGTTAAAAGAGATCGTGCGCGGAACCGAGCAGTTCCGCCTAGCCGAAGCGGAAGGCAAACTATTGCGTCTTCCGACCGGCGATGGCGGCGCGCTTGTTTTTCGTAACACTCCGGAAGCGCCAGTTTTGTGCGCGCTGGAAATCAGCAAGGCACTGAAGAGTCATCCTGAGCTTCGCGTTCGAATGGGGATTCATAGCGGGCCGGTCAACGAAGTTAGCGACCTCAACGAACAAGCAAACATTGCCGGCGCCGGAATCAACATCGCACAGCGCGTAATGGATTGTGGCGACGCCGGACACATTCTTCTTTCCCGACACGTCGCGGAAGATTTAGAGCACTATCCTCGCTGGCGACCTTTCCTTCACGAGTCAGCGGAATGCGAAGTGAAACACGATGTGCGCGTCGGTCTCGTGAATCTCTACGGCGATGGAATCGGGAATTCCCAAGTCCCAAAGAAATTCCAGGTTATCAAGCACCGTCGCGCTAAAGCGCGATGGGTTGCGATCGCAACCGCACTGCTGTTGGCTGGCGCAATCGTCGCCGCTTTTGTTGTGGTCGCTAAGAAATCGGCAAGATCGACATCAATTATTCTGGAAAAAAGCATCGCAGTTCTGCCGTTTGAAAACTTGAGTGAAGACAAGGCGAACGCTTACTTTGCTGACGGCATTCAGGATGAAATTCTGACCAAGCTGGCGAGCATTGCCGACCTCAAAGTGATCTCCCGAACTTCTACGGCAAAGTACAAGAGCAAGCCGGAAGATCTGAAGATCGTCTCGCAACAGTTAAGCGTTGCTAACGTCGTCGAGGGGGCGGTACAGCGAGCCGCCGACAAAGTGCGAGTTAACGTGCAACTGATCGATGCGCGTGCGGACACCCATCTCTGGGCCAAATCCTATGACCGCGATATAAAGGACATCTTTGCCGTCGAAAGCGAAGTTTCACAGGAGATCGCCGATGCTTTGCAGGCGAAACTTTCACCTAACGAGGCTAATACTATCGCCACCGCCCCGACCAAGGATGCAGAAGCGTACGACTCATTCTTGAAAGGCGAATACGAGGAACGCGAGGCGGAGGGCTCGCTCAAAGCTGAGCCATTCGATCGCGCGGCCACCTTCTATCAACAGGCGTTGGACCGCGATCCGAATTTTGCCTTTGCCGCTGCACGGCTAGCCGAAAGCCGACTGTTTCGACACTGGTTCGTGACGAGATTAAGCGAAGCTGAACTGGCCGAAGTGAAGAGAACGGTGGATCGCGCCATGGCTCTCGCGCCAAATCTTGCCGAAGCCCACATCGCCATCGGGAGGTTCTACTATTATGGTAAACGGCAGTATGACGATGCTCTGAAAGAATTCCAGCGGGCACTTGAACTGCAACCAAATAATGCGAATGCGCGGCAAGCGTGCGCGTACATCTACCGTCGTCAAGGTGAATGGGAGCGTGCTCTGTCTGAATTAGCCAAATGCGAAGAACGCAATCCACGCGATGCATCGTTGCTGGCCAACATCGGTGCTTCGTATTTGGCCCTGCGCATGTGGGAAGACGCGAAACGCGCCGGTTCGCGCACTTTGACCATCGATCCACACAATTTGCTCGGCCTGCGTGACGTATTTCTCAGTTACCTTTTTGGGAAAGGCGATATCGATGCGGCCAAGCGTGCTCTGGCAACATTCCCGCCGGATAAGAGGATGGTCTATTTCGGCGCGATCGGAAACAGCGGCATGGAATTTTATCTTCACGTCGTCGAGCGCGACTTTGCCGCCGCTTTGAAGACCTGCGAAATGGCGACAGGCAATCCCGACGAAGACCGGGCGCGACTTGCGGCACGCGCCGCGGTTCACGTGCTGGCCGGCGATGCCGCCAGCGCACACGACGAAATAGAGAAAGCGCGTGGCTTACTCGAGGCGAGATTGCACGAACGGCCGGAGGATGAGTTCAATGTGATGCAGCTCAGTTGGGTGAATCTGGCGCTCGGGCGCGACGCCGAGGCTCTTCGTCTCGCACAGCGGGCGAGCGAGTTGGTATCCGTGCAGAAGGATACTATAACCGGTGCCCACGTCCTGGCCCTAGTGGCAGAAATTCAAGCGCGCGCCGGCGAACCGGCCCAAGCAGTGAAGACACTCCGACGGTCGCTTTCAATCCCGGCCGGCCAATGGATTTCTCTTCAACAGCTGAAGATCGATCCGGTCTGGGACCCGATCCGCAACGATCCCGGTTTCCAACAACTCCTTACCGGCAAAGAGCAGATCGGGCCTAACAAGTGAAGGACGTGAATCCAGATGAAATATGACGCCTGACTCTGAGAGTAACGTGCGTCTCGAGATCGGGCACGTTCTGTTCATCGATCTAGTGGGCTATTCCAAGCTCTTGATCGAAGATCAGAAGGCGCGGCTCCGCCAGCTTACCGACATTGTGCTCGCGACCGCGCAGGTGCGCGAGGCGACGAACGAACAACTCGTTAGGTTACCAACCGGGGATGGGATGGCTCTGGTCTTTCGGAATAGCGCGGAGGAACCGGCGCAGTGCGCGCTCGAGATCACGCAAGCGCTCAAGGCTCATCCCGACGTTGCCGTGCGCATGGGAATTCATAGCGGTCCAGTCAGCGAAGTAACTGACGTCAGCGGACGCACGAACATCACCGGTGGTGGGATTAACATGGCGCAGCGAGTGGAGGACTGCGGCGATGCCGGTCACATCCTGCTCTCCAAACATGTCGCGAATGATTTGCAGGAACACCGGCAATGGTCGTCCTGGCTTCACGATCTCGGCGAATGCGAAGTGAAGCATGGTGTCCGGCTGGGCATCGTTAATCTCTACCGCGATGGAATTGGCAACCCGCAATTGCCTAACAAGTTCAGAGTTCTGCGGCAACGTCGCACCCGCGTACGCTGGACCGCGATCGCAGCTGCATTGTTGTTCCTCGCCGGAATCATCGCGGCCTTTCTCGTCGTCTCGAAAAAGTCAGCAACATCGACCGTTCTCGGTAAAAGCATCGCCGTGCTGCCGTTCCTAAACCTAACCGCAGATAAAGACGATGAATATCTCAGTGACGGCATGACCGAAGAACTGCTGACCGTTTTGTCTAAAGTGAAAGGGCTACGCGTACCCGGACGCAGTTCGTGCTTTGCTTTCAAGGGCAAGAATGAGGAGGACATTTTTCGGAAAGTGGGCCAACAACTGCATGTGGCCGCGGTCTTGGAAGGCAGCGTGCGCAAAACCGGTGAGAACCTTCGGATCACCGCCCAGCTCATCAATGTAGCGGACGGTTATCAGATCTGGTCGGAAACGTACAACGGCGAGATGAAAGATATCCTCTCTGTTGAAAGCGATGTGGCCCAACGGGTGGTCGAGGCCTTGAAGATCAAGCTCGGAGTTGACCAGGCTCGCTTGTTAACCAAGAAGGCAACTGAAAATCCGGAAGCTCACCGTCTCTACCTTCTGGGCCGCTACTACTTTGCCAAAGGCGGGACTGCGGGCTGGACCCGCGCCATGCAGTATTTCAATCAAGCCATTCAACTGGACCCGAACTACGCTCTCGCCTATTGCGGACTCGCTGACGTCTACAGCTATATGGGAGGATTCACTATGCCGGGCAAAGAGGCCTGGGCCAAAGAAAAGGAACTGGCGCAGAAGGCACTGGCACTTGATCCCGACCTCGCCGAAGCGCATCTCTCACTGGGCCAAGCGCTCGTCGGCGCTTTTCACTGGCGAGACGGCGAGAATGAGATCAAACGCGCCTTGGAACTGAATCCCAACCTGGCATTGGCCTACGATGCAGATGCGTGGGTTTTGGCCATAACCGGCCGGTTCGATGAGGCAATAGCGCAAGCGAAGAAGACCTCGCAATTGGATCCGCTGAACCCTGGTAGCTTCGGTTTCTACCTTTATCTGGCGCGTCGGTATGACGAAGCGATGGCGGAACTCCGCCGAGATTTGGAATTGGTTGGCGACAACGCTAGCAGGCATTCGGTTTTGGGCTGGTGCTTAATTGCGAAAGGGGATGCGGCCGGCGCCATTGCGGAGCAGGCGAAAGCGAAGGCTTTGGATGATTTGCCAATCTATGACGGTTGTCTGGGGTGCTCTTATGGCATCCTGGGAGATCGCGCCAAAGCTGAGCAGGTTCTTACCCATTTGACCGACTTGGCGAAACAGCGCTACGTCTCGCCCCAGGCGCTGATCACCGTTTATATTGGGCTGGGCGAAAAGAGTACAGCCTTGGATTGGATGGAGAAATCCTATGAGGATCAGGATATTGCCTGTTGGTATCTTAAAGTCGATCCGGTTTACGACAGCCTGCGTAACGAGCCGCGCTTTCAAGCGTTGCTGAAGAAAGTCGGCTTGGACAATCTATAAGCATGCCGCCGGAGTCCGCCGCAGAGATAAGATTCGATATCGGCCATGTCTTGTTCATCGACATCGTTGGTTACTCGAAGTTGCTCATCAACGAGCAGAGCGAGCAGATTCAAACGTTAAGGAAAATCGTGCGCGGAACCGAGCAGCTCCGTCTGGCCGAAGCACAAGGGAAGTTGATGCGTTTGCCTACGGGCGACGGCGGCGCGCTCGTTTTTCGAAACAGCCCGGAAGCGCCGGTTTTGTGCGCGCTGGAAGTTAGCAAGGCAATGAAAAATCATCCCGAGCTTCACGTGCGCATGGGAATTCACAGCGGTCCGGTTAATGAAGTCACTGATTTAAACGAGCAAGCCAACATTGCCGGCGCCGGCATTAATATCGCGCAGCGCGTAATGGACTGTGGCGATGCCGGACACATTCTTCTTTCGCGGCATGTGGCCGAGGATTTGGAACACTATCCGCATTGGAAACCTTACTTGCACGAGCTCGGTGAATGCAAAGTCAAACACGGGCACAAAATATCTCTCGTTAACTTCCACGACGATGAAATCGGTAACCGCGAGACGCCGCAGAAATTTCGCCGGGTGAAAGCGGCTCGAGCCGCCAAGCTGTGGAAGATCGCCGTTGCCGCTCTGCTCGTGGTCTTAATAGTAGCTGGCGGACTTTATTACCATTCCCGCCAAAGCAAGGCGCTGACCGATAAGGACAGGATCGTTCTCGCCGATTTCGCGAACACGACCGGGGACTCTGTTTTTGATGGGACCCTCAGGCAAGGACTTGCGTCGCAGCTGCAACAGACACCGTTCATAACTCTCGTCTCGGACTCGATCATTGCTCACAACCTGACACTGATGTCGAAAGCGAAAGACGCGCGGATTACTCCAGACCTAGCGCGCGAAGTAGGTCAACGAGTCGGCGCAGCCGCCACGATCGACGGCTCCATTTCAGCCCTCGGCACGGAGTATGTCGTGTCGCTCAAGGCGGTGAATTGTCGCGACGGAAATTTACTCGCCCAAGAGCAGGAAACCGGGAGCGGAAAGGAGCAGGTGCTCAATGCTCTTGGGCGGGCTGCCACCAAAATGCGGAAAGCATTGGGCGAATCGTTAGCGTCAGTTCAAGAATACGCCGCGCTGCCGGAGGACACCACGACTTCATCGCTGGAGGCGCTGCAGGCCTATGCCCTCGGCAAGAGAGCGACCGATGTCGATAACGATTATGTAGCCGCCATTCCTTTCTTCCAGCGCGCCGTCGCCCTCGATCCGAATTTCGCCATGGCCTACCTGATGTTAGCCGGATGTTATCAACCTCAAGGCGAACTTACGCTGGCCGCTGAATACGCGCGCAAGGCTTATGACCTGCGCGAGCGAACGAGCGACCACGAAAAACTGAACATCGCAGCATTCTACGAGATCGTCGTCACGGGAAACCTGGAGGCTGCCCGCCGCTCCTACGAATTAATAGCACATACTTATCCGCGCGATGAGGTTGCCCAGATCTACCTTTGGTACAGCCATCTCATCTGCGGAGATTACGCCAGGGCAGACGCGGCGGCGAAGCGAGGATTTGAAATCAATCCCGACAGTTCAAACAACTATGTCAGTTTGATGTATTGCGACCAGTACCTGGGCCGGTACGATCAAGCGAAGGCAGCGGCAGAGCAATCGCGCGCAAAGACGCTCAATTCTCCCTGGTATCCTCTCATTCTTTACGTGGTCGATTTTCTTCAGAACGATCCGGCGGGCATGGCGAAACAAGCCACCGAGACGCAGGGCATCCCGGGAGTGGAGGATCAAATGTTTTTCGTCGAATCTGAGACTGCAGCGGATCACGGTCAGTTTCGCGAGGCTCGCGGACTCACGCGCCGCGCGGTCGACTCAGCACGACGGGCGCAAGAAAAGGAAACCGCGGCCGAATACCAGGCGCATAACTCCGTCCGCGAAGCATTAGTCGGACTGATGGACTTCGCCAAGGAAGATGCACAATCCGCTCTGGCGATGATAAAGGGAAAACATGGTGAAGGATTTTCCGCTATCGCCTTCGCGCTCGCGGGCGATGTCGCTAACGCCAATCGCGCGATCGATGACCTGACAAAGCGATTCCCGCAAAACACTGCTGTCCAAACTCGATATCTGCCGATGGCTCGGTCGGCTCTCGCCCTCAACAGCGGAAACGCCCAGGATGCCCTCGACGTTTTATCGGCCGCCGCACCCTACGAACTGGGACACACGAACGAGGACTTCACCTTTGCGCTCTATCCCATTTATTTTCGCGGCCAGGCTTACCTGGCGGCCAGGAACGGTGTCGCCGCCGCGGGCGAGTTCCAAAAAATTCTCGATCATTCGGGAGTCGTGGGAAATGAACCGATCGGCGCTCTGGCACACCTGGGTCTTGGCCGTGCTTACGCCCTTTCCGGCGATTCCACCAAAGCTAAAACTGCTTATCAGGATTTTTTTGCTCTCTGGAAGGACGCCGACGCCGACGTTCCGATTCTAAAAGAAGCAAAGGCGGAGTACGCGAAGCTGCAATGAATCCTCCGCCAGCTCAGTCTCCAGATGTGAAGTTTGAAATCGGTCACGTGTTATTCATCGACATCGTCGGTTACTCGAAGTTGCTCATTAACGAGCAGAGCGAGCAGATCCAAACGTTAAAAAAAATCGTGCGTGGAACCGAGCAGTTCCGTCTGGCCGAAGCAGAAGGGAAGTTGGTGCGTTTGCCGACTGGCGATGGTGGCGCACTCGTTTTTCGCAATAATCTGGAGGCACCAGTTTTGTGTGCGCTGGAAATTAGCAAGGCGCTAAAGAATAATCCCGAACTTCACGTTCGCATGGGAATTCACAGCGGCCCCGTCAATGAAGTCACTGACTTGAACGAGCAAGCCAACATTGCCGGCGCCGGCATCAATATCGCTCAGCGCGTAATGGATTGCGGCGATGCCGGACACATTCTTGTTTCCAAACGTGTCGGCGACGATTTACAGCATTACCAACACTGGCGTTCGCTTCTGCACGAACTCGGCGAATGCGAAGTCAAACACGGATTGCGCATCTCACTCCTGAATCTTTACGGTGACGAAGCTGGCAATCCGGAGCCGCCCGAAAAATTTCGGCTCGCAAAAGCATCGGCAGCGGTTCGCGACGATGAAGAATTCTGGCTCGCAGTACTTCCGTTCAAGACTTCTGGTGACGCGGAGATGGAGTCGTTCGCCAACGGTCTCGGCGAGGACATCACGACCGGGCTTTCGCGTTTTCGTTATCTGTCGGTCGTCGCACGCGACTCGACCGCACGACTAAAAGGGGAAGCTGGTGACGAGCGGACCCTGGGCGCCAAACTCGGCGCGCATTACGTGCTCGAGGGCAGCATCCGCAAAGGAGGTCCCGGCGTTCGCGTGAGCGCTCAACTCGTCGATACCGAGACGCGCGCGCAGCTTTGGGCTGAGACTTACAATCGGGACCTCGAAACATCGACTATCTTCGCGGCGCAGGACGATATCGCCGCGCACATCGTCGCAACCGTCGCCGACAGTTACGGGGTGCTCGTTCGTTCAATGCGAGACGCGATTCGGCAAAAGGACGATGCCGAACTCACACCAGCGCAGTGGCAGTTCCAATTTTTCGCCTACCGCGAGCAGATTACGCCCTCCGCTCACGCCGCGCTCAAGAGCCGGCTGCAACGCGCGATGGAGCGGGACGAAGCGCAGTCGGACCTGTGCGCATGCCTTGCGGAAATCTATGTCGACGAATACGCGTTTGGTTTTCAAGATGACGCAACCTCTCTTGACCGGGCCCTGGCTGCGGCGCGGCGCGCGGTCGAGATCGATCGGTCGAACCAGTTCGCGATGGTGGCGCTGGCGCAAACGCACTTCTTCCGCCAGGACCTCGCAGCGTTTCGTCCGGCGGCCGAACGTGCGATGGCTCTGAATCCGCTCAACACCGACGCGCTCGGGATTCTGGGATTACAAATTGTGCATACCGGTGAGTTCGAGCGAGGTACCGCGATCGTACGCCGCGCGATGGAACTAAACTCCAATCATGCGGGCTGGATGCATTTCGCGCCCCTCTGGGATCACTTCCATAAAGGCGAGTACGAGGAGGCCTTGGAGTGTGCGAACCGAGTGGACTTCCCCGGTTTTTTTTGGCCCTACCTTGTCATGGCATCGGCCTGCGGGCACCTCGGCCGGCGCACCGAAGCTAAGGCCGCGGTTCGAGATCTCTTGGCACTCGATCCCGAGTTTGCAACGCACGCGCGCTCGAACGTCGGTACCTGGCACTTCGCGAGCGGTCTTATGGATCCCATACTCGATGGGTTGCGCAAAGCAGGGCTCGCGATTCCCGAGAACGGATAGACCTCGCCCGGCAGAACTCAGCGCACCCAATCCCTATTTATTAAGATGGGTTCTAACTTACGCCTTATTGTAAACAGCCTTGGATTTGAACTTCTTCCCGTCCGCGCCTGTCCCTTCAGTGGCGACGGTCCGCGTTTTACCATCCGCTGAGACCGTGCTCGTGCCATTAGAGAACACTTTCCCGCCTTTCATCGTCGTAATCTGGTAGGTGTGGTCGTTCACAATTTTGTAGGCCGCCGCGTCCCAAGCAAGGTTCCCTTTCGTCTTATACGCTTTGCCGTCGGCCGTCCCTACCCAGACGCCGTGCGTCGGTTTCCCATCCTTGTCCACGCCGTCCACCGCCACCTTCATTTTGTCCTTCATCTCGGTGTAAACGACCGTGGTGTTCTTATTCATCCCCGCCGGGATTTTCGACTTCGCTTCATTGAGCTTCCACGTTCCCATGTGCGGGCTCATCGGTGCTGCCATCTTGGCGGCTTCTTTCTTCGGGGCCGTTGCCTTTGCGTTTTTTGCAGCCGCTGGGCTTGCCGCTGGGGCGGCCGTTTTCGTTGCACCAAAACAAAATACGGCTGCCGTAAACGACAGCGCCACGGCCACAACCGAAATTCGAGTCTTCATCATGCGGCGATTCCGGCAGAAATGCCGTTAGGCGTCAATAATCAATTCGAGCGCGGTTCCGGAGATGTTGAGGAGTTGAGTGGTTGAGAAGTTGAGCGGTTATCGCTGCTCCGACAAATAACATTGACGACAGATTCGAAGCCGGTCTTGATCAACAGTATGAAAACAAAATTCATTCTGACTGTTTGCGTCGCCCTGCTTCCATTGGGATTGATTTGCACCGCTCCGGCGGCGGGAACGAAAGGCGCTGACGAACAGGCTGTTCGTGACGCTGACGCCCAATGGTCGAAAGCTGCAGGAGCGAAAGACCTCGACAAGACGGTGTCCTTTTATTCCGACGACGCCGTTGTGCTTCCTCCGAACGGTCCGAGTGCGAAGACCAAGGAAGCGATTCGTGCTCTCTGGAAGGATCTGATCGGAAGCGTGACGAGTGTGAGCTGGACGGCAACCAGAGTGGAAATGGCGAAGTCAGGCGACATGGCCTGCTTGAGCGGCACCTATGAACTGACCATGAACGATGGCAGCAAGGATCGTGGCAAGTATTGCGAGGTTTGGGAGAAGGCCGACGGAAAATGGAAGTGTGGAACTGACATCTGGAATACCGATCTGCCAGCGACCACGGCGCCTGCGGCTCCCGAGAAAAAATAGGTCAGGAGACGTTGAGGGGTTGAGTTGTTGAGAAG
>WNFR01007778.1_pt1 | contig 11770 bp, 9 predicted proteins | sample 5400221 | NCBI WGS metagenome assembly WNFR01 (sample SAMN13153357, study PRJNA577476) | soil metagenome | isolation source: 40 cm soil under Madrone tree | place: USA:California | collected 2016-06-14 | reverse complement strand
AACTCGATCGCGCTGACGCCGGAAAGAGAACGCATTTTTGCAACTACCTGATCCAGAGTGCGATTCACGAAAACGGGCGTAAATACCCCAAGCTTCATCGAGACGGCTCCCTTCGCATCGCGCATAGCATACGCTTTGAAGAGTCCAAGGTAAATTGAATGCAAAGATGTTGGTGACCAAAAATCGGAAATTCAATTTGCTTCGTGAAAGAGGCAAGAGAGACTGCTTCGGACGCCTAAACGAGGCAGCGGTACAATTGTTGACGAAGATCGCGGCGTGAATTGCTAGTTTTTGGAAGGGGAACACATGAGCAGCAGGCGCGGATTCATACGCAGGGCCTTGGCGGGAGCGGGGATATTTGCTTCGGCGCGAACTCTTTCCGCCGGAGAGCTCACGAGTGCTGGAGAGTCAGCAGAAAAAACGGGCGAGACGGGCGCGAATTCCGCACACGCCAGTGGTCCACCGGTGCTGATGCAGACGCCGGACGTGCCGGTTCTGGCGCATGAAATGGACGGCGGAATAAAAGTCTTCAAATTAGTGGCGGAGCCGGTGCGGAGAAAAATTGCACCGTGGAAGACAATTGATTGCTGGGGATTTAATGGCGTGTCGCCGGGGCCCGCGATACAGGCGTATGAAGGCGACCGGGTTCGAATTGTGCTTGAAAACCGTTTGCCGGAATCGCTGGCGATCCATTGGCACGGGCTGGAAATTCCTTATGCGATGGATGGCATGCCGTATATTTCGCAAAAACCAATCGTACCCGGCGCTCAGTTCGCGTATGAATTCACGATCCATCAGAACGGCACGTTTTTTTATCATTCACATTCGCCGATGCAGCAAATGATGGGGCTGGTGGGGCTATTTATTCTGCACCCGCAACGGGCGCATGCTCCGGTGGTCGATCACGATTTTGGAATTGTGCTGCAGGAGTGGGCAGTGCTGCCGAACAACACGGTGCCGAATACGGCGAACATGGAATGGAACTGGCTGACGTTTAATGGGACGTGCAGTCCGATGACTACGCCGCTGGTGGTCCGACTGGGAAACCGCGTGCGGATACGGTTTGTAAATCTGGGGATGGACCATCACCCGATTCACTTGCATGGGCATACGTTTGTAGTTACAGGTTCGGAAGCGGGGCGGCAACCGCAAGCGATCTGGGGTCCCGCAAATACCGTGCTGGTGGGAGTGGCGCAGGCACGGGACATTGAGTTTGTGGCTAATAATCCGGGCGAGTGGATGATGCACTGCCACATGCCGCATCACAATATGAATGCCATGAGCGATTTGCTGGGAGATCGCTTGATGATGACCGCCGACACCGAGGACGAGCGCGCGTTGAGCCAGATGCAAACACTTGCGGATCACGCCGGATTCGAACATGTACACCATGCGCCGATCGCAGCGGACGCCAACAAAGTGCCGGGCTTTCCGCAGGATGCATTTATGGATATGGGCATGGACGAAGTGGTTGCCAAGCCGCAGAACAACGGGCTGCCGAGAAACTGGAGCGCGATGATGATGGGAATGATGACGCTGGTGCGAGTGCTGCCGCCAGATCTCTATGATGCGGTGATGAACGATATTCGCGACGGATATGTGGCGCCTGTTCCACCGGTGATGCAAAAACATGTGCATGCGCATCCCGAAGGGAGCTCGCGATGAGTGTGCGACGCAAATGTTTTCGCGCGATGCTGGCGGGTTTGTTGACGGCGATGGGAGCGAGCGCGGCGTTTTCGCAAGCGGCCGCGCCTGTTCCTGCTCCGAAAAAACCTGCAGAAGGGAGCGAGCAGAAACCGCAACGCGCGAGGCCGGAGGTTTTCTTTCCAATGACGGAGCAGCCGGAAATGGAAATGCATCATCACGGGCAGATTTCCGTGGTGATGCCGCAATTTCCACGACTGGGAGATTCGCAACGCGTGGTTTCCGGGCCGATCTATGAATTGAAAGATCTGGAGAAAATGGCGAGCGAGCACAATCCAACGTTGGCGCAGGCACAACGTGAGATCGAAGCGGCGCGCGCGCAGAAATTGCAGGCGGGGCTGTATCCGAATCCGACGGTAGGTTACAAGGGCGATGAAATTCGTGGAGGATCGTACGGCGGCGGCGAACAAGGATTTTTTGTACAGCAACCGATCATCCTGGGCGGAAAACTTGGGTTGGATCGCAAAGTGCGCGGCGCGGAAGAAAAACAGCGCGAGGTGGAAGCGGATGCGCAGCGCCAGCGGGTTGAGAATGATCTACGCATGGCGTATTACCGGGTGCTCGCCGCGCAAGAACGGCTGGCGCTGAAGCGAAGTATCTTAGGAATTTCGCAAAGTACGGTTCGAATCGTCGGACAACTGGGCCGTGTCGGCCAGGCGGATGAAACGGAAATTCTGGAGGCGGAAGCTGAACAGCAGCGCATGGAAATTGCCGTCGGGATTGCCGAACATCTGTTGCGGCGGGAGTGGACGGTGCTGGCTTCTGTCGTCGGCGTGCCATCGTTGCCTGTCGGCGGCGTCGCTGGACGAATTGATGCCGACTTGCCGCCGCTGGATCAAGATCAGTTGCTGGCGTCGCTGCTTGCGGAAAGCCCGGCGATTCGATCGGCGCAAGCGAATGTGGAGCGCGCTGAAGCTTCGCTACACAGGGCGAAGCGCGAACCGATACCGGACTTAATTGTGCAAGGCGGATTGCAGCAAAATCTGGAATCGCTCGACGCTTCGCAAAATCGCAAAGTCGGGTTGCAGGGATTTGCCGAAGTCGGCGTGCAGTTGCACCTGTGGGATCGCAATCAGGGAGCGATCGCAGCCGAAGGTGCCGGCGTTGAAGCGGCGCGCGAAGAAGTGCGGCGCGTGGAACTGGAGCTGCGCAATCGCTTCGCGATGTATGGCGAAGATTACGGCAGTTCGCGGTTGATCGCCGACAAGTATCGGGTGCAGATTCTTCCGCGGCTGGAACGTGCGTACAAATTGATGGTCGAGCAGTACGGTCTGATGACTGCGTCGTTTATTCGCGTGCTGATCCTGGAGCGCATGCTTTACGAAAATGAAACGGCGTATGTGGATGCGCTGGAACGAACGTGGACGAGCAGCATCGCGCTGCGGGGATTTTTGCTTGCGGGATCACTCGACTCGCAGAATTCAAGAAGCTCCGGCCGAGCAAACGGCGGTGGGGACGCGTTACCGCCGATTGAACAAGGAAACAGCCTGATTGGGTCGCCTTCCGGGCTTGGGTTCAAATAAGGGACGGAATCCTTTCGAGGGCCGCGCGCGAGGCGGAGCATACCGTTTGATACTTATTTGCGACGGCGATCCGATGGCGCAGACTCAATCGTGTTGGGAATTTGCGGATTGGATACGGTTACGGCCGTCGCTGCGCGTGTGGAGCCGGCAACCGGTTACGACGTGGTCGCGCATGCGCCTCACCCAGTCCTGACGGTCCGCGGATAGAAATTACGCCACGAGTTGGCCACGTCCTCGTGAAAATCCACGAGGGTTAAGATGATTAAAAAGGTGAAAGCCGGTTACAAAGTAATTTCGAGCAAGGGCAAAAATCTGGGCGGGCCGTACAAAACCCTGGAAGCGGCGAAGAAAAGTTTGCGCCAGGTAGAGTTTTTCAAACACAGCAAATAAGCTGCGCGCATGACGAAGAGACGCATCGCGTTCATTGGAACGGTTCACCTGCCGCCAGGTGATGATACACACCGCGATTCGTGACCTGCGTCACCGACTTGACGCTGCACAGGCGCAAACATGCTTGCGTGGGGTAATTCCAATGACCAACGACAAGCTTGATCTGCTGACCGTGCTGAAGCGAGAACTGGATTTTCCGGACAAAGGCGGATATCGCCACATCGCGCGAGCGCCGTGGCGTCCGCAGTTCATATTTCAAGATTCCCCGAGTTGCCTAAACTTCGATCCGGCGCAAGCAACAAAGCCATGCGGCGATTGTGTCCTCACGCAACTGGCGCCCGAAACCTTTCGTAATAGAAATATTCCGTGCCGCTATGTTCCGCTGAACGACAGTGGAGCTACGATCGATTCTTTCTACCGGTCGGGAACGCAGACGGAGCTGGAGACGGCATTCGGGCAATGGCTAGAACCACCATCCAGCGGCTAGAAGAACAAAAAGCAAGAAACGTGTCAGCCAGCAGAACAACCTGTTCGTCGCGCATTGCATCCACCGGAATTTCGGCAGCGGAAAGCGGCGATGTGAAAATCGGCGACACGGTGGCGGTATTCGCGCAATGGCCGATTGGCCTGTGCGCAACGGCGGGCGCGAAACTTAAAGGCGCGGGATTCACCATTGCCGTCGAATCCGATTTTGTTCGCACAGCCATGGCGAAACGAATGGGCGCCGACGTGGTGATTGACCATACGCAAATGGATGCGGTCGAAGAGATTCGGCGACTGACGAACGGCATGGGTGTTGACGTGGCCATCGAAGCGCTTGGCACGCAGGCGACATTTGAAAGCGCATTGCGTTCGTTGCGGGCGGGCGGCACGCTGTCAAGCCTGGGCGTTTATTCGGGGAAGTTGTCTGTGCCGCTGGAGCCGTTCGCGGCGGGATTGGGCGATCACAAGATCGTGACGACGTTGTGTCCGGGCGGGAAAGAGCGCATGCGCCGGTTGATGGAACTGGTCCGGCACGGGCGGCTGGATTTGCGTCCGTTGTTGACGCACACGTTCTCTCTCGATCGAATCACTGAAGCGTACGAGCTCTTCGGACAAAAGAGAAATGGTGTTATCAAGGTGGCGATTCGTCCGTAACGGCCGAGATAGAGTACGTTTTCAACCGAACAGACTTTAGGAGCGTTCTGTTAGCAAGCGGCCGATGCGCGCGATGAAAGCTTCCAACATTCGAGGGCGATGGCCCAATCCTCTTGTGCGTGAATGACCAGGATCCGAACGGCTGAATCTGGCGTCGCGATGTCAATGTCGGCGGGCTTCGCCGAGTTTTTTGCCGAATCGAGCTCCAGGCCAAGAAAAGAAAGGTTGCCGCAAGTCGCAGCACGCACCTCGGGCGAATTTTCTCCGATACCGGCGGTAAAAATGATGGCATCGGCGCCGCCTAGCGCAGCGAGCATGGCGCCGACTCCGGCGCACAACCGATGCACGAAAATATCGAAAGCGAGTTGAGCGCGTTGGTTGCCGCTTTGCATGGCGGCAATGATTTCGCGCATGTCGGCTGAGATGCCTGATATTCCCAGCAGTCCTGATTTAGAATTCAAAATCTCGTCGAGCGCTTTGCCGTCCAGTTTTTTTTCGCGCATCAAGTAGGTAAGGATGCCGGGATCGACCGAGCCAGAGCGCGTGCCCATCATCAGTCCATCCAGCGGAGTAAATCCCATGGTGGTGTCAATGCTTTGGCCGCCGCGAACTGCGGCCAGGGAGCAGCCATTGCCTAGATGGCAACTGATCAGTTTCAGGTCGGCGAGATTGCGGCCGAGAATTTGGGCAGCGCGTCCCGCGCAATATTGATGATTGATTCCGTGAAAACCAAATTTGCGAATTCCCTGCTCCACCCATTCGTAGGGGCCGGGATAAATGGCGGCGGCATCCGGCAAACTGCTGTGAAAGCCGGTATCGAATACCGCGAGCTGCGGCACAGAGCCGCGACATTTTTCAAAAAGGGCTTCGATGAGCGCGATACCGTCGAGTTCCAGACGATTGTGCAGCGGCGCGAAGGCGGCCATTTTTTCTATCGCGGACTTTACGTCGGGAGTGATCACCATTGGACGATTGTAGGCGCGGCCACCATTCACGATGCGGTGACCGACGACGTCAATTTCGGATAGCGATTCGAGCACGCGAGTTTTTCCGGAGGCGAGTTCGTTGAGCAGGCGGGAAGTCGCGGCGGAGCGGTCGCCCCGCTCGATGTTTTCCTTTGAGACTACGCCGGATGCAGCGCGAGCTTCGAGCGTGGCTCGATCGTCGCGCCATTCGAGCTTGCCTTCCCACAACGGCTTAGGCGGATCATCCGGAAGCGGCGCGGCGAGATCAAAGAGACATGCCTTCTGGCTGCTCGATCCGGAATTGAGCACCAGGATTTTCACTTAGTAGGGCCATTTCCAGTCGCGAATTTCCGGCATGTCGTCGCCACATTGGCGAACGTACTGTTTGTGCTGGACGAGTCTGTTGCGCAGATGTTGTTTGAAGTGCGCATTCACAGGCCGCAAACGAGCGACACGATCCACAACGTCTCCGGCAAGATGGAAGCGATCCAGCTGATTGAGCACGGTCATATCGAAGGGAGTGGTGGTGGTACCCTCTTCGCGGTAGCCGTGCACGTGAAAGTTCGCGTGGTTGGCGCGTTTGTAGGTGAGGCGATGGATGAGCGTGGGGTAGCCGTGGAACGCGAAAATCACCGGCTTGCCGGTGGTAAAGATGGAATCGAATTCGCTGTCGGCGAGGCCGTGCGGATGTTCGGAGGAAGTTTGCAGAGTCATCAAATCGATGACGTTGACGACGCGGATCTTGATATCGGAAAAATTCTGGCGAAGCAAGTCAACCGCGGCCAATGTTTCGAGGGTCGGAATATCGCCCGCGCACGCCATCACCACGTCCGGTTCGACACCAGCGTCGGTGGACGCCCACTCCCAGATGCCGAGTCCAGCGGTGCAGTGCTCGATTGCCGATTGCATATCAAGATATTGCAACGCCGGCTGTTTGCCCGAGACGATCACGTTCACGTAATTGCGACTACGCAGGCAGTGATCGGCGACGGAGAGCAGCGTATTGGCATCGGGAGGCAGATAAACGCGGACTATGTCGGCCTTTTTGTTGACCACGTGATCGATGAAGCCGGGATCCTGATGGCTGAATCCATTGTGGTCCTGACGCCAGACGTGCGACGTGAGCAAATAATTCAGTGAAGCGATCGGGCGGCGCCAGGGAATTTTCCTGGTGACCTTCAACCATTTGGCGTGCTGATTAAACATGGAATCGATGATGTGGATGAAGGCTTCGTAGCAGGAAAAGAGTCCGTGGCGCCCGGTAAGTAGATAACCCTCGAGCCAGCCCTGGCACATGTGTTCGCTGAGAACTTCCATGACGCGGCCGTCATGCGAGAGATGCTCGTCGGTCGCGAGCATCGGCTCCATGAAAACTTTGTCCGTAGCCTCGTAGAGGGCGTCCAGGCGATTGGATGCCGTTTCATCGGGGCCGAAGACGCGAAAATTTTTATTGGCGGAGTTGCGCCGCATGATGTCGCGCAGAAGCTGGCCGAGCACGCGAGTCGATTCGGTGCATTCGGTTCCAGGTTTCGTGACGGCGAACGCATAGTCGCGAAAGTCCGGTATGGAAAGATCGCGGAGAAGCAATCCACCGTTGGCGTGAAGATTTGCGCCCATGCGGTGGTTGCCCAACGGCGCAAGTTCAGCAAATTCGGGGACGAATTTACCGGCCTTGTCGAAGAGTTCTTCCGGTTTATAGCTTTTCATCCAGTGCTCGAGCAATTTCACGTGATCAGGTTTTTTTGCAAAATCAGTGAGAGGAACTTGATGCGCGCGCCAAGTGTCCTCGACAGGTTTGCCGTCAACCACTTTCGGGCCGGTCCAGCCTTTCGGCGTACGCATAATAATCATCGGCCAGGTTGGTAGTGCCGCAGGGTTGCCACCACGTGCGGCGAGTTGAACGCTGCGGATTTCGTCGAGGACGACACCCATGGTGTGCGCCATGAGTTGATGCATCGCTTCTGGTTCGCGACCTTCGACGAAGTGCGGTTTATAGCCATAGCCGGTGAATAGTTGAGTGAGCGTTGCGTCATCCATGCGGCCTAGAACGGTGGGATTGGCGATTTTGTAGCCGTTCAAATGGAGAATCGGAAGAACGGCACCATCGCGCGCGGGATTCAAGAATTTGTTCGAATGCCAACTTGCCGCCAGTGGTCCGGATTCGGCTTCGCCATCTCCAACCACGCAGCATACAAGCAGATCAGGATTATCGAATGCAGCGCCATAAGCGTGCGCGACGGAATAGCCAAGTTCGCCGCCTTCGTGAATCGAGCCCGGCGTTTCCGGAGCGACGTGGCTTGGAATTCCGCCGGGAAACGAAAACTGTTTGAAGAGATGCTGCAAGCCTTCTTCGTTTTGCGGAATGTGCGGGTAGACTTCGCTGTAAGTTCCTTCCAGGTAGGTGTTCGCGACCAGGCCCGGCCCGCCGTGGCCTGGACCTGCGACGTAGATCACGTCGAGGTCGTGTTTCTTGATCAGGCGATTCAAGTGCACGTAGATAAAATTCAATCCAGGAGTTGTTCCCCAGTGTCCGAGCAGGCGGGGCTTGATGTGCTTCAACTGTAGCGGTTCGTGCAACAGAGGATTCGCAAAGAGATAAATTTGCCCGACCGAAAGATAATTCGCGGCGCACCAATAGGCATGGACTTTGCGCAATTCTTCGGGTGACAGAGGCTGCGTGGACTGGGCGGCCTTGGCGGTCCCAGTAGTGGAAGCAGAAGGCATGTTTTTCTCCTTCGGTCAGATTCTAGCGCAAGCGGTCTCTTGAATACTCTTGGAAAGAATCAATCGCGGGACATTTTCAGAAGCTCGAGGCGCAGCAACGATAAGGCAGACCCAGCGAGTGGCGCTGGCCAGAGGGCGGACTCTAGAAAGTTTGGGCAGTTTACTGCTGATTGGATTGCCCAGTCAATTTTGCCTGTGTCGATACCCAGTTCCCCGACTATCCGATCTTTCTCCGTTTTGGTCCTTACCGAGTAGCCTCTGCCTTGGCCAGCATCACAGCCGACCTTCGGGCCGCCGCTTCGTAATACCGCACCATTCGTTGCGGTTCCTCCGCCTTGTAACGCGCCAGATTATGCGCCCACCGAAACCCGATGGGCTGAAACCAAAGCTCCGCCTCCAGCTTGAACGGCCCCGTTGCGTTTCCGGTCGAAACCACATAGCGCACCGAGCTTCCGCGGTCTGTGAATTCCGGATCGTTGGCTGCGTCGCCTGTCACCGCGATATCCTTGTTCGCTGTGGTCTTATCGAAGCCATGCGGCAACAGCCGATTGTCCTTCAAGTATCCGACAGCATGGAGCAGACCGGTCGTAACCTTCCCCTCCGAATCCTTGAGGATCGGTTCGTAAATTTCCACTTCCTGTGAACTCGTAATCTCGCGATAATGTGGCTCGAACTTCAGCGGGTCTTCGTCGTTGTCGTTGCCTACAATCGACCCGTCCGGATTGAGCGCACCGGACTCAAACACCACTCGCCCATTGCCGTCCCTCACCGCAAAATGTAGCCACGCCCGCCGCGAAGGATAAGCTGTAGGCAGCTTATGCCCGCCCAGATTCTCTACGTGCACATCTACGGCAAGCCCATTCGGCGTCGTATCTACCCAGGTAATTGTCACCTTGGCGGCTTGGGTCTTCAAAAACTCGGCCGTGCGCTTCATCGCCGCATCCATCTCCTCGGGCTGCGCCTCCGTCGACAGTTCATCGCGATGATCTTGCAGGATCCCTTCCATAACGAAATTCGATCCGACAAACACGTGCCGGTGCATGCCCTCGCGCGACGGGCCGTACAACGCCGTCACCGCGACAGCCCCGTTCACCACCGGCATATGGCAGTCCTGGCAGGTCTGCTTGGTCGCGTAGTCGCTATGCTGCCACTCCTGGAACGGCATCTGCTCCGGGAACTTCGCCAGCTTCTCACCCTTCGGCCCAAGCGCCGAAGTGTACAGCGTATGGCAGCTCCCGCAAAGACCCGCATCGCGCATATGGTCACCCCTGGTCGGAAAGTACGTCGCCGTCGAGGAGTGCATCACGGTCTGGTGCCCTTTGTCGATGTCGAAGGGCCCATACTCCGGCCGCAGGTCGTTCTGGACCGGTTTCGCGATCACCACATTCCCAACAAAGGTCGCGTCCGTTCCCAGTCCCGTCTTCTCAATCTGATGGCAAACCGAGCAGGTAACCCCATCTGCCGCCGCGCGGTCCCCGTTGGGAAACTTCTGCAAAGGAAGGCGCGAAAACACCTGCGTGTGTCTTCCCGCATCCCGGTCCGCCATACGGACGGCCGGCATATGGCAGATCGAGCATTCATCCTCGATCGCCTGCTTCGATTCGGGATGATCCATCGACTCTCTCCGCACGCTTCCTTGCCAATAAGGATCGCGGGATGAGTTGGCCATGATGCTCGCTCGCCACTCGAACCCGATCGAAACGTCCTCGCCCGAACTCGTCTTCAGCCCGTTATGACAAACCACACACCGTTCCGATGTCCGAAAAAAAGTCCCCGGAGGCGTCTTGTCGCCCTTCGCATTCTCGGTCGCTGACTCGCCCCGCATCAATGCCGGAAATCCAGCCACCACCAGCCCTAGAAGAATCGCATTACCCAAAGCGATCCTCATCGCCATCCTTCCCACAACTTCCCATCCGCCCGGTCCCATAGCAGATAGAACAGCACCTGCGGCGTTCGCCCGCCCGTATTCGCAAACGGCTCCCTCACCCCAAACCCCATGCGGATGTGCTGCCGCCTGCTCACCGTCACCTGCATTTCCGGCAGAACGTCCCAATCCGTGCTCGCCCCGGGCCTAAAGTCCCGCACCGCCAGAAACTCCACCATCGGCGAAAACAGCCGTCCCAGCATATGGTCCGGAGCCATCGCCTGCCCGACCGACTCAGGATCGACCCTGTCCGCAAACTCGAAAACATTTGCCGCTTCACCGCGAGCGTGATGTCCCCAACCCCTTCCGTCCATTTGTGGGCCTGATCCGCATAATTCACCGGGACATCGGTTTCAAGCTGCGTCCGGGCGTCGATGATCGTCCGCTCATCGATGATGTCCGTCGTCCACGACGGCGCCCCCGACGCACTTGCCGCTGTCGAGACCACAAGCTCGTTCTCCGGAAACGCCTTCTCCGTAACCAGTGCGCGCGGCAGATTCAGCTCGCCCAGAGGATCATGGTGGACATTCTTGCAGAATCCCCGCATGTACGCGATCACATCGTTGATCTGTTCCTCCGTCAGCAGGTCCCCAAACGCAGGCATAATCTGCGAGAGCCCACGCGATGGCCCGCCATGCACGATCACTGCCTTCCAATTGCCGTTCGGCTCAGGCGTCGTCCCGGCGCAATCAGTGAAATCCGGCCACGTATCCGGCCTCAGGAACACTGTGCTCGTTGCGGGAGCACCCTTCCCCTCGCTGCCGTGACACGCAATGCAACCACCCTTGTAGACCTTCTCCCCATTCCTCACGTTCGGACGCTTCGCATAGTGGAGGGTCTGTGCGAAAAGAAGCAAATGGCAACTAAGCAGCACGACAAGGCACACGATCAGCGTGGTCAGAAACCCCGCGGGGAATCTGCGCACTCGCGATTCGCGGATGCCACTCAACGCCAGACCTCCTTCAGTGCCGCAACTCTGCCACCAACCACGGCTGCCTTGTCTCCCCATTCGCCCCTTCTCCTTATTTACACTTCAATGATCAGAAAACGCTCTCCGCGACCTTCAGCCAACGCAATGGCTTGCATGATTTGTCCGCACTGGCAGTAGGCGCACTGCGGGATGTTGAGTTGCATCCATATTTTTTCGGACCGGATGCAATCCGCGGGCGCCGACATCTTCAATGGTTCGACTTTCTGTTCCGGCCAGCGAACTCATGGGAGTGACGCAGGCGCGCAGCGCCTCGCCATTCTTGTGAACGGTACAGGCGCCACAGAGCGCGATACCGCAACCGAATTTGGTGCCGGTCAAAGCCCAAAGTGTCGCGCAAGTACCAAAGCAGCGGCATCTCGGGATCGCCATCGAAAGTGCGATCAATGCTATTCACTCTTAACTCAATCATCTC
>WNFR01015434.1_pt1 | contig 11772 bp, 9 predicted proteins | sample 5400221 | NCBI WGS metagenome assembly WNFR01 (sample SAMN13153357, study PRJNA577476) | soil metagenome | isolation source: 40 cm soil under Madrone tree | place: USA:California | collected 2016-06-14 | reverse complement strand
CAAAGCACTTATATTAATCCATTGACAATTAGTAATTCTTGTGTTATCATCCGTTAGTCATGTCCCGGCGGCCATTGCGCTCTCCTTTAACCCACCGCGTCGCTCCCTCCAAACTCCGAATCCCGTCAAGTCCTTTAGAATCCGCTTTTACGCCGAACGCGCCCCTAACCCCTTTAGAATCCGCTTTTACGAAAATAGAGGGGGGTGGGGGGGCTCCATGAGCCAACTTCAATTCAATCTCATGCCCGAACGTCGCGCCTTCACGGTCACCGAGTTGACCGCCAGAATCCGCGACCTCTTCGCCCGCAACTTCACCGATATCTGGGTCACCGGCGAAATCTCCAATTGCCATGAGGCGCAGTCCGGCCACATCTATTGCACCCTGAAAGATGAACGCTCGCAGGTAAAGTGCGTTTGCTTCAAAAATCAACTCCGCGCCATGAAGTTCCGCCCCGAAGACGGTCTGCACGTCACCGTGCGCGGCTCCATCAGCGTCTACGAATCGCGCGGCGAATACCAAATCTACGTCGAGAACATCGAGCCGGTCGGCCTCGGCGCGCTCCAGCTCGCCTTCGAGCAGCTCAAACGCCGCCTCGAAGCCGAAGGCCTCTTCAATGCCGACCGCAAGAAGCCGTTGCCGCTTCTCCCCAGCCGCATCGGCCTCATCACCTCGCCACGCGGCGCGGCCGTCCGAGACGTGGTGCGCATCCTGCGCCGACGCTTCCGCAATGTGCACTTGACCCTTTATCCCGTGCGCGTCCAGGGCGACGGCGCCTCCACGGAGATCGTTCGCGCCGTTCAATTCTTCAATCGCCGCAAAATCGTAGACGTGCTGATCATCGCGCGCGGCGGCGGCTCGCTCGAAGATCTCTGGGCCTTCAACGAAGAAGAAGTTGTCCGCGCCATCGCCGCCTCCGAAATTCCCGTAATCTCCGGCATTGGCCACGAAACCGATTTCACCATCGCCGATTTTGTCGCCGACGTGCGCGCCTCGACGCCTTCCGCCGCCGCCGAGCTCGTCGTCCAGACGCGCCGCGAATTCGATAAGCACATCGCCGATCTCCGCGACGCCCTTACCGAGCAGATGCGCTATCGCATCCTCGTCTTAATCCGCCGCGTTCACGAACTCGGCCACCGCCGCGGATTCCGCCGACCGCTCGACCTCCTCCGTCAACAGCGCCAGCGCGCCGATGAACTCACCTCGCGCCTGGCCAACGGCCTCCGCGCAAACGTGCATCAGTCGCGCCGCCGCTTCACCACCGCGCACATGCGCATAGTCTCCTTCGATTTTCGTATGAAGATCGCTACGTTGCGCCTGCGCCTGGAAAAACGTAACAGCGATTTAGGCGCGCGCGCGGAACGCCTGCTACGCGCAAAACGCGAGCGCCTCGACCGCCTGCGCCTCCAACTGGAAGAGCGCAGTCCGCTCCGCGTCCTCGAACGCGGCTACGCCATAGCCACCAACGCCGCCGGCCAGGTCCTAAGCGACGCCACCCAAGTAGCCGCAGGCGACACGGTAAACATCCGCCTCCACCGCGGCCACCTCACGACCGAAGTGAAGGCAAAAGAACCAAAATGAGTGTGATCGCTGCGCCTTCAATTTCGCCCTGGAGCTTTGGCCCTGGCTTCCTTGATCTCTTTGACTTTGTCTACAAGGTCGTCTGCCGCCTGGATCAGCTTTTCTCGCTCGGCGTCATCCGCTACGACGTCCGCTTTGCGTCGATAGAGCAGGTTCAAGTACGCCATCGCGTCGTCATAGTCCGGTCTCAGCTTAATCGCCTGCTCCATGTTTTGGATACCTTCTTCAATCGTTGCTCCGTATTCGTGCGCGTACGATTCGCGCAATTCCGGCGGAAGGGGATCGGCATCATCGAGCTTCCGCACCTGGTCATTGAATCGATCGCGCAATTGCCTGTTCGCGTAAAAAGCCATGGTCCAATCAACTACGCCGATCCAGTAGTAAGGCTCAGAGTCTTCCGGACGGACTTGAATATGCCTTTGGTGATAGGACTTGGACTCCTGAAACAAGTCAGGACTAAAAGGCTGGCCCCCCATCATAAAGAGGAGCGAGCCTATGCCATCGATGGCAGAAAGATTGTTTGGATCGATGCCCAGCGCGCCCTTGTATTCTTCGATTGCTCGAAGACCAAATTGCCCATTCTCGTCGCTGGGCGCCCCGGGAATGTATTGCGATGCGTAGCTGTTGGCGAGATACAAACGAGCATTGACAGAGTTTGGGTCGAGCGCCTTGGCCCGAGCGAAAAACTGCTCAGCTTCTGCCGTCTGGCCGTTTCTAAAGGCCTCGACGCCGCGATCCAGCGCCTCCTGGGCGTCACTTCGAGCCGCTGTTTGTATAGGTTGCTGCTGGCCGTAGTGCGATCGCGCATTCGCATGCAGCCAAGGTGGAATCGAAAACAGAATCAAGCAGGTTCGCATCAGAGAAGGAAAAGCATATGCACGCGGCATCGAGTGCTCCAATCTTCCCTGCTGCGCCTGATTTTACTCTTCGTCGCCCGTCGAAGTCACCTTGAGGACGGCGAGGAAGGCTTCTTGCGGGATGTCGACTTGGCCGACGCGCTTCATGCGCTTTTTGCCTTCTTTTTGTTTTTCGAGGAGTTTGCGCTTGCGCGTGATGTCGCCGCCGTAGCATTTGGCCAGCACGTTTTTGCGAATCGCGGCAACGGTTTCGCGCGCGATCACGCGGCTGCCAATCGCGGCTTGAATCGGCACCTCGAACATTTGCCGCGGAATCAGTTTTCGCAAGCGCGACACCAAATCGCGGCCGCGCTCGTAAGACTGCTCGCGATGGCAAATCATGGACAGCGCGTCCACCGGCTCGCCGCCAACCAAGACGTCGAGCTTGACCAAGTCGGATTCGCTGTAACCGGCCAGGTGATAATCGAGCGAAGCGTAGCCGCGCGAAACGCTTTTGAGGCGATCGTAGAAATCGAGGACGATTTCGTTCAGCGGCAATTCGTAAGTGAGCATGACGCGGGTCGGTGACAAATACTCGAAGCCCTTTTGCGTGCCGCGCTTGTCCTGGCAAAGCTGCAAGATGCCGCCCACGGATTCATCGTTCGTGATGATCATGGCCTTGATGATCGGCTCTTCGATTTTGCTGATGTCGCTCGGAGTCGGAAATTTCGCCGGGCTGTCGACTTCGATCACTTCCCCGGTCACGCGCGTGATGCGATAACGCACGCTGGGCGCGGTCGTGATCAGGTTCAGCCCGAATTCGCGCTCCAGCCGCTCTTGCACAATTTCCATGTGCAGCAGCCCGAGAAAGCCGCAGCGAAAACCGAAGCCGAGCGCGACGGAATTTTCCGGCTCGTAGAAAAATGCGGCGTCGTTCAGTTTCAATTTGCCGAGCGCATCGCGCAGCGGCTCATATTCATCGGCAAGCACGGGAAACAATCCGGCAAAGACCATCGGCTTGATGGCTTCAAAGCCAGGAAGCGCGGGAGCCGCGCGGTCGGCATCGGTGATGGTGTCGCCCATCCGCGCATCTGCAACGTCCTTGATATTCGCGACGACGAAGCCGACGTCGCCGGCTTCGAGCTCTTCGAGCGCAACCGGTTTTGGTGTGAGCGTGCCAAGCGTTTCGACTTCGTGGACCTGGTTGGTGTACACCAGGCGAATTTTAGAATGCGGCGCGATGCGCCCTTCCATCACACGCACCAGCACAACAGCGCCGCGATAGATGTCGAACCACGAATCGAAAATCAGCGCTTGCAGCGGATTTTCGGCGTTGCCTTTCGGAGGCGGCACGCGCTGCACAATGGCTTCGAGCACGTCTTCCACGCCGATGCCGCTTTTCGCGCTGATCATCAGCGCATCGTGCGCGGGAATGGCGAGCACATTTTCGATCTGCTCTTTCACGAAGTCGGGCTGCGCGGCGGGCAGATCGATTTTGTTGATGACCGGAATGATGGTGAGATTATTTCCGGCGGCCAGAAACGTGTTCGCGACGGTTTGCGCTTCCACGCCCTGGCTCGCATCGACCACAAGCAGCGCGCCTTCGCAGGCGGAGAGCGCGCGCGAAACTTCATAGGAAAAATCGACATGCCCCGGCGTGTCGATCAGATTCAGGCGATAGGTGTTTCCGTCTTTCGCTTTGTAGTGCAGGCGAATGCTTTTTGCTTTGATGGTGATGCCGCGCTCGCGCTCAGCGCTCCGGTCATTTCGAGCAAGCGATCGGCAAGCGTGGATTTGCCGTGATCGATATGCGCGATGATACAAAAATTGCGGATGAACTTTGGGTCCATTTACCTTATGACCGGCAGGGGCTCTCTTTTTGAGATGTCACGTACAGCGCAAATTTGCGCCGCGTAATCATTCAGTGTGCCACAAATTGCGTGAGGCGGTCGACAGTCTCAGACCAGACGAAGAAAGCAAAAGGATTAACACAGAGGGCACCGAGATCGGCCACAGAGGGCGCAGAGAAGAAGTCGATGAAATCGGCTAGAATGCGCTCGCCAGTAAACGGGGGAAACAAATTGAGAACCGCTGTCGCCGCTACGTTGTTTGTTGTATGCGCTTTGCCGTGCCTTGCGCAGAAGAGGGCGGCGATTCCGCCGGCGCAGGTTGCCGAAGAGGTGCGAAGCTACCGGCTGAACAATGAAGATCGCATCATGCGCGAACTTACGGAGTTTCTGGCGATACCGAACGTGGCCAGTGATACCGAAAATATTCAGAAGAACGCGGCGCACCTGGTGGAAATGCTGGAGGCGCGGGGGATTGAAACGCATTTGCTGCCGATTACCGGACGCGGACCGGTGGTCTTCGGAAAGCTGAATGCGCCGGACGCGAAGCGCACGGTTATTTTCTACGCGCACTATGACGGGCAGCCCGTCGATCCAGCGGCATGGACGGATGGCAAACCGTTCGAGCCAGTACTTCGCAGCGACGCGATTGAGGCCGGAGGCAAGCGCATCCCGGCTCCGGACAAGCATCCGGGCGCGTACAACGACAACTGGCGAATCTACGCGCGTTCCGCTTCGGACGACAAGGGATCGATTGTAGCGCTCCTAGCGGCACTCGACGCCTTGCGTGCGCAGCGGATTCCGATGGGCGTGAACCTGAAAGTGATCTTCGAGGGAGAAGAAGAAGCGGGTTCAACAAATCTGGAACGCACGCTGCAGCTTCACAAAAATTTGCTGGGCGGAGACTTGCTAGCCATGGCCGATGGGCCGGTGCACCAGTCTGGCCGGCCACTCGTGTTCTTCGGCAATCGCGGCGACATCGGGCTGGACATTACCGTTTACGGACCAGTGCGCGCGCTGCACAGCGGGCACTACGGGAATTGGGCGCCGAACCCGGCTATGGAGCTGTCGCGGCTATTGGCATCGATGCGGGACGAGAACGGCCGTGTATTGATCGAGGGCTACTACGATGATGTCGTGCCGCTGAGCCCGATTGAAAAAGAAGCCCTGAGCAAGATGCCGGACAATGATGCGGAACTTGAGCGCAAATTAGGGATCGCCAAGCCGGAAGGCGGCGGCAAGAAGCTAGTGGAGTTGATCCACGAGCCGTCGCTCAACGTCCGGGGACTACGCAGCGCGTATGTGGGCGACGCCGCGCAAAACGTCGTGCCAGAGAAGGCGGAAGCGTCCATCGACGCTCGCCTGGTGAAAGGCGAGGATCCGCGCGCGAAATACGAGCAGATTGTCGGATTTATCCGGAAGCAGGGATTTTATGTAATCGACCACGAGCCGACCATGGACGAGCGCCGCGAACACGCGAAAATCGCCAAGATCGTGGACGAAGGCGGATATCGCGCTTCGCGTACGGCCATGGACTTGCCGGTCTCCAAAGCACTGGTGCAAGTGGTGCAAGACGCCACCGAAGGAAATGCGGTGATTGCGCCGACGCTGGGCGGAAGCGTGCCGATGTATATATTCGAGGATTTGGGATTGCCGTGGATTGGCGTGCCCATCGCGAATTACGACAATCACCAGCACAGTTCCGATGAAAATTTGCGACTTGGACAGTTCTGGCGCGGCATTGAGGAGTACGGGGCGATCTTAGCCGACTTGAACTGGTGACGGAACTGTATCGCTGGGCGCACCATGCTGCGCCATTACGGACAACGGCGAAAATTGGTTGTGGGCGCGTTGCTAAATAGGGGCGCAGCGGTGCGGCGCCCCTACGTGGGAATCGCGCTTACAGAGAGAGGAAGTTTTGGAGCAGTTGCTTGCCGGACTGCGTCAGGACGGATTCGGGGTGGAACTGCACGCCTTCGAGTTTGTGGCGGCGGTGGCGGACGCCCATGATGATGCCGTCATCCGTTTCGGCGGTTATGGCTAATTCGCGGGGGAGCGATTTGCGCTCGACTATCAGCGAGTGATAGCGCGTTGCGGTGAAGGGATCGGCTAGTTTGCGGAAAATATTTTTACCGTCGTGGTGAATCTCGCTGGTCTTGCCGTGAAACAGCTTGGGGGCGCGAATGACCTTGCCGCCGAAGGCCGCGCCAATGGCTTGATGGCCGAGGCAAACGCCGAGGATCGGAAATCTTCCTGCGAGGCGGCGAATCAGGTCGATGCAAATGCCGGCATCTTGCGGAGTGCATGGCCCAGGCGAAATTACGATGCGTTCCGGCTTGCGACGCGCGATTTCTTCGACGGAAATCTTGTCGTTGCGATGCACTTCGACGTTGCAGCCCAGCTCGCCCAGGTACTGCGCCAGGTTATAGGTAAACGAATCGTAGTTGTCGAGCAGCAGAATCATATTGCCGGGTCTAGCGGTTTGCGCGGTGCGCAGATTCCAATGCGGTCAGCAGCGCGCGCGATTTGTTGATGGTCTCTTGAAATTCGCCTTCGGGAGTGGAATCGGCGACGATTCCTCCACCGGCCTGCACGTAGGCGACGCCATTTTTCACGACCATGGTACGCAGTGCGATGCAGGAATCCAGATTACCAGCAAAGTCCATGTAGAGCACGCCGCCCGCGTAAATGCCGCGGCGCGTGCGTTCCAGTTCTTCAATGATTTCCATGGCGCGTACTTTTGGCGCGCCGGAAACGGTGCCGGCGGGAAAGCAAGCCATCAGCGCGTCCAAGCTGTCCACATCCTCGCGCAAGCGGCCGCGCAAGGTCGAAACGATGTGCATCACGTGAGAAAAGCGCTCGACGGTCATGAGCTGCTCGACCTTTACGGTGCCGTAATCGCAGACGCGGCCGAGATCGTTGCGGCCGAGATCGACGAGCATGATGTGCTCGGCGCGCTCTTTTTCGCTGGCGAGCAATTCCTTTTCGAGGCGCTGGTCTTCGGCTTCGCCTTTGCCGCGGGGCTGCGTTCCGGCAATGGGGCGATAGAAAACGTCGCGGCCTTGCACTTTGACGAGCCTTTCCGGGGAGCTGCCTACGACGGCGATGTCGTTCATCTGAAGGTAAAACAGATAGGGAGACGGATTGAGAGCGCGAAGCTCGCGATATATTTCGAACGGCTGCGCTTTTGTTTTTGCGGAAAAGCGCTGGCTGAGCACGACCTGGAAAATGTCGCCGGCACGGATGTATTGCTTGGCTTTGCGCACCGCCGCGAGGTAGTCGCCGCGGCGAAAATTGGAGCGAACTTTCAGCTTGCGGCCTTTTCCCTGAGATTCTTTGCGCGGGCGTTCGGCGGGAACAGGCTGTTCCAAAAGTTTGCGCGTGTGGCGAATTTCGCGCACGGCGGCGTTGTACCTGGCGCGCAGAGTGCCGCCCGGTCCATCTGTGAAAACGTTGCGCACGATCCAGAGGCGATGCTGCACGTGATCGAAGGCGATGAGGCCGTGATAAAAGGCGAGCATGGCGTCGTAGAGACCGATTTCATCGCGCAGCCGCTTCGGAAGGCGTTCGATGAGGCGCACCATGTCATACGAAAAATAGCCAATCGCGCCGGCTACGAGCGGCGGGAGGCCCGGCACACGAACGGGATGAAAGCGTTCGATGCGCTCGCGGAGAAATGAGACGGGGTCGCGCTCTTCCCAGACGACGCGGTCGGCGCTTTCCATCACGCAAGCGCCCTCGTTGTAGCGGAAAACCTCTTCGGGATGCGCGCCGGCAAAGGTGTAGCGGGCGATTTTTTCTCCGCCCTCGACGCTTTCGAGCAAGAAGGAATAGCGCGCGCCCTGCGCAATGCGCAGATAGGCGCTGACGGGCGTCAGCAAGTCGGCGGGAAAGACGTCGTAAACCGGAATGAGATTGCCTTGCTTGGCGAGGCGCTGAAATTCACGGAAGTCCGGGCGGATCACGGGGAGCTCCGCCGGCGTTCCTCTTCCCGCAAAGCGGCAAGGACCGCTTGCCTCATCGCCTTTTTAGGCGCTGATCGCTTCATCCAGAGTTCCCATTGGGCAATGCCTTGCGCCAGGAACATTTCGACACCGGAAACAGTGGTGATGCGCTTTCGCGCGGCGAGCTTCAGCAGCGTTGTCCTCTCAGGCCGGTAAATGAGGTCCATGACAATCCGACAGTGTAACTCGCCCGATGCCAAGGGAGAAATTGCAGAGTGCGGATACATGCCAATCGGGGTGGCATTGAGGATGGCGTCAAAGGATTGCGTCCGTAGAGTACGGCGCTGGATCACTTCGCCGCGGACGGCGCGCGCCAACTCGCGAGCGGCACCTTCGCGGCGCGCAGAGATGCAGACGCTGGCGCCCGCGCGAGACAAAGCGAAGGCGGCGGCACGAGCAGCCCCTCCCGCGCCGAGAATCAAGACGCGGCTTTTCGACAGCGATAGTTTTTCCTCGAGCGCACGCAAGACGCCGACATAGTCCGTATTGCAACCGTAGAGCGAGCCGTCGCGACGCACCAGGACGGTATTTACCGCACCGATCTCCGCGGACAGCGCGTCGCAATCCTGCAAGTGCCGCAAGATGCTTTGCTTGTGCGGCAGGGTGACGCTGAAGCCGCGCAAGCCGAAGTCCGGCGCAGCTTTCAGGAAATCGCGCAGATTGCGGACGAGGAAAGGCAGGTACACGGCGTTGATTTTGCGAACGAGGAAAGCGGTGTTGTGCAACAGCGGAGAAAGCGAGTGCGCGATGGGGTCGCCGATGACGCCAAATACCTGCGTTTGGCGATTGAGCGCGTGAGCGCGATAGAGATGCTTCATTTCCTCGAGTGTAACCTGGCCCGGAGCGGTTGCCGCCGCTACAGGGGCGTAGGCAAGTTGGCTACCTTCTCGCAAAGCTAGCAGACGCGCCGGGAGGCCGACCTCGCCCATGGGGACAGCAACGCAGTTGCGCGACCCCGCCGCGAATTGGAGAAGCCGGACCGAGTCTCCGATTGTTCGGGCGGCCCCAGCCACCTTGATGCCATCGATTTCGTTTCGCGCACCAAGCCTGGCGGCGGGGCGCAGGGTGGGCATCCACCTGAAATCGTGGATGGATAGCAGAATGCGCCGCGGCAAGGAAAGGTGGCGAATCGAATTTCTGGGAAGGTTGCGAAAGGTCTCGATCTCGAGATCGCACCAGAGACAGCCTGCTTGCGCAGCCTGCGAAAGCCAATGCAACTCGGCCTCGACACTGCCGGGAAATGAGCCACCGCCCTCGCGCCTGCGGCAGGTTGCGAGCAACACAGCGCGCTTGGGACAATTGCGCCGAATCCAGGCTAGAAAGCGCCGCCGTTCCAAGTCGTTAGCGAGCCAGTCCAGGCGCAATTCGACGGTGGGCGTTTCGCGTAAGGCCTCTCGAAGCTGCGCGGTCATTTCCCGCGCGGACGATGCCGCGACCACGGCGCAAATGCGCGCCACACCCTTGCCGAATAGACCCATCGTCATTCCCTTGCTTCCGGCCCTTGCAACTGGCAATCCGACCCATTTCGCGGCAAATTATTGAAAATAGGGCTTGTAGCATGCCGTATCAAAAGTGTAAAGCCGAGCCGCCCAATTTGTTGACGCCCGCCGGGGCGCTTGTTACTTTGGTCGTGGGACTTCTTTCGCACGATCCTCAGGGTGTGATCTCAAGGAGCATGTTCAATGCGCGCTAATCTAGCTGCGTTGTGCCTGGCCGCGTTTGCTGGCGCGGGAGTTTGCTACGGGCAAGCGGCTCCGGCCGTGACCACGTTGCAGCCCGGCTACACTACGGTCTATTGCTCGGGCTTTGTGAAGGATACGAGGCTGCCGAATGACCTTTACGTGATTTCCGGCGAGCAATCGGCCTACAAGATCATCTTCTCGCAGGGCGAGAACGTTTATATCAATCGCGGGAGCAACAACGGAGTCAGGGTCGGCGACCGCTTTATGGTGATGCGCGAAACCCAAGACCCGGCTGCCACGGAATGGTTCAAGGGACAGCGCAAGATCTCGAACGCCTTAGGCATTTTGTATGCCGATGTTGGGCAACTGCGTGTGGTGAGCGTGCTGGAGAAAACCTCCATCGCACAGGTGGTTTTTTCCTGCTCGGAGATGTTCCGGGGCGACATTGTGCGGCCGTTTGAGGAACGCCCGATACCTCCCTATAAAGAGGTGGGCCCATTCGATCATTTTGCGCCCGTGAGTGGGAAGCCGGTGGGGACGGTGGTGAATTCGTCCACATTCCAGCAGAGCCAGGGGCAAGGTTCGACCATGTATGTGAACCTGGGCGCGGCGCAAGGCGTGAAGGTTGGCGATTACGTGCGCGTTTTCCGTTATCAGGGCAAGGATATTGAAACCACGCCGCAAACGAAGGGGTACCAATATCAGGTTTACGGTTTTGGGAGCACTCCGACGCGCTATGAGTGGAAAGACTTGCCGCGCGAAGTGCTGGGAGAGGGAATTGTTTTGAACGCGAGCCGCAATTCGGCGACGGTGTTCGTAACGTATAGCTCCGCGGAGGTCTACGCGGGAGACAACGTCGAGATCGAATAGGTTCCCGGAAAGGTCTGCCTATTTACGAGCCCGCTGAGCGATGTTCAGCGGGCTTTTCTTTAGATAGCGTGCGTTTCTGCGGGCTTGGCGTCATGGAAGATTATGCCTAGCGTGTAGCGGGTGCCGGTGTGGACGCGGCTAACTCCGTGGCGGAGGTTGACGCGATAGTAGCCGCGCGAGCCCCGCACCGGGCGATAGCGTGTGGTGAAGACGATTGCTTGCCCTTGATTGGCGGTTACGACCTCGGCTTTCGATTGTGCGCGGGGTTGCTGCTCCACTAAAAGAAATTCGCCGCCTTCCCAATCGCGGCCTTGCTGGCCGAGCAGAAAGACCATCTGAAGCGGGAAAGCTATCTCGCCGTAGAGATCCTGGTGTAAGCAGTTGTAGCCATCTGCTTCGTAGTGCAGAACTAGAGGTGTGGGCCTGGTCTGGCCAGCTTTGTGGCAGATTTTCAGGAATGCGGCGTGGTTGGAGGGGAACGTCGCTTTCTTTTCGCCGAATGCGTTTGCCCATTCGTTCGCGACCTTCGCGAGGTGGGGATAGGCAGCCGCGCGAACGTCGGTGACGAGCTCCGGCAACGGATTGGAAAAATATTTGTAATCGCCGACCCCGAAGCGGTGGCGTTCCATGATGATGTGGCTGCGGAAGCGGGATGCGTCATTGTAAAGCGAGACGACGGAGGCGCATTCTTCGGGGCTTAGGATTGGATCGGTGACGGCGTAGCCGCGCGCAGAGAGCGATTCGCGCGCGGTCTCCCAGTCGACGGCGTCGATTCGGTCCTGGATCGTGGAGCTCGTGATGGCGTTTCTAAGCATCTTGCGTAATCCATGACTCTAGAACATGGGGACAGTGGAATCTATCCGGGTTCTTTTGCCAAACTGCTGAAGGCAAGGCTATACTCCGCGAAATCAGAAACGAGGAGATCGCATGGGATTTGTGAGGGCTGCCAGGACT
>WNFR01014207.1_pt1 | contig 11774 bp, 6 predicted proteins | sample 5400221 | NCBI WGS metagenome assembly WNFR01 (sample SAMN13153357, study PRJNA577476) | soil metagenome | isolation source: 40 cm soil under Madrone tree | place: USA:California | collected 2016-06-14 | reverse complement strand
TCGAGCGCGCGGCTCTTGATATTCTTCATCACCACGAGTCCTTCGATGGCAAGGGATATCCCGCGGGGCTCAAGGGCACGGAAATACCGGTGGTGTCCCGCATCGTCTGCGTGATCGATGCGTTTGACGCCATGGTTTCTTCCCGCCCCTATCGCAAAGGCTTGCCCTACGAAGAAGCCGTGCGCCGGCTCACCGAAGCGAGTGGAACTCAGTTTGATCCTGTCGTCGTTCAATCTTTCCTCTCCTTTGCGGAAGCTGAAATGTCCCCTGTCTTCGCTGCTGCCGGCACGTCGGTTTCCTCAGCCTTGTAGGCACATGAGCCAAGCACTTTTGGCGAGAAGCCGAGTTACGAGACTGCAGGAAAGCAAACATTCAGGGAAATTACTCGCTTGAGCTAGCCCGCAAGCTGCCCCAACTCCTACCTTGACGGTTCTGATGCAAAGACTCTCTTTCCTGCGGGCCCAGTCTGATGGGAGCAGGTAAGAGGGTCTGGAAGCAGGTATTTACCCTAATGAATTTTCCATTGTTTCCCCCCTATTTTTCTCCCCTATTTTCACCCTTACTAGGTGGGACGAGCCGGACTGGCCGTCGCACGACCTGTCTCCGTACGATTTGCCTCCGAGGGGGATTGGCGGCGTCGGTCAGTCCGGAAATCTGATAGTAGAAGATTGACGGCGAGATGGGTGCGCGAAGGAAGTGAAGAGAAACATCCATGCGCGCGGACAAGTCCCTGGGAAAAACCGAAGAAGAAAGTTTGAAGCTGGATCTGGAAGCGGGACAGGAAATCGCCGAGGAACGCAATCGCTCGGCGGGAAGGAGCGCCAAGCCATGAAACGTGGCATGTGGCTGATGGGAGCTTTGGTGGCTCTTCTATGGGCGTCGCCCGCGAAGGCGGACACTGGAATCATCATTCGAACGACTGCCGGACTCCCGGCGCTTCAGCTCCTCTGCGCCCTTCCCACAACCTGCACTGTGGACACCGTGGTGGGCGCGTTAGACGGCAAGCTAGGCCAGGTCTTCCTAGTGACCACTCCGCTCCCACTGCAGACTTTTCTGGGGCTCCTGCCCGGTGGGTTGACGGGATTCGTCGATGCCGAAGTAGATCAGGTGCTAAATCTGGTCGGCGGGCTGAACGCGGTAACGACGGCACCCGGCGGGCTGACGGACACGACTCCCGTGAATTATTTCGGGACGATGGTATGGAATGGCTATGCCAATCAGCCTGCGGCGGGAATCGTTCACGTATCGCAAGCCCAGACTCAATTTGGAGTGAGCGGCCGCGGAATCGTCGCGGATATTGACACGGGAGTCGACCCCAACCATCCGGCGCTGCAGGGCGTCTTGCTGCCGGGCTACGACTTCACGCGGAATCAGGCGGGAGCTTCCGAACTGAACGATTTGACCCAATCGGATTTTCCTGTGTATCCGCCACCACCTTGTGGCTCTACGAACTGCCCGGCGCCAGCCACTGTCAATCAATCCACCGCGGCCGTGCTGGATCAGTCGACGGCGGCGGTGCTCGACGGGAAGGTGCAATATGCGGCCTTCGGACACGGCACGATGGTGATGGGCGTAATCCACCTCGTAGCTCCGACGGCGCAGCTCCTGCCGCTAAAGGCCTTTCATGCAGACGGTACCGGCAACCTCTCGGACATTTTGCGTGCAATTTATTATGCCGTGCAAAACAACGCCAGCGTCATCAACATGAGTTTCGATTTCAAGACGGCCTCGACGGAGCTGCAGAACGCCCTCGACTACGCGAACCAGCTCAACGTGATCTGCGCGGCCTCGGCGGGGAACGACGGCCAGGGCCCGCCCCTGCTAGTCTATCCCGCGGCACTGCAAAACGATGTGATGGGTGTGGCATCCACGAGCGACACAGACACGCGCTCCTCGTTCTCAAACTACGGAAACGCCATCGTGTGGGTGGCGGCTCCAGGCGAAGCCATCGTCACGACCTACCCGTTCAGCACGTATTCAGCGGGTTGGGGGACGTCGTTCAGCGCGCCGTTCGTTTCAGGCGGGGCTGCGCTGCTGCGGAACGTGCGAACCGACATCAATGAATCTTTGGCTGCCTCCGCGGTAGCTCATGCTCAATTTGTGGGTGCCGATATGGGCAACGGGCGGCTGGACCTGCTTATGGCCCTTACGGCTCTGCAACCGGGAGGCGGTTCACCCGATTTCAACGTCTCTGCAGCGCCGTCCAGCGCGACGATCACAGCGGGACAACCAGCAAACTTCACGGTCTCCGCTGCACCCGTGGGTGGCTTCAATCAAACCGTGACCTGGAGTTGCACAGATGCGCCAGCCCAGGCCACCTGCACGGTTTCGCCATCGCCGGTGACGCTCGATGGGAAAAACGCGGCAACGGCAACGGTCACGTTAACGACAATGGCGCATGCGTTGGCGCCCCCGATGTTTTTGCCGCGATATGCGCCGCCGATGCGTCTATGGGAGGCGTTGGCAGCGTTATTCGCCTGGCTTGCGGTATTGTTGACGCTTAGCAGCTTAATCCGCACCTCTCGCCAGCCGCCCGGCTTTCTTGCGTTAGCCGGACCCCTCGCTCTCTCACTTTGCGCCTTCTCCTGCGACATCGGTAATCCACCGGGATCCCCAACGCTATCCTCGGTAGCGCTCAATCCCACCAGTGTCACTGGTGGGTTTCCCTCAACCGGCACTGTAACTCTTAGTGGGCCGGCTCCAGGCAGCGGGGCCCTCGTCTCTCTCTCCAGCAGTGCTTCTGCGGCAACGGTCCCAGCCAGTGTCACAGTCGCCGCCGGAGCTACTAGCGCGAACTTCACGGTGAGCACCAGCGCCGTGACCACCTCCACTCCGGTCACCATCTCCGCCTCCTATGCTGGCGGCACCAAAACGGCCTCGCTCACTGTAACGCCGCCGAGTTCCGCCACGCTCTCCTCGGTAGCGCTCAATCCAACTAGTGTCACTGGTGGGTCTCCCTCGACCGGCACGGTAACGCTCAGCGGGACAGCTCCTACTGGCGGCGCACAGGTACTGCTCTCCAGTAACAACGGGGTCGCTACCGTGCCTTCCAACGTGACCGTCGCAGCCGGAGCTACCAGCGCAACGTTCACGGTGAGCACCAGCGCAGTGACCACCTCCACTCCAGTCACCATCTCTGCGTCCTATGCTGGCGCGACCAAAACTGCCTCGCTCACTGTAAACCCTCCTTCAGGAACTCCTGCGGGTACTTACACGCTTACAATCACGGGAACTTCAGCCGGCAACCTCACCCACAGCTCAACGGTCCAGGTAACGGTGCAATAATCAAGTCATCGGAGCCCTGGCGGTCGGGCAGAATTGTCACACCCGCAGCGCGAAATTAAGCTCCTCTGTCCACAAAAACCCTAGCTCAACCCGCCGATAAAGATGACCACGCCTTTCCATCTCAGCAGACCGGGCATGTAGTCCGCCTCGTCGCCTTTGCGACTGCGGCTCGGTCAGGCGCACTTGGAAATAATCCACTTGGAGGTTTCCAGCAAGGCATGCTCTGCCAGCAGGGCACTCGAAGAAGACTTTGGGTAGCTCGTTGGTAGGAGGATGTAATTCAAGTAGATGGCACGCTCGGGATCGCGCCGGCAAGCGTCACCTCGGAGGGATAATTCTTGATTTGCGTCGTCATCGGGCAGCAGACGATCAGACTTGTCTTCGCGCTATAAGTGGAGGGGCTCAACACGACCGCGGGCCGGTACCCAGCCTGCGTATGTCCAGTCTGTGGATCGAAGCTGATCCGCGCAAACTCTTGTTGCTAAACGACTTGCAACCGTTTATCCTCACCCAGAATATGCGCCCCGGAAGAATCGCGCCACACTCGGAAGAATCGCGCCACACTCTTCAGCCCTGCGTCGGCCTGCCAAGCGACTCCGGCCACTCCTCTTGACTCTCTCCCTCCTGCTAACCTCAGCCGGTATCTCGGCGCAGCAATCACGAACAGACCCAGCCGCCGGGCTGGGCCCTATACGTTCCTATATTTCGTCCGGGTGGAACACTCTGTCTCGGTCTATGTCCGACTGCGCCACTTTTAGCGACTCGAAGTTGATTGGCACCCCACAACTCTATCTCCCCGCGGACTTCCCGGAACCTGAAGCGGTGAAACAGCTCGAGACGCGCTGTAAAGTCCAGGTGAGGAACCTTCCTCCCTCCGGCGATCGCTTGGGAAAACCCGGCGCGGCTGCCATTTCTCCGCCCGGATTGCTCTATCTCGAAAACCGGTACGTTGTCCCGGGTGGCAGATTTAACGAAATGTACGGATGGGACAGCTACTTCATCATCGTGGGACTTCTCCGCGATGGCCGGCTCGATCTTGCCAAGGACATGGTGAACAACTTTTTGTTCGAGGTCGAGCACTACGGCGCTGTGCTCAATGCCAATCGGACCTACTACCTTACGCGCTCTCAGCCCCCTTTCCTGACCTCGATGATTCTGGGAGTCTATGAAGCGCAAAAGGCGGCCGGTCACGAAGATCGCGCCTGGCTGGCCAAAGCCTACCAACAGGCAACCAAAGATCACAGCCTGTGGGCCGCGGAGCCGCACCTCGCCGGCACCACGGGCCTTTCGCGCTATTTCGATTTTGGGGATGGCCCCGCGCCCGAAAGTGTGAAAGATGAAACAGGTCACTATCGAGAAGTAGTGGCTTACATCCTGGCGCATCCAGAGTTGGACCAAACTCTCGTGGTTAGAAAAGCATCCGGGCAAACCTCACCGTTGACCGCAGGTTCGACCTATTCGCTTCAGGTATGCGATGTGGCCCGCACCATGGGCAAACCGGATTGCAGCGTTGCCTCCGACGTGGCATTGAGTGCGGACTTCTACAAAGGCGACCGCTCCATGCGCGAGTCTGGTTATGACATCTCTTTCCGATTCGGCCCCTACGGCGCCGGGACGCATCACTTTGCCCCGGTCTGCCTCAACAGCCTGCTCTACAAGTCCGAAACGGATCTGGAACAGATCAGTAAAATCCTGGGCCGCAAGGACGACGCAGAACAATGGCGGCAGCGCGCGGAGAAACGCAAATCAGAGATGCAGAAGTACCTTTGGAATGGCCAGCGTGGCCTCTTCGTGGATTATGACTTCGTGCAACAGGCGCAATCATCCTACGACTATGTGACTACGTTTTTTCCTCTCTGGGCAGGTGTCGCCACCCCGGAACAGGCACAGGCGCTCGTTCAGCATCTTTCCACTTTCGAACAACCCGGCGGGCTGGTGATGAGCCCGCGCGAGAGCGGTGGCCAATGGGACTTCCCTTATGCCTGGGCTCCCAATCAGCTCATTGCCGACGTGGGTTTGCGAAAATATGGATTCAACAAGGAAGCCGACCGCGTCTCTTACAAGTTTCTCTCCACGGTGGCGGAGAATTTCCGGCGCGACGGCACCATTCGGGAAAAATACAACGCGGTCACGCGGTCCTCTGAAACCCAGGTGACCGCCGGCTATCACATGAACATCGTGGGTTTTGGCTGGACGAACGGTGTGTTCCTGGAACTATTGCATGACTTGCCCGCCGGCCTTGTGCAGAAGCTCGCCAGCGAACAGGGAACTGACGTCCCTGCGGCGCACTAGACATTGGTGGCTCATCGTCCGGCGGCCCGCAATTTCTCCAATCGAGCTGCGTCGGGAACCGGCATGGCCCCCACCTGGCTAGCCACCCAGGAGCCCCATTGGTTCGCGGCTTCGCTCATCTCTGCCAGCGACGCACCCCGCAAGAAATGATGGACCAAGGCAGCCGTAAATGCGTCTCCGGCTCCCACCGTGTCGGCAACCTTAACTTCAAAGCCGGGATGCTCTATTGCCTCGTTCTCGCCGATCATCAAGCTGCCGCGGGCGCCTCGGGTCACGCACACGAGACGGAGGCCAAACTTCTCCTGCAGCCATTTCGCCGCTGATTTTTCGTCCGCGCTTTCGAATCCGCAGAGTTTTGTTACCACCGGCAGCTCTTCATGATTCAGCTTCACGACGTGGGCAATCCGCATGGAAGCGGATAACAATTCTGCAGTGTGATCGCCGTGGCGCAGGTTTACGTCAAAAACGCACACCGCGGACTTGAACGCCGCTTGAAGAAAGGATTGGATCGTTTCGCGCGACTGCGGAGAGCGCTGTGCCAGCGACCCAAAGCAAACCGCGTCACACCGTTTCGCCAGCGCGCGCCATTCCGAACTCCACTCCAGGAAATCCCAGGCGACCGATTGCTTGATGTCGAATTTCGCTTGTCCGTCCTTATCTATTAAAACTTCGACCTTCCCTGTGGGATGGATTCTGTCCGTCTGGATTTCGTCCGTTTCTCCGCCCAGCTTTTTCACGCACGATACCGCTTCGTGTCCGAGTTCGTCATCACCCACTCGGCTGGCAACCACTCCCTTGTCACCCAGCAGGTTTGAGATATAGGCAAAATTTGCAGGAGCGCCGCCGAGCTTTTTGCCCGCGGGCAACATGTCCCACAAAAATTCGCCGAGTCCGACGACGATGCGGCTATTCATGTTTTGCAATCGCCCCCGCTCAGGGTTTCGCGTTCTGCTGCACCTGCAACTGTTCCGCGAGCTTCAGTTCGCGCTCCGCGTCTTCCGTCCTGCCCAATTCCCGGTAAGCCTGTCCAAGCAAGTGGTGAGGGATGGGGTTGTTAGGATCCATGGCCAGCGCGCGCTGCAAGGCACGCACCGCGAGGGCGGTCTCCCCTTTCTTCTCCAGCACTTTCCCCATCAGGATGTACGGTCCTGTAGATGTAGCATCCAGCCAGATGGACCTTTGCAACAGCTTCTCCGCCTCATCATATCTCTGCAAACGGCTATAGCCGTCCGCCAGCTTGTAGTACGCTGAAGCCTCTCCCGGATTCAACTCCAGCTCTCTCTGAAACTGTTCAATGGCCTCCGACACGCGAGACTTATAGAGGTACAGTTCCCCTAGCAGCGCATGCGCCAGCGGCAGCCTGGGATCGAGCTCCACCGCCTTCTTCGCGTATTCCTCGGCCACGGGATCATACTCGTGCCGGAACAGCATACGCGCGGTGAAGAGGTAGCTGGCGGCCGATTCGGCAGGCACGGCAAACATCTTCGCGAAGGCCTTGCGTGCGCCCGGATAGTCCTTCGTCTGGATGTAGCAAATCCCTAGAATGTAGGAAGCATCCACATTCGCGCTGGGATACCACGTCTGGACCTTTTCCAGCGGGCCTATGGCCTCCGCAGGCCGCCCAGCCAGGTAATAAGACAATCCCAGCAACTGGATTGCCTCGTTGTCTCCCGGATCTTCCTCCAGTGCCTTCTTAAAGCTCGCCGCCGCCTTCAGGAAATCGTTCTTTCTGTAATAGGCGATGCCGATTTGCCGCACCACGCCTCGCCGCGCTGGTTCCGCCGCAGCGATGCTTTCGAGGAGCGCCAATGCCGCATCGTTCTTTCCCTGCTGCATGAGCAGAGTAGCTTGCCCCAGGTTGGCTTCCCGCTGCGCAGACGGAGCATTTTGTTTCACGGAGTCTTGTACGGTCTGCCCCTGCGCGTCCGCCGACTGCGCGTCCGGCCTCACGCCGAAGGCCAGCGAAGCTGCGAGCAGGAATGTAAAACGGAGATTATGCGAGGGCATTCGACTTCACCGGATATGCGTCCCGCCACGATTAGAGCATAAAAAACGGGGAGCCCGTGAGGGCTCCCCGTCGGGGTGGTAGGGTGTCCTTCGTTTTTTGTTAGAAACTCAGCTTGATCCCGTATGTCAACGAGCGCAGCTGCGAATTGGCTGCGATACCGGTGATTTTACCGCCAGTATTCAAGCCGGTGTTCCCGTCCACACAATCGACGCACCCATCCGGATTCCCGAGATTGACGTGGTTGAATATGTTGTAGAACTGGAATTGGAATTGAGCCTTCGCTCTTTCGGTGATGCTGAAGTTCTTGAACAAAGACAGGTCGGAATCGAAGAACCTCGGCCCTCGAAGCGAGTTACGGCCGATGTTCCCGAATGTGTCCACGGCAGGCTGTGCCCATGATCCGTTAGACTGCCCGGCTGCTGAAAGGGTGAGTCCGTTCGTGGTCTGGAACCAGTATCCAGGGAGGTTCGGATCGCCCGAGCGCCGTCCGTCCTTGATCGAGCCAACCCTATCAGGCCGGCATGGCCCCGTATCGCTGGAAGCAGAGCAAGAGCTCAAGCCGGGTGTGAAGGGCAAACCGCTCGAGAAGTTCGTGGTGCCATTCACCTCCCAACCCCCGATGATCAAATCGCCCGCACGGCCAACGTTTCCGCCCCACTTCTTTCCCTTGCCGAACGGCAGTTGATAGACTTGGGTGAAGATGAACACGTGGTTGCGATAGTTGCTGTTCGGACCGTAGTTAGCAGCAGGATCGTAGGCGTGCGTTCCCCCATCATCGTCTGCTACGGCGTGCTGAAAAGTGTAGTTCGAATTGAAGGACAGGCCGTTCGAAAAACGCTTCTCCACGGTTACCTGCAGCGCGTTGTATTTATTGTTGAAGTCGTTTCCGAAATAGCGGAAGCCCGACGTCCAGCCATACTTCAGATAAAACGGCTTCCGCGCATTGTTCGCATCGACAGCAGCCTGGCCTTTGAGGCTGGGATCGTAGCCCGCCAGCCTTGCGTTGTTGAACGGATAGTCCGGGCCGCCGCCGATGGTGTGCGTCCCTTTATTGCCGACATAAGAAATAGTGGCGCTGATCGTCGATGTGACCTGCCTCTGTACCGTGGCGTTCCAGGCATCCACACTCGGCAGCCTGTTATTGAACGGGCGAACGAAGGCGTTGAGACCCGCTGGCAAGAGTGGCCGGCCGTTAGGGCCGACGCATTGCGCCTTATCTGGCGTGAACTTATTGGTGACTGGATTAACGCCGCTCGGATCTGTGATGCGGTTGCAGTTGCTTGTCGCCAAGGTGCCGCCGAGTGCTGTGGCTGGATCCAGCTTGAACGGCCCGCTCGAAAGGAAAAAGGCTGTGTTGAAGTCCTGTCCATTTGACGTATCTATTTCCTGGCTCGCCAGGACCGGCACGTTCTGCGTAACGGCGTGGCCGAAGATCGTCCCGAATACGCCGATGTCGTAACTGCGACCATAGCCAAGACGAACCACGGTCTTTGGATTAACCTGATAGGCGATACCTACGCGAGGAGCAAAGTGCTTGTAGTCGGTGGATGTATTCCCGGTAAGATCAACACCCTGTGTCCCCGCAACGCGAACCTCGCCCGTTAGGGGATCGACCCAGCCTCCCTGACCAGTGCCGCGAACCGATTCGGGCTTGTAAATTTCCCACCGCAGTCCGATATTGACGGTCAGCTTGTTACTGACCCGCCAGGTGTCCTGGCCAAAGAAGAAAAAGCGCGGCTGAGTTTCGTTAGCGGTGGTGGACTGACTAACGTACCGCCCGAAGGACGTCACGTCGCCCAAAAGAAATGCGGCCAATCCCGCGCCTCCATCAGTAATTGTCTTGCCGGGATTCGCTGGGTCCGGAATTTGCCGTTGGGTTTGATTTCTAGAGAAAGTGAGCTCACCAGCCCGGTGAACGTCACTCGGTACGCGCAGATTGTAGGCATAGCGGATATCCGCTCCGAACTTGAAGCTGTGGTTTCCGCGGATTTTGGTCCAGTTATTCACAAATTGGTATTGGTGCTCACTCTCGAGAAGAGGGCAGTTGCACTGATTCGCTCCGAGAGAGTACCCAAAATTAAAGTCCGGCAACGCACCCGTTACGTGGAAATACGGCATACCTGTGGTGTACAGGGTGTCGATGTTTAATCCAATGGCACCCGCATCCTGGGCAGGCGTGGTGCCTAAGCCGCCAGGAGCTACTTGAACGTGGTAGCGCATGTATCCGAAGCGGACGTCGGTCAGCAAGGTCGGGCTGAAGGTGTAGTCAAAGCCGGTAGCGAGGCTCTGGTTACGGACTTTGGAAGTCCCGGCAAATTGGCCACCGGAGTCAACGGGAAGTGGCGGACCGCCGGCAATTTCTCCGAAGAGGCCTGGTCCCGAGCGAAGGAACTTCTGGTAGCTGTAGCGCCCAAAGACTTGTGTTTTTGAATTGAGCACGTAGTCGGAGCGCACGTCAAAATTGTCAGCGTTCAAAACGTTGCTGCCCGAACCGGAAAAGTTGTTCGCCGTGGGGTCGGACAACGTCTGTCCGGTAGGAAGTTTCGCGAGGAGATTTTGAGCCGCTTGAGACAGCCGCTGTGCCGGGATTATATTGCCGGGAAACTGGCCGCAGAAACCTCCCGCCGGGCATGGATCCGTTGGAGTCTGTCCGCCCCGCTCGGCCGCAGTAGTCGGAATTGGCTGGTTAGTAATTGGATCCAATTTGAGAGTCGTATGGGCCGCATCGGAGGTTACGTATGGGTCGAAGATATTTTGGCCCAGAGCGCTCAGATTACCGGAACGTTCTGCCAGAGTCGGGATTCGAGCAGACGCAGTCCCGCCAACATGTGCCCGCTGCCCTTGGTAGTCTGCAAAGAAGAACAGCTTGTTCTTCAGAATCGGACCACCAACGGTGCCGCCGAACTGATTCCAATTTCCACTGGGAACCTGGCGCTGGCCGGCCGCAATTTTAGACGGAGTCTGTGTGAAAGGATCGCTAGCGTAATTGGAGTTTGAACGCTCAAAATCGAAGAGCGTGCCGTGGATCTCGTTGGTGCCGGATTTGGTCTGGGAAGTGACGATGGCGCCAATGGCCTTTCCGAATTCGGCGTCGTAGTCTTGCGAAGTAATCTTCACCTCGTTGATGGAGTCGAGGTTGGGATTAATCACGATAATCCCAAGAATCGGATCTTGGTTATCCGTGCCGTCCAATTCGAAGCCGGTTCCCGCGAAATGCTGGCCGTTCGTCAAGATCTGCCGTGAACCTTGGGGGTTCTCGCTGGCGGCATGTCCCCAGCCCTGGATCTGTGCACCCGGCGACAACAACTGAAACGTAGTGAAGTTTCGGTTGAATATCGGGACACTCTCAACCTGTTGCGTCGAGAAGATAGTCGCCACGTCGGTTTTATCAGTCTGAAGCTGCGGAATTTCTCCCGTAACTTCAATCGTCTGAGTTACAGCACCGACCTGCAACACCGCATCGGCACGCACAGATGTGTCCGCGTCAACGCGAACACTCGTAATATCGTAGGCCTTGAATCCGGGTGCCTCAATGTGGACTTTGTACGTGTCCGGAATCAGGTGCGTCACTGAGAAGTTGCCGCTCTCGTTCGTTGTGGCTTCTTCCAGCGTGCCCTTTGCGGTGTTAGTCAGCGTAACCTTCGCGCCCGCTACGGCGTTCCCCTGTGGGTCCGTTACGGTTCCAACGAGGTTCCCGTAAACCGCCTGCCCCAGAGCCGTGCTCGCCCCAAACCCGAGCGCCAGGCAAAGAACCAGAATCCACCCCAAAATCGCTTGCTTTTTCATTACACCCCTCCTGAGAACCCCAAAGTATTCGAAATTGTATGCAGCCGCACGCTACGGAAAGAAGAAGCTCGCGAATCTCGTCGGTTTCTTGGAACAACTACCGTCCACGCCTAGATCAATAAGCACGTCGTTAAGCGCTTCTCAAAATGAAATTATGGATTAGACGGCAACCTGCCAAACCGACCCGCTCCGTAACGAACAGCCCCCAAACTCCTCGACCTTCGTCACAACAACGCAGCATGAAATGCAAACGCTCCCGATAGACCGCCCTCCCAGAAGGAGTTGGCAAAGAGACGTCCGTGCACCCAAATCAGGCGCGTCCATGAATTTGTGATGCTTTGTATCAGTTTCTTGCGTAACGTGGGAAGTGTCTCTGGGTCTGATACGGTGACTTGAGTTAAAG
>WNFR01006696.1_pt1 | contig 11774 bp, 10 predicted proteins | sample 5400221 | NCBI WGS metagenome assembly WNFR01 (sample SAMN13153357, study PRJNA577476) | soil metagenome | isolation source: 40 cm soil under Madrone tree | place: USA:California | collected 2016-06-14 | reverse complement strand
GATTGTGTCTAGGACGAAAAAACGTTTTCACCTACACGGAGCATTTAGGTCAAGGCTCGCCAGATAGCCCGCGCCCTTCATTTACACTCTACCCGTGAACGCCGAAACCATCGCCGTGGGCTCGGAGATGCTCACTCCCTACCGGCAGGACACCAACTCGCTCTACCTAACCGAAAAGCTCAACGAGCTGGGAGTCGAGATGCGCTTCAAGAGCGTGGTGGGCGACAACAGCGACGACCTCACTGCGGCGGCGAAGCTTGCCATGCGGCGGTCCGACATCATCATCCTCATCGGGGGACTCGGCCCTACCGAGGATGACCTGACGCGCGAGGCAGTGGCTGAAGCGTTGGCCCTCAAGCTGCAACGCGATCCGGACGTTCTCGCCAGACTCGAAGAACGTTTTGCCAAGCGCGGTACGAAGATGTCCGCCAACAACGCGAAGCAGGCTGACGTCCTGGCTGGAGCCGTCGTGCTGCCCAATCCCAACGGGTCCGCGCCCGGACAATGGATCAGCGGAAAATACGACGGCCACGAACGCATCCTGATTCTGCTACCCGGGCCGCCGAATGAACTCAAGGGACTTTTCGAGGGTGAATGCCTTGCGCGTCTGCAGGCAAGGGTTCCGCCGCAGCACATCGCGATCCGCGAGCTGAAGATTGCGCTGATGCCAGAGTCGCAAGTGGACGCCCGTCTCGCGCCTATCTACAAAACTTTCTCTGATGTACAGACAACGATCCTGGCCGGTGCAGGTGAGATTCAATTGCATCTGCGTTGTCGGAAGGAATCGCAAGCGGATGCGGATGCCCGCATCGACGAACTGGTGGAGAAGATTGACGAGGAAATGGGGGACGCAATTTTTTCACGCAAGGGTGAAAAGCTGGAACAGATCGTGAGTTATTTGCTGCAGATGCGAGGTCTGACGCTGGCCGTCGCCGAATCCTGCACGGGCGGATTACTCGCACAGCGCATCACGGCCCTGAGTGGCAGCTCGCGATATTTCCTGGGCGGCGCGGTTGTTTATTCGAACGAACTGAAGACACAGTTTGCAAATGTACCGAAAGCACTCATCCAGAAACATGGAGCTGTCAGCCGCGAGGTGGCCAAGGCGCTGGCGGAAGGCATCCGGCAGCGCTGTGTCTCGAGTTACGGAATAGGCATCACGGGAGTGGCCGGCCCGACGGGTGGCACCGAGCAGAAGCCGGTCGGTCTGGTGTATGTTGCGCTTGCGGGAGAAGAAGGGACGCAGGTCGTGGAACGCAACTTTCCCGGCGACCGTAAGCGCATCCGCTGGTTTGCGGCCCAGCAGGCGCTGGAGATGATCCGGCGCGCGCTGCTGTGAAATTCCGCGCCGCGTCACAGGTGTCTGGTCTAAAGTGTCTGGGGCGCAATCCAGTTAGTAATATCGCGTTGGAACGGACGGCGGTATGATCGCCAGTGATCCGGTCGCGGGGGACAGTCATGACCCAACAAAGCGAACCACGCGTCACCGTAGACCTGCCTGTCCGGGTATGGGGAATGAGTGCCGAAGGACGCCCGTTCTCTCAGCATGCACGCGCGCAGAACATCAGTTCTGAAGGGGCGTTGCTGGCAGGAATTGAAAATGAATTGAAGGTCGGCGACGTCATCGGAGTGCAGTGCGAAGAAAAAAAGACGCGCTGCACCGTGATCTGGGTGATGAACACCGGGCCCATCAAGAAAAATCAGGTGGGAGTAAAACTGGTGGCCGCCCAGGAGTGTCCCTGGAAGGCTTACCTGCCGATCGAGGGAAAGAGCGTCGCCGTGCTGTCCGGCAACAAGCGGCGCTGGCCCCGGCACAAGATCTCGTTCCCTATTGAACTGCGCGACGAGCGGGTAAAGACGCCCATGCGCATCAGCGCTACCGACGTGAGCGGCAATGGCTGCTATGTAGAAAGTATGCTGCCGCTGCCCATCGGAACTGTGTTGCGGGTGGATTTCTATCTGCGCGACGAGCACATCACCATCACAGCGGTGGTGCGGACTTGCGATCCGGGCGTGGGCAATGGGATTGAATTTACTGGAATGCCCAATGAGCGCAAGGAGCAGCTGCAGGCCTACCTGGACAGCGTTGACCCGCAGAAAGTTTCAACTCCGAAACCAGCGGAATGATTCCCGCCTCGGAGGCTTCAGGAAGATAGTGTTGCGTAGCGGGCCAACAATATTGCTCGAATCAGCCCACCCATGGTGAATTCGCGGGCTTCGATCGCGACCGGCAACTGCAATTCGCGCAGCGTCGACGAGGTCACTGGCCCGATCGAAGCGAGCTGCACATCCTTAAGTGAACGCGTTCCGGCGGGGCCGAGCAATTCGGCAAAGTTTCGCGCAGTTGAAGAACTGGTAAACGTTACCAAATGCGGTCGGCGCGTTGAGTTTTTCATCAAAACGCGCAGCCGTTCTTGCGATTTCTTCGGCACAACCGTCTCATAAGCCTCTACGACATCCACGGTGGCCCCCACCTTTCGCAACTCCTCGGGAATGAAGTCGCGAGCCACTTTTGCGCGCACTAGCAACACGCGCTTGCCGCGTACCTTGTCGCGCAAACCGCGCACCACCGACTCCGCTACGTATTCCTCCGGTACCATCTTGACCTTCAAGCCGCTCTTCAGCAGTGCCCGCTTGGTGGCAGGACCAATGGCTGCGATCTGAAGATGTTTGAAGTGCTTCCGCGTGAGACGGAATTTTCTCCGCCGCTGCAACATCGCTTCAACGCCGTTGACGCTCGTAAGGATCAGCCAGTCGTAACTCTTCAAGTTCTTCAGGGCATCGTCGAGCGGCTGAAAGGATTGCGGCTTGCGGATCTCGATGAAAGGAATCTCGACGACACTGGCCCCCAGGCTGCGAAGCCCCGCTGATAAAGCACTCGCCTGATGGCGAGCCCGGCCCACTAGAATTCTGGTGCCGGCGAGAGGATGGACTTCGTTAGGCTTGCGCATAGAAGAGCAGGTCTCAGGTGTCAGGTTTCAGGAAATGCAAAAGCGAGCCACGCGCAGTGTCGAGATATTGCCATAGCGGGCCTGAACCAGCGGCCCTTTAGATTTTTCTGACACCTGCACTACGGTTGTTGCGGCACCGCGAACCCGACTCCGTAGACCTCTTCCAGTATCGCATCCCCGCCGCGGCGTAAGAGAGTCTCGCCGACCTCGTCGCCCAAGGTCACGGGATCCTGGCCTTCGCGAGTCTCCCTTAGGACTTTCGTACCGTCCGGATGCGCGACCACGGCATTCAGTCGAATGGGGCCATTTTGAACTTCGGCGAAGGCGCCGATGGGAACCTGGCAACCGCCTCCGAGTTTATTCAGTAAGGCGCGCTCACAAGTTGTGGTGGCGCGTGCCGAGGCATCATCTAAGAAAGTAAGGTGGCTGCGCGTCGACTCATCACCGCGACGAATCTCAATTCCCAGCGCTCCCTGACCGGCTGCCGGCGTCATCACCTCAGCTGGGATCACTTGACGAATGTGCTGCGTCTTGCCTAAGCGATTCAACCCGGCGGCAGCCAGGATGATCGCGTCGTAGTCTCCGGCTTCCAGTTTCCTGAGGCGGGTGTCCACGTTGCCGCGCAGCGGATGAATTCGCAGATCCGGACGGATCGCCATCAGTTGTGCTTGCCGCCGCAGGCTACTGGTGCCGACATTGGCCGCTCGCGGCAATGCATCGACGCTGGCGAAGTTCACTGAGCAGAAGACGTCGCGCGGATTTTCACGCTGCGTGATTGCGGCAATTTCAAAATCGACGGCCAACTCAGTTGGCAGGTCTTTCAGGCTGTGGACGGCGAGATCTACGCGATTCTCAACCAGGGCTTCTTCGATCTCCTTGGTGAACATGCCCTTGGTTCCGACTTTGGCGAGAGCTACGTCGCTGATCTTGTCGCCGGTAGTCTTGATGATCTCCAACTCGACCGTGTGTCCACGCGCGCGAAGCAGATCGGAAATATGGTTTGCTTGCCAGAGCGCTAGTTGGGAACCGCGAGAGCCGATACGCAAGCGAGCCATCAGTGGGACTCTCCAGAGTCCCCGCCAGACTTGGAAGCTGCCACGCGCTTCTTTTCGTCTTCGAGATTGAAAAGGCGGCGCACAAGTTCAACGATGGTGGTTGACTCCTGGTCGCGGGCAGCCGTTTTCAGCGCCCTGATGGGAGTATGCATGATCTTGTTAACGATGCCGCGAGTCAGCGCTTCGACAGCCAGCTCCTGTTCGGGGGACATTGCGCCCAGTCGTCCGCGCACCCGGTCAATCTCCGCCTGCCGGATCGTTTCGAGATGATCGTGGAGAGAGACGATCGTCGGGACAACGTCGAGCGTTTGCAGGCGGTCCTGAAACTTTTGGACTTCGCCGGCAACGATCGCTTCAGCCTTTTCGGCTTCCTTCTTGCGATCGGCGACGTGCGTCGTGACTGCCTGTTGCAAGTCGTCGATGTCATACACGAAGATGCCGTCGAGACGGTTCATTTCAGGGTCGACATCGCGCGGCACCGCGATGTCGATGAAGAACATCGGCTTGTTCTTGCGGCGCGCCAAAAACTGTTCGCCGTGCTGGCGCTTGAAGATGAAGTGCGGCGATCCGGTCGAGGTAATTACAATATCGGCGCGGTCGCAGGTTTCGTGCAGCCGGCTGAACTCGATTGCCTGCCCGTCGAATTTGTGAGCCAGGCCAATGGCGCGGTCGTAGGTGCGGTTTGCGACAAAGATTGATTCCGCTCCATGAACAAGCAAGTGCCGGGCCGCCAGTTCGCTCATCTTGCCGGCGCCCACAAGGTAAACGCTCTTGCCCTTGAGGTTGCCGAATATCTTCTCAGCCAGTTCGACTGCGACCGACGCAACTGATACCGAAGACGATCCGACGGCGGTCTCTGTGCGAACGCGCTTGGCAACGGCGAATGCGCGGGTCAGCAACTGATCCAGTTGCAAGCGCACTGCCCCGACTGCGCGGGCCGTGGCGTAAGCCTCTTTGATCTGTCCTAAAATTTGCGGTTCGCCGACGATCATGGAATCGAGGCTGGAGGCAACGCGGAAGACGTGGCGAATGGCTTCATTCTCGCGGAACTCGTAGAGATGACTTTCAAACTGCCTCATATCGACGGCAAAGTAATCGCGTATGAAGGCGCGAAGGTCGCCCGAACCATCTTTCATGTTGGCGAGAAACTCGACGCGGTTGCAGGTGGAAACGATCATGCCTTCCGCAACGTCCGCGTGTTCGGCCAGTTTCTTGCATGCTTCGGGCAGACGCGACTCTGGAATCGCCAACCGCTCGCGTACTTCGACCGGAGCGGTCTTATGATTCACGCCGATGAGCTGGAATCTCATGAAGTGATAAACCGGTGCATCCCGCTAAAGTAGTTCGCCGCCCACGCCACGATCGCCGCAACAAAAGCCACACTTGCCAGCAGAGCGGCGCGCCGCCCGCGCCATCCGGCGCTGAGTCGCATGTAGACCATGATCAGGTACACCACCCACATCAGGACCGAAAGAAGAATCTTGGGATCGAGGAAATCAACCCGACCATATGCGGATTCTGCGACGACTGAACCCATGATCAGCCCCAAAGTCATAAACGGGAAACCCAACATCAGCGCGCGGTAGCCAATGTCATCAATGACCTGAAGCGCCGGCAGACGAGCAAACATTCCCCCTGTACTTTTCGCCTTAAGGGCCCGCTCCTGCAGCAGATACAACAGGCTGGCTCCGAAACTCAGAAACAAAGCTGCGTAGCCGGTAAAGATCATCAGGATGTGCGCCGCCAGCCAGCCCTTAACTGCTACCGGCGTCAGCACCAACGGCTGCTGGCCGGTGGCTGCGACGAACGTCAGCAGAAAGACCAGCGGAAAAACCACAATGCCAGGGGATGTCGTCTTGTAGATCAAGTACACGAGCATGAAGACGACCATTATCAGAAAGGCAAGCAGCGACTCGGAATTATGGACCGACGCGAGCGTCAGTTGACCGGTCTCAACCACTGCTTCTACCAGGGAGACGAAGTGCAGGACCATTCCCAAATAGGCAGCGTGCAGCGCCAACTTGCTCAGGATCTCCGAGGTGCGAGTGAGCGCGACCAGGGCGTACAGCAGACCAACCCCGTAACAGATCAGCGCCACTCGCAGCCAGATCAGAGTCATATGTCTTTGAATAGTCTATCGGGTGGAAGGATTCATCCCTCACCCAGACCTAGTAATTATAGTGTGCACGACGCGGAAGGCGCGGGGAAACGGAGGGAGTCACAGCTGCATGTGACGCGGAACACAGTGGCAGGGCCACCGTTCAATTTAGCAAGCCAATTGCGCGAAAGAGCGCAATCGGTGCTGGAATGCCGACTGCAATACACGCCCTGTCGCATGGGGCAACGATGATGAAGGTGGAATGGGGCTCTTCAAAGAACGCCAGTTACTCAACGCCGAGGGTTGAGAGCGATTCCTCAAGAGAATGGAGGTCAACCCGCAAGCAGCAGCCCGTGGTCGGGATGGCTTGCAGTTCATCGAAGGCCCGAAAGAGGCGCAATTTAGCAGCGGCATACTGCTCCGAGTCTTTGAGAGATCGTCCGTGCACTTCATTCCATGCGCTCACGACCTGCTGCGGAAGAAGGACACTGACGGCGTAGGTCGTCTTGCGGTCGGAAGTGACGTCGAATATGTATTCGGTGGCCAGATCTTCGGAGGGCATGATGGCCGCGGGGCGCTGTCCGACGAAGTAGTACTGATACACATAGCCTTGGGAACCGGTATAGGTCTTCAATCGGCGGACAGTCATGGCCGCCGGCCTCCGGCCGGCAGTGGGCCGGCGTGACGCCGGTGCTACTTGCTACTGTTTCCGAGCGAGATGATACGACCGTATTCGCTGGCGCGTGCAATACGGTCGAACATCCGCCAGGCGGCTAGCGAAATCTTGCTGATCGCTTCTTCTCCGTCGCGTTCGCGGCGCAAGTAAGTGGTCATCACGCACAGAATATAAGGCCTCTTCTCGACGAAGATCACGCCCGAATCGTTGCGCACGCCTTCGAGGGCGCCGGGTTTGTCGGCGACCTTCAAATCGTCGGGTAAGTCACGAGGGATCCAGCTGTCCTTGTGGGTGGAAAGGACTTTGAAGAAGTCGCCGGTCATTTCTTTGTTCAGAACCTTACCCCGATAGAGTGCTTCGAGTAGCGCCATCATCTCGGCGGGCGTCGAGACATTTTCCCGGCCCTCACTGGCGGCCTTCAGGTCCATCATCTTGCGGCGAAGACGCGTGTGCATGAGTCCGAGCGAATCCAAAAGTGCGTTGACGTTTTCCATGCCGACGCGGTCGATCAAGACGTTGGTGGCGGAGTTGTCGCTGACCGCGACCATCATGGTAGCGAGATCACGCAGAGTGATTTTCGTAACGCCGGGCGTCAGGCCGCCCATGATGTCACTGTCTTGGACAAGGTCGGCGGCGTTGACGGTGTAGAGGTCGGTTAGGTTCAGTCGACCTTGCTGTGCTTGCCGGTAGAGTTCGGCCAGAACGCAAATCTTGATCGAGCTGGCCTGGGCGAAAACATCGTTCTCGTGCAAGAAATATTTGTGGCCGTCGGTGAGATCGAGTATGGCGATGCCCATTACGCCGTCGAGATTGCGGTCAACATCGTTGATGGAAGTTTCGAGTTTTTGCCACAGGGCCTGTTGCTTTTCCGGCGCAGAAGAGGTGGTGTTCTGGGCAATTGCCAGTCCACTCGCCACGAGACAGACAAGAACCCAGGATGACACGAGTTTGCAACAGACTCCAGATCCCTCACTGCGCTCGGGATGACAATTTCTTAAGGATGTGGCCGTTGCTACGTTATGGACCCGATTATCACCGCGGCTTCTTCCAGTCATTCGCCTCAAATCTTCGCCTCGCGCAGGCGTTTCACGGCAGTCTCCGACGTCACCGGAGAATAATAGACCTCTTTGAAGGTATAAGACCGCGCTTTGGTTGCGATCACGGGTAGGATTTCGATGTGCCAGTGGTAATCGTCGTCGAGCGTCTTCCAGTAGCCGAGTGTTTCCGATTGATGACGACTGTTGGGAGAAGTATGCAACACGAGGTGGAACGACTCCGTGATGCTGCGGATTCGCTTGAGCGTCCGGCGCATAAGAGCGGCAAGGTCAGTTAGGTTTCCCACGCGGGAAGAGCCGCTGCGTTCGAACGACGCCTCATGGCTGCGCGGAAGTATCCAGGTTTCGTACGGAACCCGCGGAGCGTAGGGGCAGAAGGCTGCGTAATCGCCACGTACCTCCAGGATACGCAAGCCCTGACGCTCTTCCTGCGCGAGAATGTCGCAGAACACGCAACGCTCTTTATTTTCGAAATAATCGCGCGCCGCTCGAAGCTCATAGAGAACCCGCCGCGGCACAAATGTGGTCGCTGTCAATTGTGACGCAGGATGCTCGAACTCCTGTCCCGCGCCGTCGCCTTGATTCTTAAAAATACTTACGTATTTGAAACGGCTGTCTCGCTTGAGGTCCTGAATCCGCTGTGCGATCAGTCGCAGAAACTGCTCGACTTCGCCGTCACTGGCCATCCACAGATGCTGGTCATGGCGGGAGTTTTCGAGCAGCAACTCGTGCGCACCGACCGATCCCATGCGGTCATACAAGCCGTCACCTCGACGGGCGGGCTCGCCTTCAATCCGATAAATCGGTGTGGGATGAACTATCGCACGGGCCGACCATGTGCTTCCAGCCGCGCCCGGTAGCGTAGCGATAACCTGGAACTGCGTGGAGTCGCCGCAGAACGGGCAGGGGCCGGGACGCGCTGCCGGTTCGGCAACATCGTCTCCGGTAATCACCCACGAACGGGTGATGGGATCTTTGCGCAATTCCATGAGTAAGGAGAACAAAACGCGACCAGCGAGTCAAATGGATTGTAATTTGTGCTGGTTGCTTGGAGCGGCGAGCGTGCGGCCATTTCAGTGAGATTGCAAATTACACGATTACAAATTACAAATTATCAATCGCCAATCTTTCCATGTCTGAGCCCTCCACGCCGTTGATGCGGCAATATGCCGCCATCAAGAAAGAACATCCCAGCGCTCTGTTGTTGTTCCGGCTGGGGGATTTCTACGAGCTATTCTTTGATGACGCGATCGTGGCCGCCCGCGAATTGCAGATCACGCTGACTTCGCGCAATAAGGAAAAGGGCATGGCGATCCCGATGTGCGGCGTCCCTTACCACGCGGCTGAGGGATACATTTCGAAACTGATCCGGCGCGGATTCAAAGTTGCCATCTGCGAGCAGATGGAAGACCCGCGCCTTGCCAAGAAACTGGTACGGCGGGAAGTGACCAGAGTCGTCACTCCGGGGACGGCAGCGGATTCCTCGCTGGGCTCGGAGGAAAATAACTTTCTAGCGGCGGTGGCGGCGGTCGGCGAGCGTGTGGGATTCGCGGCGTTAGACCTCTCTACTGGCGAGTTTCGCGCAACTGAGTTTGCTGGAGAGTCGGCTGCGCGGCGTATTCAAGAAGAACTTGAACAGTTACGACCAAGAGAGATGCTGTACGCGTCTTCGGCGCCTCTATTCGAAGCGAAGCGGAACCTGGTCTCAGGTGTTTTGGCGGGTCCTGCGCAGCCCGCAAACGCTGCTGCGGTGTTAGCAAGCGTTCCGTCCGCACGCCCCGCTGAGACGCCGCTCGACGACTGGATATTTGCTCCTGATCACGCGGTCCCGCTGCTGGAAAATCACTTTGGCGTGCTGTCGTTAGAAGGATTTGGCTTGGCTGGCAAGCCGGCGGCTGCTTCGGCGGCGGGAGCAATCCTCTACTACATCCGCTCAACCCAGCGCGGCGCGCTTCAGCATATTGACCGCATTGGTTTCTACGAACGCCAGAACTGCCTGGTGCTCGACGCAGTCACAGTTCGCAATCTGGAACTAATCGAACCACTCTTCGCCGGAACCGATGCAGGGGTAACTCTTTTCCGAGGCATCGATGCGACCGTCACGCCTATGGGCAAGCGCTTGCTGAGAGCGTGGATGCTGCGGCCCTCTCTGGACCGGGCCGAGATCGAAGGTCGCCTGGATGCAGTCGAGGCGAAGGTGAAGGATCTCGTCCGGCGCGAAGAACTTCGGCGAGCGCTGGAGGGCATTTTCGACCTGGAGCGGCTGCTGAGCAGAGTCACACTCGAAACCGCGAATCCGCGGGACGTGCTGGCTCTGTCGGCGTCGCTCGTACGAATTCCGCAGGTTCGCAGCGGGCTTGCGGGATTCTCAGCATCGCGGATTGGCGCATTGCACGGACTCATCGACGAACTCACCGACCTCCGGGAGAAAATCGAACATACGATTGTCGAGGAACCACCACTCACGCTGAGCGATGGCGGCGTGATCGCCGCAGGCGTCAACAAGGACCTCGACGATCTTCGCGACCTTAGCCGCAACTCGAAGCAGTATCTTGCACAAGTCGAGCAGCGGGAGCGTGAACGGACGGGAATCGGTTCTCTCAAGGTCAAGTTCAATTCGATTTTCGGATACTACATCGAGATTTCGAAAGCCAACCAGCATCTTGCGCCTACCGACTACGAGCGAAAGCAGACACTGGTGAATGCCGAGCGCTACACGACTCCGGAATTGAAAGAGTACGAGTCGAAAATTCTGGATGCACAGGAGAAAATCGTCGAGATTGAGCGGCGGCTCTTTGCCGAATTGCGATCGGCGATTGCCGCCGAGGCCAAACGCATCCGGCAAACCGCGCTTGCACTCGCTGAAGTGGACGTGCTGGCATGCTTGGCGCACGTTGCGGCGCTACGGAATTACAGTCGGCCAAAGTTTACGGAGAAGCCCGAAGATTCCGGAGACCTGGAGATTGTCGAGGGCCGGCATCCCGTCATTGAGCAGCAGGAATTGGTTGCGGGCAGCGAACGCTTTGTTCCCAACGACCTGTTTCTGAATTCATCGACTCACAACATCATTATGCTGACCGGTCCGAACATGGGCGGCAAGAGCACCTATTTGCGGCAGGCGGCGCTGATTGTGATCCTGGCGCAGATGGGATCGTTTGTTCCAGCGCGCGCGGCTCGGCTCGGCATTGTGGACCGGGTCTTCACCCGTATCGGGGCCAGCGACAATCTGGCCCGCGGGCGGTCCACGTTCATGGTCGAGATGACCGAGACCGCCGCGATCCTGCACACCGCCACTCCACGCTCGCTCATCCTGCTCGACGAAGTCGGACGTGGCACTGCCACCTATGATGGGCTCGCCATTGCCTGGGCTGCGATCGAATACCTGCACGCCCGCGTGCATGCCAAGACTCTGTTTGCCACTCATTATTTCGAATTGACCGAATTGGCCGAGCAGCTCAGCGGCGTGAAGAACTACCATGTGTCCGTAAAAGAAACCGGCGGGAGCGTGGTCTTCCTGCGCAAGGTTGAGCCCGGCGCTGCGGACAAGAGTTACGGCATCGAAGTCGCCAAGCTGGCGGGACTCCCGAATGAAGTCGTCGTTCGAGCGCGCGAAGTGCTGGCAGAACATGAGACGGCAGAGCGGCGCCTATCGGAACACTTGACGCCTGGTTCACAGCCCGAACGTCCGGCGCAGTTGACGATCTTCACTCCGCTGTCGCAGCCGGTGCTGGAGAAGTTGCGCGAAGTGGACTTGGACCAGCTGACGCCGCTGGAGGCGCTGAATTTGCTGGCGGAGTTTAAGAGGCAGATTGAATAGGCGAATCTTTACGTGTTGCTACCTAGTCTTGTTAGGCCCGATCTCTGCTTTCACCCAGAGCCGGGGCGTCCAACCTGATTGGCTGTTCGTAAGTCATCCGCTGCAATGGGAGTCTCCACCTA
>WNFR01006695.1_pt1 | contig 11775 bp, 8 predicted proteins | sample 5400221 | NCBI WGS metagenome assembly WNFR01 (sample SAMN13153357, study PRJNA577476) | soil metagenome | isolation source: 40 cm soil under Madrone tree | place: USA:California | collected 2016-06-14 | reverse complement strand
GTCGCGAGCACGGGCGCCGTGGGCACCCCGGCGGCATCGAGCAAGTTGGCGATCCAATGATTGCAGACGTTGAAGAGATGAAACGCGCCGTTGGCGCGAAAGAACAGACTGGTCCCATAGAGGCCGGGCCCGAGTTCCTCCGGCATGAAGCTGCCCTTGCTGCGGGCGAACGCAAGCATGTCCGTGAGCCGCGCAAAGCCCGCATCGCTGACATCGACCCGCACAAGATCGGAATTGGCGAACACCGCACGCGGATCGCCTTTGACGCCGACCACGTGCAGCACAGAAGGATTGCCGGGGCGAAACAGCGCGCGCATCGCCAGTGCCATCGTCACCGACTCGGCCGTCGGAACCTCGCGATAGAAGCCCTCGTCGCCCCAGCCGATTTCCAGTCGATCAAAGTCTGCAAATCGTGTCGCGAGGTAGCCGAGCGCGCTCAGGCCGCGCCGACTCGCCTGCTCCGCAAGCGCAGCGCGGGGAACGATGATGCCGGCATGATAGCCATGACTGACGATAAAGACCTCGGTGGTCGGCGCGCCCGGCGCGGGCGGCCACAGGCTGCGGTCGCCCCAGCGAGCGGTAGCCATCGTGGCAACCACGAACAGCAAAGCCGCGATCGCGAGGGTTAGGCCGACGCGTCTTGCCATGGTCCGTCAGGCGAGCGTGAGCTTGAGATTGGGCATCGTGTCACCTACGAGCTTGCGGTCTGCTGCGGGCGACGGAAATGCATCAGCGCGGGAAGGATCAAGAGCGGCAGCGTGTTGATCGCCATCGGCAGGAAGGCGAAGCGCGCAGTTCCCCCGAGATCCCATGCGGCACCGCTGAGCACGGACACCAGCAAGGCCTGGGTGTAGCTGGTCGCAAACACCGCCGCCGACATGCGGCCGATGTCGGCGGGCGCGCTCAACAACGGCGGCAGGGTGAGAGCGAGAGTGAACACCACGGCGCCGAGGAATCCCAGCACGCCGGCCCAAACGACGGTCCACAGACTCGCCGTCATGACCATGCCCGCCAAGCACAGCAGGAACAGGACGCCGCACACGACAAAGGGCCAGGCCCGCCGCACGAACCTCTCCGCCGTCGCAAGCAGAATAAAAGACGCGGGAAGTTGGCCGAAGTTGAGCGCGGTGAGCGCGGCGCTGATCAAGTCGGGCCGCCCCGCCTCGGTGAGATAGCCGGGCAGGAAGGCATTGCTGGCGAAATAGACGCCGTTGACGCTGCCGAGCAGGACACCGATTTGCCACGTCAACGGATTACGCCAGTCTGGCCACCAGTCGTGCCGAGCCGCCGATGCGACCGTCGCGGGCTCCTTCGCAGCCGGCGCGAGCGCAACGGTCAGGATTGCGATGAACACCAGCGGCACGCCCCAGAACACCAACGCCCAGCGCCAGGATCCGTCCACGAACGGCAGCACGAGTGGGATGGTGAACATGACCGGCAGCGTTTCGCCCATCAGCAATCCATTGGTATAGATCGCGGTGCCGAGGCTCACGTGGTGCGGCAGCCATTGGCGAACGAGCGGCGGCAGCGCCGGCTGCGTGATCGCGATTCCTGCGCTCATGACGATGGTCGCGGCATAGAGCGCGAACGCATCGAGGATGGCGCCGCGCAGCGCGGAGGCGACGCCCGCGATGAGGAAGCCGATAACCAGCGTCGGCATCGCGCCCAGGCGCGCGATGAAGAGCGAACCAGGCAGCGCCGCGATCGCGAACAGGACCATCGGCAGGCCGGAGAGGATGCCGACTTCCGTGCCGGACAGGCGCAGATCCGCCTGAATCGACAAGATCACCGGCGGCACCGCCAAGATGCTCAGCCGCAGACCCACCCCGGCGAGCCAGAGCAGGCCGGTGGCAACCCAAAATTCCCGCATGGCACTCCCGGCTGCGGCGTTCTTTGCTCTCGTTTGTCCAGCGAGCCATGCGCTCGCTTGACCCGCGCATCCATCTTCTTCGCAAAAGGTCTTTACGAAAACGGATGGATTGCCGGGTCATAAGCGCGTTTACGCGCGTCTTCAACGCGCTATGCCCGGCAATGACGGTCTTTGGCCTATGCCGCGCCCTTGAGACGCGCGAGCGCTTCGTCGATTTTGAGCCGGCGCGTCTCCGCCTCCTCGCGCTTCTCGCGCTCGCCTTCGACCACGTCCTCCGGCGCGCGCGCGACGAAGTCGGCGTTGCCGAGCTTGGCGTCGATGCGGGCGATGTCGGATGTAACGCGCGCCATTTCCTTCTCGAGGCGCGCTTTTTCGGCAGCAAAATCGATCACCCCCTTGAGCGGCAGCGCCGCGATTTCCCCGCGCACGATGAGCTGCACCGCGCCCTGCGGCGGACGCGGCGCGAACGAAATTTCGGAGAGGCGCGCAAGGCGGCGCATGGTGTCGGCCCAGCGCTTGGCTCTCGCCTGGGTCGCCGGCGAGCCGGCGACCAGCACGACCGGGATCTCGGTCGCCATAGTGATGTTCATTTCCGCGCGCACCGAGCGAACGGCGGTGACGAGGTCGATGATCCAGCCGATCTCGGCCTCGGCCTCGAGGTCGTCGAGCGCACGCTGCTTGGGCCAGGGCGCGAGCGCAAGCAGCCCCTCGCGAGCGGCGCCGGCTTGCGCCGTGACCTGCCACAGCTCCTCGGTGACGAACGGCGTGAACGGATGCAGCAGCTTGAGGATCTCGTCACGCACCCAGGCGGTCATCGCGCGCGTTTCGTCCTTGGCGCCGCCGTCGACGCCTTGCAGCACCGGCTTGGCCAGTTCGAGATGCCAGTCGCAGAAGATGTTCCACACGAAGCGATAGGCCGCGCCCGCGGCCTCGTTGAACTTGTAGGCCTCGATCGCCTCGGTGATCTCGCGCACGGCCTTGCCGGTCTCGTGCCCGATCCAGCGGTTGAGCGTTTCCTTCGCCGACGCCGGGTCGAAGCTCGGCACGGTCGCGCACTGGTTGATTTCCGCGAAGCGGCAGGCGTTCCACAGCTTGGTCGCGAAATTGCGGTAGCCTTCGACCCGCTGGGTGGAGAGCTTGATGTCGCGCCCTTGCGCCGCCATGGCGGCGAGCGTGAAGCGCAGCGCGTCGGCGCCGTACTCGTCGATCAGCTCGAGCGGATCGATGACGTTGCCCTTCGACTTCGACATCTTGGCGCCGCGCTCGTCGCGCACGAGGGCGTGGATATAGACGGTGTGGAAGGGCGCGTCGGCCATGAAGTAGAGGCCCATCATCATCATGCGCGCGACCCAGAAGAAGATGATGTCGAAGCCGGTCACCAGCGCGTCGGTCGGGTAGTAGCGCTTGAGCTCGGGCGTGTCGTCGGGCCAACCCAAGGTCGAGAACGGCCAGAGCGCGGAGGAGAACCACGTGTCGAGCACGTCCTCGTCGCGGGTGAGCAAGGTCGACTTGCTTGCCGGACGACGCATCTCTGCCGCGGCGTCGCCGGAGATCGTGCCGTTGGCAACATAATGGTTTATCGCATCGCTCAGCGCCTCGGCTTCGCTCTCGGCGACAAACACCTTGCCGTCCGGCCCGTACCAAGCCGAGATCTGATGGCCCCACCACAGCTGACGCGAAATGCACCAGGGCTGGATGTTTTCCATCCAGTTGAAATAGGTCGCCTCCCAATTGCGCGGCACGAACACGGTCCGTCCGCTGCGTACCGCCGCGATCGCCGGTGCCGCCAGCGTCTTGGCGTCGACGTACCATTGATCGGTGAGAAACGGCTCGATCACGACAGCCGAGCGGTCGCCGTGCGGCACCGCGTGTGTGTGCGGCTCGGCCTTGGCGAGCATGCCCGCCGCCTCCAAGCGCTGCACGATCTCCTTGCGCACCGCGAAACGATCGCGGCCGTGATAGGCGAGCGTTTGGTCGAGTTCCGCCGAGGCCGGCACCTCGCGCAGAAACGCCTCGTTGCCGGCGAGGTTGAGATGCGCGGCGGCGTCGAGCACGTTGACGGGGGGCAGGTCGTGGCGGCGCCCCACCTCGAAGTCGTTGAAGTCGTGCGCCGGCGTGATCTTGACCGCGCCGGTGCCTTTCTCCGGATCGGAATATTCATCGGCGATGATCGGGATGCGCCGGCCGACCAGCGGCAGGATGGCGTGCTTGCCGACGAGATGCCGGTAGCGTTCGTCGTCGGGATGCACCGCCACCGCCACGTCGCCGAGCATCGTTTCCGGCCGCGTGGTCGCGACCGTGATGAACGTCGAAGGATCGTTCGGATCGAAGCGCGCCCCCGCGAGCGGATAGCGGATGTGCCAGAGGTGCCCCTTCACCTCGACCTGCTGCACTTCGAGGTCGGAGATGGCGGTGCCCAGTTTGGGGTCCCAATTGACCAGCCGCTTGTCCTTGTAGATGAGGCCGGCGCGGTAAAGCTCCACGAACACCTTGCGCACGGCGCGTGAGAGCCCCTCGTCCATGGTGAAGCGTTCGCGCGACCAGTCGCAGGAGGCGCCCAGGCGCTTGAGCTGCTGGGTAATGGCGCCGCCCGATTCGGCCTTCCACGCCCACACCTTCTCGAGGAATCTCTCGCGCCCGAGCGCGCGCCGACCGGGCTCTTGGCGCTCCATGAGCTGGCGCTCGACCACCATCTGCGTGGCGATGCCGGCGTGATCGGTGCCGGGCTGCCACAGCACGTCGCGGCCGCGCATGCGCTCGAAGCGCACGAGCACGTCCTGGAGCGTGTTGTTGAGCGCATGCCCCATATGCAGCGAGCCGGTGACGTTGGGCGGCGGAATGACGATGCAATAGGGCCTGGCGTCGCGCCGCTGCGGCCGGCCGGCGCGGAATGCGCCCGCCTCCTCCCACTTGGCGTAAATGCGCCCCTCGACCGCGGAGGGCTGGTATGTCTTGTCGATCATGTCTCGGTCCGGCGATTTCGCGGTAAAAAGCCCGCGGCGCTGCGCCCTGTCAACGCCCACACCCGAACGGACGCAGCAACGAAATTCCGCGTGACCTCCTCGCCGGCCAGCCAGAAAGTCCCGACGCGCTCCATCATCCTGCTCGCGGTCGCAGGCTTTGCGAGCCAGGCGATGGTGCGGGTGACCGACTCGCTGCTGCCGCAGATCGCCGCCGATTTCGGCACCACGGTGGGCGAAGCCTCGATCGTGGTCGCCGCCTATGCCGTCAGCCACGGCACGATCCAGCTCATCATCGGCCCGGTCGGCGACCGCTTCGGCAAATATCGCACCGTCACGTTGATGTGCGCGCTCGCCTCGATCCTGGTGGCGCTCTGCGGCACGGTCCAATCGCTCTCCGCGCTCGCGCTCGCGCGCTTCGCGTCGGGCGCGGCCGCCGGCTGGATCATTCCGCTGTCCATGGCCTATGTGGGAGACGTGACGCCCTATGAGCGCCGCCAGCCGGTGCTCGCGCGCTATCTCTCGGGACAGATTTTCGGCCAGCTCTTCGGCCAAGCGGCGGGCGGCGTGCTCGGAGACCTGTTTGGCTGGCGCGACGTGTTCTTCGTGCTGGCGGGCATGTTCGCGCTCGCGACCACGGGACTCGTGTTCGAGCTTCTGACCAATCCGCGCACCCGCGCGGGCGGCCACGGCGGCGAAGCCTCGCGCGGTTTCATCGCCGACTATGTCGCCGTGCTCTCCAACCCATGGGCGCGCTTCGTCATTCTCGCCGTGTTCATCGAGGCGAGCATCGGCTGGGGCGCCTTCGCCTATGTCGGCGCCGATCTGCATCTGCGCTTCGGGCTCACCTTCAGCGCGATCGGGCTGATCGTCGGAACGTTCGGGATCGGGGGCTTGCTCTATGCCGCCTCGGTTCAGCAACTGGTGAACCGTTTCGGACAAGCGGGGCTCGCAATTTTCGGCGGGGTGCTATTGGGTCTCGCCTATGTGACGCTCGCGCTCGCCGCCGCTTGGTGGCTCACGCCCATCGCGGTCACCGCCATCGGGCTCGGCTTCTACGCGCTCCACAACACGCTGCAGACCAATGCCACGCAGATGACGCCGGAGGCGCGGGGCACCGCGGTCGCGATCTTCTCTTCGGCGATCTATCTCGGCCAGACGCTGGGGGTCACCGTGGGTGCGCTCGTGTTCGACCGCTTCACGGCGGTGCCGCTGTTCATCGCGACCGCCGTCGCGCTGCCGGCCTTGGCTTTCTGGTTCGCGGGAAAACTCCGGCGGCGGACGATGGAGGAGAACCGACAGCGGACCGAAGTCGGCAAAGCGTAGCCTGTCCGTCTCCTGCGTCGTCTATCGTCAACCTCGTCCGCGCGACACGCGTTCGATCTCGGCGCGCACCAGCCGCTCGACCATCTCCGGCAGATTCTCGTCGAGCCAAGACTTGAGCATCGGCCGCAGCAGTTCGCTGACCACCTCCTCGAGGGTACGACCGTTGCGCGCCTGCGCCGTGCGCGCCAGCGCATCGAAAGCGGCGTCAACCGCGGCGGTGGTCGCGGCAGAGAGCAGGCCGCGCTCCTCGATAGCGGCACGCGGCGCATCGAGCGTGGGGGCCGGTTCGGACGCAGCTGCCGCCTCGGTCCGCGCCGACGCAGCGGAGGGTTGGCGCGGCGTGCCCCGCAGATGGGCCAGCATCGAATCGATCTCCTCCTCCGACATCGGCGGCGTGGACGCAGCGGCGTCCGCAGGAGCAATGCGCGGCGGCGGGCTCATCGGCGCGGCGTGGGAGGGCGCAGCCGACGGGCGCGGCGGCGCTTGAGCGGCGCTTTCGCGCGCCACGTTTTCTTGCCGGCTCTCGGTCGTTTCGTTGGCCGGCTCGTCGTCGGCGATGATCCTGCGGATGGAGGCGAGAATCTCCTCCATCGAGGGCTCTTGACCCTTCGCAGGCTGCGTCATTGACCGCGTCCCCCCTCCCGCCGGGGTCGTAGCCCCAGCTGTAAATTTTGGAATCAGCGGCATCCGCTGGAGTGCCAGGACTATGGCATGGCCGGAAGCGAACGCAAGTAAGCTCGGGGCGAGCAGGTCAGTAGTAGCTCAATGCACTCTCTATCCGGTGCAGTCGCGAGTGTTTCGCCTAAACCGAGACGCTACCGCCCATCCGGCACGCGCACGCCGCCCCAGGCGTCGCGCACCTGCTGGTAGTGCGTGACCGGATCGTAGACCTCGATCTTGAGCCCGAGGATTTGCGGCGACAGCGCGCCAGTCGCTGCCAGCACCGTGTAGGACGCCACCACCCGGTCGCGTTGCGCGGTGACGAGCGCCACCCGCGCGTTGACGAGGTCCTGCTGCGAGTTGAGCACATCGAGCGTGGTGCGCTGGCCCACGCGCGCCTCCTCGCGCACGCCGTTGAGCGCAACCTCGGCGGAGGTGACCTGCGATTGGGTGGCGTCGATTTGCGCCTTGGCGGCATCGAGCTGACCCCAGGCCTGGGTCACGGTCGCCTGCACCTGGTCGCGCGAGGTGTCGAGATCGAGCCGCCGCTGGCCGAGAGTCTCCTTGGCTTGCCGGATGGCGGCGTATTCGGCTCCGCCCTGGTAGAGCGGCACCGTGAGCTGGGCGGCGATCGAGGCCTGCAACGTCTCGAGCACCGCCAGCGACTGGGTCGAGCCGTAGTTCTTCTGCACGTTGCCGACCGCGGCCAAGACGGGGGCAAGCGCAGCTTCAGCGATCTTGACCTGCTGGAGCGCGATGTCGACGTTGTACATCGAGGTGGTGATCAGAGGATGCTCGGTGCGCCCGCGGGCGATGGCGCCATCGAGCGTGCGCGGCGAGAGCCGATCGACCGGCGGTGCGGGGGCGAGCCGCGCCGGCGGCGGCACGCCGATCACTTGCAGGTATTGCGCTTGCGCGGTGACGTAGTTCGATTCCGCCAGCGACAGCTGCGATCGGCCGCCGGCAAGGCGCGATTCCGCCTGCGCCACGTCGGTGCGCGTGACCTCGCCGGCGGTGAAGCGGTCGCGCGTCTGCCGCAGCGTCACCTCGAGCACGTTCACGTTGCTGCGCTGTAGCTCGAAGATGGCCGCGGTCTGCAACAGGTTCATGTAGGCGGTGGCGGCGCTGAGCAGCACCGTCTGCTCGGTCGTGCGCAATTGCTCGCGGGCGGAGAACACTTGGCCCTCGGCCTGGCGCGTGCGGGTCGCCGTCTGGAAGCCGTTGTAGAGCGTCTGGGTGGCGGTCAGCCCATAGGACTGCACCGAGATGGAGCCTCTGGCCTGGGTGTAGGTCGCAGGAATCCCCGCCGTGGTCCCCGTCGTCCGCGTCAGCTGATCCAAATACTGGTCGGTCAGGCTCGCCGTGCCGCTCACGCGCGGGCGGTAGCCCGCGAGCGCGGTGGGAACGTTCTCGTCGATGGCGCGGGTCGCGGAGCGCTGGGAATTGAGCTGGGGATTGTTTTGGTAGGACTGGATCAGGGCCTGGTCCATGGTACCGGCGCCCGCTCCGTTACCCACCAGGCGCCCATTGCCGTTGGCGGCAGTCCCGTTGGCAGCAGGTCCCTTGGCGGCAGGCTCGTTGGCAGCAGGCCCCTTGGCGGCAGGCTCGTTGACAGCAGGCCCCTTGGCGGCAGGCTCGGTGGCGGCAGGTTCGGCCGCGAGCGACGCGGCCCAGAGGGCCGCCGCTGCGGATACGGCAAACGCTGCAATCCGCGCAGTGCGCGCAATCGCCCGTCGCCCCCGAGCCCCCCGCCACATGCGCAGACTCCACCCCCCGCCGTGCCGCCCTTCGCGGTCGTGCCCCTCCCGAGCGCTAACGGTCAAAGTGAGCCATAATGGGGCTGGGGAACCGCTGCGCCCCCCGCGAAAATGACGGTTTTGAGAAAAGACGGCGCTTGGTGCTTTCGCGCCACACCCTGTGGAAAAGCTTGAAGAAATCGCGTCTAGAACACGAACTCGGCGGGCGCGGCAAATCCCGGCAGTACGGGCGCGGCGGCATCGAAAATCGGCCATCCGCTGACGTCGCCGCCAACCGAGCGGTAGAGCATGGCCTGTCCCGTGGGCGCGCGCCCCAAGACGCCGACGAGCCGCCCGCCGTCCTTGAGTTGGCGGGTGAGCGCCTGCGGCGCGATTTCGGTCGCGCCGTTGAGGAAGATGACGTCGTAAGGAGCGCCACCCTGCCAACCCTGGGTGAGCGGACCGGCCACCACCGTCACATTGTCCGCGCCGACGGCTTTGAGGTTCTCGCGGGCGAGGCGAACCAATGTTTCCTCTTCCTCGAGCGCGATCACCGAGCGCGCCAGGCGCGCCAGCAGCGCGGACGAATAGCCGCTCGCGCAGCCGACATCGAGCACGTGATCGCTCGCCTGGACCGCCGCGGCCTGAACCAGCTTTGCCAGCACCATGGGCTTGAGCAGGCGGCGCGCCGGCTTACCGGCTTGCGCCTCCGTGACGGGAACGTCGGCGTCGAGATAAGCGAGAGCCGCCTTGCTTTCGGGCACGAAGCGCTCGCGCGGAAGCTCCAGCATCGCCGCGATGATGCGCAGATCGTTCACGTCGCTGGTGCGGACCTGGCCATCCACCATCATGCGGCGCGCCGCGGCAAAGTCGATCATTCTCAGGATCCCACCCGCGTGTGAGCGGCGTCTCTGTAGCCGCAAGCGGCGGCAAAAGGCAAGACGGGGAGCATGCCTCTTCCGCTCGTCCCCGCGAGGGGCACCCCGCGACAGCAAAAGCGCGTTTACGCGCGTCCATAGTCTGTCGAAGACGGGCGTGAACGCCCTCAACGACGCGCTATGCGCGGGAATGAGCGGAGTCTTGCTGTGCGGTCCGATCCCTGCCGCGAACGGTTGCCCGCCGGGAGTCGCTCCTGTATAGCCGGCCCTGGCGAAGCGCGCGGCGGAAGGTTATTTCGGATCCGACATCGGCGCTCCGCAGGGGCCACGTGGCGGAGTGGTTACGCAACGGTCTGCAAAACCGTGTACCCCGGTTCAATTCCGGGCGTGGCCTCCACATCAATCAACGGTTTGGTCCGAGCGCCGCGGCGCCCAGGGCCAGCGTTGCCAACAAGGCTGATCGGGCAGCATATCGACGGTGAAGCCGCGCGGGAGCTTCTTGTCGTCCCGCGACGGCCCCTTTCAGCACCGCTGTTTGCAAACAAGCTGCGCGCTGGTGCAGGTGAGATTGCAGGCGCCGCTACTCCCGGATGCGGCGGGATTTGCCGCCACCGCCGCGGTGGTCGGAATGCAGGAATTCTGGCAGTTCATTGCCTGCGTGTCGCAATTGACCTGACACGTGAGCGTCGTCGTATTTATCGTCGGCGGTGTGATGGGCACAGGATTCACGGTCTGACTGGCCTGAGCGAAAAGCTCGGTTGCAAACGCGACGCAAGTCGCGAGCACGAGCGTCCCTAGCACAATGCGTTTCATCGGACGTCCCCTTGATGTTGCCGCCCTGCGAGACCGCCACCCGGGCATGGTCGCACAGATTGAACCGAAGAACTACGTGGCCTGCAAATAAATCAAAGGTGGAAATTGCGGGCTGCTCCGTGCGAGTGAATTCGGCGGCGGGCACGGAACGCGCAATCCACCGCAGCACCCGGTTACTCCGGCTTGATGTTGGCCGCGCGGATGACCCTGCCCCACATCTCAGTCTCGATCTTGATGCGGCTTGCGAATTCTTCGGGCGTGCTGGCGACGGCTTCGAAACCGAGGGTGGGCAAGCGCTCCCTCACGTCCGGCAGTGCGATGATCCCTGAGATCTCGCGCTGAACCGCGCGGATGATCTCATTCGGTGTTCCAGCCGGGGCCAAAAGTCCGACCCAGCTGTCGCCTTGGATGTCCGGATAGCCGGCCTCGGCGGTCGTCGGGACGTCGGAGAGGAGCTGCGAGCGCGTCTTGCTCGCGACCGCGAGCGGACGCAGTTGTCCGGCTTCGAGCGCCTGGGCGGCCGAGGCGATCGTGCTCCACGCGATCGGGGTGTGGCCGGCCATCGCCGACGCAATCGCCGGCGCCGCGCCGTTGAAGGGGACATGCACGATGTCGAGCGCTTGCGACAGGCGCAGCATTTCACCCAGGAGATGGCCCTGCGTCCCCACGCCGCCCGATGTGTAAGTGTATTTTCCGGGATTGGATTTGATCAGCGCGACGAGCTCGCTGAGATTGCGCGCCGGCAGCGAGGGATTGACGGTGAGCACGTTCGGTGCGGAGACCGCGAGCGTGACCGGGGCGAGGTCCTTGTCGGGGTCGAACGGCAATTTGGCGAAAAGCGTGGGGTTCACGACATAGGAGCTGAATGCAATGAGGAGGGTGTGGCCGTCGGGCGCCGCCCGCGCCGCCTGGGCGGTGCCGACGTTGCCGGTCGCGCCCGCGATGTTCTCGATGTAGAACTGCTTGCCGAAATGCTCCGTGAGCTTTTGCGCGGCGAGACGGGCGAAAATGTCGGTCGAGCCGCCGGGCTGGAACGGGACGATCACACGCACCGGCCGCGTCGGCCACGTCTGCGCCCGCGCGTCGCCCGACGCGGCCGAGAGGGCGGCTGCGCCCGCCAACAGATGCAGAAATCGGCGCCGCGGAGGGTTCACCGCGAGAGCTTAGCATGGGACGATATCGGCCGATACGCGAGGAGCGCCGTCGGTGAAGACAATGCCTCGCTTCCAGGATCGCGGCTTACGCTGGCACGCCGGCCGGCGGATCACTACATCGGCCGCATGTGCGGGAGGATCATCCAGAGCAGCGCACCGCTTCGCCATGCCATCGTCGATGGCATGAACGTGCGCGACAGCCGGCTGCACAACCATCCGCCGCGGTGGAATGCCGCGCCGAGTCAGGACCTGCTGGTCATCCGCCGCAACCACCGCACGGGCGAGGTGTCGCTCGACCCGTTGCGATGGGGCTTGATCCCCTACTGGTGCGATGATCCCAAAGGCGGCCGCAAGCCGATCAATGCCAAGTGCGAGACC
>WNFR01023085.1_pt1 | contig 11776 bp, 10 predicted proteins | sample 5400221 | NCBI WGS metagenome assembly WNFR01 (sample SAMN13153357, study PRJNA577476) | soil metagenome | isolation source: 40 cm soil under Madrone tree | place: USA:California | collected 2016-06-14 | reverse complement strand
ATCGAGCGCGCGTTTCCCAACCACAAGCGCGTCGTGCTCATTGGCCACAGCATGGGCGGAATGATTTGCCGATTAATGATCACGGACGTGGGCGACAAAATCTGGCGCGATTTTTTTTCGACGTCTCCGGCCAAGACTTCGCTGTCGAGCGATACGCGTAAACTTCTCGAGGAGTCACTTGTCTTCAATCATCGGCCTGACGTGCAACGGGTAATATTTATTTCAACGCCCCATCGCGGCAGCAAGTTAGCGTCGGGCTGGATCGGCCGGATCGGCGCCGCCCTGGTCAGAACTCCGCGGCTGTTCACTTCAGTCTACACTTCGACCAAACCGCTTTTAGTCTCCGATCCTGCTGCGCGACCGCTGAAGCGCATGCCGAATAGCGTAGATACGCTCGAGCCTAACGACCGGTTTGTGCAAGCGGTCGACAAGCTTCCCATCACGCGCGGCATTCCATATCACTCGATCATGGGCGATCGCGGCCGCGGCAACACGCCGAACAGCTCGGACGGGATCGTCCCGTACCGGAGCTCCCATCTCGACGGGGCGCAGTCGGAGCTGATCGTCGATTCAGGTCACGACGCGCAGACGAATCCGGAAGCGATTCACGAAGTTGCAAGGATTTTAAAAGAGAATGTCGCCGTCGCTTCGCGCTAACCAAAAATAGCTTTCTCGATTACAAATCAGCTGCTCTACCAGCTGAGCTATGCCGGCACTTACCTAGCTAAATATGGCGAGGCGGCAGAAATAACAAAACCGGAATTCTTGCCGCTTGGGAAATTCATCCAGTGTCCGCCATAACGGCAGATTGATCTGTGATTCCTCATGAAATACTGGGAAATCATCGCTGAGAATCTCAGCAAAGTGGGTTGGAGTTGGGGCTGCGTCTCAGCGATCGATTCCAGCGGGCGAATGATCTTTGTCGCGGACGCGCATCGGGACGACGGAAAGCGTTTCGTAGTGCGTGCGGATGAAAAACGGACTGCATTTCTGGAGCTTGAATCGGCGATTCGCAAAAATGTTTTGCACTATCGGTCGGCGACCGATACGGTCGTTTCGCGTTAAGTGCGTTAGGCGTCTCCCCCAGAGTCCCGCTGACCCTCTTTACAGAAGGAACAATCATGAATCCATCGTTCTCCCTGCTTCGGATAGTCAGACTGCTCACAGCTGTATTTGTCACAGTCGTGTCAGCACACGCACAGACACTGACCAAGATGCATACCTTTGAAGGACATGGGGATGGTCTGAATCCGCTTGGAGGCGTCATTCAGGACCAGTTCGGTAACCTGTATGGCACAACCGCAGAAGGCGGCACGGGTACGCAGGGAACCGTTTTCAAGGTCGACAAGATCGACATCAGTGGTTACACGGTGCTCCATAGTTTCGTGGCCCGCCCCGATGGCTTGGAACCCCAAGCAGGTCTCGTGATTGACAACTTCGGCAATCTCTACGGAACAACCGAAAACGGCGGCTCCTCAGGAAAGGGAACGATCTTCAAGATCGACACCAGTGGTAACGAGACGGTTCTCCGTAATTTCTGCTGCGATTTAGGGAAGAATCCAGTTTCCGGTCTGATCTTCGACGGGTCTGGGAACCTGTACGGTACAGCCCAAACCGGCGGTGAAGATGGGCAGAATGGCACCGTATTCAAACTCAGCCCTTCTAGAACGCTGACTGTGCTACATGACTTCAACCGCAAAACCGGCGATGGCAGCAATCCGCGTGGAACTTTGTTCTTGGATCCGTCTGGGAACCTCTTTGGCACGACATACCAGGGTGGCACCCATAACCAGGGAATCGTGTTCAAGATCGACAACGCCGGAAATTATACAGTGGTCTATAGTTTTGGTCTTGTTGGCGGAGAGGCCGATGGGAAGTGGCTCTTAGCGGGCGTGATCATGGACCATTCCGGAAACCTGCTCGGTACAACTAATAGGGGCGGTGCGTTTAAGGGAGGCACCGTGTTCAAAATTGACGCGAACGGGCAGAAGACCCTGCTGCATAATTTTGGAGCAACCCTCGACGACGGCCGGTGGCCGTCCGGAGAACTCGCCATTGATGCGAACGGGAACATTTACGGCACGACGTTATCGGGAGGTGGCTTAGAGCACCGGGGAACCGTGTTCAAGATCGGCAACGCCGGGAATTATTCGGTGCTGCACAGCTTCAAGGGGATCGAAGGAGACTTTCCAGTCGGTCGTGTGATCGTGGGCGCGGACGGGAACCTCTACGGAACGTGCTCGCAAGGCGGTAGCCAATCTAACGGAACGGGCGGAACGGTGTGGCAGCTCTCGCTGCACTAAGAAAGGCGGCTCAGAGCGAGACTAACGACTTCGGTGTGGCTTTTCCCCGACGCAAATTTGACGACACGGCCACTAAGCACACGGATACAAAGATAGATTCCGGACTGACTTTTCCACCGAACAATTCCACGCGCGCGCGCGAAGGCCAGTGCGTGAAAGAAGCGCGAGAAAGAGACGCCTAAACTTTTCACGGTCTCTTCTACGGTCTGCGAATTTTTTGCCGCAAAACCGTGCAATTCTTCGCAATGCCATGCGAACCAGCTTGCCTTTGGTCAGCTCTGAAAAACACGCTGCGCAACGTCCTGAACAACTGCGCAAAAAGCGCTCTTTGAATTACAAATCAGCTGCTCTACCAGCTGAGCTATGTCGGCAAAAATGCGCGCGCACACTAGCGCACACTTGTCCATCTAACAAGTTGCCGATCTTACGGGCGTGAGCGCGATGTAACCGAGAGCGGCTCGGCCGTCTCCAGATTTTTGATGACCGTGCTCAGATAAACCGACTGCGGATAAAACGCCTTGTACTTCGTGATCTCGGCGCGGTTCAAAACCTTGAAGCCGTAACGTTCGAACAATTCTTCGCCGCGACGGTTTTGAAACGTGACGATCTGGCCGTAAACACGTTTTTCGCCGCAGCGATAAAGGTAACTTAGGTAGGCGCTCATCAATGCGCGCGTGGTGGACATTTTCCGCGCGGCCGGCAGCAGGTTGATGTGAAAGTGCGGTACGCGCCGGGGCGCCGCCGGCACTTCACGCCAGCCATGCACGAGCGTCCAGCGGATAAACCGGCGCGAGCGCGCGTTATAGCGAAAGTAGCGGGCGAGGGCGCGAAAAAAGAGCCAGATATTTTGATAAAACGCATAGAGCTGATTTTGCAAAGGCCGCCGCGATCCAAGCAAATAGCCGCGAATCTCGCCGTCCACCTCCAAGACGAAGGACGATTCCGGTTCGTGATCGGTGTAATAAGTCGTAAGAAAATCGGCGAACAATTGTCGATCTTCATAGACCGGGTCGATCGGCACACCCAGAAATCCAGTCCGGCAACAGAGCTCCCGTACGGCTTCGCGATCGGAATTGCGATAGCTGCGGATCGTGAATGCTTTTTCGTTACTCATGCGACGCGTTTCCCTTGTAGCTTGAGCAAACCTCGCGGTAAATGCAAAACAGTTGCTCGAACACGCGCGGCCAGTCATGCCGCTCTTCCGCCAATCGCGCAGCCCCCCCGCCGAGCTTCTGCAATTTTTTCACGCTCAATTCTTCTATCGCGTCAGCCAGCGCCTCGGCCGTGTTTTCCCGCGCCCACGATTCCTGGTCATGCAAAATAATCCGGTCCATGTAACTGCCACGAATTCCTGCCACCGGCGTCCCGCACGCCTGACTTTCCAGCGCGACCAATCCAAATGTTTCCTGGATGCCGGGATGAACGAACAGATCGGCGGCGCGATAATAACGCGCGAGATCGGCCGAGTCGGTGCAATATCGAATCCAGGAGACATTTTTGTGTCGCGCCTGCAACTTGCGCAGCTGTTCGCGTTGCCGACCGTCGCCGATGACGAGCAGATGGAAATCCCGCGGCTGCCGGTGCTCCAAGAGCTCGAAGGTTTGGAACAACGTCCGCGTATTTTTCTCCTTGGCCAATCGCCCCACATACAAAAGCAGCTTTTGTGCGATCTTTACGCCTAATGAGTCGCGCGTCGCCCCCGCATCGTTTGGCGCCGGATTGAAGATGTCGATGTTAACGCCGAGGCTCACTACGCGCACGTTGCGCACGCCCCACTCGCGAAGCACGTTCGCCAATCGCTCGGACGGGACGAGGGTTGCTTGAAATTGATTATAAAGCTTGCGCACATATTCGCGCGCCAGCTTCATCGTGAAACGAGTCGCGCCTTTCCCGAGAAGCCTTGTCGTGCTGCGCAGATATGCTTCGGGAAAATGGGAATGATAGAAGGCAACGATGGGAATCTTTAATGAACGGCCGGCTTTGATCGTTTTCCATCCAATCTGATAGGGATCGCTCGATTCGATAATGTCCGGCCGCTCGCGCCGCAAAATCTCGTCGATCGCGCGCAGATTTAGCAGTGCTCGGTAACGCGATGTGCGCGAAACCAGCGGTGAATGGATTGAGTAGATGCGAGATCTTGGCTTCGCCTCGACCTCGGTCCGCGCTCCTGGGACGATCAAGACGTGCTCATCTTCCGGAGCGTACTTGTCGATGTAGGCAGTCTTTTCGTGAACATAGCGCTTCACTCCGCCGCTCAGCGGCGAATAAAACTGCGTCAGGTCGCAAATCTTCACGAGAACGGAGTGTAGGGCAAGCGCTCCGCTTGCCAACCAAACGATCGGCAGGCGATGCGCCTGCCCTACAATTCGCGGCGATTGACAGCCATTTGTCTTCTTCGCTCATTCCGGATGGCGCAGATCGACAGCTTACTTTTCGAGCTCGCTCAGATAGCGCTCCGCATCCATGGCTGCGGCGCAGCCTGTTCCGGCGGCGGTGACTGCTTGTCTGTAGAGACGGTCGGCCACGTCGCCCGCGATGAAAACTCCGGGATGTTTGCTCTCGGCCAGATTTTTTGCGATTAAATAACCCTCGGGATCGGCGTCGAGCTTTCCCGCAAATGCTTTGGTATTGGGATCGTGTCCGATCGCCACGAACACGCACGCGACCGGCAACTCGCGCTCCTCATTCGTTTTCACGTTTCGCAAACGCACCGCCCGCATCTCACCTTTTTCATCGGGGACATATTTCGTTACCACCGTGTTCCAGATCGGCTCGATCTTTTTATTCGCGAAAACGCGGTCGGCCATGATTTTTGACGCGCGCATTTTATCGCGGCGATGAATCAAATAAACTTTCGAGGCGAAACGGGTCAGAAAAAGCGATTCCTCGGCCGCCGAATCGCCGCCACCGATCACGCATACCGGAACGTTTTTGTAAAACGCGCCATCGCACGTCGCGCACGACGTCAGCCCGTGACCGATGAGTTTCTCTTCGTTTTCAAGTCCGAGATAGCGTGCCGAAGCGCCACTCGCGATGATGAGCGCTTGCGTCTCGAGCCACTCGTCGTCGGCTTTGATGCGAACATGGCTGTTGCGCGGCTCGAAATCGGTTGCTTCCGCGTAAGAAAACCGCGCGCCGAATTTCTCCGCCTGTTCGTGCATGTTGATGATCAATTGCGGACCGTCGATCCCATCTGGGAATCCTGGATAGTTTTCCACTAAAGTCGTGGTGGAAAGCTGTCCGCCGGGCTGACGGCCTTCCAGCACGAGCGGGCTTAAGTTGGCGCGGGCCGCGTAGATCGCCGCAGTCAATCCCGCGCAACCGCTTCCCACAATGATCACCTTCTCCATGCCCTACCAAGATCGACAACGTAGCTCGCTCGCGTAATCTGCGCGATGCCGGAGCTGGCCGAGGTTGAATGGTATCGCAAACAATGGAATCGCGGTCTCGGCGACGAGATTGTCGATCTTAGCTTGCACGCGCGAAACCGCGTTTTTCGCGGCACGAACATATGCGCACTCAAGGAAAATCTCATCGGGGAAAAACTGCTAAGATCGACAACGCGCGGTAAACGCATGTTGTTCAAATTCTCCGGCGACAACTGGCTCGGCGTTCATCTTGGCATGACAGGCAAAATTCGCGTCGAACCCGCGAATTTTGGGCCTAACAAACACGATCACCTCATCTTATATCAACGCGAACGCGCGCTCGTCTTCGCCGATTCGCGACAATTCGGTCGTGTGCGCTTTCGCCACGGGTCGGATGAGCCGGATTGGTGGAAGAGCAATGTTCCCGAAATCAGTTCGCGAGAGTTCGATGAAAATTTTGTCGCCGAATTTTTAGATCGACATCGTAAAGCGCCGATCAAAGCAGTTTTGCTTCTACAAAACGGTTTTTCTGGAATCGGAAATTGGATGGCCGACGAGATTTTGTGGCGCGCAAAAATCTTACCCTCAAGACGCACAGGCAAATTAAACGCGGCGGAAAAGCGTTCGCTCTTTCACGCGACAAAGTTCGTCGTGAAAAAATCGCTGGAAACTCTCGGCAAAGATTTCTCCGACCCGCCCAGGAATTGGCTCATCCATCAAAAATGGAAGCGCGACGGAGTCTGCCCGCGCCATCATACGCCGTTGCGTCACGCAACCATCGGCGGTCGTACCACAGCGTGGTGTCCGCGATGTCAACGATAACGCGATCTAACGTAGCACCGACTGGGATCGCTTGAATCTTTCGGAGGCAATCACGCAGCGATGTGCACGACGATCTTGTGAAAACCGGTCGCGCCTGAGTACGGGCTACGGTCCTCTTCCCATTGCTGCACATTGCCTTCGCCGTCGGTCGCGCGAACCACTAGCGTGTAATCGTCGGGTTTATCGGGCAGCCATCCGTCGTGCGCGCTCCAGAGCGACCAGGCGAGATCGCCGCCGGTATAATAAATGTGGGCCTCATCCCAGGTTTTGCCGTCATCAAAACTCAACTCGACGCGCGAGATGCCGCGATCGCCGCCGAAGGCGACGCCTTTCACTTCGATCGGGCCAGCCAGTCTGCTAAGTGAAAATTGCGCATTGTGGTCGGGCAGATCGACGCGCGAGCGCGTCGGGACGATGAAATCGGGACCCCAACCTTGCACTTCGTAAAATCCTTTCGCGTTCGCGTCGGTGACTTCGATGCGGGTGAGCCATTTCACGTGTTTTTCTCCGAAATATCCCGGGACAACGACACGCGCCGGATAACCATGACGATGCGGCAATGGCACGCCGTTCATTTCGTAAGCGATCAGCGTGGTCGGATCCAATGCTTTATCGAGCGGAAATGTGTCGGCGTAATTGTCGACGCCGTGGAGGCGCACTCGCGCCGCATTCGAAAGGGGCGCCGCCGGATCGAGCAGATCGCGCATCGGTAAACCTTTCCAAACGGCGTTGCTCATCAATCCGGCATCGAGCCCGTTGCTAATGCACATCAGGGTCGTCTCCTGCTCGACCGCGGTGAATCCTTTCAAATCTTGAAATCGATACGTGGCTGGGTTCTGGACAAGCCCATTCACTTCCAAATGCCAAAGATCGACATTTACTCGCGGGTCGATCACGTTCTTGGTCACGCAGTAAAAGAGGTCGTTTGGCGTGATTGGCTGCACTACCCGACCTTTGTATTGCGTCCCGTCGTAACTAAACGTGGCCGCGCGATAGAGTTTCCGAATCAGACCGGCGCCGCCGGCGGCAACGAGCACACCGAGTCCACCCAGAATGAGCGCGCGCCTTCCAATCGCCGGACTGAATTCACGGTCTTCACTTTTCCATCTGGTCTGAGCGAGAAAATGAAATCCGGAAACGAGCGTTCGCTCAAAAACAAAAACCGACAGAGCAAAACCGACCAGGGTGACCAGTCGCGCGACATTGATGGGCAATCCTAGATAACTCGTTCCCAGCACCGGCCAGAGAACAATCGCAGCCGCGATTAGCGGCAGCAAAACAAAGACGCCGATGGTCGCTAATGCGGCGTGGCGTGCTGGATTCCGTCGCATGAAGAGACCAAAAATCGCTCCGCCAAAAGCGGCGACGAGCAATTGGCCGGCCATGGTCGATCCAACGCCGAGCTGCTTGAGATGATTGTATCCGCCGACGCGGCCCATGATCGACAAGAACGGCCCCGGGGGAATAAAGACCGAGAGCCGGTCGCCAATGATGGCGAGCGGTGTCGCGATGCCAAAAGAGGCGAGCAACAACATCGTCGCGGTCATGGCAATGCCGGCAACAAGGCCGGCAAGCAAGCCAGCAGAGATCGCTTTCGATCGACTCATCATCGTTGTCGATCTTACAAATGGTTGCGCAAAAAGAAATCAAATTGCGTGGTGGATCGAGCAGTCTCCTGCTCGATGTTAAGTTCACGCGGCAAAGCCGCGCACTTCTAGTTTAGCATCGCCGACGGAGCGGCCGATCCACCTAGTTCCGCTCCAGCATGACTCGAAGAAATGTCGCGAGAATTCGCGCGCCTGCGACAAAAGTTCCGCGCAATGTGCCGGAAACCTTTGAAACGCCGCCGGTGCGACGACGATGGTTCACGGGAACTTCGTGAATGCGCAGACCGGCGCGTGCGGCGCGCATCTGCATTTCGAGATTCCAGCCGTAGGTTTTTTCGCGCATGCCGACTCGCCCAAACGCATCACGGCGAATGGCGCGAAACGGACACATGTCGGTGTAACGCACGCCGTACAAGATCGACAACAACCCGCCGGCGAAGTGTCCAGCGAAGATTTGCTGGGTGTTCATGCTACCGCGTTCGCGCTGGCCGCGTGTGCGCGAACCAATCACGAAATCGTATTTCCCGGCGACGATCGGATCGACAAGTTGATTCATGAATTCCGGGCAATCGCTGCCGTCGCCATCGAGAAACACAACGATATCGCATTCCAGGGAAAGGGAACGAATCCCGGCTGCGCAAGCGCGGCCATAACCGCGCTGCGGTTCGGAGATCACTCTCGCTCCAGCCTCGCGCGCATGCTGTCCGGTTGCATCGGTACTGCCATTGTCGACCACGATGATTTCGCGTGGAATATGCGTGGCCGCGACAGCGCGAACAACGTCGCCGATCGGATCCTCCTCGTTCAACGCAGGAATGATGACACTGATCCAGGCCGCATTTGCAGCTGCATTCATCGGAAGACCAGCCATGCGCCGGTGAAATAAAACACTAGCGCGAAGAAATCCGCGAGCGCGAGCGTGACGGGCCCGGCCGCGATTTTCGGGTCGAGCTTCAACCAGTGCAGCAGCGATGGCACACACAGCCCGAAAAGACACGCACTGACCAGCGAGAGAGAAATGCTTCCGCCGATAACGAACGCGCCGCGAACGTCGTGTCGCCAGATCCAAACAATCGCGCTGACCACGAAGCCGCACGCCAGTCCGAGCAACACGGCCGTTCCGATTTCTCGCCGTAGCGCCCTAAGAAACCAGCTCCAGGTCACGCGGGCTGAGCGTAACGCCTGGATGGTCACGCTCATCGATTGCGTGCTGACGCTTTCATTGAGCCCCAGCACCATGGTCAGGAAAAATGCTATGACGAGACTCCGCGCGATGGTCAGTTCAAACGCACCGGCCAGCATCGCGCAGATTGTTCCGCCTGCCACTGTCGCCAGGAGCCAGGGAAAACGATAACGGAACATGCGCCACGGCGATGCATCGCGCACTTGCGCAAGATGAAAGCCAAGCGCCTCGAAAAAATCGTCGCGCGCACCTTCACTTTCGGTTTCCCCCGTTTCGAGAACGCTCTGCATAAAGACGTCCGAATCGACAACTCCGATCACGCGACGCTCCGCATCCACCACCGGAAATGCGAGTAGCTTGTAGAGAACGAAAAATTCGCAGGCTTCCAGAACAGTCGCTTCGGTGGGCAAAGCGATCACTCGCGGCACCATGATCTCCCGCAGTCGCGTACTCGGTGAAGCGGTGAGCAAACGGCGAGTTGGAACTACGCCGACGAGCCGCTTGCGCTCATCCACCGCATAAAAGTAAATGACGCGCTCACCAATGCCTTCGCGCCGAATCGCCTCGAGCGCTTTCTCCACGCTGGCATCTGCTTCGAGCAAAGGAAAATCTGTGCGGGCGTAGTCCAGGGCCGGCGCGTTAAAATCGACCGTGCCGGAAAGTTTCATGGCGAGACGTTTTGTACTTTGTGCACGATCCCTTTGCTGCGCAGGATCTCGGCCGCTTTGCTGAAATAATCGCGCACATCGGACTGCGCACGGATCCAGTCGAGATAACGCGCGATACCTTCGGCAAGATCGACATGTGGTTCATAACCAGCGGCACGAATCCGCGTCGTGTCGCTGGTAAGATGCCGCATCTCGCCGGGACGGAATTCGCCGTTTATTTCGGGTGCGATGTCGATCTTGAGCGCGGCGGAAAGTTGCCCGGCAACTTCGCGGATCGGCGTGCCGTGACCGCTGCCGACGTTCGCGGGCAATCCGTCGAGCTTGTCGGTTTCGGCGGCGAGCAAATTCGCGCGAGCAATGTCTTCGACGAAGGAAAAGTCGCGTGTTTGCTCCCCATCTTCATACAAGACGGGCGCCAGATTGTTCAGCAATCGCGTGCAGAAGATCGCGATCACGCCGGTGTAGGGATTGAAGATCGATTGCCGCGGGCCATAAGTGCACGCGTAACGCAGCGCGACAGTGGGAATGCCGACCTGCATTCCCCAGAGGAGCACGAGTTTTTCTTGATCGACTTTCGTCAGGCCGTAAACGGTTTCGCCGCCGACCGGTGCATTCTCCGGCGTCGGCGCGCTTTTCGTAATCGCACCGCAAATAGGGCAATGAACCTGCCAGTCACCGCGCCGTAATTGCTCGACCGGGCGGACCGACGGAAAAATCAAACCGTGCTTCGGACAAATGCCGGCGCCTTCGCTATAAACCGCTTGCGAGCTCGCGACGATTATTTTTCGGATCGACAATTTCCTTTCGCGGATCACCTCGAGCATTTGCGCTGTGCCCAATGAGTTAACGTGAACGTACTTCACTATCTCCGGCATGTAACCGCCGTAGGCTGCCTGGTGAAAGATGACGTCGATCTTGTCGAGCGCGGCCGTAATAGTTTCGCGATTGCGCAAATCGCCTTCGATGAATTCAACCTGCTCGTTAATCCAAGCGGGCTTGCCGCGACGGTGTGTTTGCGGCTCCAGATTGTCGAGTACGCGAACCTTCCAACCTTCTTGCACGAGCAAATCGGCAATGTGCGATCCAATTAGGCCCGCGCCGCCGGTGACCAGTGCGCGGTTTCCGTCTTTCGCCATAACAGGCGCATCGTAATGGACACAGTTTTGTAGGGCAACCGCTCTGGTTTCCGTTGCTTTTATTTTTCCTGCGGCCAGATGCGGGCGCGACCTTCGCGCTCGACGATCTCGCGCAAAAATGCTCGCGTCACTGGAGCCGTATCGATTGTCGATCTTGAGTTATCTGTGAGGAGTTCGTCGCAGAGACGTCGCAACGCGGTCCGATCATCGACATCGTAGCAAGTCGGCAGGAATTCGACTGCCAGGTTAAGCTCAGCTGCGCGCTGTAGCGTTTGGTCGAGAACACGCTCGGTGCTCCAATCGATCTCTTCAAAGAGCCGGCGATGACTGTTCCTCATGCCGATCAGGTAATAGCCGCCGTCGTCTGACCGCCCGAGCACGACGCGATCATTTTGGACCGACAATAATTTCGCCGCTCGCGCGTAGCATTCAGTCGAAACAGTCGGGCTGTCCGAATCAATCAAGCAGACCGACCGGAAGCCTATCCGAAAGAGATCTTCGCTCGCGGCGGCGAGCCGTTCTCCAAATCCATTGCCGCGCTGTGGGAGAAGATCGAAATCGTGCGGTAAAATGTCGACGTACGCTTCCTCCGCTCCGACGGGAGTGAAAACGCCAATTCCTCGCGCACTGTCGCCTGTCGCTTCAGCAATCGCGTTGGCGGTATCGCGCAGAAAACAGGTGTTGAGTTG
>WNFR01017942.1_pt1 | contig 11776 bp, 10 predicted proteins | sample 5400221 | NCBI WGS metagenome assembly WNFR01 (sample SAMN13153357, study PRJNA577476) | soil metagenome | isolation source: 40 cm soil under Madrone tree | place: USA:California | collected 2016-06-14 | reverse complement strand
CTTATCTGGGCTCATACCGAACGCTACGTCGGCAAGATTCTTCATATCATGAAGGACGAGTCGTTGAGCTATCAATACCACGTGGTGAAAGACGAGACGATTCGTCTGCTATCGGGAGCGCTCGAAATGGACCTAGAGGTCGGCGGCGAACGGAACCGCATTCGACTCGCGCCTGGGGAGTGCTTGCACATCGTTCCCGGCATGAAGCATCGTATGACCGCGCTGGAAGATTGTGATGTCTTGGAAGTGTCTACGCCTGAGCTCGATGATGTCGTTCGCCTGGAAGACCGCTATGGCAGAGTTAATCCTGAAACGAGCAAATAATCTGTACTTGAGTTATCCATGGACGCGCAATTGAGTTTTTCCGAGCGGCTGATCGAACGGCGGCTCATCTCCGGCGAAGAGCTGGAGCGCGTCATTAAGCTGCAGCAGGAACAGCAGGCGCCTCTCAGCCGTCTCGTTGTCGAATTGGGCCTTTTATCCGAAGAGGATTTGTTACCCGTATTACGGGACCACTTCGATATTCCGCTGATGTCACTTAGGGACGTTCCCGCCGGACCTCTGCCCATCGAGCTACCCCCCGCAATCGGGGATTTTTTCAAGCTGGCGCGAATGGTGCCCGTGAAAGTGGATGGCCGGGAGCTCTTGGTTGCGACCACCGATCCCTTGGACCTTTCGCGATTGCACGCATTGGAGCTTGCCGTGGGCATGAGCGTCAAGCCGGTTTTGGCACGGGAAAAGGAAATATCGGCGCGCATCGAGGCGCTCTACAGCAGCGGCTACGCTGCTGATAACCAAGCGGCGACGCAACAGATCGACGGCATCAATGACGACGAGGATGTAGCCCATTTGCGGGACATGGCATCCGAGGTGCCGGTCATCCGCATGGTCAATCAAATGCTCGTGCGGGCGCTTGAAAGCCGCGCTTCGGACGTGCATATCGAGCCCTTCGAAAACCAACTCAAGGTTCGTTATCGCATCGACGGTATTCTGCACGAAGTCGAATCGCCGCCACGCCAATTGAAGGGCGCGGTTATTTCGCGTCTCAAGATTCTTGCCCAACTTAATATCGCGGAGCGCCGCTTGCCGCAGGACGGCCGCATCAAGACCCGCCTTGCCGGCAAGGACGTCGATCTGCGTATCGCCACCGTGCCCACGCTTTATGGCGAAAGCGTGGTCATCCGGCTTTTAGAGCGCGGACAGATATTTACCGAGCTCGATACCCTGGGATTTCCTCCCACGCTTTTAGCCAAGTTCGACGAGATGATCAAAAGGCCCCATGGCATGATTCTGGTCACCGGTCCCACCGGCAGTGGCAAGACGACGACGCTCTATGGCGCCCTGCAAAAGATCAACGATCCGGGAAAGAAGATCATTACCATCGAAGACCCGGTGGAATATCAATTAAGCGGTGTCAATCAAATCTACGTCAAACCGCAAATCGGTTTGACCTTCGCCAATGGGCTCCGCTCAATCGTGCGCCAAGACCCCGACGTCATCATGGTGGGCGAGATCCGCGACGCCGAGACCGCCGAGATCGCCGTACAGGCGGCACTCACCGGGCACTTGGTGCTTTCGACTCTGCATACCAACGACGCCGCCGGTGCGATTTCCCGCCTGTTAGAAATGGGCGTGCAAGATTATCTCCTCTCGTCGTCGCTTTTGGGCGTGTTGGCGCAACGGCTGGTGCGTCGCCTCTGCCCCGCTTGCCGCAAAGAGGTTGCGTTTGCAGGGTTGGATGTCACGGCGGCGGAATTGGAGTTGCAAAATAGTAATGGCGTGCAGAACGTGTGGGAAGCCACGGGGTGCGAAGCCTGCAACCATACTGGCTACCTGGGGCGCGTCGGGATTTTTGAGTTACTGCCTGCAACTTCGGAAATCTGCAAGGTGATCGTGCAGCGCGCCGACGCGGGCACGATTCGCAATCTGGCCGTACGCCAGGGGATGCGCCTGCTCCGGGACGACGGCTGGGACAAGGTTCGCCAGGGCGTTACGACCTTAGCCGAATTGCTACGCGTCACGCGGGAAGAGGCATAAGCGTCGTTCAAGGATCGGAACGTTCAAACCTTCACGTAACTCAAAAATCTTCTTACTTTGAACGCTTGAACCCTTGAACTTTTGAACGGTTGTTTCCGAGTAATCATGGCTTTTTTCCAATATCGCGCCGCGGATCAGGCCGGGAAGGTCGTCGAAGGCGTGATCGAAGCGGACGCCGAGCAAAGCGTGATCCAGCGGCTGCGCGAGATGGGCTGTGTGCCCTTGCGCATCGCGCTGCCGAGCGAGCGCGTGGTTGGAACGGCGCGCCCGCAACTCGTGCTGCCTTCTCGGCGCAAAGTTAGCCAGCAACAGCTCCTGCAACTTACCCGCGAGCTGGGCACGTTGCTCGGTGCCGGCTTGCCTCTCGACCGCAGTTTGTCGATCCTCGGCGGATTGGTCGAAGGTGGCGAGTTGAGCAAGATCTTACGCTCGTTGGTCGAGGCGGTGCGCGCCGGGAAATCATTGGCCGCCTCGATGGCGGAGCATCCTGAGGTGTTTCCCAAGATTTACGTGAATATGATCCGCGCCGGTGAAGCCGGCGGCATTTTGGAAAGCGTGCTGCGTTATCTGACGGAATATTTGGAAAGCACGCTCGCGCTCAAGGAAGAAGTCAAATCCGCGCTGATCTATCCGGCGATACTGGCGAGCGCGGCAGGCTTGTCACTGATCGTCATGTTTGTCTTCGTCATCCCGCGCTTTTCGGCGATCTTTAGAGACGTAAACAAATCTCTGCCGTTGATCACCAAGCTGGTTCTTAACTTGAGCTTAATTCTGTCGCAATACGGCTGGATCATTCTCCTTGTTCTAATTGGCATTGTCGGCGCGGCGATCTTTTATATCCGCTCGCCTGAGGGGAAAGGCGAGTGGGATCGTTTATGTCTGCGCGCGTGGTTGTTCGGCGAACTGGTGCGCAAGTTCGAGACCGCCCGTTTCGCGCGCACCCTCTCGGCGCTGATGAAAGGCGGCGTGCCGTTGCTCGACGCTTTGGGAACCGTTCAGGGTGTCATCGGCAACCGCTTACTGGCGCGTGCGATCAGCCAAGTCCAAGTGCGGGTGCGCGAGGGTAAGGGGATGGCGCGGCCGTTGAGCGAGAGCGGGCTTTTCCCACCTTTGGCCTTGAACATGATTGCCGTGGGAGAGGAAACCGGTAAACTGGACGGCATGCTGGCGGAAGTGGCCAATTATTACGATCAAGAGGTCAAACGGACGACCAAAAGATTAACGTCATTACTGGAGCCAGCGCTGATATTGGTGATGGGACTCATCGTGGGTGTGGTGGTTATCTCCATGTTGCTGGCGATTTTTAGTATCAATGATTTACCATTCTAAAAAACTTTCAATAAATACACAGGGCTTTACACTGATCGAGCTGCTGATCGTCGTGACGATTATCGCCTTGCTCGCCGGTCTCGTGGTGCCGCAATTTATCAGGCAGGAAGAGAAGGCGACGGCCAAAGCCGCCAAGGCCCAAGTTGAGCTCCTTGGCACGGCGCTCGACACGTTTCGTCTCGATGTCGGCCGATATCCGACGACGCAAGAGGGACTCGCCGCGCTTAATCAGAAGCCTGGCGGAGTTGACCGTTGGGACGGGCCGTATCTCAAGAAAGAAGTGCCGCCGGATCCGTGGGGCAAGCCCTATATCTATAAAAGTCCGGGCGATCATGGTCCCTATGATATCATTTCCTATGGTGCTGACGGCGTTCCCGGGGGCGACGGAAATAATCGTGATGTCAACAGCTGGGAAAGGTAGCCGCGGCTTTTCGCTTCTGGAGCTCATGTTAGTGCTGCTCCTTATCGGGGTCAGCATGCTCATCGTACTACCCAACATCGCCAAAGGATTGCAGGAGCGCGAAGTGCGCGTCTCCGCCTTGGGGTTGGCGGCGGCGGCGCGCGATCTTAGGAGCCGCGCGCTCGCCGACGGCGAGCCGCATCAGCTCGTCCTCGATTTTTCGCAAAACAGTTACCGAATTGCGCGCTTAAAAGAAGTCAGCTTGCCCGCGGATGTGAAATTTATTTCCGTCAACGGCGGTGAGCGGCTGGATCGTGATCGTACGCGATTCTATTTCTATCCCAACGGCAGCAGTCTCGGTGGAGAAATTAGGCTTGCCCACGGTGAACAATCGATTTCTTATCTGATTCGCCTGGAAGCTCTTACCGGCAGGATCGAAGTTTCACGGACCAATTGATGATGAGTTTCCGCTATTATCGCAGATCGCGCCGAGGATTCACGCTGCTCGAAGTTTTGGTTGCACTCACCATCCTCAGCTTGGGAGTAGTGACTTTGTTGCAAATTTTCTCTCTCGGGCTGCGCTTGGGAGCGCGTAGCGCGGTGCGCACGGAATCCGCCGCGGAAGGTGCGCGGGTGATGGATGAGTTGTTGGCGCGAAAGAAGCTGCCCGAAGGCGGCGAGACGGGCACACTCGGTGGCACCGGCAGGTGGCAAGCCCAGGTGCAAACCGTAAATGAGCCGTCGTCATCGTTGAGTCTATCGAAGAACTGGGAACTTAAGGAAGTCGCTGTCGAGCTCTACACGTTGAATGGCAGACGCGAACGGCTTGTCGATCTAAAGACTTTCCGTCTCGGCAAAAAAGGGAACCCATGAACCTAACTCGGTGGTCGGGTTATCCGGAAAGACGACGGGTGTTTCATAACAGGCTTCCCGCTGGCGCTGCCGGCGCCGCTGGGTTCACGCTCGTCGAGGTTGTTCTGGCATTGACGCGCGCCGTGGAAAAGTCGCAAGCCAACGCCACGCAAAATCAAAAACAGCGCTCGGTTGCCGACCTTCTCGGGAGCTATATTCGCTCGACATTCCCGTATCGGGAATCGGCGCAAGAAACCGCGGCGTTTTTTCAGGGCGAAGCCGACAGCGTGACTTTTGTCTCGGCGTATTCCCAGGGCATGGGCGGGCGCGGCATGGCAAAGATTCAAATCGCGACGGACGAAGGCGGCGACGGCAGGGCGATTCTTAAGCTGGAAGAAACGACGCCCGTGCGCATCAACGCAGATGCGGGCGCCGCTGGACAGATTTACAGCGTGGTTCTTCAGAACGGCATCAAAGAACTTCGCTTGGCGTACTTGGACCCGCAGGCGGATCAAGAAACTTGGGAAGAGCGTTGGGATGGCAGCGAGCGAAAGACGCTGCCTCGCGCCGTACGGATCACGTATTTGGATGATCACGACAGGGCGGTGCGGTGGATTTTCCCGGTGATGATGACGGTGCTCGCGCCATGAAATTCAAAGGCCAATTCCCGTCAACCTCAACCCTGCTTGCCGGCCAAAAGGGAGTCGCTCTCATCGCCGTTTTGTGGATCTTCATTTTCCTCTTCGTAGTCGCCTTCGAGTTCAGCATGTCGGCGCGCGAAGAAGCCACCGCGGCGCAGCGTTTTAGCGATGAAACCCTGGGTTACTATTTGGCTGTGGCGGGTTTCGAGCGGGGCCTGTACGATTTCTTGAATCAACAGGGTGAGGCGAGGACACCGACTCTGGACGAGAAACAAAGCGATCCGTTTGACGGTGCCTTTCGCGAGGAAACTCTGGGCGACGGAGCGTTCCGCGTGCGCCTCGTCGATGAAAGCGGCAAGGTCAATATCAACCGAGTCAACGAAGACATTCTGCGGCGAATCTTTACCAATCTCGGAGTCGATGAGGCCCGTAGAGACGTGTTAGTCGACTCGATCATGGACTGGCGCGACGCCGACGATCTCCATCGGACCAACGGCGCCGAGAACGATTACTACGCGACTCTGTCGCCGCCATACACCGCCAAGAACGGCCCGTTGGACAGCGTCGAGGATCTGCTTTGGATCAGAGGGATGACGGCTGATCTATTCTTTGGATACGATAAAGTGAATGACTCATCGTCTTCGCCAAGCCCGTCGCCGCCCATACCGCTGCGCGACATCTTTACCGTGGATAGCCCCATCGATCGGGTCAATCTGCGCACCGCGTCCGCCGAAATGATTCATGTGCTGACAGGGATCTCTTTAGAAAAATGCCGCAGCTTCGTCGACGAGCGCAAGAAGCTCTCTGAGAAAACGCTGCCGGATTTGCTGCCGCTTCTCGGCATCGGCGCAAGCGATAGCGCCCTGCAAATGTTTATTTTTACCAACCCATCGGTGGTCGCCGTGGAAGCGGAAGGCCGGCCGACCGGCGCCCGAACGGGGCGGCGCATCAAAGGAGTCGTCCGCCTCGGCGGCGCTCAAGGATTCGAGCTACTGCGCTGGCTGGATCGCGACATAGTACTACCCCGGAGCTAGATCATAGGGTAAGATAACCGGGTTGTGGCGTTCTGCACAGGATGATAATCGAATACAAAAGGCAAGCACGATGATCGGTCTTGGTGATTTAAAGGACGTTTCTCGGGCGGATTTTCTTACCAGCGTCGGGCTCTACGTTCTGAGCGACCGGCTCGTCATGGTCCGACTGCGCAAGAGCCTGCTCAAAGTTTCCATGCTCGAACAGGAAACCCGCCCGTTACCGCAAGGCGATAACCGGCAAGCGATCTCCGAGCTGACCGGTTGGGTCGCCGAAGATGTTCGCGAAATTGCGCTTAAAGCGGAAAGCGATTCCCACGAGCGCGTGCTCCGACAAGCGATCATTTCCTTATTGCCGCATTTCAACGCTGCTCGGGATGCCGTGTATATTTGTGTCCCCCAAGAACAGGCGATCACGCAACAGATTTTCCTGCCGCTCGCGGCGCAAGATAATCTCCATCAGGTGCTCGAATACGAGATCGAACGGCAGCTGCCGTTTAAGCGTGATGATATCTACTATGATTATCTTCCGGTCGGCAGGAAGGGCGAAAAATTCAGCGTCTACGTCTTTGCCATTCCCAAAAAGACCGTCGACAATCTCCTCGACTTGTTGGAGTCCTTTGGCATCAAACCGAGAGGCATCGAAACGACGGTTACCGCGCTGGCCAATTACTTGTTATTCACCGACGCGCGGGCGGCCGGCGGCGCGGCTATGATAGCCGGACACGCCAAGGATTGGGAAATGATCGGCGTGCAGGTTAAAGGCAGTGGCTGGAAGCCGACAACCGAATTATTGTATTGCCACCGTTTTCCCGCTGCTGAGTGGGCTCAGGGGGCTGGCAATGAATTGCTTCAAGAAGGTCTCAGCCAGGTGCCGCGATACTATCGTTGCGGCGATCTCGCCACGTTGAATGGATTAGTTGTGGGTAAGCTTGCAGCAGCGGAAGACCTGGCAAATCTTTCTACACAACGTTTGGAAGGGTTCAATCAGCGCGGAGAAGCGGACGTATTGCCGGCCGTTGGAACGGCGTTGCGCGGCGTCCGCGAAGCCTCGCTTGGGGCAAACTTCTTGCGTCACGAAAGCAACGACTGGGAAAAGAGAGGGCCCTTATCGCTGCTGAATGCCGTCCTTTTGGGTGTGCTCTCCATCGCGCTCCTGGCTTGGGGAGTAAGTTTTCCGATCAAGGATGAAATACGCCTTAGACAGCTACAAAAACAGAATCAAAAGCTTGAGCCGGCTATCGCTGGGTTGCGCCAACAGGAAACGCAACTAGAGCAGTTGCGCAAGGAAGCCACATTGCTGACAGATCTCGATCAACGCCGCGGTGAAATTTTACGCGTGCTCGATGAGCTCTCCAAAATCGTGCCGAGCACCGCCTACTTTTCAAACCTGCGCTACCGCGCCGGTCTGTTAGAAGTTCAAGGCAACGCCGAGAATGCTTCGGCCTTGATTCCCGTCCTGGAGCGCTCACCGGTCTTCGAAAACGTCGGCTTCAACGCGCCGTCCAACCGCGGGCGCGACAATCGTGAAACCTTCTCATTGAAGGCGGATCTCGAAAAGGCGAAGCCGGGCGCGCGCGGGGTGGTCACGGAAACCAAAAACCAGCCGGCCAAAGAGTCAAAAGCCAGACCATGAGCAACTTTTGGCAAAAACTATCCAAGCGTGAGCGCAGTTTGGTCGTTGTCAGCGCGCTGATTCTAGCCGCTTTCATTGTCAAGTTCGCGATTTTGTCACCGTTTTTGCAGCGCCGCGAATGGGTTAAGAATCAACTGGAAAGCCAACCGCAGCTTTTAGCTAAGAATGTTCGTTATCTCGGTCAGAAAGATACGATGTTGGCTGCTTTGGAAGCGGCGCGCGCTCAGATCAAAGCGCAGGAGCCAAAATTGCTCGGCGGCGACACGCCATCGGTGAGTGCCTCGGACCTTCAGGAAACCGTGCAGGCGCTGGCGAGCCGGGAAGGGACGCAAGTCATTACCACACGCGTGCTCAATCCGGAACCGACGGGCTCATTTTCAAAGATCGCTATCCAAATGGAAATCGGCGGTCAAATTCAACAGATTGCCAATCTGATCAAAGGTCTTGAATCCTCGCCGAAATTGCTGGTCATCGATGAAATCAACGTGCGCTCGCTCTTCCGTCCCATCGGGTTTCCCCAACCGCAGGGAGTACCGCAATTGCCCGCGCAAAATTTACGGGCAAGTCTGACGGTAGCAGGATTTGCGCGCGCTCCAACTTCGGCCCCGGCGAAAGCCGACAACCCCAGTAATTCGGCCAAATCGGCCGCCGAAAAAGGCACGTGACAGCACTGGCTGAACCGGCTGGAACGGAGGAAGATATAACCGCCGAGGGATAATATTTCTGTCGTTTAGCAACGATCCCGGCACGTGGTATCGTTCTTGACTTTAACAACACTGTAACGGTTTTGGGGGAGTTGAAGTTGAATGGCCTCGTAGTGTTTCGTGCTGCCCGGTCGAGCACTGTAAGGACAACTTAAGGCTAAGCAGGCCATAGATCTTGATTTTCAAGTCTGTCAGGAAACGGTATAATTTCGAATTGCATTTGACGCTGATTTCTCACCGGCGTAAATTGGGGACGTTTCCGGCGTCGAAGGTTTCTGGGGGATAAGCGCGATTCTAACACGATCAGCTCTATTTAGTATTTTCGTGGTGCTGGCCATTGCACTGGTCGGATGGAGTACCTATCGGTCCTGGCGTGTAGGCCCATGGGATATTTCCACGTCAACGAAACCCGTTCCCGTGGCAACCGTGGGTGAAAAACAAAGCAGCGCGGCATCCCGGGGGCCGGTAAACACCGACGTGATCGTAAGCAAAAACCTTTTTGATCCTGAAAGAGGCGCCGGCGCGACGCGTGACGCAGAGGAGAGTTCGCGATCGTCGCAACGCATCCGCAACATGATTCTGGTGGGTACGATGATCATCGGCAACGATCGCACGGCGATCCTACAAGACGGCGCCAACCCAAGCGCGGGGCAAGCCGCGCCTCCGGCACAAGCGACGGCGCCGATGAGATTGAAGCTCGGCGATAACGTCGAAGGTTACCGTTTGGCGGAAATCGCCGACAAAAAAGTCGTTTTTACCAAGGATGCAGCGCGGGTAGAAGTCATGTTGGATTATTTTCGGAAAGTTGAAGTTGGCACGCCGAGGGCCGCGCCTGCCGGTCAAATCGCTCCACCGGGAGCGGCTTCCGTACCGCCGCGGGTCATTCCAAATTTGCCGCGTAGAGGCAGAGTTCCAGTTCCCGGGAGTCCGACTCCCGATTCGTGATCCGGAGAAGGGGCATTTTCATGGCAGCAAAGCGCTTAGGTGTATTGGCAGCGATAGTTTCTGTGGCGGGCGTGATCGTTCCACTCGCGGCGCAACAGATACCGACACCGTCTCAACCTAGCCCAACAACGCCCAGCCAGTCGCAACCGAGCGCGACCGAACCACCGGGCACCAGCAAGGCACCATCTCCGGCAATCCCGCGGCGAGTTCCAGTTCAAGCCCAATCGCCTAGTCCAACCGCGCCGCAGCCGAATCCGCAAAGTATCCCTCAAGTCCAGCAGGTGCCGTCAACTCCGCCTCAACCCGAGGCCACGCCTCCGGCGCAGGAGGGCGCCACACAGCAAGTTCCGCCCACGCCTGCTGTTCCACAGAGGAGATTCTCCGCGTCGCCCCCGGCTCCGTCGGGCGGGATGATATCGTTAAATTTTAATCGCGCGGACCTGGTAGAAATCATTCACATCATCGCGCAACAGTTGCGCTTGACCTATACCATCGACCCCGAAGTCAAGGGCACGGTTACGATAAATAGCGCCGAGCCCTTGCGTTCGGAAGATCTGCTGCCGATTTTTCACCAAGTGCTGCGTATGAACGGCGCGGTGGCCGTGCGCACGGGCAACCTCTATCACATCATGCCGATCAAAGACGGCAAGGGCTTGGCCCGGCCGTCGGGGCAGAACAAAGAAGACAGTTTCGCGCTGCAGGTGATTCCGGTGCGTTTCTTTGCGGTGGCGGAAATGAAGCGGGTTTTGACGCCATTTCTGCAGCCGGGGGGCGAGATTATCGACAATCCGCGCGGCAATTTTCTCATCGTTATGGATTTGCCGTCCAATATTCAGAGGCTGACGGAAATCGCCGAACTCGTCGACGTGCAGGTTTTCGCCGGCACACGCATGGAGATTTACCAGCCTAAGATTGCGAGCGCGGAAGAGCTGGCTCAGGAAATGACCAAGGTCATGCAATCATTTGCTTCCTCGGCGCCGCAGACCGAGAACTTTGCCGCGGAATTTATTGCACTGCCGCGCATTAATCAGCTTTTGGTGATCAGTCACAGCGAAGCGGCGTGGACGTACGCGAAGAGATGGTTGGACCGCATCGATGTGGTCGCCGAGGGACCCGGGCGGCGCATTTTCATCTATCCCGTCGAGAACGGCAAAGCCACTGAGCTTGCTGATGTGTTGAACCAAGCGCTCGGCCAACCAACGACCGGCAGGCGAGACAGTTCCCGAACCCTCGAAGATTTACACAGATCAACCCCGGGAGGAACGACATCATCGACAGGGCAAGGCTCTATGGGCTCGACGTTTGGCTCGTCTAGTTCATTCGGCCAGCAAAACCGGCCGCTCGGAGCTTACGCTGCCGTTCCCGTGCCGGGGCAAACCGTTCCGCCTACCGCAGTACCTCCGCAACCTGCGCCGACGCAGCCTCCCGGCGTCGCGCGTCCGCCGTCCCAAGCTCAGCAGCAACAACAGCAACAACAGCAACAACAGGAACAGCTTCGAATCGTTGCCGATCCGGCGACCAATTCGCTGATCGTCTACGGTACCGTTCAGGAGTTTCAGAACGTCAAGAATATTCTCAAAGATCTTGACGCGATTCCGCGCCAAGTTCTTTTAGACGTCCTCATCGCGGAGGTAACGCTCACCGACAGTCAGTCTCTTGGAGTCGACTATGAGATTCTTCGGCGCAATCCCGCCACTATTTTCGGCCAGAAATTCGGCTCTGCGGGCGCCATACGGACCCTCGGTGACGCTTTTCCGACAAACAACGTATTCGGTGGCGGGATAAGTGGAGTCTTCGGCGGTAAGGACGTTAAAGCATTCGTGAACGCTTTGCAGGCGGACTCCCGGTTCAAGGTTCTTTCGTCGCCTTCGATCCTTGCATCCGACAATCGTCCAGCGCGCATCCAAGTCGGCACCGAGGAGCCTATAGCCACCGGGACGACGACATCGCAGGTCGGTACCGTGGCACAGAGCACGTCCATTCAATACCGCAACACGGGCAGAATCGTGACTATCATCCCGCAAGTTAACTCTCAGGGATTGGTCAACTTGCAGATACTTGCCGAGGTCAGCCAGCGGCGAGACAAGAACGTGACCGTGGGGCCCGATACCTTTCCAGCGTTCGATACGCGCCAAGCGGAGACGTCCGCCGTCGTTCAGGACGGCGATGGCTTGGTGATCGGCGGGATTATCACGGATAAT
>WNFR01012173.1_pt1 | contig 11776 bp, 10 predicted proteins | sample 5400221 | NCBI WGS metagenome assembly WNFR01 (sample SAMN13153357, study PRJNA577476) | soil metagenome | isolation source: 40 cm soil under Madrone tree | place: USA:California | collected 2016-06-14 | reverse complement strand
TTCTTACAAGCTGGATCGTACGCCGCCAGCGCCCCTACAAAGTGGACCAATGGTTCCGCCGCCTGCAGCTTTTCTCCGCCGCTCTCTTCAGCCTCGGCCATGGCACCAACGATTCGCAAAAGGGCATGGGCATTATCACCACTGTCCTCGTCGCGGGTGGCCTGCTCAAGAATTTCTCGGTTCCCTTCTGGGTCATCATCTGCTGCCACCTGGCGATGGCTGGAGGCACAATGGCCGGCGGCTGGCGCATCATCAAAACCATGGGCCAGCGCATCACGAAGCTGACGCCATTTGGAGGGTTTGCGGCCGAAACCGCTGGCGGCATCACCATCGTCGCCAATGCCGTCTTCGGCATTCCGGTCAGCACCACTCACACCATCACCGGCGCAATTGTGGGAGTCGGGGCATCACGGCGCCTCACAGCCGTCCGCTGGGGCATCACGCGGCACATCCTCGGCGCATGGATCCTAACGATCCCGGGTGCCGCGCTACTCGGTGCGGGCCTCTACCACTTCCTTGCGCCCCTGCTCAGGTAACTTCTTTCCGCTTTGCGCTATCCGGCCGCGCTTCTTCCGGCTTGATTGTGCACACCGGTGGCGGAAAGCTCTTTGCGAACAACTGGCGCCACGCGTGTCCCCAGAATCTCGATCGACCGCAGCATCTTTTTATGGGGCAGCGTCGCGACTCCCATCTGAAAGGTCAGTCGAGAAATTCCGCCAAGAACTTCATTCAGATACAGGATTTTTTCCGCAACCGTTTCGGCATCGCCAATCAGGAAAGCCCCCGTGGGTCCGCGCAGTGCGTCAAATTGTGATCGGGTTGCTGGCCGCCAGCCGCGTTCTTTGCCAATCTCCGTGAACGTGTGTGCGTATCCTGGGAAAAAGTCGTCCGCGGCTTGTTCCGTCGAATCCCCCAGAAACCCAACCATGTGGAGGCCAACAGTGAGCTGTTCGGGTGAGTGGCCCGTGCGGCGCCCCGATTCGCGATACAGGTCGATCAGCGGGCGGAATCTCTCCGGCTCTCCCCCAATGATAGCGACCATCAGCGGAAGTCCAAGAATTCCCGCACGAACGAAAGAGGTTGGTGTGCCGCCAACGCCAACCCAGATCGGCAGGGGATCCTGTACCGGCCGCGGATAGACCGCTTGGCCCGTCAGCGCGGCGCGGTGCTTTCCCGACCAATGGACGTTCGTGCTCTCTCGAATCTTTAGGAGAAGCTCCAGTTTTTCCGCGAAAAGCGAATCGTAGTCTTCCAGTCGCAAGCCGAAAAGCGGGTAAGACTCGACGAAGGAGCCGCGGCCCGCGACAATCTCCGCTCGCCCCTGCGAGATAAGGTCCAGCGTCGCAAACTCCTGAAACACCCGTACGGGGTCTGCCGCGCTCAAGACAGTGACCGCGCTCGTAAGCCGTATTTTCTTGGTCCGTGTCGCGGCCGCCGCAAGAATCACAGCAGGAGCGGAATCGAGAAACTCCTGCCGGTGGTGCTCGCCAACGCCAAAAACGTCGAGCCCCACCAGATCCGCGAGTTCAATCTCTTCGAGAAGGTCCTGCATGCGCTCAACCGGCTTTAGCGCAAGCCCGCTGGCCGGGTCGGAAATTGAGGCCGCAAAGCTATCAACGCCAATTTGCATAATACTGACTCCTCTTTATTCGAGCGAATTGATCGGAATGAATCCGCCGCTCAGGCCAGCGCATAGACACGGCTCCCTGAGCAGCGGCACGCTACTGTGAGCATCAGGTTGAAGGTGTTTCGGGGTTACTCCCCGCGTTGCACGAATATTCCCGCAAGGTGCTGTTTGTTGCGAATCGCCACGATCGCCCAGAGTATGGCCACTACGATCGCCAGCGGCAATCCTGGTGCCCCCATCAAGCCGTGAAAGCAAAGGATATTCACGATCACGGGGCCGATCAGCACCAGCGCCAACGGCACAAACCGGTTCACCAGAAACAAAATGCCGCTGATCAGCTGCACACCAAAAATCACCACCCAGTACTTCGAACCAAAAATGGCGCCGGCAAACTGCCCCGCAATCCCCTCGGGCATCGGCGCCTTGATAAAGTGCAGGAATCCGTTCAGCCCAAACACTACGAAGATCAGGCCCAACAGCAAGCGTGCAACTAGCGATGCGATTTTCATTTAGCTCTCCGTTTGCGTGGATTTGATACTCATAGACTTGCGTGTGATTGTACTTTTTCAAGCGACGGCGCAAGAAAAGCTTGCGGATCAACCTTGCCGCCCATCAATTGCGCTGTGCCCTCCGCGGCGATGAATTTTACATCTGTAATGCCTAAGAAACCAAAGACCGCCCGCAGGTAAGGAGTCACAAAATTCAGCGATTCCATCGCCGTCCCTTGCTCATAGACTCCGCCGCTCGCGATCAGTAGAGTCGCCTTCTTGCCGGTCAGCAACCCCTTCGGGCCGTCGGCCCCATACGAAAAAGTCTTGCCCGCGCGCGCCACCTGGTCGATCCAAAGCTTCAATGTGGAAGGTATGCTGAAATTGTGCATGGGAACTCCGAAGACATACTCATCGGCCTTCTGCAGTTCTGCGATCAGCGTATCGGAAACCGCCAGTGCCTCCCGTTGTTCCGGGCTGTGCGAATCTTCGGGAGTATGCGCCGCTCCGACCCAAACGCCATTCACGGGCCGAAGCTCCGTCTTGGTCAGGTCTCGCGAAATCACTTCACCGCCCGGATGTGCCTTCCGCCAGGATGCGGCGAACTGCGCCGTCAGTTTTCGGGAAATCGAGTGTTCGCCCATTGGGCTCGAATCAATCTTAAGCAAGGTAGCCATGATGAAATCTCCTTAATAGTCAGATGCCGTATACACGACATCTGTTGCATACAATAACGCAACACTCGTCTGTTAGTCAACACCTGGGTCAATCTGCTATACTAGTCGTCCTAAGCGAGGCTAGGAGGAAGGATGCTTCACCAAGACTGCGAACGGCTCGATCCGCGTATTCGCAGGACTCGCCAACTCTTGCAGGACGCCCTCAAACGCCTCCTGGAAGAGAAAGAGTTCGACAAGATCACCATCCAGGACATCACCGAAGCCGCTACCCTGAACCGGGCGACCTTCTACGCCCACTACCCCGACAAATTCGCACTCCTCGAAGAACTCATTCGCGTCAGCTTCCTGCAACTCCTCGACTGCAGGAAACCCGTCATCCTCGCCGTCTGCGACTATCTAGCCGAACTGCAAAAGTCCAACTCCGCCAAACAGCGCCAGTTCGAAGCCTTCGTTGAGGGAACTGTAATCGACCAGATTCGCGTCATCTTGATGGAAGGCTTCCAGAAGCACCCCGTGGAACGGAACATTCCGCCCGAGATGATTGCTGCCACGGCAAGCTGGGCAATTTACGGCGCCGCAAAGCAGTGGGTCAATACGCCGGACCGTATCCCCGCCGAGGGATTCGTCGCCACCGCGGCAAATCTGGTACAGCCCATCATCATGGCGGGTGTAGTATCCGTCGCAAGTTCCTGACTCTGGATGGCCCTGTTGTGCTCTGTCGTAGCGGCGTAGGCACTGGCTACCTCGATAACCGCTTAGTGGCCTTTGCAAAGGCCTTCTTGACCGCTGCACACGCGTTGCTTAGTATCACAAAACCATGTCGCATCGCGAGTCGCTGGTCGGTCAGACCCTCTCCCATTACAACATCACCCGCAAAATCGCCAGCGGTGGCATGGGCATCGTCTATGAAGCCGAAGACTCCCGCCTGGGGCGTCGCGTCGCGTTGAAATTCCTTCCGGAGCAAATGGCCCAAAACACCCAGCTCTGCGAACGCTTCCAGCGTGAAGCCCGCGCCGCCTCCGCTCTGAATCATCCGAACATTTGCACCATTCACGCCATCGAGCACATCGACGGGCACAATTTTTTGGTGATGGAACTCCTCGAAGGGCAAACCCTTGCCCATCTGCTCGGCCGCGTAACTTTTCCCATGGACAAGCTTCTCCCCATCGCCACGCAAATCGCCGACGCCCTCGAATCCGCTCACGCCAAGGGGATCGTCCACCGCGACATCAAGCCCGCCAACATTTTCATGACCGATCGCGGCCAGGCAAAAATTCTGGACTTCGGTCTGGTGAAGATCGAACTGGACGACTTGCAGGTCGGCGAGCAGAATTCCACCAAGATCGAACCGCAGCACCAGCTCACCTCTCCCGGCGCAGCCTTGGGCACAGCTTCCTATATGTCTCCAGAGCAGGCCCGCGGACAACTTGTGGACGCCCGAACGGACCTCTTCTCCCTCGGCTCCGTGCTCTACCAGATGGCAGGCGGCGTGTTGCCTTTTGCCGGTGACACCTCCGCGGTCATCTTCGATGCCATCCTGAATCGCGACCCCGAACCGGTGGACAAGGTCAATCCGGCGCTGCCCGCCGAATTCGGACGCATCATCTCAAAACTGCTGGAGAAAGACCGCACCCTGCGCTGCCAATCCGCCACCGAACTCAAAACCGACCTGAATCGCCTGAAACGCAATCTCGATTCGGGTATCAAGCGCGCCGCTGAACTCTCCGAGTCAAAATCCGGAGTCCCCAAAACCGTCACAAAGTCCGTCGCTGTTCTCTACTTCGAAAACCTCAGCGCCGCAAAAGAAGACGAATACCTCCGCGACGGCATCACCGAAGACATCATCACCGAACTTTCCAAGATTCGCGGCCTGAACACCTTCTCGCGTCCCACGGTGCTCGCTTTCCGCGACAAATCCGCCACTCCCTCCCAGGTCGGAAACCTGCTCCGAGCTGCGTATGTCCTGACCGGCACCCTCCGCCGCGCCGGCAACCGCCTTCGCATCACAACGCAACTGGTGGACACCCAGACCGAGTTCCCCCTGTGGTCGGAACGCTACGACCGCGAAATGAAAGACGTCTTTGAAGTCCAGGACGAAATCGCACGCAAAATCGCCGAAGCCCTGCGCGTCACGCTCTCTCAGCAGGAGCTCGAAGACCTGGCCACCAAGCCGACCGAGAATCTGCAGGCTTACGACCTTTACCTCCGCGGCAAGCGCTACGCCCGCCGCCAGACTCGCCAGGATCTCGAATTCGCCTTGCAAATGTTCGAAAACGCCGTGGCCATGGATCCCAGCTTCGCCCTGGCCTACGCCGCCTGCGCCAATGCCTGCGCGATGTTCTATTGCAATTACAGCCGCGACGCCATTTGGGTGGAGCGCGCTCGCAACGCCTCCGGCAAAGCCGTTGCCCTGCGCTGGGATTTGCCGGAAGTAATGGTCAGCCAGGCTTGGGTTCTATACGCCACCGAACTTCACGACGAAGCTGTGCGCATGGTCGAAAAAGCCATCGAGCGCAAGCGCGACTGCGAAGGCGCCTACTATCTCCTCTGCCGCGCGCTGTTTTCTGCCGGACGTTACCAGGAAGTGGTCGACCTGATGGAAACCGCACTCGAAGTCAGCGGCGAAGACTACAACGTCTACGTTCCCGTCGCCAACTCGCTCGGCGCCCTCGGCAAGAAAGACGCTCACCGCAATCTCCTGCTCCGCCGCATCGGCGCCCTCGAGAACCACTTGAAGCAGGTGCCCGAAGACGCCCGCGCCCGCGTCCTGATGGCCACCGATTACGCCGAACTTGGCCGCGTTGATGACGCCATCCGCGAACTGAACATGGCCATCACTCTCCGCGCCAACGAAGCCTCCATCCTTTACAACGCCGCTTGCACCTACGCCATTCTCAAACGCAAACGTGAAGCCCTCGAAACGATCAAAAAAGCCTGGGAAGCCGGCTTCAAAGATTCCGTTTGGGCCCGGCGCGATCCCGACCTCGCTCTCCTTCACGACGATCCCGAATTTCTCCGCCTCTATCCACTCCCCGCCGATTCCGAGTCAACCAACGCCCAAAGCAAAGCCGTCTAGCTACAGAATTTGGAAAACCGCGCGCTCTTTGTAGGGGAGGGGCTTGCCCCTCCCTCTTGGGTTACTCCGGCCTATGTAGCGGTCACTTTCAAGTGGCCAACCAAAAAGAGCGAAGCCCGGACTCACGTCCGGGCTTCGTCTGGTTCAGGGTCCCGAAGCTAGCGCCAGTACTGCGCGCCAACCTCGGTGGTGGGTTAGGGCTTCATTGTTTGGTGGGGATCTGCGAGGCGTACTACGGAGACCTTTCGTGGGGCGTGCGCTGCGGCACGCCTCAGCATTTTGCAAAGCAGCTTGCGATGACTGTGCGGAAGCGTCTTCAATTCACTTAAAAAAGCGCGTATCTCCGCCGTGCTCGCTTTGCGCAAATCCCTCTTTGGTGTTCTCTCGGTTCTTGGAGCGGACGCCTGGTTTCTGGACTGCACTTGGATGGGCCCGTACATGGAAGCTCCTCTGGTGTTCCCTTTCATCTCCGGACGAGAGCGACCTGTACTCTCGTCCATTGACATTGCGCACTTTGCGCCACAGTCCGCCAAAGAACAATACCCGCGGGGTGAACAGCAGGTGCATTTTCCATGAACTCCAGCGCAGCTCTAATCGCTTGAGCTCCAAATACTTACAAAAGCGCCCCGCGCCTTCCGTAGTCATTTCCATCCAGCTGCAACGTTGTTCACTCTGCAAATTCCTTCCGTCGGTTTCCAGCTTTTGCTATAGTCCAAAGAATTAAGAAAATATGGGGAAATCCTCCAATCCCGACGAAACCCGCCGGCAGCGTTTCGGCCTCTTCTCTGTTGATCTCCACGCCGGAGAACTCTATCGTCGCGGAAAAAAAGTGAAAGTTCAGCTGCTGCCGCTTCAGCTGCTTGGCGCTCTGCTCGAAAAACCCGGCGAAGTACTCAGTCGTGAGGAATTAAAGTCGAAGTTGTGGCAAGCCGACACATTTGTTGATTTCGAACACGGCCTGAACACCGCCATCAAGAAACTCCGCCATGCTCTGGGCGACAATCCCGCAAAACCAGCCTTGATCGAAACGCTGCCGAAAAAAGGTTACCGCTTCATCGGTCGTCTGGAAGCGAATGGCGCGGCCTCTCCACCGACTCCGCCACGGGCCACCGCACTTGCAGGAAAAATATTTTCAGTTTTCGCCGAAGACGGCATCGAATGTGTCCTCGCACCTGTGGACACAACTTCCCGCGATGAATGGCAGCGCCTCATCGCGCTAGGGGACGACGTTGGCGTCTCCATGATGATCACCAACAATCGCCTGCTGCTGATAGAAGTGGGAAAGCCGGTCCGTGTGCTATCCTCCGGCGGCCCCCAAGGCTGGCTAGAGGCCCGCATCCTCGAAGGTGAGCACTACGGCAAAACCGCGCTCCTGCCCCGCAAATCCCTTCGCGCCTCGTGAGCCGACCACATCTGTAGCTCGGGCCTTCAGGCCCGAGGGTTTTCCCTGCGCCGGCAGGATCTCGCCTGCGCGACGAAAAGCCTCACCCCTAAAGGGGTGAGCTACATTCGCGGTTCACGATTCAATTGTTATTGGAAGAATTCGTACTCTTCGCCGCCTCCGAAAGCTTCATCACCACCACCTGCCCATTCGAATGAAACGATCCCCCCGTTGCAGTCCTCGCCTCCAGCATCGGCTGCTTCGGCAAGAAATGCGTAACTTCCGCGACCAGCCCCGTGCTCGAAAGCGTCTTCTGCACGTAGTCCCTCTCCAAATCAATATCCGGGTCGATCTTATGAGTCAGTCCATTATTCCGCTTGTCTTTCTCAAACCCAATGTCATGCGTCGCCGCGCCAACCCAGAGCATTTGACCGTTCACCGTAAACGGCGCCTTCCACGCCCGCAAATGATTCCGCGAAGCAACCACCGTGATTGGCTCGGCATGCGCCCAGCCATAATCCTGCGGCCGCCCAAACAAATACAGCTGGCTCATCGGCATCGTCAGATACGATTCCTTCGACATACTGGCAATGAACCCCGCCAGCACGGTTTCTTGTACCCCTGCATCCACCTTCACCCAGCCCGCGTTGGTGAACACCTTCTTCATCTGATCCTCATCGCCCAAAATCAGAAAATTCACCATGTCGCCCGCATTTCCATCCTTATCCCCAATGCGCCGCGGAATTTTTTCAAACAGGCTGTTGTCCACACCGGGAATTTTCGAAACCTCTTTGGCTACCTCATGCGGCGCGGAAGAATCCGCCGCATAAACTTCCACCTTCACCGTGTACGATCCCGTCCCGGTATCCGACTCCGACTGGTTGATCCCCAACGCCAGTTTTCCGCTGACCGGCGCCACAATTTCCTTCTTAGCGCCAATCACAAAAGGTTGCGCAATATCCGCATCTCCGATTCTCCCGATCACTGCCCCGCGCCCCGCCGCGTTATCCGGCAGAATTCGAAGCAGGTCCTTGAACCCCCGCGTCAATCCGTCCGGCCCGTTATCCGCCTTCGCATCCTTATAACGCACGGATCCTTCCGAGCTCACCGCAATCCTCTGCCCCGGTTCCAGGCTGATTCCCGTATCCACCCAGACTTTTCCGCCCTCAAGTGTGAAACTCTTCGTCTGGATCACCTTGCCGGAATCCGCTGGAGTCGCAGGCTTTAATTCGTCTGCAGTAGCAGGCTGCTGCGGCTGGGATGAACTCACATCTCCAGTCGACTGAGCCAAAACGGGTATTGCAGCGGAAAGAAAAAACAAAATCATTGTGCAAGCCAGGAAGGTTCCCAAACTTGCCCTGCTCTTCATCAGTCGTTCCTCCCCGGGCGGGGCTTCCGTTCATTCGTAACAGAAGAATTGATACCCGCGCAAGCCCATGAGTTGCCCTCCACCTGACGGCGGCTGCGATTCACCAGACCCCAGACAACGCATCCCCCATCCCCTCTCATCCATTAGTAGTAGGTTTTCCCGCACGTTAGGGACTCCCCACATCCTTGACTACCGGGGGGAGCGCCTGTACATTGGCAAAAGGCTGCGACACCGCGATTCGTGAATGTCCGTATCCACAGGGGATACCGCCATCCAAGACTCATGAGCCGGCCATACCGTTCCGCCTAGCGTGGCAGACTGCCGTGTGCACCAAGACGAAATGATCTTCAAGTATCTAGAAAAAGTCAGTATTGGACTGTTGTCGCTCGCCCTTTGGACCTCCGCTGCGCGGGCCCAGGCACCGCTCCCGCGCCAGCGTCCCCACATCGCCCCAGCCACCAACATCACCGTGGACGGCAACGAGGCCATGTTCGCCACCATGTGCGCCCTCTACGCCTCCGGCTTCGAGAGCGACATCAGCACCGACAACTGGTCCGCTTTCCGAGCGCAAATGCGTGGTCGCCTGCGCAAGCAGCAAGGCCCCGCCGTTGACGCGGTCCGCCAGTTTTACAGCCAGCACGAATCGCGCGATACCGCCGAAATGCTCTCTCGTTACGTCTGGTTCGGCATCGTCTCCGGCCCAGCTCCAAAATTCCTGCCCGTTCTCCGCCGTGACGAACTTCCCCCCGACATGCTGACCCTCGAAGGCTTCAGCGAAATTCTTTCCAGTTATTACACCGAGCAGAACATCGGCCAGCTCTGGCGCCAGGTCCAGCCCATCTACAACCAGGAAATCGAGCGGCTCCACGACCCCATTTCCCAAATCGTGCTTGTCGCCACCTCCTACCTGCGCGAGCTGAATAACCCTGGCCAGTTGCGAACGTTCTCGATCATCGTTGAACCGCTCGTCGGCCGCATCACCAACGTTCGCAATTTCGGCGACCACTACGCCATCATCCTCAGCGGCAGTGAAGACATCCCCACCGATGTCGTCCGCCACGCCTTCCTCCATTTTCTTCTCGACCCGCTCCCGTTGATGTATCCCCACATCATCGCCGTAAAGCGCCCGGTGTATGAGATCGCCGCCAAAGCTCCCAGGCTCGCCGCCGACCTTCGCGACGACTTTCCCTCGTGGTTCGCGGAGTGTACCGTCCGCGCCGTGGAACTCAAGCTCAAGCGAATGTCTCCAAGCGAACGCGAAGTCGCACTCAATACCAACGACGCCGATGGCTACGTGCTGGTGCGCTCGATTTTCAAGGGCCTCACCGATTACGAAAAAAACGAACCCTCCATGCGCAACTATTTCCCCGAAATGGTCCGCAACATGGATTTGAAGGCCGAAGTTGCCCGCGCGGCCGCGCTCACTTTCGCCCCGCAAGCTTCCGCTGCGCAATCCGTGCAACTCAGCGCTGAAAATCTCAATCGTAAACGCCGCGCAATACCGGCAACCCTGCCGGATGATCCCGGCACCATCGCGCAGCTCACGGATGGCGAGCGCCTCATCGCCGATCGCAACCCCCGCGCCGCCGAAGCCGCCTTTAAGAATGTCCTGGCCAAATATCCCGACCAGATTCGCGCGTGGTATGGGCTCGGGCTGGTCGCGCTGCTGGATCACAACGGCCCGCGCGCCAAGGAAGTTTTCGGCCGCCTCACCGCCGGCGAAAACGCCGCAACCCAGGACCCCATGGTGCTGGCATGGTCTCATGTTTATCTGGCAAGAGTTTTGGACGAAGAAGGTCAATTGGAGCAGTCAAAATCCGAGTATCAGGCGGCGCTCGCGGTGCAGGGAGCCCCAGCCAAGGCCCAACAAGCTGCCCAGAAGGAATTGGGTGACTTGAATCTCAGGAAATCCGCGGAGCGGCCGTAAGACGGCCTAAAACGGAGGAAGAAAGCGTCATGAAAAAATCAATGCAACTGGCAACGATGATTTTCGCGGGAGGGATGCTCCTCTCTGGAGCGCGCCTTTCTGCGCAGTACACCCAGCAGTCCGCACCCACGTTGAATCCCGAGAAAAAACAGGACAAGCCTCAAGAGGTTACTCCTCTCACGCTCGACAACGCCCCACCCCCGGTGAACGCCGAGGAAGACGCCGCCATTAAAGCCTTTCGCGCTGCCCCGATCACGGATATGGCCAAGAAAGACCAGCTTGGCGAAGAGTTCCTGCAAAAGTATCCGCAGAGCCGCTATCGGCCCGAAGTTTACGCCCTGCTCGTTCGCGGCTACCTCAGTCTGAATCAGGTGGACAAAATGGAAGTCGTCGGCGACAAGGAAATCGAACTGAATCCCAGCGACGCTCAGACTCTCGCCATTGTCGGTTCCACGCTTCCCCGCGTGATGAGTGCTTCCACACCAGAACCACAAAAACGCCTCGACAAGGCCGAGCAATATTCCAAGAAGGCTCTGGAAGTTTTACCGACACTTGTGAAGCCAGCCGAACTGAGCGACGCCGATTTTCTCAAGGCCAAAGACCAGACCTCCGCTCTCGCCTACAGCGGCCTCGGTCTTGTCGCCTTCCGCCGCCAGAAGTTTGCCGAAGCGATTCCAAATTTCGAACAAGCCGTCAAATTGGACCCCGTCCCGGATCCCGTGAATTTCTACCTGCTGGGCATCTCGAACGAGAAAACTTCTCATTTTGAAGATGCGGTTAACGCCTTCACGAAGTGCGCGGCTGTCCCCGGCGGCCTTCAGGTCACATGCAAGTCCGGTGCCGACGAAGCAAAGAAAATGGCCACCACGCAGTTAAGCGCGCCCAAGTAATTCCTCCGTGCCGCGGCACGGAGAACGAACGGAAACCATGGTCCGCGGTGAAGATGACCGGTTGATGGAACGACTCGGGTACGCCTTTCGCGACCCGCTCCTGCTGAATCGCGCCCTAACGCACAGTTCCGCGGTCCCGGAGCTTCGCGCCGCTCGTGGTGAAGACATCGCCTTCACCGGCTCCTTGGTTCAGGACAACGAACGGTTGGAATTCCTCGGCGACGCGGTGCTGGAACTTCTCACCAGCGAATACCTGCTGCTGAATTATCCGGAGTGGACCGAGGGCCAGCTTTCGAAAAGTCGCGCGCGCATCGTAAATGCCCACTCCCTCGAAATCGCTG
>WNFR01006693.1_pt1 | contig 11777 bp, 7 predicted proteins | sample 5400221 | NCBI WGS metagenome assembly WNFR01 (sample SAMN13153357, study PRJNA577476) | soil metagenome | isolation source: 40 cm soil under Madrone tree | place: USA:California | collected 2016-06-14 | reverse complement strand
GTGATCCGCCCGAAACCGGCGGTGAGTGCTCGGATCGGCTATTACATTGTGAGGACGGCGCGGAACCGGGTCGTTCCCTCGACAACGCGTTGATAAGCCTTCGCAGCTTCGGCCAACGGGTAGGTCTCGACTATCGATTTAACTTTTCCTTGGGCTACGTAATCCAGGGCTTCGTAAAGGTATTCAGGGCCATTTTGCTGGCTGCCGATGATTTTGATGCGCTTGAAGAGCAGCTCGATCAGCGAGATCGAAAGCGGTTCCGCGTCAGCACCCATAACGATGAACCTGCCGTCTGGGCGCAGACCCTGAATGCTGTCCACCATGGATTTGGTCGAGTTGGAGGTGCTGAGGATGATGTCGGCGCCGCCCGCTGCGGTAAGGCTCTTTCCGTCGCGGACAATTTCATCCGCGCCCAGCTCGCGAATCATCTTGTCCTTATCGGGGGAGTGCGAAATCGCGATGGTCTCGAAGCCCGCAGCCTTCGCGTATTGTACCGCCAGATGCCCAAGCCCGCCGATTCCAAGTACGGCCACGCGCTCGTGCGGCTGCGGATCGGCCCAGCGGAGCCCGCTATAAACCGTATACCCGGCGCAGAAGATCGGTGCGGCTTGCTCGTAGGAAACCTTGTCGGGAATCAGGTACGTAGCGTCGGCGTTCATCAGCATGTACTCGGCGTGACCGCCTTGCGCTTCGCCCCCCGTGCCCTTCAGATAGGGGCAGAACATCCTGCGGCCGCGCTGGCACCATTCGCAGCGTCCGCAGGTGGATTGAATCCATGCGGAGCCCACGCGGTCGCCTACCTTCCGTGCGGTCACGTCAGGAGCCGTGGCAACGATCTCGCCGACCGGCTCGTGGCCGAGGATTCGGGGAAATGGTCCTGGAAGGTGTCCGAGCGTTTGGTGCACATCGGTATAGCAGATGCCGCTTGCGTGCATCTTCACTAGCACTTGACCAGGACCAGGTTGAGGCTGGGGAACGTCTTTGATCAGCCAGGAACTACTCATAGCGGGTACGACTGCAGCTTTCATAAGCCTTACTCCTAGCGCGATTCGATACGCGCCTTTGGGATCCGTGCACGATGTTGCATCCCCGATCGTCAACACGCAAGCTGAAGTTGACGGTCAATTGGAGGATGGTCGGCAAGCCGGAAGTTAACCGTGGCGCACCGGGCTTCAGGGTGGCTCGTGAGTCTTGAGAGGGTTTTGTTACACGCTCTTAGTGTACTTCCCTCTACGGCGTGAATCTTCTGCCTGGGCATGAGAGGCCTCCTCGATCACAACCAGTAGATGGTTATTCAGATCACTGACTCTCACCATGCCCTTGATGCAATGCAACGGGTGCTCGTGCTGAGCGACGGCGACCATGGTGATGTCGAGGAGATGTTGACTCAGGTACTGCTCCGGCACGTGCGTCACGATGCAGATCTGGGCCATGTGCTTGTCCGAAGCTGTTTCCGGCGATAGCCGGATGGCAGGTGTCTTCCGGGAAATTTCAGCGTCAAAGGCTTCGGGGTAGCTGGTTTAGGTAGTACAGACTCGCGTTGTTTCCGTTGCGGCCTCAATAGGAAGTCGCTGTTTCCTGCTTCGATAGGCCTCCCTCTCTGTGTGAAAGAGGCTAATTCGCGGGCGTATAGGGTGAAGACGGACGGCCTCTGCTAAGCAGTTCTGCAAGACGAACGTACTCCTCCGATGTCGGTCGAGGATTCTCCCGGTCGATATTCAAGCTATACGTCCTGTTGTCCCTATGGAGATAAGCAAGTACCGGGTTGTCGCGATCTAGGACGATTGTGATGGAATGGTCTAGATCGTGCACCTGAAGCGAACCCATGCCTTCCGCTGTAAGCGTCTGGTAGTCTCGAGAATAGTAGGAATTTGGCGGGAAGGTGGCAATTTCCATCTCCCCAACGACGCTCTTATAGCGGCATCGTGTCCTTTCCCGACTGTGCGTCGCTGAACCGCCGAGCACGTTTCGCACGGCTCCATCGGGCAGAATACTGCAGGGATCAACGTCGACACCTGGCGGATTGGAATCGGCTAACTTCAAAACAGCTAGGGTGGCTTCCGCAGTCTCCAGTGTAGCGGCTTTCGAAGTATCCGTCGGCGGCCCTGCCACATCGACGGGTCCACGCAAAAAGACAACGGTCCGATCGAATTGGAACGCAAGAATTCCAGGTCCGGCGTACTCCTTCCATTTCTGATGAACCAGGCCGCAACCAAGACAAACAACAGCACACGTAGCTGGCGCTAATGTGCGCTCGTAAATAGCGGAACGGTTCTGGACACCCACGTAATGCACCACCGGACCTCCAATTCCCGCTCGTAGCAGAGCAAGCATCGGATAGTCATAGTGCAGCAGGAAAGCATCTAACCCTACGTTCCGACACCCCGACGCGGCAGCGGCGCGCGCAGCAGCCAGATAGGAATCGGCCAGATAGAGATGTTGGTCCCCGAAATAGAGACGATCACGCGTGGTCGAAAATATGTTCGGGGTTCGATCGGCACCTAAGCCATGAAAGTACCGGATGCCAAGCAGAGGTCGCATCTCGTTCGATAGGGCGTAGGGCATTGCTCCCACTATGGTAAGCCCTCCCCCAATTAGAAGCGTCCACGGTGGGAGACGTTTAACCAGCACCGAGCTAATGACTGCGCACCCCAGCATGAAAGCCGGCAAATGAAATCTTCCGTTGTAAGGCTGCCATCGCACGGCGGCACAGAAAAGCACAAACGCTCCGATCACGCCAATAGCGAGTAACGCGGTGTCGCGCTGGCTGGATTTGCGGAGCAAAACGAGGATCGCTGCAGAGAACAGGAAGAGAATCGCGTGAAACATGTTTCCGGCGAGTACTTCAGACCGTGAAGCCCGCGGAATATTGAATCCATACATTTCACCAGAATTCCCCTGCTCGATCATTGCCGGATCGTCCGGGTCAACGCCAATACCTCGAATAAGCTGTCTAAAACGGTTGGCGGTCCATGAATTAATCCTGTTATTCGGCGTTTCGAAGTGCAGGGCGACACTTCGAAGCACGTTGCCAGCGACATCTCGCACACCGAATTTGCCGTTGGCAAAATGCCGTTGGCCTTTTTTGTCTGCGTCACCGTCCGGTGAGGCGAATCCGAGCGGAGATCCGCTGAGGCGAACATTGCGGTAAAACTGTGGGCCATTGAGCGCCAAAAGCACGAGCAGAAGGGCTGGGACCCTGAGTAGGAACCTCTTCCGGTTGGTCGATGGCCAAATCCAGAAGACTGCCAAGACAATAGCTGGAAGCAGGATAAAAGCAGTACCTTTGGTCAGAGTAGCCAGTCCGATGGCTGTGCTGGCGAGCAGCGCATTCGTCCATGTGGATGCTGATTTCCATCGCAGCAGGAAGAAACAACTCGCCACGATCCAGAACGAAACAGCCACATCTGGTTTCGCGCTCGTAGCCGCCAGAATCGCCTGAGGAAGGGTACCGCAGAGAACTGCCGCGAGAGCTTGACCTCGTGGGCCACCACCGAGTTCCCGAGCAATGAGCGAAACCCCGATGATGCTTCCCAGAAACGCGAACCACTCCACAAGGTTTACCAGCCGGTTGCTACCTTGCAGGATCGTCAAATGCGTCATCGCATATTCAGACCACGGACTCATCGTGAGCTGCTGGTAATCGAGCGTGGGATAGAAGTGCACGCTGCGATTCTCTATCCACATGACGATCCGGGGCATGTTGTATTGCATGGCATCCCAGGTGTTCGGTGGAGCAACAAACGCAACAATGGCAAGCAACAGCACAACGGCAACCAGGCCGGCCAACAACAGCCAATCTGCAAGTGAAAGCGGTTTACTAGCTACGCCACCTGGGCCGGACGCCTGCGAGACGGATGCTGGAGAGAATTGCCAACCTCTCGCGGCAAAAATCGCATACGACCATGCCACAATCGACGCTACTAGCCACACCGCGGCGACCGTACCACGCGTAAGTATTGATCCGGCGCTTAATAGCTCGGTGACCCCAGCGACCCAAATACCCCACAAAGTCGCTGAAACAATGAAACTCGTTCGCCAGTCCTGCCCACGTCGCCACAGTGCAATCCACCATCCCGAAAAGGCCAGTAAGGGAAGAACTACCGAACCGTTTTTGATAAGTTCCATGGTAGGCATTCGATTTTCACCGTCCGTCACAACTAAATAATTTTTAGGAGAGATTAAGAGTGTGGCTCTTGATGTCAGAATCGTCGGCGGTCAATCGTAAGACGTCAAGTACCCTGAGTTTAAGATATATTTAAAGGTACGAACCAGTGGTTAGAGTAACGGCTTTTCTAATATTCCCTTTAGCGAACATGAAATCCCTGACCGCATCTACCTTGTTTCATGTATAGCCTTGGACTGCTGAGCGGGGACAAAGTGTCGGGGCGGTTTGCACCAAAATCCAAACACAGAGCCCTGCGGCACAATCGGGTTCTATTTCCACTTAGATGGAGGAGAACGATGGTCGTCGAGGGGGAGCAGATCGCAGATTCGTCCAGCGTCCTAGCGGCTGACCGTTCTCTTTTCCGGGGAGACTTTGACCGCAAGCCATTTTGCCTGACCCACAGTCTCGCCAATCATCCACTCTTCGAACTCCCGCGCTTATTTGAGCTTGCTCAATTCCTTAGCCGCGATCCCCATAATGTCGTCTACGACGCTGGAGAAATCCGAGTCGAGCAACGGTGGAACCAGCGGCCGCGCAATCCATACACCTTGCGAGAAGCATTGGAGAGGATTGATTGCGCCGGAGCCTGGGTTATCCTGAAACATACGGAATTGGTTCCCGAATACAAAGCTTTAATGAACGCAGTTCTATTGGACGTTGAGCGCTTAAGCGGCAGGAACCTGCGAAGGACGATCAAAAACGCGGAAGCGCAAATCATGTTGACGTCCCCGGGTCGCATAACGCCCTATCATTTCGACAACGAATGCAATGTGCTCCTGCAGATCAAAGGAGAAAAAGACATCTTTGTCTTCGACCAAACCGATCGCCAGGTTCTGACCGACGTCGAATTGGAACGCTTTTGGGTCGGTGACTGGAATGCCGGCGAATACAAAGCACGTTGTCAGGATAGAGCACGTCCTTTTCGTCTCGCGCCTGGGAAAGCCGTGCACATTCCGGTGAACGCTCCGCACTGGGTCAAGAACGACGGTAATGTTTCTGTGTCCATCAGCATAAATTTCGAATGGAAAGACGAATCGCTTTTCAATGTGTACCGAGCGAACTATTTCTTGAGGAAAATGGGAATTCAGCCAAGTCCTCCCGGACATTCAAGCCTCAGAGATGGTATGAAACACGCATTAATGGCGTCAGGCTTCGTGCCGGCGAGAAATATTGCACGCAACACCGTAAGGTTCCTCAGGCGCCTAAGACAACGCCTGAGGCACACCGCGATCCGTCAACGCCAGTCGCTGCGGTCCCAGTAGTGTCCGTGCGTGCTCTTCACAGTAGAAAAATGAAGTACCTAACCTCGTGGCTCACCAATCTAAAAGAATCGACTATGCAGTCTACGCACCAGACTTCCACATCCGTGGATTTTGGGTCGTCACCAAGACCCGCACGAAGGCAAGAAGTTTGGGGCCTGGCTCGTGGATAAGACGCTATGTTAACTCCACCGATAACGACACTAGTAAGTGCAGATTTCAAATTGTCCGACTGTGGCAATGGAACGGAGCTAGGTTCGTTCGCCTTCTTTAAGAACCACCCTTTTATCGGCTTCCGCCAGCCAAGTCCTGATAAGTTCTATAGAGGGAGAAGTCAAGAAAAAACACGACTCCAACGGCTGAAGTTTTTCTTGCTTCGCAGCCCACTTGTGCAAGCAGGATCTGTTCTGACTTTCCGCGCCACGTGCTCGGCTCCTGGGCACGGCCCAGGGGTTTTGGTTTTCTCTACTAGTGGTGTTCATCGCTTGTTCGCAACGAAGCCTGTCAGTTCCGAAACCAGCAAGCAGAACGGCGGTCAAATGGCGACCATGGCTCTATCTGGGACTCGTGGCCTATAGCTTTTTCTGGTTATCCGAGAGGGCCTAGGGTCGGCCATGCCCCGGGTGACCGGAAGTGTGAAAGCTGGAGTATGCCTCTGAGAAAGAGATGCGAGATGGCAGTCCGTACCATAAAGGGAATCCTGCAGCGTCGACATACGGAACAGGGAGAGCCGAACCACTCACTTACTGGTGAAGGCCACGGAAGAGGGGAAGGATCTGGAATACACTCTCGAAGAACTCCACGGCGTATGGGGAGCGGAATGCTATCAAAGTGGATGCAGAAAACAAGAGAGATCTCCGGCGGGCGTTAGCCCACACCTAGCGTGAGGTTTGCTATAAGCCGCAAGGCGAAGGGCAGATCGACACCGTCGGAGAAGTCGGAGGAGGCCATATATCCGTAGAGGGCCGGGACAACACAACCCGGTCGGAGGAGAGGGCCTCTACTTTTATCGGGCACAGCGGGGAGGTCGCGGTTTATATCGCCCCGCCTTTAGATCCCCAACTATTGCCTCTAGAAACAGCGCTACGCCTTGACGCTCGACCTCTTCCAGTCTCACGCCGTCGAGGCCAGCACTCCCTCCATTGGCTTTCACTTCTTCCCAAGCCCGCCACAGTACATCGGGCCGGATTATGCGGTCATAGAGTGCATGGAATCTTCGATTCCGACTCTTCTTGGCCGCCAGGTATAGCCTGCGCTGGAGTTGTCGTGATTTTTCCTGCTGATGGTGTTGGCCGTTTCCGGCATGCATCGTCAGGTTCTGCGCGTATATATACCTAAGCCGGATGGTCGCCACGAATGGATTACGCGGCGCACTTCCCTAACTCCGTGTACCCGCCGTGTACCTCACTTGGGCGAATTCGCTGTTTTTACCGTTTTACCCGTTTTAATGAAATCAATAAGTTATGTGTTATCAGTCGGGGTCAGAATTCCGACTCCCTCCACCTTCACCTCAAATCCCGAGAAAAGTTACCGCTGGGCATCGTCAATTCAAGTCGGGCCCCCGCAACCAATCGATGAGTTTCGCAAGATCCAGGAAGAGCGTGGTACACACCGAGGTACACAATAGCGATGTCTAAGACTGCCTTGCAATGACTTAGGATGCCGTCCGTGCTCTTGTAAGTCCTTGCAAATACTTATGAATCGCTCACTTTCACTGCAACGATCACTCTTTGCTAGTCTCCGTAGCCCCGCAGGATCGAGATGGCGTTGTTCGCCGTGCCCTGCGTCTCGTGACCGGGATGCTCGTCGAGCTGACGGTTAAGCATTCACCCGCGTTGAGATGTTGGCGAGCCACAGAGCCTGAACTCATATTTCCAATCAACACCCCATGATTGCACTTTAGCTCTTTTGTTGGCTCTCCGCAGGAATTCGACATCCACGAGGCTGAATTATAGCGGTGTTGGCGCCGATGCCGAGCGCAAGGGTCAACACCACGACAACTGCAAAGCCGGGATTGCTGCGCGACGCATGCCATAACGGATGTCTTTACGGTTCGCCGGACGCGTCTGCTCCGTGCTCAGGGCTCATCCCACTCAATGCCGTCCACTGGCCCTTGCACATCGTGTCAGCAGAGGCTTCTTCGGCCAGCGGGCGACACTTCCGGCTTATGGACACGTCGGTCAGATCACGCTTCATTGCCCACCGAGACTCGCTTGGATCAGCGTAGCCTGCCCGAAAGTGAATCCTTTCCGCTTGCTTGTCGCACAATTCCGAGATGCGCGTATCAACGTCTTCTTGTATATCGAGAGTACTCGTTCCTGTATATTGAGAGTACTTGCCAATTGGTACCTCGGGTTCATTCCCCTTTTCAGGCAACAGCGTTAACTTGCAAGACTTACGAGCCTGACATGCAAATTCCAGGTGAACTGAGCGATTCATCGTCGCCTTCTACGGATGCTCAAGGCCGTCTCAAGGTCGGGCATCGCCCGAGTCAACTTATCGATTTGACAGGGATAAGTCGTGTTTTGAAACCTCTCCTCAAGAGCCGGACCAACCTGCGATTGCGCACTAAACTGTTGCTGTGGCTTGTGCTGTTTACGGCTGCGCTCACTTCCGCCACTCTGCTTGTAGTGCGTCACTCGGCTCAGACCCTAGTCCATAGGCAAATCGAGCAAGACGCCCGCAACGCCCTCCTGACGATCCAAGCCGTTCAGCACCAGCGAGAGATGTTGCTGACCCGCAAGGCCGACATGCTCGCGACTTTGGCATTTATAAGAAACGGAGACTCCACGACGATCCAGGATGCCAGCGAAGACCCATGGCAGTCTGGCGATTGCGACCTGTTTGCTCTCGCGGACAGAAAAGGCAAGATTATCGCCCTGCACACGACAAGCTTGAGGCTTTCCCTTGCTAACGCGCAAGAGCTGCTCCGACGATCTCTCCGGGAGGATAGTGGGGCAGGATGGTGGTTTGGCAGCGGGCAGCTTTTTCAGGTTGTGCTGCAACCGTATTACGAGGATGAGCCACGAAAAAGCCGACTTTTAGGCACGGTAATTGTTGGTCACGAGTTGGACGCCAGTCGAGCCAGCGACCTCGGGCGCATTTCATCGAGTCACCTGGTCCTTCGCTACGGCAACAATCTCGTGATGAGCACGTTTTCGCCTTCAAAGGAACAGGAACTCGTGCCGCAGCTCGAGGAACGCCCTGCGCGCGAAGAGATCCAAATTGGCAAAGAGCGGTTCTTCGCAAGTTCCCTCGCGCTGACATCCGGTACCGAGCCAGCCCTAAACCTCACCGTTCTGAAGTCTTATGATGAGGTAACGGCATCCCTGAAGAGATTGAACCGCCTATTGCTCGGTCTGGGTCTAGCCGCCATGTTGGCCGGGGGAGTATTGGTATTCGTGATTTCGGACAGGTCCACGCGTCCGATGGCGTGTCTTGCGGAGGGAGTACGCGCTCTCGAACAAGGCGATTATACGTATCCCCTGAAATCGAATGTGGGTGGTGACGAAGTGGCGCAGGTTACCCGTGCCTTCGAGGACATGCGCAACACTCTGCAGAGGAACGAAGAACAAAGACAACAGCATGAAGTACAGAGGCAACAGCTTGAAGGACAACTCCGCCAAGCGCAGAAGATGGATGCAATGGGGCGCTTGGCGGGGGGCGTGGCTCATGACTTCAACAATCTCCTAACGGTCATCAAAGGGAACAGCAGTTTATTGGTGGAGTGCCTGCAATCCGACGATCGGCTCCTTGGACGCACCCAGCAGATAGAGAGTGCAGCGGACCGCGCTGCTTCGCTGACTCGTCAGTTGCTGGCCTTCTGCCGAATGCAAGTATTGGAGCCCAAAATCCTGGATTTGAACATGCTGGTCTCGGAAATGTGCAAACTACTCAGACGGCTGATTCGCGAAGATATCGCCTTCAATTTCCACGCGGGCGAGTCACTCGGGCGAGTAAAGGCAGATCCAGGACAGATCGAGCAAGTCATCATGAATCTTGCAGTGAATGCCGGGGATGCGATGCCTGCGGGCGGCAGTCTAACCATCGAAACGCGTAACGTCGCGGTGGATGAGCGATTCGCCCTCGCTCGGCCGCCGATTCTGCCTGGTCAGTATGTTCTGCTCGAGGTTACGGATACGGGCCATGGAATGGATGCCGAAACGAAAACGCGCATTTTCGAGCCGTTCTTCACCACCAAGGAGCAGGGCAAGGGAACTGGATTGGGGCTTGCCACCGTTTACGGCATCGTTAAGCAGAGCGGCGGCTGCGTTTGGGTGGAGTCGGAGCCGGCAGAGGGAGCGCGATTCGAGGTCTACCTCCCACTACTCGACGAGGCCGCGGAGCCCGCTGCGTGTGAGGAAATTGCGGCCACCCCTGTTCGCCGGCGCAAGACGGTGCTAATTGTGGAAGACGAAGAGGCGGTTAGAGAGCTCGCCTCAGAATTTGTAGAGTCCGCTGGGTACACAGTGCTTAGTGCCAAGGATGGCACAGAAGCCCTCGCGATCGCCGAACAATCGGACGAGCCGATCCATTTACTGCTTACCGATGTCGTGATGCCCAAGATGCGAGGACCGGAACTCGCTAAACGGCTAAAGACCCTCCGGGCCAACCTGCGGGTCGTTTACATGTCAGGCTACCTTGAATACAACCGAGGCAACGAAGATTTCTTGGAGGAGGGCTTCTTCCTGCAAAAGCCCTTCTCCCGTGATGCGCTGGTATACAAGGTTGGCGAAGCCCTGAGGAACAACTCCAAATCGAGAACCTGATCTCATTTCTTCTGTTTTGAATTTGTCCGAGTGCTGCTGGGTTGGCTTGTGTTGCCTTTAGCTTCAGGACTTCGAGTTGTCCAATCAGGTGGAGGAAAGGAGATGCGCCAAAACCGAGGGCAAGGCTCCATAAAGTCGACGCCTACTTGTCTCTTCTCCGCTTCATGAGGGCCCAAATAGACCACCCGACAAGCGACCTCTTCTCCGGTTCTTGAATTGCGCAGTGTGAGCAATTGTCCGATCGAGACCTTAAAACCAGGAGGATCATTGCACCGTGCGCATTTACCGTGACTGTCCGCGTTTCTTCCGAGACGGACTTCTTGTCAGCTCCCTCAGCTAGAACCATCACAGAAACTTTTATTCTGACTCGCTGACTGCGGCGTTGAGCGTTCTTATCCTCACTGTTTGGCGGAGGGGACACTGCCCATAGGGCCAAAGCTACCACCGCTGCCCGCGAATTCTATATCTATATTAGTTGTCGCCGTGTTTGCATCAATAGGGCTATTCTTCTCGCGTACGACCTGCCAATGGCTATGAGTGAAGCGGTTCCGTGTACCCGCCGTGTACCTCCGTTCGGCGTTTTTGTGGTTTTTCTCCATTTTGCCGTTTCATAGAATCAGTAACTTACGTCGTATCAACCTCCCCGAGGGGTTCGAATCCCACCCGCGCCTCCAACTTTCCGTTGACATTTTTCATTCCCGTTGAGAGATGCCCTCGCTCCACTTCTCAATCGATGGGTTTTCGACGATACGCGCTTAGTCAAGTACTTCCCGTATCTTCTTGAAGGAGATTCTGCATGGGATAGTTTTCTCGGTGCAGAAATTTTTTTACTTCCCAGTACTCGCATTGGATGGCCCACACGCGGGTAATTTACTCAAACATAGCGATTTAGTTTTCGTGGCAGAGTGCTTGCAGCTGTAAGCGCAAGTGTTCGAAGAATTCTGCAAAAGCATTAAATTGGAGGCCTATTCGAAAAAACGACGAATGAAAATGCAAGCTTGGGTAGACTCGCCCAACTTCCCAGTCCCGTTTCTCCAGCCAACCGGCCTAGCCTTCATCCCAGTTTGAAAAAACTTCGAGGAGGTCAGTACACAATGCGATTTTTCGCTAAGAACAAATGCCGGCCGTAATTCTGTGCGGCATATTATTCGCTTTCGGGGGAACGACACAAAATCTGAATGCGCGGGAAGCGCAGGCACAGGGCAGCAGGCAATCGGATATCGCTCTCTTTGACGCGTTTCTCGATGCGCACGCTGACATCGATGCGCAGCTTCGAGCGAATCCGTCACTTCTGACGAATGCGGAATATCTGGAAGCTCATCCTCAACTTGAGGCCTTTTTGAATCAGCACCCGCAGGCTCAAACGCAGATCGGGCAAAATCCATCCTTTTTCATGGAGCGCGAGAAGCGTTTCGACAGGCGGGAATCACGACAGAGGGCAAGCCCGAATCCGGACTTGACGCGGCAGGAAGTGTCGACGATGGATCAGTTTCTGGACAAGAACCCGAACATCGATCGGGATCTGCAACGCAACCCGGGTCTGGTGAATAACGCCGAGTACCTGGAAGCGCATCCGCAGTT
>WNFR01006691.1_pt1 | contig 11778 bp, 19 predicted proteins | sample 5400221 | NCBI WGS metagenome assembly WNFR01 (sample SAMN13153357, study PRJNA577476) | soil metagenome | isolation source: 40 cm soil under Madrone tree | place: USA:California | collected 2016-06-14 | reverse complement strand
GGGTGTCAACGACGGCTTTACGAAACGTCATGTTGCAGTCCGTCACGATGTTAAGAACGCCCGCAACCTTGGCCTTCTTCGCATCGTCGATCTTTCCCGTACTGTAGTACGATGCGGTAATCTTGATCGCCGAGCTTACCGCCTGCGATACGTCTGCCGAACCCCTCAGCGAAGCTGTGTAGGGGTCTTTCGGACAGCCGCTCAGTAGTAGGACGAGTGGAAGTAAAACAAAGAGACTAATTTTTCGGTACATTGCTTGCTCCGTTCTTGACAGCGTCCTTCGTCCGACGCCAGTTGGCGGCGACCATCTGAAGGATTCCATAGATGTAAACATAAGTCTTTCCAGACGTCGAGTCTGGCGGTGGGAGTTGTTCGATCATCCCGGCAACGACGTAGTAGATAATCACCTGATGAGAAACAGCCCAGGCCCACATTCCAACTGCAACGACGACCGCCAAAAGAGTTGTCACTCCATACCACCCTTCATTTTCAGATAGACGGAGTACCAATTCGTCGCGATCTGCTTCTGAGCATCGACAAGCTTCATCTTGCCAGAGCAAACCTGGGCATGGAGATAGTTCTCGACCTCATCCTTCTCGTGCGCGCCTGGTCGAGGTTCGTAAGGCTGAGGCCATTCGTTCTTCAAGCCGTTGTCGCCGCCGAGTTCGAGGGAGATAAGGTGGTCGATTTCACAGCACTTGTCTTTGATCTTCTTCGCGCCGTAGAGCGGGTAGACCGCTTGAATACCAGGCTTTCGAAGAGCCTTAGTCGTAGAGTGGCATACGAGCACAGCGTCGGTTGTACGCACGATTCCAGGCGTGACGACCGGATCAGGAAGGACCGCAGGACCGTGGTGTCCATAGTGCGCCTTCGGCGTTGTGGCTGCAAGCTGAAGTAGGATAGACAATAAGAGCGTAAAAAGCATCAATGAACTCCCATCGAGTACGGCGAGTTAACCATACGAGCGCCACGCTGATTAGCCATCAAACTCTTGATATAATGCTCATACTTCTGAGGCGTCTTAATGAGCTGAGGCAAGTATGCCAGTCCATCAAGTATATCCACAAAACGCCCTTTGGGAAAGGTTGTATATTCTCCAAGGAAATCTTGAAACTTCCTCTGCGTAAAGAAATGTCCAGACTCAAATATGGGAGCCAAGACGTTACGAATACGCCATTCTTTCTTTCGAGTGAGTTCTCCATCCGGTCCCTCGACTTCGCCCTTCAACTCAACGATTTGTAGACGATAACCTTTTACCTGAGAAAGCTTCAGGAGGTAATGGCCGATGTATCGTTGGGCTGCGATGGTCTCGAGACCGACCTTGTGAAGGTTCCAGTCGATCGCTGTTTGAAGGATTTGATCGTAAAACTCGTCATAGCCTGAGGCTTTCGCCCAGCAGTAGAGGTGGTAGTAGTCACCGTCCGACGACTCACCTACAACGTTAATCGAGTGTCGACAACGACCCATTCCTTGATTGCCACTATGGTTGGGGTCGACTGTCATACCGATACGAAGATGGGCGAGAGGGAAGTCTTTGCGAACAATACCGTCCTTAACCTCATGCCGGATCATCCGCTTGAAACCGTTCTTCTCGTTTGGCTCTTCGATAGTGAAGTGGTTGAGCCAGGGCTCCTTGAAGTCCGCATTCTCAGGCGCAGCCGGGTTATTGAGGAACTGACAGGAGAAATGATAAGAGCCGAGGCGGTTGCGCCACCGAGTTAGCTTCTCAAAAGAGAACTCTTCTGGGAAGATGGGGGTGTCGGAGGGGTGTTCGGGACAGCAACCGCCCAAGGCACTATGGGTCACGATGTTAAACCAGGGAGCGTGCTCGCGTATGTGCGAGTTTAGATCGGTGTAAGACCAACGATTACCAACAACGAATTCGTCGTTCTCGTGCGTTGCTGAGTCAGGGTTCTCGAACGCCCCTACGAGGAGCTGGTGGTACTCGATCGTTTTCTCCATGACAGAGATAGACTCAATGGCTTTACGTCCAACGAGGTCGTCTTGGACGAGGAGTCCGTCGTAGTGTCTGGATTGAAGCGCACCGCCCACCCCCAGGAAGTCGAAGGTGCCTTCGCCATGCGAAGAAGCGCCGGGCGTTCGTTTATGATGCAGCGAATAGTTGGACCAAGTACAAGATGAATCAGGGAGGATCTCTGAGAAGAGCACTCTGAAAAGCGCGTTTGAGCCGTAGTGACCACTGATGCGACTTCCTAACTTCGAGGCGTTTGTAACATTCTCAGCTACGAGTAAGTTGCGAGAATCGCGTCGATGCATACGACGCATGAAGGCGATGAAATCGTCACCGTACCCGAGCTGTCGAAATGCAGCTTCGTCACGCGCGTCGAAGGGAAGAGAGCGCCACATGGGATAGCTCTCACTACATATCGTGGACTTGAAGTGGTCTCGCGGTAGCTCGTAGACGTCTTTGAGGTGGTCGCGCTCAAGAGATATACACCAGTTCTTGTGAAGGTTGTCGGTGAGGCGTTTTCTTCCCAGAGTGTTCTTCGTGAAGTAGAACAGACTACCCAACGCGTTCGTTCTCGCCTTGGCGAGCTTAACGTCGTGGGCGTCAGCCTTCTCTATTCGAACTGGAACAAAGCTCTGCAAAGCGTGTCAGTGGGGCTAACGACGCTGAGTGCCTCCTAGAATCCTCGTTGGCTCGACCGTAGTGGCTTCGAGTTGAAGCTACCCTTCGTATGCGAGCTTGTCTTTCGGGCACCGAACTTGGGTATCGACTTCGGAGCAAAGCTGTCAGTAATAGGATACTCCGCCTTAGGAGACATCCCACCGCCTGTCGGTGAGGTCCGCTTCGGACGATTCGCTTTACCGACCTTCATCTTCGTCGAAGCGTTTGGTGATGTGAAGCTTGCCATTGTTCACCTCGTTACCCTCGGCGGCCCTACGGCGGCTTCGCCGCCTTCGGAAACGCCGCCGCAGAGCCTTTTGCCAACCGCCAGCAGCTTTGCGTGCAGCCTCAGTGCCCGTGTCAGGGAGCGGCTGCTGTCGTACTGGCACCGGAGCGGAGGCTCTGAGGAACCGCATTACCGGATTTTGTACTACGACACTCCCTGACTAAGACTCCTTCAAAGCCTCGTCGAGGCTCTTGTCTTTTCCAGAGCTAACCGTCTCATCGAGCAGACAAACCTTAACCCAATCAGTGTCCATCGGACAGCCATCGTCGGTAGAACCGTCCGATATCATCATGCGAATTGGCTGGAGTGGATTACCGAAGGTAGACAGTGCGAGAAAGATGTCAGCACCTTTTGCAACCGCCTCGCGTTGCTTGTCAGTGAAAGACCACCGCGATAGAACTTTGCGGTCGGGGCCGGCACTGACTAGCGTGCGTAGAGGAATGTACTCGGGCTGGTCCTTTGCGTACACGACCTCGCGATGCTCAAGACCTTCGAACACAGGGCCGTCTTTAGGGCTTAGATAGTCAAACATTAGTTCACCTTCTTCGGATCGACATACGTCTTCGCAATCTCATTGCCTGCTTCCGCAGCGGCGTCCAAGACAGCCGCAGGCACGCCAGGAGCTATCGCTTCCTCGCTAGCCGACGCTGGTAGAGTACGATCAGGATCGCGGTCGAAGATTTCCTTCGCCGCAGCCATAGCTGCTTTTAGGTCTCGTCTTTGAGTCACGATATCCACCAATGCTCTGCACGCTGCGGGGACTGCATGGCGCATCTCGTCGTGTATCAATTTGACCTTGCCCGAAAGGGCAGCGTCCATCGCTGTGAGATGGCCGTTCATCAGCGCGGCTTCGTAGTCGCGGTATTCGGCTGTTGCGAGTAATTGTGCCAACCCCGACACTGTCATGTGGATTTCTTCAGCGATGCGCTTGTCAGAGACGCCCGCGATACGCCAGCGAGCTATCTGTGGTATCTTGATGTTCGGTATCTTGAGAGTAAAAGGCATCTAATCCTCAGGAGCGTCTTCTAAAAGCCAACGCTTCGCTTGGTCTATCATCCAGTTGATGGCCGAACACTTAACATCCTCCTGAACGATAACGCCTCCGGTAACTCCGTGTTCCTTTTCATACTCATCAGTCGTGTCGTAGACGATTACGACCGTTCGCATCCTCTCGGCCTTCTCCATCGCCTTCATGAGAGTGTCGGTGGCCGAGGTAGTCGAGTTGATACGCTCCATCGCCATGCGCGATCCGAGTGCTAAGGCTTCGCGGGCGGTGGGTTAGAGGATGGCCCGATCGGTGTCGGCGTTTTTGAGGCGGCCGGCGCGGGGGTGGGTTGGGAGCTCGTCGGCTTTGTCGTACCGAGCTTTGCGAGAGCGGCCTGGACCTCCGAAGGCGCATGAGTATCGCAGCTAGGGTTATCACGCGACTGCCAGTCGAGCCGGTGCGAACCCTGACCGCAGACGATACAGTACTTCTCAACAGGTGTTTGTGAAGCTGAAGAAGATGCCATACGAAGCCTCCTGAACGGTGATACACCTCTGTTAAAGCCTGTTGCGATAGTACCACAAAGCGGCGCGGGTGTCAAGGGCTGTAAGCTATTGCAAAGATTATACTTACGAACAAAGTTAATAAGTCGATCGTACTCAGCGAGCTTCGCTCGACGAATAAAACGTGGCGAAGCAAATGTTAACAAAGGTAATAGAAGTAAGAGCTGTGGATTTCTAGAAAATTTTCTGCCAAGGTAATACTCCTCCTCGTACTCGACCTTATTTTGAGCCCCGCCCCTTCCGGCCAACGCGAAGCCGAACACTATGTATGAGTACGTCGAGTACCTGTACATACCGTACAGTACGACGTACGACAATTAGTCCTAGCATGTAGTCAGGAGCGTAGGACTGGCATCGGCAAAGCAAGGGTTCATTGACGAGATGTATCGCACGCGCGCTGTCAATATGACGGTACACAACGATACACTCTTCCACTAGACAACCTACGCATCCCACCGATGTAATGTAGACCGTGTCGTGGTAACATAAGAACCTACGAGACGTGGTCAGACGCTACGCTCCTTGTTACATGCTAGGACGAACATCGCGCTCTCTACGAGACACACTTTGTTTGTATAAGGTGTCTACAAAGGAGAAACGCTATGTCATCTAACGGTCAAGTCGTTGCAGGTATGTCAGCAGTAGCGACGAGTGCAGGAACGGTCGTGCAAGTACCCGACTTGGTCGTCCCAACGAATCGTATCTACAACTTCGTTGAGACGTATCGAAAGGACTACTTCGAAGACCACTCTCTTGATTGGTGTTTGGACGAAATCATCAGCAGAGGCATCGCTGAGATTACACGTCAAGTCAAGACTGCAAAGAAGGTCGCGGTCGACAAGGCTAGTGGCTCTTTGCTAAAAGAGTTCAACCTATCGCCTGCGGATGCGAAGAAACTGCTACTCGACATGCTCGCAAAGCAGAAGGCGGATGCTGAAGCTGCGCTCGCGAAGCAAGAAGCTTCGAAAGCGAAGAACGCGAAACCTTCTTGACGAGCAACAACGCGACGTAGTGTGTCGCGTAGATGGCGCGATGCTAAAGCGTAACAAGATTGCAAATGCACTAGGCAACGTGGTGGCTCTGTGAATTTGACTTCTGATATATATTATTTTTATTACAGAAGAAATTCAAGCCGACACAGCCTCATGCCTTCTGTATTTGCAATTGTTTTACGCTTGCTTCGTATGTTTGTCTAGGCTGACGTCTAGAGAGGAGGTCGCTATGTCTTTGTCTGACAAGCCGCAACCACGCACGCCTATTCAGCGTGCTGCTCTAGCAGTTGTACGCGCTGAGATGCATCTGTACGACGCTCTTGGTCGTACTCCACGATATCGCGTTGAGGCTGCTCATATCAATGCTCTTGATGCTATCGCCGACGAACGTGCTCGCTGTTCTGCTCATGGTACACGAAGCTGCGCGCATGGTCGTGCGCTGCATGACGTGTGTGCTGAGTGCGAACGTACAGACGACGACTGTAAAGCGTATCGCGTTGCTGCGACGCAAAGGATTAAAGACTTGCTCAAACAGTTAGGAGAGTAACGATGAATCCAAACTGTCGTTGTGGAGGCAAGTTCGTTTCTTCTAATGTTCACGAGCATACGTATTACCATCCGATTTTGAAACACAATGTCACTGTGCTCGAACCGAACAGTCGTGACTTTCACGAACGTACATGCAATGTATGTGGACGAGTTCAACGGCAGAGAGTACGAAAGCCAAAACGATGAAATGGCGCTGTATTTCTCTTATCAATGGTCGTGCAGTCGAGCGTGAGTGCTACCAGCCTCCGCTCGTTTGGTTCAAACACTATACCTATAGCGCGGAGCGCGTTCTAGAGCTCGCTATCGAGCGATGGCTCGACACGGTGAAAAGCGAAGCTAAAGCGAAAGCACGCTAAGTCGTTGAAAGTAAACGAGATAAAGAGCTTGACATAACTGTAAACTTGAGTTACGCTAACAAGCGTAGTACTGAGGAAAACAAATGCCAACTCCCGGATATCTTATAGGTATTGACGGCGACGAGTGTCAATGCGGACGACGCTCTACGATCCGTCATTGTCCTGACTGTGGCTCTTCTCGCGTTTACGCTCGTATGAGTCGCGTTCACAAGTTTCTGAACGGTGAGCTCAAACACGTTGACACGGAGTTTCGCTGTCAAGCGTGCGGTCATCTCTTTGTTGACGAGGAACGACAGTTTTGCGAAGCACCGCCTGTCGGCAAGACGCTCGCTGCACAGAAGGTTCGTGCTTTGCACGCAGCGAAGCAAACTGGTGAGTACTTAACACCAAGCGAACGTATTGCTGCTGAGTCCGTCGCAAAGCTCATCCGAGGCGGAACGCCTATCGAAGAGGCAAAGCCGACAGCAGTAAAGCTCAGCGAAGAAGAGCTTGCGAAGATGCGAAATGAGCTACGTCGTGCTCATCTTCATCATCTTCTAGCCTTCAACGCGAAGCAGCGGCCAGATCATCCTGGTCCTATCGAAGAGTATATCGAGAACGGTATCAAACAACTCGAAGCGGATTGGCTGAAAGCGAGTCAAGCATGATAGTAACATCGTTTGTGTTTAGACGATATCTCTACGTCGTGACAGACGAAGGACTTCTACTACGTCTCAATCACCACGGTTCAATCTTCTTTAAAGACTGGTCGTTTGAACTAGTCGTAGGATTAGCATGAGCAACCAAGACAACAGCGATGCGCTGCTCGACGCACTTCGTCGAGTTGGTGTTGTTATTCCTTCTTTACCACCGATAGCGGTGCGAAGCAAGCCAACACCAACAATCGACAATCGTGTCTATTGGCACGTCGTCTGTGGTCCGTTCGACACGTATGTCGATCCACGCGATGCTCAAAACCAAGACGATGCGCTCGCTGTCGCCTGTGGACCTCTACAAAACTGGTATGTTCACGGCTATATCGACAAGTTTTCTGTAACGCCGTCTAATCATGCGGCGTATCTTGAGTGGCTTCATCGAGGAGTACGATGACAAAGATAGCTTTGACAAGGTCACAGCAATACGCCCGAGCAGCTTTGCTCTTCGTCGTCGTATTTGTCGGCGTGTTTTGCTTGGGAGTAGCGTTGATTGCACTTTGTTCGCCTTAGCTTCGCTTCGCTGTAAGTCGTTGCAAGCAAAGAGCTTACAGCTTGACAGCCCAAAAGACTTTTGCTATGCTAATCGCATAGTAAAATGCTTCTGTGACACTATCATTAACTTAGTTAACAGAAGCATCAACCCAAGTTCAGTCTTTGTACGGAGTACAATTCAAAGGAGACAACGAAATGAAACAGTATCAAAAGACGAAAGTCTGCTACAGCGAAACCCAGGGAGATGGCTCGAAGAAGAGCTACATCACAAGCGAGACCGCCTTCAACGTCATGACCAAGAAAGCAACCGAAGCTAAGGAGGAACTGCCCGAGCAGGTAGCGGTCGGAACCTTCGGCTACAAGGCAGCCGAGTCGGTTGACGAAGCTGTCTTGCTCAGCGGTGGAACGGGCGTCGGTGAGTACGAAAACATTGAGGTGTTTCTCGGTGTTTTCAATTATGCCGCCTCATTGCGTCAAGACAACGCAGCCAACGAGCTCCTGCAAAGTGACAACTATGAGCCTCAGGAAGGCATCATCGACGTTTCGTTTGCTGTCGCACAAAAGGTCGAGCGAGCGAAGATGTCGCCTGAAGAGCGAGCGATCAAAGACCTCGCCAAGGGCGGTATCGTTGTGACACCCGATCAACTGAGAGCTGCACTCGCGCTCATCCAGCAACAGGCTGCGTCTGCCTCTGCTTAACACTCAACAAAGTTAACGCTATCGGCGTTATAGCGACGTCGTTACTCCTTCGTACCAACGAGCGTGAATAGCGTCACGCTCGTCTTTTTATCACGGTGCTCTGTGTCTTTGTAGCTATTCAGAACGCGCGTTCTGCGTATAGACGCAAAGACGGTCGTGCTTCCAACACGATGGGCGTTACAGAGCACCGCGATAAGGAGGCAAAATGTCATGTTTAGAGTAGAACGAACAGTCACAACTACATTCACAGCACTCTACGAAACGAAGGAGCAAGCCGACAAGGGCGCTGAACTTCCAATCGGAGAGTTCATAGACGAATGCGGAGCTTATTCAGAACGTATTGGTGATTACATCTTCGAGTTTGACGGACCTGCCACGGTCGAGGAGGACTGATGGCAATCAAATGCCGAATCTGGTATGACGTAGGTGCACAAGCCTACGTCATCTCCAGCTCGTACAACGAAAAGCTCGTCGACGCTTTGAAGAACATCATCCCTTCGGGAGACCGTAATTGGGACCCCTCTACTAAGTTCTGGTATGTGAAGGAGATGTATGGAGAAGCGATCCGGTCGCTCGCGACTAGCGCGTTCGGCATTCACGCTGTCAGCTTTACGTCGAAGACGGTTGCGGAGCAAGCTCAGTCTTCGACGAGCCAACGCAGTTCGAGTGCAGGTACGACGTTAAATCCGTCGCTCGGCTCTACCGAGGATGCGATCGTGGCTTTCTTCAACCTACTAAGCTTCGACGCTGCGAAGCAAGCCTATCGTAGAGCGGCGCAAGACATGCATCCAGACAAGGGCGGTGATGCGGCGAAGATGTCGAAGCTTAACGAATTATGGTCAAGGATTGAGAAGGAGTTTTTCAAGAGATGATTCAAGCGATGATAGTACGACCGTTGAATCAGTGGTGTGTTCCCTGTCTACGCGAACCACACGACGCGAGAATGGTTGGAATGATTGTCTATGTATATCCAGACACTGAACGTCACGGATGTGGTTGTGGAGGTAGAATGTGGAGAATCACCGACGAGTCCGACATCGCCATCGACAAACTCAACAATCATGACGATCATGGAAAGTACGGTCCTGCATGGATGTGCGAACACGTTCTAGAAGAAATAGGAGACTAGAGGAGGAAACGCTATGGCAGATATAGTTAAAAAAGATGTCTTTGGTTCTCAGTCGACTGGCTTGACGCTTTCGAAGGGAAAGCTCAAGTCAAGCTCGTCGCCGTTTCAGTCACGTGTCAACAACGCGAAAGCGTCACAACCCGACGCAGCCTCAATGCCTCATCGACTGTGTCTGATGCTTGACCGTTCGTCGTCAATGCACGGTGAGAAGATAGGCTTGCTCAAAGACGCTATCGATAACTTTATTAACAGATGTGACTTCACCAACACGTCGATCGCTGTCGAGACGTTCCCAGCTTCGCTTGAGCTGTCTTTGACGTCGATATCGTACATGATCACCTCAAGCGTCGCAGCGATCGAAGCGACGGGAAACACACCGATGCGACGTTGTGTCGAATCTTGCCTCGAAAAAGTGCCGATGACACGAGGTATCATCGTAAGCGACGGCGAAGCCACAGATTGGCGTGACTTCGACTTCGAGCAAGCCGAAGGTGAAGGGATTCCAAATTCGAGGGACATTCTGGTCAAGTACAAAACCGCTCAAATACCGATAGACTGCGTTCATATCGGCGACTCGACATCTGGTGAAGAGTTACTACGACGAATCGCCAAAGAAACAGGCGGTATTTACCTGAAGTTCACCGACGTGAGCGCCTTTGCGAACAACTTCGGCTTTTTAACACCTGGCTACAGAGCACAGCTTACCGAAGGACGTGTCTCGGCCAGCGAGCTCGGAGCAACGGAGGTACGACGTTGACAGTCGCTGTGCAAACCGACGAACAAAAAGCCGTCGTAATCGTACTGTCGCACAAGCTGTCTCAGCTCGGCCTGTCGGCCACCTTCGTCGACCCTATAAGCGTCGGCCCGATCGTATCGGTATACCGCTTCCAGCCTCAAGGCTCGACCAAGGTCTCTCACTTGGAAGGACTAAGCCAAGACTTCGCCGTGACACTCGGCGCTGAGGATGTGATGGTCAAGCGAATGCCTGGCGAAAGTGCTGTCGGCGTTTTTGTGCCGAACCTCGAACGACAGTGGGTCAAATGGTATAATCACTGTACGCTTGACACGTCGAAGTACAAAATACCACTAATCCTTGGCATAGACTACACTGGAAAGCTAATCGTCGAAGACCTTACGACGATGCCTCACTTACTCATCGCCGGTTCGACTGGTGGGGGTAAATCCACTCTGCTAAACAGTATCATCGGCGGTGTCATTCTGAACTACTCGAAAGACGACATTGAGTTCGTCCTAAGCGATACAAAGGGTGTCGAGTTTACCCAGTTCGAGCGGGCCGACAACCTTCGTAGCCTCATCGCAACGAGCGTAGCTACGACGATAGAACGCTTCGACGAGCTTACAGCTGAGATGGAACGGAGGCTTCGTACATTTGGACAAACCAACACCCGCAACATCCTCGAATACAACGCCGTCAGGCAGGGTTCGAAAGCTCGCCTCAGCTACATTCTTGTCGTTATCGACGAGCTCGCAGATTTGCTTAGTGATCGTAGACGAGTCCAAGACCCACTCGACCCTGAGGGGAAGCGAAGCGTTACTCTTGGCGCGCTTACCTCGCGAAAGCTTGCATACATCGCACAAAAGGCTAGGGCTACTGGCATTCACGTCATCGCGGCGACTCAGCGACCCAGCGTCAAATTGCTTGAAGGAGATATTAAAGCGAATTTCCCCGCTCGTCTTGCCTTCCGGCTGCCGAGCGAGGCAGATTCACGTACCGTATTGGGTTGTGGAGGCGCGGAGCATCTCTTATCACGCGGTGACATGCTGTTTATCAACCCCAACAAGCCAGGTCTTGCGAGGATTCATGCTCCATTGTCTACGCTCCAAGATATCCAGGGAGCGATTGAGTTTGCGGCGTCGAGGCGCTAAAAAGCAAACAAAAGGCGAACAAAAAATAGTGTAAGTACTTGAAAATAAAGGGGTTAAAACTTGACAGCCTACTTATTAACTGGTATGATGCCTGAGCATGGCGTCAACGCGCCAGAACTTCACGACCGTATCATTCGAGTGTCGGCGTGACCTAGCCGACAGGCTGCGCAAGATGTTCCCTAAGTACGGACAGGTCAGCAAGACGATGCGCTTTTTGGTTCAAGAAGTACTAAACGGGAGGATTAAGGTTAAAAATTAGAGTTTCCCTGTTACTGTAGGAGCTTACACGTCAATGCAGCTTAGGGTCATCGGTTCGAATCCGATGATTGGCCTCGTAGTTTGGTCAATCTAGCTCAGTTGGTAGAGCATAAGCACGACAGCAGTTTAGCTCAAACGACTTACAGGGATTTAAGCTCGGCGCTTACTTTCAACGGTTACATGGATAAATTTGTTCCCCTGAAAAGGAATCGAGAGTGGGTTCAAATCCCACACTCCCGTCATTGTCGGGAGTGTCGT
>WNFR01006690.1_pt1 | contig 11780 bp, 16 predicted proteins | sample 5400221 | NCBI WGS metagenome assembly WNFR01 (sample SAMN13153357, study PRJNA577476) | soil metagenome | isolation source: 40 cm soil under Madrone tree | place: USA:California | collected 2016-06-14 | reverse complement strand
CCGAAATGCTGGCGATCAGGCCAGAGGTGAAATTCAGAAAGTCAGCCTCCATCCCATCGCTGAAGATAACCCCGTTCTCCGGCATCATCGAGCGCAACGCCAGTGGATGAGTCTGGTCCGTGGTTCCAAACACCAGCGTCGCCTGGGACGACACGCTCGGGAAGGGTTCGCGCACAGCGAAGTGCAAATAGCGAGCATCCCACGGCATCTGAATCTGGCTCATGCGGTGGGCTTGCGGCTCAAGGCTCGCGGCAATGCCCGTGGAACCGGTAATGATGCTCCTGAGCCAGCCGGTGGACCCGAGACCGGTCGAGACGATCACGCCGCTGGACGAATGGATTTCCGCTTTATCGCCCAGACGGATCTCATAGTGCGCTGAGGTGTGTGTCTTTGGGCCAATGAAAAGGTCATTGACCGCGTAGAGCACCTGGCCGTCGGACAGAGCCGCCTGCGCCAGAGTGACGGTCTTGCTGGGCCGAGACCGCACCAGTAGGTCATCGAGGATGAGGCTGACGTCACGTGCCTCGAAAGGCAGCAGCACGCCGTCATAGCGAAGGGGATCCGGATTCACGCCCACCAGGGGCTGGCCCTGGAGATATTTGAGCGTGTTGGCGACCAGCCCATCCTGCCCCAGGGCGACGACGATGTCGTCCGGGGCAAAGAGATAGCTGGGGGCCAGCGCACGGTCCATGCTCTGCAGGCGGCAACGCGATTCAATCGCGGTGGTGACTGCCTCCAGGGCCTGGTGGTAGGTGCGATGCTCAAGTTCGTAGTCGTTGAAATCCGCCCCCAAGTGCTCCACATAGAAGCGCGCTTGTGCTTCCGTGTGGTAGCGGCCGATGAGCTCCTCGAGGCGCGTCCTGCGCGTGACGAGCACGACCTTGCGATCAAGCCTTGGCACGGACCGCCTCCTTGATCGGTGCCTGAGCCATCAGGGTTTGCAGCAAGTCGGGAGAGAGATTGAGCTGCCCGATCTTATCGGCCCGCTCGGACAGACCGACAAAGGCCTGGGCAATGAGCTGGCCGGGCTGCATGCCAGCGGCGGTGAGGGACTGGATGATCCGTGGATCGAGCCCTACGAGCGCCTTGGCCACGGCCCCAAGGCGATGCGCCTCGGCCTCGGCGGTGGTGCGCGTGTTCTCGGCACTGATGCGTACGAATTCCGTGCGCCGACCCTCGACCACGATATCAGCCTCCATGTCGACCTGGCGCAGCTCGTTCTTCTTTCGGCGAATGGATGCTTCAGCCTCCATCTGCGTCTCGCGAATGGTGCGCTTTTTTTGCTCCACGGCAATCTCCGTATCGAGCTCACTTTGCTTGATGGCGCGCTCATTCTCGACCGCAGCATTGCGACGCGCAAAGATCGCCTCGTCCGCCTCGCGCAACACGGCTTCGCGCGCCTTGGCCTCCAGTGCACGGCTGGTTTCCGGCGTCGGCTTGACGGCGAGAATGGCGAGGCCCAGAAGCTCGATCCCAAGCGCGACCATTTCGTGATTATCCCGCAAGCGCTGGAGCACCCGGTCGGCCAGGTCCCCGGCACTGCGGATCGCGTCGGCCAGGGAGGACTCCTGAATCGCCTTTTGGACCAGGATCTGCACTGCGGTCACCACTCGCTCAGACAGCTTCTCCGGGTCCTTGGACTCATAAGTCCGCCCATCGGGCTTCACCGCAAAATTGAGCAGCTGCGCGGTCTTCACGGGATCGGCGATCCGAAAGGAGACCAACCCTTGCACCGTGACGGTCTGAAAATCTGCCGTGACCTTCTCGAAGATGAAGGGTTCCTCGCGACTGGCTAGCGGGACGGTCACGAGTGTGGTGGTCGGGGAGTAGTAGAACATCGAGAACCCCGCGCCCTGTCGGATCACCTTGCCCCGTCGGAACGCCATCAGGTGGGTGGTCGGCTGTACCTTGACGAATCTGAACCCGAACATTGCTCTCTCCTTGTTCGTGGGGCTGTCCCACTATCTTAGTGACACACTACCACTAACAAAGTTATGATGCAACCGCCCCCAATGACAATCGGGCAGACTACGAGATCGCGCTTATGAGTCAATTACTTACGTTCGAACGGCCGCTCACAACGGTCGATATCGCCATCTTCGGCGTGCGGGAGGACGCGCTGCACCTACTGCTGGTACGCCGGCCCCAGGTGGCCGGTGATCCGTACCCCGGCCAATGGGCTCTTCCCGGCGGCTTTGTAGACGTCACTCACGACCGCGATCTGGAAGGCTGTGCATTGAGGAAGCTCAAGGAGAAGACCGGCGTAGCGGCACCCTACCTAGAACAGCTGGGCAGTTGGGGCAACGCGACGCGCGATCCGCGGGGCTGGGCCGCGACTCACGTGTATTTCGCGCTGCTGCCGGCCGATCACCTCGGACTCATCCCCGGCGGTAATGCCCAGGATACGCGCTGGGTCAAGATCGAAGCCAGTCGAGTGCGGGAGACTCTGGCATTCGATCATGCCGAAATACTAAAGGCAGCCATCACTCGGCTGCGCAGCAAAGTCGAGTACACCTCACTGCCGGCGTTTCTGATGCCCGTTGAATTTACGCTGACAGAATTGCAGCGCATGTATGAGATTCTCTTGGCGCGAAAGCTTGAGAAGAAGGCTTTTCGCACACGATTTTTGTCTGCGAAACTCATCGATCCATTGCCTCGAATGAAAAGCGGCGCCAATCGTCCAGCACAGCTCTACCGCTTGAAGCCCAGACGGCCTATCCACTTGTTCTCTCGACCCTTCGGCTCCGCCAGCTCACCACGCGGCTGACGCACACTGGGTAAGCGCGCGATTCAAACGTTCTCATCCTCGATGAAGGTTCGGGTTTCCTCCACATTTTCCCCGATAGTGGGCGATAGATCCTGAAAGCAATTATCGTTGCGGAGTAATTTGTCTGAATGGTACCGACTGTCTGAGTACGAATTTCGCGTCTTTCAAACTCAAGCCATCTCAGCTGCGAACTCCGCCAGCGACATCACTTCAATCTTCGGGCGTAGCTTGTGCTCCTTCGAGCCAGGATGAACCACCAGCAGCCTGCGCAGTTCCAAGTCTTTGAGCGAAGTGACCATCGATGGAGACTGCACCAAAGCACGGAAGACATGCTCGACGAACTTTCCGGCCCGCGTCAGCGCTGCTTCCGCGTCCAGGGCGCGATGCTTTTGTATCAGGCCTTCGTATGCATTGAGGATGTCGGCAACGACTCGAGGATCGATTTTTGAGGCGAGGTTACGCTCCAGATCGTCTCGCACGGCTGGCTACGCTAGGGCAACCCAGTATGCCCAGACTTCTTTCCCATCCTCGGATATTTTCCGTCGCGTCACACGGCCTTGCTGCACCGCCTTAAGCAATGGCCCGGAAATCGATGTCTGCCGTGCAATCACCCCCTGCTCATGCAGGCGCTCGCAAACTATCCGTAGCGTGCGTGGCGTCTTGAAAAACCCCTCCTTTATCCACGCATCCACTTTCGAAGAGATCGGATTGCCGGTGGACCGCTTGGCTGTGGCGCTGGCTCATCGCCTAACAACTCGCGCCATCCGGCATCGGGCGTGGCGAACAAGTCTTCCCAGCGGCCACATTGTCCGAGGCCGCGCTGCTCGCGTCGTGTCATCGGCCAGAGCGTGAGATAGCTGGCTCGGCCAGCCAACGATTCCGAGACTCGTCGCATCAGGAGAAGGTTGGCGGAGCCCGTGAGTAGAAATCGCCCAGGCGTTCGGTCCCGATCTATGGCGCGCTTCACGGCGCGTAGTAACTCCGGCTCGCGCTGCACCTCGTCGAGCGTCACAGGGCCCGGCCCGCCTACAAGCGCCTCCGGATCGCGCCGGGCAGCATCGAGCACGTCGAGATCATCGAGCGAGGCATAGCGCCGCTCTCCAGGGACGAGATGTTCGACCAAAGTGCTCTTGCCTGTCTGACGGGCACCGGTGACGACGACTGCCGGCATAACCCAGATACGCTCGGAAAGGGCAGCTCCGACAAGCCTAGGCAGGTCTTAATGTCATGGATGATAATCATTCACGGCATGAGTAATCAAGCCGAGTGATGAAGATTGGGCCCGCCCCCGGTAGGCGATCGATGTCGAAAGCCGGGGCTCCCCAGCAAGAAATCATGCCTATAATTGACTAATTAGCATATTCGCTAATATTATAGAGCATATGCAGGCTGACAAAATATTTGAAGCGCTCGCGTCCGGGCTCCGTCGCCAAATTCTGGCGTATCTGTCAAAAACCGAAATGACGACGTCCGACCTCGCCTCGCGATTTGAAATGACTACGCCCTCGATGTCGAGACACCTTTCCGTACTGGAGAACGCTGGGCTGGTCACGAGTAAGCGCAGTGGCCAAAAGGTCTTCTACCGACTCACTCCCGATAGCCTGGTAAATACACTGACCGGCTACGCTTTCGAAATATGCCCAGTAGCGGGCCCGCTCAAACGAGAATCCCGGGCCCTTGCGAAGCGCCGCCGCTCCGCCGAATAGAGATCCAGTGATAGCGCTGCCCGCCAGCTTGGAAGCCCACCGAGTCGCGGTAGCGGATCTGGATGCGGTTTGTGTGGGGCACGTGCGGTACGCCATGATCAAGTCCGTCTGGTTTCTTGGAATGCTGGCGGGAGCACTGATCGGCGGTTCTTTAACATTTTCGTTCTCCGCATTTTTCTTGTTCCTCGTGTCGACGGCTGCGGTTTTGTTGCTGGGCCATTCGCTTGGCAGTCATCGAAAGCTCGTTCACGACAGCTACCAGTGCCCCAAGTGGCTGGAGTACCTCTTGGTGTACTGCGGTGTACAGGTAGGCTTGGCTGGTCCTATAGGGTTGCTTCGCCAGCATGAGTTGCGAGATTTTGCACAACGACTGCCGCATTGCCACGACTACCTGCGTCACGGGTCCGCGTCATGGCGAGATGCGTGGTGGCAACTCAACTGCGATTTGGTACTGGATAACCCACCAATAGTTCACGTCGAACCACGGATCGCGCTCGATCGAATCTATCGTTTCCTTGAGCGAACCTGGATGGCGCAGCATCTGCCTTGGGCGCTGTTGTTCTATTCGTGGGGCGGTTGGGGCTATGTTTTTTGGGGCGTGTGTGCGCGTGTCACCGCCGGCGTGTTCGGTCATTGGATGATCGGATATCTCGCCCACAATCATGGCGGTTTGGTCCGCGAAGTTCGTGGCGCTGCAGTCCAGGGGCGCAACGTTCGGTTCGCGTCACTCCTGACGATGGGGGAGAGCTGGCACAACAATCACCACGCCTTTCCGGGGTCCGCCAAGTTGGGGCTGGCCCCCGGCGAGTGGGATCCGGGGTGGTGGACGCTATTGGCGTTGAAGGGGGCTGGCTTGGTTTGGGACATTCGTTTGCCAGCAGATTTGCCTTTGCGGCCGGAGTTGACCCTTGCAGTCAACAAGAGACCGTCTGGGCACGCATCGGATGTCCGCGGGCAGCCGGCTTACTGAGCGAGCCGACCATGTCTTCTCAGCCTGAACCTAACTCTGAAAACATTCCCGCGCCGCCAACGAGACGTTCTCACTGGTGGTGGCCTTTGGTCGCCGGCGTTCTCTATGGCATTGCCATTCGCCTAGTTTTCTCGGGCGAAGCCGGCGGTCCTTACAACGCCATGATGAGTTCATTCACGCTGCTCGTTCCGGTATTGGTCGGAGCGGTGACGGTCATGGTCGCGGAACGGACTTCGCGGAGGTCTTGGTCTTACTATTTTTGGGCTGCCGCTGGCGCGAATGTTCTATTTGTCATTGGTACATTGGCTCTCACAATAGAGGGACTCATCTGCTGCATTCTGGCCGTTCCCTTGTTTGCGGTGCTTGGCGGAATTGGGGGATTGCTAACCGGTATGTTGTGCCGTCAGCGAGAATGGTCGCGCCACTCCGTTTTGGGCTTGTCCATCCTCCCGCTGACTTTCGGCGCTCTAGAGCAACATGTGCCACTGCCTAATACGGTCCTGACGGCAGAACAGTCACGCACAGTTTCTGCGCCACCCGACGAAGTGTGGGAACATCTTTTGTTCGCAAAATCGATTCAACCAGATGAAATGGACTCCGCCTGGATGTATCGAATCGGTGTACCTCTTCCTCTCTCAGCCACCAGCGAGGAGCGGGATCATCAGTTGGTCCGCCACATTACAATGGGAAAGGACATTCACTTCGACCAGGTTTCCACGATCTGGGAATCTGGGCGTCGCGTGCTGTGGACATACAGATTCACCAAAGATTCATTCCCGCCGCGTGCTCTCGACGATCATGTTCGGATCGGCGGCAGATATTTCGATGTGATCGACACCGAATACGTGATCAAACAAGTACCCAATGGCTCCGTGCTGCGAGTGGTGATGCATTACCGGGTGAGCACAAATTTCAATTGGTATGTGCGCCCCATCGCTTACTTCTTAGCGGTCAATTTCGAGAAGACGGCACTAGCGTTCTACGCTCGCCGTGCGGAAGCCAATTTCACGAGTGGGATGCAGACATCATCTTAGTCGACCGACATAAGGCGGGGTTTCATTGATATTTCCCCTGAAACTCCCCCCTGCGCTTACGCCGACTCCGTGTAAACATATCCGCCATGAACCTCAGTCACGCTAATCAGCAGATACCCGCGAAACGCTCCCGTCACCGCTGGCGAATCCTCGACGAGAGGGGGGTGGCGCGCGGCGCGATGGAAAACTAGCTAATGACAGCAGTCGCGCTGCTCTTGGATGGGCGGACAGGCGACCGATCCGTAAGAACAAAACACGCAGCAGTCGCCAGCCTTCGGCTTTAGCAATGTTTTGCACTGCGTGCATTCGTAAAAATACTGACACGCATCCGTCGGCATGATCTCCTGCTGTGCGTGCCCGCAGACGGGGCAGGTCAGCACCGATTCAAGGATGACTGTGCTCACGGCTTCGAGACGACCTTCGAAGGAAAGCCTGCTTCCGTAGTCGCTTGAGTGAGTTTCGCCGACGTTGCCTTGTCGGGATCGAAGGTAACAGATGCCGTCTTCTTGTCAAAATCGACCGACGTCGAGGTTACTCCCGGCACACGCTCAAGCGCCTTCTTGACCACGATCGGACAGGTACCGCAGGTCATATTCTCCACTGCCAACGTGGTGGTCTGCGGAGGAGCGGCAAAGGCCACGCCGGCGGCGATTAGGCCTGTCAGAGACATAGAACCGAGAGTGACGCGACGCATGACAATTCTCCTTTAGCTGATCAATAACGGGGCGTACCAGGGGAATGCGATGAGTGCCGCGAGCCCGACAACAACGACCCAAAATATTTGCCGCTGTCGCCGTTGTAGCCGCGGATTCGCACACGCCTCATCCGTCGCGCATCGCGCGGGAACGATATAGAGCTGCCGGAAAGCGAGGCCGATGAAGACCAGCATGACCCCGATGAAGATCGGCCGATACGGCTCGAGCGCCGTCAACTGGCTGATCCAAGCACCGCTAATTCCCAGGGTCAGCAATACCAACGGCGCGACGCAGCAAAGCGAGCCGACGATCGCCGCCACCACGCTAGCCCACAATTGCTTGGTTGCAGTCTGCATGGGGTGTAGCCTACACCATGTACTTAGGTACGGAGTCAAGTATGACTGAGGCAAAGTTCACAATTGGTCACGTTGCCCTGGCGGCGGGCGTGAATGTTGAGACCGTGCGGTACTACCAACGCCGCGGACTCGTCAGCCTGCCTCCTAAGCGCGCCCGCGGATTTCGGTACTACACGCCTGAGACGGCGAGTCGAGTGCGCTTCATCAAGCGGGCACAGGCGCTCGGAATGTCACTCAAAGAAGTGCAACGGCTATTAAGGCTTGATGCCAAAGGAGCTTGCAAAGAAACACGATCGCTCGCAGTCGAGAAATTGGCCCTCGTCGAACAGAAGCTTTTGGACTTGGCCCAGCTGCGCGACGTGCTGCGAGGACTCGTCGCCGCGTGCGATAAGCCCCACGGGGCAGCGTGTCCGATAATTGAGCAACTAGAAGCCTCACCTAGATCTTCCGTCTCTGTGGAGACGCTGCGCTCATGACCGCCCCCGGACTTACTCTCTTTGAATTAGCAGGGGCCAACTCGGAGTTGCGATTCAGTCCTCATTGCTGGAAGACCCGCATGGCCTTGGCCCACAAAGGCCTTGAAGCGGACCGGGTGCCATGGCGGTTTGTCGACAAAGCCAAAATCGCATTTTCCGGGCAGTCCCTTGTGCCGCTACTCGTTCACGGCGATGAGAACATCAGCGATTCGTGGCGTATCGCGCTGTATCTGGAAAAGTCCTTTTCGGCGAGGCCGTCATTATTTGGTGCCAGTAGTGCGATTCCCGTGGCTCACTTTGTGAATACTTGGGCGGACGCTACTCTGCTCCCAGCCATCGCGCGAGTTATCCTTTTGGATATCTACAACTGTGTGGACGCTGGTGACCGGAGCTACCTTCGTTCGTCGCGCGAGAAATATTTCGGCATGTCGTTGGAAGCGGTAGTAGCCGATCAACCCGCTCACTTGTCGGCTTTTAGAACAGCACTCCAGCCGCTGAGGCGCATGCTGAAGAAACAGGATTTCATCTGCGGCGAAGTTCCCGCGTATGCCGACTATTGTGTGTTCGGGATGTTCATGTGGGCCCGCTGTTGCAGCACAATCGAGCTGCTTGAAGACGACGACACCGTGCTTCCGTGGCGCGAGCGCCTCCTAGATTCTTTTGGCCGCCTCGCCCGGTCCGCCCCATCCCGTCAATACCCGGACGGCCGCCCCTTAATGACTGAAGAGGGTACTGTCGGCGCACCAAATAGCGCACTATCCGTCACCAGCGGTCTTGATCGCAACTAGCCACGTGTCCGCCAACGCCATCAACATTGCGGGAATCGAGATACCCTCCAGCAATCCAGTCTTTCTGGCGCTCGTGGGCGTGCATGTTCTATTGGGGCTCACCTGCACGATCGTCGGCGTCATTGCGATGCTGAGCCCAAAACGCAGCGGTCGTCATCCCCGATTCGGCACGATTTATTACTGGGGCCTGATGGGAGTATTCGTGACTGCAAGCGGACTCGCCGCAGTTCGCTGGGCCGAAGACTATCACCTGTTCGTTCTCGGGGCGCTGGCCTTTGGCGCCGCGTTCCTGGGTCGAATGGCGCGCCGGAAGCGCGGCAGCAACTGGGTCAAGCTGCACATCACCGGCATGGGGACGTCATACGTTTTGCTGCTGACAGCGTTCTATGTAGACAACGGAAAGAACTTGCCGCTTTGGCGAGAACTTCCTCCACTTGCGTATTGGCTGGTACCCGCCGTCGTTGGAATACCAGTCATCGTTCGTGCACTGTTGTGGCATCCGTTAGCCCGGGCGCCGCAACCTCCTTCCCCATCGTAGTGCCGTCATTCGGGGGAAGCTTCGTGTCAGCGCAGGAGCGCAGAGACGTGCTCGTCAGTAGAAGGAACTTTGCCAGGAGAAGGCCGACAACCGCGCCGCACAGTTGCGACACGATGAACCCGATGACATGAGCAGGGGCTATACCGGCAAAAGTGTTGCTGAGAGACCGCGCGATGGTAATCGCAGGATTGGCGAACGAAGTTGATGCGGTAAACCAATAGGCCGCCCCGATCCAAGCGGATACGCGCCAGGCCGCCTCATTCGGTCCTGCCGACCCCACGACAACGAGGATCAACCCTGCGGTGGCAACGGCTTCGGAGAGCCATTGCGCGGGACCGGTCCGCAGATGCACGGATGCCTGGAGCAAGGGCATCTCGAACATGGCGTGAGCCAAGAAAGCGCCCAGACAGCAGCCGGCGATTTGAACGACCACATAGGCGACTGTATGTCGCAGAGTCAGCTTTCCGCGCAATGCCTCAACGAGCGAGACTGCCGGATTGAAGTGCGCGCCGCTTATGGGACCCAGGAGCGCGATTAGCGTTGCAAGCACAGCGACCGTGGCAGCGGTGTTGGCAAGCAACGCCACCGCAAGATTGCCGCCCGCGAGTCGTTCGGCCATGATTCCCGAGCCAATCACGGTCGCGGCTAAGAGTGTCGACCCTAGACCTTCGGCGACAAGCGCTCGGCGCAACACGTTAGACGGGCTCAGGAGCGGGATTGCTTTTGCCGATGGCCCGAAGCTTCGCTTGCAGCGTCATGCCATCGAGCGAGTCAATCGGCAGACTCGTGAAGAGTTTGATTCGAGTTTCAAGCTCTTTGAGTGCCTTGCGAAATGCGAACGCCTTCTCGGCATCAGTACCTTCAACCGCCGCGGGGTCTTCGATACCCCAGTGCGCCGTCATCGGCTTTCCAGGCCAGACGGGACAGACCTCGCCGGCGGCGTTGTCGCACACGGTAAAGAAAAAGTCGATTGGCGGCGCTCCCGGCGCCGCGAACTCATCCCAACTCTTGCTTCGAAAGCCCTCGGCCGGCAGATTCATGCGCTTAAGGAGATCGAGCGCCATCGGGTGCACGTGACCTTTGGGAAAGCTTCCTGCACTGAACGCGTGGAACTTGCTGTTACCCCAATGATTCAAGAGCGACTCTGCGAGGATGCTCCGCGCCGAGTTGCCGGTGCATAAGAAGAGGACGTTGTAGCTCTTGTTCGCTGTCACTTTGCGCAGCAAGCCGTCGCCGGCTGTGCCTTTTGCGCCGGAACGCAGCATTGTGCTGCGGAACTCTCGACAGGCACGATCGACGCGCCGTGGTCGAATACAGCCGTATCCTCGCCGTAAACCGGGATGCTGCCGAGCGTATGGAAGGTCTCCCACGCGATTCCTGTAGGATCAGTGACCCAGTACTTGTCTGATTTGGCGTAGCAACACGGCTGCTCGCTTTCCTCGAGCATCCGTGAGTCGGCCGCTTCCAACTGCGCACGCATGCCGCGCAGTTCCTCATCGGTGTCGACTTGGAAGCCCAGGTGATTGACGCCCACCGGTTGGCGGTGGGTCGAGATCGCAAAATTCACCCGAGGATCTTCGAGCATCCATTTTGCATAGTCGGTCTTTGTCACTGCGGGTTCTGCATCAAACAGGGTCTGATAAAACCGGATCGAGGCGGCTAGATCCTTCACACTGACATGTACATGGAGTCGTTTCATGGTTCACCTATCGGGTAGATTCGCTTGCTCATGAACGCCGAGCTTGCCGGGCAGAGGCCCGCAAACTCGCGCGTTCGTTCGATGGAAGGGGGCGCATTCGAGCGCTCGATGCGCTCGTACCCTAAACGCTTGAAGAACGCTTCTGCCGTGGTCGTCAGAAGGTATATCGACCGAACACCTTTCGATGCTGCGTATTGCTCCGCATGATCGATGAGTGTCGATCCCAAACTCTTGTTCCTGGCGTTCTCGGCGACGACAAGCGAGCGCAGCAGCGCATCGGCGCGATACAGTTCAAGCCCGACGAGTCCCGTAGGCGAGCCATCGGAGCCGACAAAGAAAAAGTGCTCTAAGTGCTCGCCCGTGATGTCCGAGACGGGTAGCCCCTGCGCTTGAAGCAACGCCACCGCAGTCGATCGAGGTGGCCGGCCACGGATCATGAGCGGTTCGGACACGGTCGGGCCTATGCGGCTCGGGCCGCGCGTTTGGCGGCCTTCGCGGGTTGCGCTGGCGCGCAGCTCGATGAGCATTCAGCGCTGCTGTTGCCGCAGCAGTTCTCGGTCAGATAGCCGACCAACCCGTTCATTACAGCGAAGTCGGCAGAGTAGATGAGTTGGCGGCTCTCGCGGCGCTGCGCAATCAGCCCCGCGCGCTGAAGATTCTGAAGGTGGAACGTCAGGGAAGAGGGCACAAGGCCCACACGCTCGCCGATCGCTCCGGCCGGCAGTCCCTCCGGGCCGCGTTGAACCAGCAG
>WNFR01026397.1_pt1 | contig 11781 bp, 9 predicted proteins | sample 5400221 | NCBI WGS metagenome assembly WNFR01 (sample SAMN13153357, study PRJNA577476) | soil metagenome | isolation source: 40 cm soil under Madrone tree | place: USA:California | collected 2016-06-14 | reverse complement strand
TACGTGGAGTTGAAACCGATGGCGATGGGATCCCCTTTGTATTCCTTGTCGATATTTTCCTTGGCTTCGCCGTACTCCGGGCTGGACGCGGAGATCTCGATGCCTTCCTTGGAGACGGCAAACTTCACGGCGTGCGAGCGCTGGTCGGCGAGCTGCGAGACGCGGCGGACTGCATCGGTAAGCTCGGCGCGCTCAAGGACGACGGTCTTGTTGTTTTCGCGCGGGAGGACCGCTTCGTAATTCGGGAACTGGCCGGTGAGGATGCGCGAAATAAGCAAACGGTGACCGATCTGGAAGAAAAGATTGCTTTCGTCCTTGGCGAATTCGATCTCTGCTTCGGAGCCCGCCGCAGCGGCCAGCTTTTCCACTTCGTCCATCGCTTTTTTGGGGATCAGCACCTTCATTTCACCGTTGATTCCAGTGAGCTTCTGATCGGTTTCGGCCAGGGCGAGACGGTGGCCGTCGGTGGCGACCATAGCGAGCGTGTCCGGCTTCAAGATGAGCAGGCCGCCGTTGAGTGTGTAGCGCGATTCTTCCATGGAAATCGCGAATTTTGTTTTAGCGATGAGGCTTTCCATGACAGGCGCGGAGATTTTTACCAGGGTGTGCGGCATGGCCGGCAGTGCGGGGAAATTTTCCTTGGCCATGCCAACCAGTTTGTATTTTTTGCGGTCGCTGACGATTTCGACCCAATGATTCTCGAGGAGCTTGACCTTGATTTCACCTTCAGGAAGCAGGCGCACGAGCTCGAGTAATTTTTTGGCGGGGATTGTGCCAGCGCCTTCTTTTTTCACCTTGGCTTCGCAAGAGGTGCGAATGCTGAGCTCGAGATCAGTGGCGGTAATGTTGAGGTGACTGCCCTTGGCCTCAATAAGAAGATTGGAGAGGATGGGAATGGTAGTTTTGCGCTCGACCACGCCTTGCGTGGTGCTGAGTTCATTCAATAACGCTGATTTTGAAACACTGAATTCCATCGATTGATGATCCTCGCGGGCGGTTACCGGAGCTGTCATTGTGACCTTGCGACCGCAGAGCGGTCAATGGCGTTTGATTGAACTTCTTGCTGCTGCGGTACTGTACTCGCTTTTCAAGGAAGTGAAAAGTCCCAACGCTGATTTGGGCCTGTGGAAATGACTAGAGGTGCCATAGTCTAGTGGCGTGGTGCCAGCCACGGCGTACGGCAAACTTTTATCAACATCATCATCACTACAAGATTTCAACTCACTTATCGTTTTTAAGCTTACTTCTCGACACCAATAAAGCTTGTTGTTGTGATGATCGCTGTGGATTAGTGGAAAGCGCTCCAACTGATTTGTTGTGTGTGGCATGCTGGGAATGCGTCTCAGCGGAGAATTGTGCGAATCAAGGGAAACGCAAGACGCGGCTAGCTGAGGCGTGTTCCGTTCTAATTTCATCCAACGACGGTCAACAGAAAATTCAGATGATTCGCAGACGATGTCCACAGGCTTTTTTGGAAGGCCAGCGGCTGCAGTGGCCACGTCTTCACCTACCTCAAAAATCATCTCAACCGTACCCATCTATTCCCTTTAAAATAAACGTTTCTACGAGGTTGGTAAACGACGAAATTACTGCAGGGCATCCATGAGGCGGGTAATTACGCGATTAAGATCTTTGTCAGAGCGGCGCAACTCTTCGATTTTGTTGATGGAGTGAAGCACGGTGGTGTGGTGCTTGCCGCCGAATTGCCGGCCAATCTCCGGAAGAGACGCGGTGGTGAGCTGCTTGACGATGTACATAGCTACCTGGCGAGGAAAAGCGATGGCACGGGTGTTGCTGCGAACTTTGAGGTCCTGCTCTCGGAGGTTGAAATGTTCGCTCACGCGCTTCTGAATGAGGTCGATCGTGACGCGCTTTTCCTGCGAAGCGATGATGTTGCGGAGCACCTGCTGCGCGGTGGCCAAAGAGACGGTTGCGCCGGTCAGCGAGGCGTAGGCCATCAGGCGGGTCAGCGCGCCTTCGAGCTCGCGCACGTTGGACTTGATGGCGCGCGCGATATATTCGGCTACGTCGTCGGGCAGAGGGAAGCGGTCGTTTTCAGCTTTTTTCTGCAAAATGGCGATCTTGGTTTCCAGATCGGGCGGCTGAATGTCCGCGATAAGCCCCCATTCGAATCGCGAGCGCAATCGTTCCTCGATGGAGTTGATGTCCTTGGGCAAGCAGTCCGAGGAAATGACGATTTGCTTCTGCTGCTCGTAAAGCGCGTTGAAGGTGTGAAAGAACTCTTCCTGGGTGCGCTCCTTACCCGCGATGAATTGAATATCGTCGACCAGCAAGACGTCCACGGTGTGGAAACGGTCGCGGAAAGTGATCATGCGGTCGAAGCGCAGCGAATTGATCACTTCGATGGTGAATTTCTCGGCGCTGACGTAGCAAAGGCGCATGGCCGGATTGCGCTTCTTGATGGTGTGCCCTATCGCATGCATCAAGTGCGTCTTGCCCATGCCCACGCCGCCATAAAGGAAGAGCGGGTTGTAGGCTTTGGAGGGCCGCTCGGCCACGGCGCCCGATGCGGCGTGGGCAAATTCATTGGACTTGCCGACCACGAAGGAGTCGAAGGTATAGCGCAGGTTGAGTTGATGGTCGTTGTTGTCGAAATCCAGCTTAGACTGCTTGGGGGGCGCCACCGCGGGAGCCGGTGCGGCTTCTTCTTCCGTGCAGATATAGAGAACTTTGGCGTTGGGAGTGCCCAGCTGATGAAACACGGCTTTGACGATTTCGCCGTAAGTCCGGGTGAGCACCTGCCGGAAGACGGTGTTGGGGATCTGCACGTAAAGCGTTTCGCCCTCGGCGCGGTTCAGCCGGGTGGGCTGGAACCACGTCGTGTACGTATTGATGCTGACCCTGGACTTGACGAGTTCCAGGAACTTGTCCCATGCATTGACTGGCTCGCGCTCGCGCGCCGGATTGGTGGCAGCTATCATCACAAGAAAAGAGTGCACCTCGGCCATTTCCACAGGTGTGAAAAAGTTGTGGAATAGCCAAACTCAGTATACCGTCTATCGTTTTTCAGAACTTGGGGTCTACTCGCGCCGGAGCTTTCCGTTTGCCCCTGCTCGCTCCGCGCGTTGCTTCAAAATCTTTTGGCCTCTCCATAGTTGCTAAGACACAGCGCGGGATTGTCGCTGATTGAAGCGCAGGGGGCAAGCGAAAAGTGCGCGAAGGAGTTGGGGAGTGTTCACATCTCGTGCACAGTTTTTCCACAAGCTGAAAAATTTGGCACATAAGCTGCGCTTTGCTGATTCAAAAGGGAATTTGACGGAACCTTTGCAAGGTACGCGCGCTCGCGAACGGAATTGCACAAGGACAACCTGAGGAAAACTCCACCTATTGCTGAAATTTTTTGTCGGGGCGTTCAAAGACATAGATGCCCAAGGGGTCGCTGCCAATCAGCAAACGGTCTTTCTCCACCAGAATCATGTTTGGTTCGAGACGCGCGCCTTCCGGAGTATAGAGCTTGTACCCGGCACGGCGAGTGCCTTCTTTATCGAAGCGCAGGAGGTTGTTACCCACAGCCATCCACACTTCGCCGGTATCGCGGTCGACGCCGAAGGCGTTCAGGACACGTTTGAAAACGGGGGCGCCACTTTTCTTCTCCTGACGCTGGATTTCGCGCCGAACGGCCTGAGCCTCCGGCGCGGCTTGCAGGGCCGTGTATTGCATGTCCAGGGCGGCGTAGCCAAAGCGGTCGTATTGGCGGACGGTTGGCTCCGGCGTATAGCTAAATCCATAGAAAAGATGGCCTTGCGCGTCGCTGGCCAGCTCGCCGATGTTCATGAAGCGATTGAGGTCGGTTCGCTCGGTGAGCGGTTCCGGGTCGCCAAACTCGCGCACGTCGCGGCCATTTTTGTCGAATACGATCACCAAGTGCAGTTCTCGTAGCGTGGCGACGGCGACCTCGCCATCAGGCAGTGCAGCGACGGATAGCGGGGCGTTCACCTGTGCCATCCGCGCGTTTCCGGCGGCGTCCCAGATTTTTACGGCGTTGGCCGCGCGATCGGCGACGTAAACAGTGCCGGCGGCATCGACATCCATGCTTTCGCCGTAGCGGATGGAACGCAGTTCTTGTGACTGAGGGCCCGACGTTTCCGAGTACGAGGGCACATTCTTAATGAGTTTGCCGTCTTTGCCGAAAACGGAGACGTAGCTTGCCGGAGCGATCAGCACGTAAGTATTGCCGTCGCTGCCGACTTTGACAGAACGCAATCCGGGGCCGATCGTAGGAAGAATACGTGCCTTCGCGGTCAGCTCGTCTTCCTCTTGAGCGAAGCTCGCGCTCGCCAGGCACACGGACAGACACAAAGCCGCTGGGATTCTCACGTAAGTGCCGCCTTTTGCAGCTGAGATTACTACAGACGTTGGGGAGTTGCCTGCGGTTGCGGCTTGTCGTTCACTCGATGCGGAAGCACAGGCGTTCGATGTGGCGGGCCCGGAGGCGCCCAGCCGCATTGCGTTCGCCGGTATCGTCGGTTTCGATCAGCACGCAGTTCATCTGCACATCTCCGGAGGCGACCTCAAAGCGCGCCGGAAGGCCATCGAGGAAGCGCTTGATGATCGCCTCGCGGTCCATGCCGATTACGCCGCCGTGCGGGCCAGTCATGCCGACGTCGGTGATAAAGGCAGTTCCTTGCGGCAAAACGCGCTCATCGGCGGTGGTCACGTGGGTGTGCGTGCCGACAACGGCGGTGACGCGGCCGTCGAGATACCAGCCCATGGCGATTTTTTCGCTGGTGGTTTCGGCGTGGATATCGACCAGGACGAAGGCCACGTCAGCGGGAAGTTTGGCGAGCTCGCCGTCGGCCTTGCGGAAGGGATCGTCGATGGGAGTAAGAAAGACACGCCCCTGCAAGTTCAGGACGGCGTACTTTAGGCCGTTTCTAGCTGTACCGATGAGCGAGCCAAATCCAGGGGTGCCTTCAGGAAAATTGCCGGGGCGCAGTAACCGCGGCTGGTGCGGCATGTACTCGAGAATTTCCTTGCGGTCCCAACTGTGGTTTCCGCCGGTGAGGACGTCGATGCCCATGCCGAGAAGCTCGTCGGCGAGACGCGGCGTGATGCCGAAGCCGGAGGCGGCGTTTTCCCCATTGGCAATGACGAGATCGATTTGGCGCTGCGAGACAATATCCGCGAGCCGGTCGTGTACGATTTGCCGGCCGGGCGAACCAACGATGTCACCGACGAAGAGTATGCGCATGAGTGTGGTTGTTAGAGCCCGCGAACAAAAAGAGCGGACTGCTCGGCCGTGGGGAACTAGGCTTAGGCTTTCCTGCCCCGCTCGCTTCCCGTTTTACGGGACGCCAGCGGGACAGGCCATGCACACAGGCTGTCTATCCGCAGCTCCTCAGAGATTCGACATTGGTTCAAATGGCTTTCGTACCCGCACCTGCTTCGAAGTGCCGCTCCGGGCCTTATTCTAGCAGGATGGCAGTGAAATGCGCTGCCGTGAATCTCCCTAGGCTTCTCCCGGCGACGTCCACGCGCAGAGCCGCTCTCATTTTCCTCCGCTCTCATTCCAGAGGAAGGCGAGTTCGTCGGTGGTGTCGCTGACGAGCTGCGTGATGGACACTCCCGCGCTGTGCCCGGCTTTGAGCTCGTAGTGCAGGAGAATCGGGCGGTTGCTTCCGGTTTCTGCCTGCATCAGCGCGGTCATTTTGCGGGCATGCAAGGGATCGACACGCGTGTCGGAATCGCCGCTGTTAAACATGATGGCCGGGTACTTGGTTCCCGGCTTGACGTTCTGGTAGGGGGAATATTTCAGCAGGTACGGAAACTGCGGCACATTCTCGGCGGAGCCGTATTCCGTCGTCCACCAACGTCCCACCAGGAAATTCTGGTACCGCATCATGTCCAGCAGAGGATAACCGCACCAGATGGCGCCGAAGAGATCGGGGCGCTGGGTCATCGCGGCGCCCATCAGCAAACCGCCGTTGGAGCGGCCGCGAATCGCAAGTCTCTCCGCGGTGGTGTACTTGTTGGCGATCAGGTATTCGGCCGCTGCGAAGAAATCGTCGAACACGTTTTGCTTCTTCTCAAACATCCCGCCTTTGTGCCAGTTCTCGCCGTACTCCCCGCCGCCGCGCAGATTAGGCTGCGCGGAGAATCCCCCTTGCTCCATCCACCACGCGTACTCCGGGTTCCACGTTGCGGTCAGGCTGATGTTGAATCCCCCATACGCATGCATCAGCGCCCGCGCATTTCCGTCCGCCTTCACTCCTTTTTTCGAGGAAATAAACATAGGCACGCGCGTGCCGTCCTTGGACGTGTAGAAGACCTGCTTGACCTCGTACTGCTCCGACGGGAACGGCACTTGCGGTTTGGCAAAGACTTCGGTCTTCCCGGTCTTCACATCGTAGTGATAGATCGCCGGTGGAATGATGAACGATTCGAACGTATAGAAAGCGTTCTCCGAATCGTCGAGTCCGTAAACGCCCGAGGCTGAACCGAGCGTTGGGTACTGCAGCTCGCCCAATTGTTTGCCGTCCAGGCTGTAGACTCGCGTTTGCGTCACAACGTCATGCAAGCCGGTGACAAACAGCTTTCCACCCACCATGGAAATCTCGGAGATGACGTCCTTGCCTTCCGGTACCACCGTCTGCCACTTGTCCGCACTCGCATCCTGGATATGGATCCGCACGACGCGATAGTTCTCCGCTTTGTAATCCGTCAGCGCGTAAAGGTCGTCGCCATGGTTTTCCACCGCGAAGCGGTTGTCGATGCCGTGGATGACCGGCCGGATGGGGGCATCGGGCGCGCGCAAATCTTTGGCATAAACGTCCACGCGTGTGGCCGGCACACCGTGATACACCTCAATCAAAAGGTAGCGTTCATTCTCCGTGATCCTGGCGCCGATCAGTTCCATTTGCCCGAACTTCTCGCCATTAAATTCCTTCCCGAAAATCACTTGGTCGGAGTCGGCGGGAGTGCCGAGCCGGTGGTAGTAGATGACGCTTCCGGAAGGGTCCAGCCTGCCGTAGTACAGCCCTCGCTTGTCGGGGGCGATGTTGATCTGGCTGTAGCGGGCTCGTGGCAAGACGTCCGGCAGTTCCTGGTTCTTGTTTACGTCCAGCAGCCGGACGATCTGTTCGTCGGCCCCGCCTTCACGCACGGCATAGGCCAGTAGATCTCCTGTTTTGGAGATGTCGGCAATGTGCACCGAGGTATTCTGATCCGCGCTCAATTTCACCGCATCCACCAGGCGCTCCTCGCTTCCGTGCAGCCCTTTGCGCAGATAAATTGAAGCCTGGTTTTCGTCCGGCAGGCGCTTGCTGAAAAAGTAGCTGCCCTGGCGCTCCACCGGAATCGAAAAGCTCTCCACGCGGACCAGTTCCTTAACGCGCTTGGCAATTTCCGGCCGGATTTTCACCTGCGCCAGATACTCTTCCGTGTATTTCATTTGCGAAGCGATCCACGCGCGCGTTTCGGGACTCCGCCCATCCTCGAGCCAGCGGTATGCATCGGTGATGGGGGTTCCGTTGACGCTGTCCGTGACGGGCTTCGCCTCTGTCGCCGGCGGCAGCGGCAGCGTGATGCCGTTTCCCCCGCGAATCAGGCGTGTGTCTGCCGCGGTGATACCCACAAGCGCCGACAATGCCATCGCGGAGATGGCCGTACGAGTCTGCATAAGTCACCTTTTTGGCGAAGCCAAATTCGCGGCCTATTCTAGCAGGACTGAACCTGACAGAGTGAAGTGGACCGAAAGGGATCTCGCCGGGAAATCCCGCCGCACGCCGCAGAGCTCTCTTTCGTGCTGAGCATGCCGGGCGGTAGAATCGCAGGGCGACATGTTCTTGTCCGAGCCAGAGGTGCAAGTTATGAATTGCACGACGCGTTTCATCGCCCTTTCCCTGGTGGCTCTCTCCGCCGGCTTGTTTTTGCGCGCCGAATCGAACAACAAAATCCCCCTACCCTCGCCCCCTGTGCAGGTGGGACAAGTAAATTTTTCGACCAGCTGCTCCGCCGAGGCTCGCCCCGCAATCGAGACCGGCGTCGCGCTGTTGCATTCTTTTCAATACCTGCAAGCGGATCAAAGCTTCAGCGACGCCGCCAAGCACGACTCCAAATGTGCCATGGCCTATTGGGGCAAGGCCATGTCCCACTATGAACAACTCTGGGAATTTCCCTCGGGAAAAGCGCTGAAGCTCGGCGCGCAGGATATTCATCGCGCGCAAACACTCGACGCACCGACAGAGCGCGAACGCGGGTACATCGCCGCTGCGGCTGCGTTCTATTTCGCCGACGCCAAGGTGAGCGAGGCGCAACGCGTACAAGCTTTCTCGGCCGCTCTCGCGGGATTGCACAAGCAATCGCCGGATGATGTGAACGCGGCCGCGTTTTACGCCCTGTCGCTGCTGGCGCTGGCGGAGCAGCAGGAGGTCGACGCGCAAGCGAATCGCAAAGCGGCCATCGCCATCCTCGAGCCTCTTTGCCGCAAGGCGCCGGATAATCCCGGTCCTGCCCATTACCTGATCCACGCCACGGACACCGCGGAATTTGCCTCGCAGGGTCTCGAAGCCGCTCGCGCTTACTCGAAAATCGCGCCGGATTCTTCGCATGCCCTGCACATGCCGTCGCACATTTTCGTGCGTCTTGGGTTTTGGCAAGAATCTATATCGTCGAACATCGCTGCTGCGGCATCCGCCGCCAAAGCCACGCAGGAGCATCGTTCGGCGCCGCATTACCAATTCCACGCGCTCGACTTTCTGAATTATTCCTACCTGCAAAGCGGACAAGAATCCAAGGCCCGGGAGTTGGTGAAAGAGTTGGGGAGCGTGCCCGGCGCGGACCATGAATCGATTGCCGAGCATCAAGGGTTCCTCGCTGCGCGCAACGCGTTCGAGTTGCACCGCTGGAAAGAAGCCGCGGAATTGCCCATTCCGCAGGTCCCGCGCGAATCGCAAGAATCGACCTACAGGGTGCGCGCGATTGCCGCCGCCCATTTGGGAGATGCCGCCGCCGCGCGCCAGAGTCTCCAGAAGTTTTTCGAGATCAGCACAGAGGAGCAGCGCAAGTCCAGCCACCACGGAGAAAAACCTGCCGATAAGAACGTGCGGCAATTAGAAGCCGAGGCCTGGGTGTCATTCGCCGAAGGAAAAACAGAAGAAGCCGTGAAGACGCTGCGCTCCGCAGCGGATCGCGAAGACGCAGATGGAGTGGACTCCCTGGCCATGCCCGCCCGCGAAATGCTCGCCGACATGCTGCTCGAACTCAAGCGCCCAGCGGAAGCCCTAGCCGAATACAAAGCAGCGCTCAAGAACTCTCCGAATCGTTTTGACTCGCTCTACGGAGCCGGGCACGCCGCGCAATTAGCAGGCGACTCTGCTGCGGCCAACGCCTTCTACACAAAGCTAATGGAGATTTCCGCGCCGGCAGCCGACCGCGCCGAGCTCAGCGAGGCCAAGTCTTACCTCACCAGGGCGTCGAAGGGCAAATGAGGCGGGTTCTCGTCGCATTTTCCGCGTTGGCGCTGTTTGCTTTGAGAGCCAAAGCGCAAACACCGGTGGGTGAAGAACCAGAAGCAAACCCAGGGCGTCCCACGGTTTCCACTCCGGCGACGCTCACACCTGCGGGTTATTTGCAGTTTGAAACGGGCCTGAGCGCCGCGAACCACTCCCCCGAATTTTCGTCTCGCTTCGCGCCGAATGAAGTGATCAAATTTTCCGTTCATCCGCGATTGGAGTTTCTGGCCTCCAGCGAGCCGGTGGTCCACTACCGTGTGGCGGGCCAAAGCGCGAACCGTGTCGCCGAAGTATTCTTGGGAGCGCAGGCCGTGGTCAGCCCAGGCGAAGGAGCGAAGCCGACGCTCGCGGTGAGCTATTTCCATCGCGCGTACGATGGCGGCGCGCCGGAATTCGACTTCGGCAGCCCCAAAAACTCCGTTTTGCTCTTGGCCAGCGCGGAGGTGAAGGGATTTCACTACGACGCCAACGCCATGTTCAACGAACTGACCGAAGGAACGGTGCGCAGAGCCCAGTTTGGCCAGAGCCTAACCATTTCGCATCCGCTGAAAGGCAAATTCACCCTCTCCGGCGAGATCTGGCATTTTACGCAGCCTTTCTTACGTGGAAATGCGGTGGGGAACCTTTGGGCGGTAAGCTACGCCGCGCGCAAAACTCTAGTTTTCGATGGCGGCTTCAACCGCGGACTCACGGACACCTCCACCCGCTGGGAGGCCTTCGTAGGCTTCACCTACTTGTTGCCTCACCCCCTGTTCCGAGGCATCAATAAACAATCGTAAAGTTTCCCTGGTGGTCTGCGAACGCGCTTGGGAGTCCCCACACAGGAACCCCGGGCGCGTGGCCTTGTGCGCTCGTGGCCTTTCCAGCACTGTCGAAAACCTCCCACGCCAGCGAGCCGCCCTTCAACCAGCCGGTTCCCTCCGTCCAGACCAGCAGCACCAGGCCGTTCGCGTTCGCCGCAACGGCCGGATGCTTTCGATTGGCGCCTTCGCCGGGCGCAGCCAGAATTGGAGCGACTTTGCGTGGATCCTCCTCGATTTCCTCGAAGTAAACCTGACCCGCCTTTTCCCACGCGGCAAGTACTTCGCGTCCCCCTTCGCTCAGATATGCGGTACTCATGGGACAGGCATTCAATTCCCAAGAGTCAACGCGCGCCGCTCCAAACGTGCTGCCCTGGTCTGTGGACGTCATCAGGGTCATGTCCCGATGAACGCTCTCCGCCGCCGCGCGATACAGAACGTACAGCGTGCCGCGCTCGTCGGCGATTGCGCGCATCCCGCAACACCCGCAGGCCCCCAGCGTTGCCGGCGAGATCGGTACTTCGCGCGCAAAGGTCTTACCGTCATCGGTGGACCGCGCCATATACACGCGCCGCCATATACACGCGCCGGTGCTCTTCTCCAGGCTCCGCGCCCATGGCATGCCAAACAACATACACGTCGCCGCGCGCATCCGCTGCGACGGAAAGTCCTCCGTCGCCGCCTGTCGCATACTGCATCAAGTCGCGCTGCGGCTCGAATGCCGTACGCGAATCGTTCAGTCGAGAAAACAACACCGGAATCGTGCCTGCCGGGCCGCCAGACTTTTGTGAACCAAACCAGATGGCGTAGGCTCGCCCGTTTCGCCCGATCGCAATTTGCGGTCCCCTCACGGTGCCAATAGCAACCGCGCTTCTGGGCTCGCTATTCACGCGAATGGGCCGGGAGAAATCTTGCGCGCCCGGCTGCCGCTCCACGTACTCAATGTCTCCCGCGGAGGCATCTCCCTTGAAATAAATCATGTGCAGCACGCCGTCGCGGTCGAGCTCTGTTTGCGGCTGAATACCTCCGTGCGGCGTGCGTAACAGCGTGATTTGGGGGATCGTGGGAGTCGAGGCTGCCACTCGGAAATGAAAACCAGCGGCGATGCTTAGCCCGAGCACCGGCACTAGACCGAGCGTAAGTCCTATCCTGTTCATCCTCGTATTATACCGACCAGCCGTCTTAGCTAGGGCAAATTCACTATCTCTGCCGGGAACGCCAATCTCCCGAATCGGCAAAGTCTGTCGAGCAAATTAAGAATGTAACTGTGGCTGGGGTCTTGAAAAACGCATTACTGTTCGGGTATAATGTCCCCGTTCAGTAGTGCGCCTCGCCTTCCGCGAGACTCCCCTACAACTCAAATCCTCAGTTCTGGAGACTTCCGTGGCCCAAGCCGCCGAGTCCATCGGCCGCGATATTTCCGCCCGCTTCTCCGGCAGCTACCTTGGCGCGACACCATCCATTCCTCATTCGTCTCTGATTCTGAGGGAGAGCCTGATATCTCTGAT
>WNFR01008142.1_pt1 | contig 11783 bp, 14 predicted proteins | sample 5400221 | NCBI WGS metagenome assembly WNFR01 (sample SAMN13153357, study PRJNA577476) | soil metagenome | isolation source: 40 cm soil under Madrone tree | place: USA:California | collected 2016-06-14 | reverse complement strand
TTGGGGGCATCGCGCTCTGACGCGAGGACGAGACGGACGGTGTAGGCGGGTCCGCAGAGGCGGACGAGTCCAGAGTCGGGGTGAGGCGAAAAGCAGTGAAGGTTGGGAATGTGTCCGCCCTGCGGCACACCGAGCTTCAGGAGGGCGTCATGGCATCTCGGTGGTTGCCGCCGGAGGCTGTGCAGCCAGAGGTAAGAGGGCAACCTTGTCCACAACTCAAAACCTTCGACCGTTAGCGACACCACGACCGCCCATCTTCAAAACGACATTACGCCCTGACGCTACGCCTCATGGACGATGCACGACGCTATGGCCGTCGTGCCTTTAAGGCCCTTATGCGTTCCCACCAATTCAAGGTCCCAAAGTACGACCTTCCTTTGCGCATCCGACCAGTGAGTTGTGCGCCCTCTCGACGATGCTCCTGATGACGAGAAACTATCTCAATAGTGGTTCGTCGTGTTGACCGTACTCATCATGCTGTCTCTTGGCTTTCTGGGCATGACGAACGTGGCCCATGCCCTTCCACTAAACGATAAATTATTACACTTCTTCTGCCTTGGAATTGCCACTGGGGTCTTCTACTTTATTTTTGATGTCGAAGAGTGAGCTGGTATTTCTGATGTCCCCACCACTCAAATCGTGATGATCTGGACTATCCAAGGGAACATCGACGGATATGGTTTTGGCGCCATTGTCCGATGATGTTCACCATCTTCGTATGCTTCATCCTCGGCGGCGTTGTGAGCGAGTTTGTACAGTCCCTGCTTCCCGTACGTCCTGTGTCATTTCTTCCTTCCCGAAGTCTGAGGTGTGTTCCTCTATAAGTACAAGACCTTCCAATTCGGCGATATCGTCGTGAGTTCTACACTTAGTCATGTTGTGTCTCATTAACAACGTCCGAATCGGAAGGCAAATCTTCTGGGCTCTGGAATTGGCCTCTACATTGCCTATTATCTCGAGCGATACTATCGTCAGAGACGAGAGGTACGTCTATTCACCTGAATAAGATTACACCTTGTCTAGACATCACGACAGATTGCGAGGTTGTACCGCCCTCTTTCTGGATCTAATTCCTCCCTCAACCTTGACTCGGACACGGACGACGAGAGTGGCACGCAACTGCTCCCACTACATAACAAGCCCGACACTCAACCCTCCGGATTGTTCCCGCATAGATTACGGGCGTACGCAATTGGCACCAGGGCGCTCGGAGGGCCATGAACCCCCGCGGGACACGAAACCGGTCAAGTCGGTAAGATGGGCAGAGGGGAGCTCATAACAACCGGGAGGCGAGCTCCCGGTTGTCTTTGTTCTGCGTTTCTTCGGTCGTAATAGACTCAGAGACACCTGATTTACGAGGAGGTTTGGCCGTTGCAAGCGAGGCGGCAACGCTGATGGATAGTAAACCGAATACGGTCCATATTTTATAATATGTGTAACATCTAAAGACAAGTTCGATCTGCTCCTTTCGCTTTGTACCATTTCTTGGGGAGTCAGAATGTCATATATTGTCTGAAGCACAATGTGCCAACAATAAGTAGGTGATTACTCCTTGCCAGCTTAAACCTACTTGACAGTATTCAGATGGTAAAGGTACATTTCAGCCCGAAATGGTCACTCCAAGGGATCTCGACAGGTTTCTCGCCCGGCCTGGGCACCTCAATAGGACCAGGGCGGAGGACTTCCATTTCGTTAGCCTTTAAGCCGATCATTGCAACCTTGTCCAACCTGCCCGGCCCCAGTCCGTCCCGCCATTCCACGCCGACACCCCACGTAGCTCCATCAGGATCTGCCCGTGCAATGCGTACCAGTTCGTTCTTGTCGACGAGCCCATCGTCCTCGGGGCTGATGGCGTTGAAGTCGCCCGCAATGATCCCGCCTCGCGCAGGACGTTGGCCAGTATCTCCATCTGCTGGGCGCGGTAGTGTAGCGTATCCCCGAGCGAGTCGAGGTGCACGTTGATAAGACTGTGCCAGGCGCGGTTGGGGGGATGATGTCCACAGAAAGCGCATCCTTCCTGTACTTTCTCGGGAGTGTCACGCGTGGAGACGCGCCCGAGCATGAGCTTTTCCCCTCCCGAGATCCCATCGCCTTCCTTCTGCGAATCCAGGCCGGAGGCAAAGCGCGCGCTGGACAGCAACGTCATGGCCCCAAAGGGCACGTCCTCAAACGATGTTTGGTCCTCGGCGTCAGTTGCCAGGAAGGCAGCGCGCACTCTCGCATCGTCCAGAAGAGAGGCCCGGACGTCAGGCGTGACTTCTTGGAGGAGAAAGGTGAGATCAGGAGATCAGGATATGGCCGAGGATGAGTTTGGCGCGTGAGACGGGCCGCGAGGAGAAGGCGTCGATGTTACGAGAGAAAGCCTCTGCGTCACTTGGCTCTGGGCGTTTTGCAAAGGTATGGGTACCTAGTCTCGGATGGAGTGGTTGAAAGCAGAAAGAGCATGCCGGAGTCTGTTGGTGACCATGGCGGTGTGCTGTTGGTGACCATTGTCGGGTCGCCGACTTTGTCGTCACTGCCATCATCGCAATCACCTGGCAGAAACTAATATGCTTAGTTCCTCGGTCTGTAGATAGAAGACTCCATTGTGTAGTACATTTTTGGAAATGTGATGATGGGGGGACAGATAGAAATAAAGGACACAGTCAGGGCAATACAAAGACAAATTTTTGCTATCCTATAATTTCGATTTCCACCTAACTAAGAACTCTCTGCTGTCAAAACTTGACTTGGAGGACTGCGAAACCGCTGTAACGCTCGGGTTTGCTCACCTCGCACGCTCGGAAATACTATTAGTATGAATCTTATCAGTACAGTAACATAGGCAACGACGGGTATACTATTCCGACACTTACTGCACAACCTGTCGCATGAATCGACTTCATCCTCCCAGCTTCCGTCTCTTCCTTGTCTGATTCCGGGCGTTCCTTTCCAGAGGTGGCACCTTCCACCACTCTTGCATATCCGGATCCTTCGAACGGCTCTCAGGCTTCTTCTGCTCCCGCTTATCGCCCTCGGCATGTGCAGAACGGATAGCCTCGCGACTCAGACACCAGTCGATATGGGCGTTGAGCTCGTCGTTGTCCGAGAATGGCTGCGTACACAGTGGACACTCGCTCGCAACAGCTGCAGATGTATGTTCATCTGGCGCGTTAGTAGGCCGTAAATGGAAGTCCGATGATGGGTTAGACATTTTAGCGTCAGTCTCAGCGGCCGTACTTGAAGGCTCATCTTCGACGTCCGGCATGTCATAATCTAGGTCATCTTCTGAGTCAACTTCTATGCACTTGACAGCTGAATCGTTGTCGTCGTTTTCACGTATATGACTTTTCGTTGGAGACCCGGACTCTGGGAGTGGCCCAAAGAACTGAGACACAAGCATCACATTCATACAGGAACTAGTAGTGGTGAGAAAGGCGCCGCACCTTTGTGATGCCATCGTCCTTCTTTCGAAGGTCTTTAAGCTTGGTGACCCGGAGACCTATGAGGCGAATACAAATGGGCCATTCGGGTTGAAGGAGCTCCCGTCCAGCCTCATACAGCTCTGACTTTGTCTTGACCCAGCGATCGAACGTTTTGGCTCGCGTGAATACTTCGAAAGTGTCGAGCTTGTATTTCAACGTGATGGTCCGTCCGCTCCATCCTCCTCTTTCCATTTCGTCATCGAGCTCGGTCGCAATGTCTTCGAGCTTCTCCAGGATCTTTTCCTTTTCGGAGATTGCTCGAAACGTTCTAATTCGGCAGCAAACGTGAGAGGGTGTCAATCGTAAATGCGGAGCCAGAGACCTTTCTGAGCCGATGCTTTTTCTCTCCTCACGTTCCCAGGGCTGGACTACGTTGGACGCGATTCCTAGGTACACCCGAAGCATAGAGTGCAAACCGAACTGCTTGTCCAACAGCGCTAGCATGCCACGGCACTTGTAAATATCCCCACATATCTGAACGTGTGCTCCTGAGTCACCTGGTATAAAATCCGATTGAGAAAATGCGACCAACCTGTACCCCTATGGACTCCAATAAACGTTCCTTGACTCGTCCAACTCCGGGAATTTTGCGAATTGGAAGACCATGCAAGAAATCTTTGATCGCCTCAGGAGTATGTGGCAGGTGAAACTGTCCGTTCGGCTTGTTCTGGACAATGATATTAGCTAGTACCGATAAATTAGTAATTAAAGAATGGGCCCGCACTTTGTCTGAGCATATCTATGTTCGAAGCGTGAAGTGTGTAACTAGGGGTACCCTTGAACGAGTATATGCAACCAACCTTAGCTAACATCTAGAGAATAGCGATATCAGGTTGATGTAGCCGGGAAAGCAGAGACGCTCAAAGGTGTACCTTATTCGCGGCGACACCTGCACTCACGGTCAACTTCGTCTCATCAAAGACTCGTTGGCGTATCCGTTGCACACATTCATCTGGATCCAAGTTGTGTTGTTTACAATACTCTGTGATACTGTAACGGAAAGCCTGCGGTTAGAACGCGAAGACGGATCCACCGATGCACAGAACACGATGCCCACTTTAAGTATGCTTCGTCAACACTCGCTGCAAGCATGTTCGGGTCGTACTGCCTAAAGATAGCCATGATTTGTTTGGACACTTCACTGTAGAGTGACATGTGAAGGTCAACGAGAATAAGATCAGGACAAAGTTTCAACGCGATGTAGCCTTTGCACTGTTAGCGCTGATAATATGGTAACTGTCAGTCTTACCGGGCATCCCAGAACGCACGCCATACTTTCGAGCCTCATAGGATGCAGTGGTTAGCACACCGTGGCCGACCTGTCGTATAATGTCATTGGAAGAGCGAGAGAATGTAAGTGGGATGGCTGCGTACGCCAAAAGGCTTTCCCGCTAAACTGGGGTTCTCCAGTAGCTCTACATTTGCGTAGAAGGCGTCCATATCAAAATGTACGATGTACTGCGTTACATCACGCTCCCGCTCAATCGCTTCTAGCTGGGAGAAAATATTGTTCTCAGATGCACTGCGTTCCAATGATCGATGGAAATGTTGAAGCGCACGAGATGATCAACTCTCTGTTCCACTCTGCCTTCGAGAAGGGTGTCCATCACCAGCAAGGTCTAAAAATGTGTGTCGTGTGCGCACCCATGTCGACACCATTCATGGCTTTGTCACGAAGCTCAAGAATACGCTGTATTCGTGCAGTCGCTTCCTTGTCCTTCCGCTTTTCATTCTGTCAAGCAAATGCCACTGTAAGTGATAGTAGGCGGGGCAAATGATCGTTGCACCTCGTAAAACTTGGAACCCTTAGACGCATCTGCAATAACGCGGTTAATCTCGGTCTGCTCTGTTGACAGGCTAGCAGGCGTTGTCCGATGAGGAAAGTGGTCGGCATCGCGATATATACTTCTGACTTACCCAGCTTTGGTCGTCGAAGGGCCGGCAAGTCGCAATATAAGACTTGCGGCCTGAGATGATTGTACATCACTCGGGTTGTTCTCCATAGTGTGAGTCACGACAAGACATTTCAGACGTTGTGGACAAGGGATAGTACGCGTGACCGTGACGCGGAGATGAATCAGCTCATCCTCTCTCTCACAGGCACAGGCATGGCACATATATTGTCGAGGTGCTCAAGGAGGCAGCATTGCGGCCGCCTGCTCTGATAGTGTTGGTTTGCGGCGCTGTTAGGGCTAGTCGCGCCTGACGAGGTCGTGTGTGTGGATAAATCCTACTAACCGACAAACTCAACACTCGATACAAGAACGTGATATCCGTCGTGCATAACTCGCCACAGTCTGGATATCCTCCTCGAAGTACCTTGGGATGAACCTGCGCAGTGATTTCGTTATAAGTCGGGTGTAGAAAACGAGAGTCCGTCGTTCGGGTTGTGCCTATGGATCCGGTCCTTGTCCTGTTGTGCTATACTGAATTCCCGTCTCAACGTTCCCCGATCGCCTTTGTATACAGCGTCTACCCGCCTACTACCCTACTGTATCTCGACATGACCCGCCCGCCTTCGTCTGTCGCCGCGCGATCTCGAATTCGATCTCTCTTCCGATCCCCTTTGCTCGACTCTCGATCCCGCGACCCGATATCCGGCGAACATTCGACGTATTCGCATATCCGATCACAGCTTCGACTCTAGTCTCTGGGTCTACTCTTGTCATCTACTCTTTGTCTACCTCTTTTCACTACAACTCGCGCCATCTATACTCTGCACTGTCGCCTCCGCTCGGCCACCTCGTTCCGCTGGCGCTGCTCAATAATGTGCTTCGCCTGCGTCGGCTCGCCACCCTCCCACAGCTGCCGGCACTCAGTTGGCAACTGCCGCGAGATTGGACGTACGGTTTTTGGCACCACCCGCAGCGGCGCGAGTACGATCAGTGGAGTCCATCCGGCTAGCTCGCTGCCTTGTCACCCGGACACCAACGCACGAGGTTGTGCCAGCGGCCCTCAAGGTATGCCGCAGCACGGGTGGTGCTCGTGCTCGGGCGGGTTGGCCCGTACTCTTTTCACCATCGACAACCTCCTGTTCTCCCGCCAATCAAACCTATTTACTTCTTCTCGACTCTCCCCCAACATCCTGCAAGCCGTGATTCAAACTTTCACTCCTGCGGAACGTGGCGCGCAGCGACGACACTCTCAAAAGCTCCTCTCGCACCTCGCCCTTCGACGCCTGCACGACGCTCTTCCCGTGAGTCTCTCCCGCCTTCCGCCTCCAATAACCCACGCCCCGCAGCCTTCGGTCAACATGCCCTGCAAACTTGTCCACACCGCATGATGCAAATCCGACTACCCGCTCCACACTCGCCCACACAGCTATCCTATACGCTTGCAGTTGCTATCTATACTCTGCACCAGGACGGGGCGCGGAACGGAGTGCGTCTCATCACGGGATCGGTTTATCGTGCTCTTCGTTGGCGCGTTCGCAGAGGCCTGCTGGGCTTACAGTGTTCCGGTCTCGATCCCGCGCCCGTCCACCCAGGCGACAATGTCATTGTGAACTCAATTCATTCGTCTCAGTTGGTTGCAATACATCCTTCGGCTTGCTGAGACCTTTAAAAATGACATGCAAGGACGTTGATTATCGAAAGGTCGTGATTGGAAGAAAATGGTATGGGAAAGGGGAAAGCACGAGATTAGGGGGGAAGGGTAGCGAAGCACCTCGGCTGGAACTTGAATAAGGACAGAAACTCTATTGTGCAAGATGCAATGAGATTTCCTCATTTGCCTCGACCATCCAGGCGACTTCGTCGTTGTCATTTGTACCACCCTCAGGGCCCAGACATCTTGGGCTCATGAGATACCCGTTTTGTATCATTGCCCTGGATGGCTGTGGGTTCCACACCAGCCAGTCGGCAGGGATGTGGTCAAGGTCAGGTTGCGTCTTCTCCTTACCATATTTTTCAGGTCGTGAACAGAAGCATCGGAAGGAATATTCACATAGAAAGCATCTCCCAAAGTACGCTCGATGGCATGATCAACGACGATGCACCATATTCAAGTGGATGAACTCTTGACGTTGACGTTCAAGTGTTTTTGTCTGAGTTTGTTGAAATTGCATCATTCCCACGCGACCGGACCGGACCCCCCTTCACGTTCACTTTCCTTTCAATTCAATTTATGTCCCTTTATTATTATTATTATTATTATTATTATTATTATTACATAGACGAAATGAGTATTTTCCACAGGTGCCTACTGCCTACACCTAAGAACTACTCATTTTCACTTCTTACTTGAGCAATGAGTGAGATGTTTCTCTCTAGTGTCATGTGGCTCACCTGCCACTTTGGGATTTTGTTCTCAGGGTTGTTTTGGTACACACCTATTTGGTAAGCCAGTTACAACGACATCACGCTTGTCAATGCACTTGTACAACCTGACTCTTCAACATCCCACCGCGTCGCCTCAAGCTATTGTTGGCAACTTTTCCGGTGCGAGGCAGCAGGAGATAATCATATCTCATGGAACGCGTCTTCAACTTCTGCGGCCCGATGTCCAGACTGGAAAGTTAACAACAATTATTGCAACTGAAGTTTTTGGCTCCATTCGCTCCTTAACAGCTTTTCGGCTCACAGGAGGGACCAAGGGTGAGAAATTGTGAGTTGTGGTCCCTTCTTTTTACTTACTTCCTCGCCTTTTTCAGACTTCGCAATTGTAGGATCGGATTCTGGTCGTATTGTCATCCTCGATTATGACCCTCGCACCAGCAGTTTCGTCAAGATTCACCAAGAAACCTATGGAAAATCTGGTACACGGAGGATTGTTCCCGGACAATTCCTCGCCACCGACCCGAAGGGACGCGCTGTCATGACCGCAGCAGTGGAGAAGTCGAAGCTCGTGTACATTCTGAATCGCGATGCTTCCGCTAATCTCACTATTTCTTCACCTCTGGAAGCACATAGAAATGCTTCTCTCGTCCATCACATCGTTGGCGTCGATGTTGGCTTTGAGAACCCGATGTTTGCTGCTTTGGAAGTCGACTATTCAGAGGCTGACCAAGATCCAACAGGAGAGGCAGCTTCCAATGCTGGCAAGGCACGTTTGAACACCGTCTTTTCATCAGCCAAATTTGACACATATACAGTTTTTGACTTACTACGAACTTGACTTGGGCCTCAACCATGTCGTGAGAAAATGGAGCGAACCGACAGATCCAAAGGCGAATTTTCTTGTTCAGGTTCCAGGGGGTCAGCTCGCATCAACGGAGCGTTTTGATGGCCCTTCGGGCGTACTCGTCTGCACCGAAGACCACATCATCTATCGAAATGCAGACGCACCTCAACATCGTGTCCCGATTCCTCGGCGGAAGCATCCACTTGGAGACAGCGGGCGTGGTCTCATCATTACGGCTGCGGTGATGCACAAAATGAAGGTGAGCTCGGGTCATCGTCCTGGTCCGTGTCGTGTCTAACAATACCCTCACAGGGTGCTTTTTTCTTCCTCTTACAAAGTGAGGAGGGGGATCTATATAAGATCACGATCGAACACGAGGAGGAGGAAGTCAAGGCACTAAAAGTCAAGTACTTTGACACTGTACCTATCGCTTCTGGCCTGTGCATTCTAAAATCTGGTTTTCTTTTCGTCGCGTCCGAGTTTGGTAACCAGTGCGTGCTCAGTTCCTTCTCCAAAACCAGTCCTGTGATCCCTAGCTCCTTGCAGACAACTGTATCAGTTTCAGAAGCTTGGCGATGATGACGACGAGAAGGAATTCAGTTCTCGAGATTATCCTGCAAACGGAATGGGCCAACCGAACCAACCTCTTCCTCGAGTTTATTTCCGACCGCGACCACTTGAGAACTTAGCTTTAGCAGACGAGCTTGAATCCCTGAATCCCATCTTAGACTCTAAAGTCTTAAACCTACTCCCTAACTCCGACACTCCTCAGATTTTTACGCTGAATGGCCGTGGCTCGCGGAGCGTGCTTCGGACGCTTCGACATGGGCTTGAAGCCGAGGAGACTGTAAGTTCTGATTTACCTGGTATTCCGAATGCTGTGTGGACGGTCAAAACTAGAAGCGATGGTGAGTCTTCGTGCCTCAGTGACGATGAGCATGACTCTTACCATTCTATAGAGGTCTATGATTCGTACATCATACTTTCTTTCGTGAACGGCACTCTCGTTCTGTCTATCGGCGAGAACATAGAGGAAGTTCAAGACACCGGATTCCTTTCCTCCGCACCGACCCTGGCCGTGCAACAGATAGGAGATGACGCTATTTTGCAAGTCCACCCGCTCGGTATTCGGCACGTCTTAGTCGACCGCAGGGTGAACGAATGGCGCGTGCCTTCTGGCAAGACGATCGTTGCGGCGACGACCAACAAGCGGCAAGTCGTCGTAGCTCTGAGCTCTGCCGAACTAGTGTACTTTGAGTTGGACTTGGATGGTCAACTGAACGAGTACCAGGATCGGAAGGCGATGGGCAGCACTGTCCTTGCACTGAGCATTGGGGATGTTCCAGAAGGACGACAGCGAACGCAGTATCTTGTAAGCACGTTGTCTGGTTCGAGGCACGAGCTGACCTTACCTCCGTTAGGCCGTGGGTTGCGAGGACCAGACGGTTCGCATCATTTCTTTGGACCCAGACAGCACACTAGAGACGATCAGTTTACAAGCCCTGACCTCACCCCCTTCCTCGATATGTATCGTGGATATGCTGGATGCGGGAATTAACCGGAATCAACCAACAATGTTTGTCAACATCGGCCTTCAGACCGGCGTTCTTCTCAGAACTGTCTTGGATCCAGTAAGCGGCCAACTCACCGACACGCGGACGAGGTACCTATTCTCTTTGATGCCTCAGTGATTAATATTAATCGTATCGTATCCACAGATTCCTTGGTACACGTCCAGTTCGTCTCATTCGTGTACAAGTAAAATCACAACCCGCAATCCTCGCTCTGTCCTCTCGTACATGGCTCAATTACACACATCAAAATCTCATGCATTTCACTCCGCTCATCTTCGACACCCTTGATTATTCGTGGAGCTTCTCCGCAGAGCTATGCCCAGAGGGCTTGATCGGGGTTACGGGCAACGTGCTGCGGTGAGTTTCGTGGCACTTCATTATCGCGACAAGATGATACAAACGGACCGGATGATTCAATGGATCCATGTCGAAATTCTTTTCTTTATAACCAATTGTTCCTACTGAACTTTTTTTACCTTTCTCTGACTGGTAACGATTCTTGCTTACTCTTTGCGTCTTGTTGCAGCATATTCCAAATCCCAAAACTTGGCACGAAGCTCAAACAGGACTCACTTCAGCTCTCATACACGCCGCGACGGTTTATCACACATCCTAATAATTCCTATTTTTATATCATCGAGTCCGATCACAGGGTCCTAGGGGAAGACGCTGCTGGCAAGAAGGTTCAGGAATTGGTAAGTGGACTTCACCGTAGAAGGTCGCCTGCGTAAGACTGACGTTATTGCGCCTATAATAGAGATCACAAAAGAAAGCAGTGGATGAGGCGGTTCTTGAGCTTCCATTTGAACAATTTGGTCACCCCAAGGCACCAGCCGGTACTTGGGGCTCTTGTATTCGCATTGTCGACCCCGTCGAGGTAAGCAGTTTCGTTTTCCTTCATCGGCGATGAGCTGAGGTATGCCCCGGCACCCAGAGTAAAACGCTTCGCGTTATTCATCTCGACAACAACGAAGCAGCGTTTTCTCTCGCTGCTGTGCCTTTCGAGGCACGTGGTAACGAGCTGCATCTTGTAGTAGGAACGGCACAGGACACTTTACTGGCCCCGCGGTCGTGTACGAGTGGATTCTTGCGGATTTACAAGTTCACGGATGACGGAGCAGATCTTGAGCTGGTTCATAAGGTATGTCGACTCGCAAGTCTCCCGACTCGCGCTTGCTCACCTCATGCAGACGGAGATCGATGACGTCCCACTGGCACTTCTTGCCTTCCAAGGGCGATTGGTCGCAGGTGTCGGGAATGCCCTGAGAATCTACGATATCGGCAAAAAGAAAATGCTGCGAAAAGCCGAGAACAAGGTGTGTCATAATAGAAGCAACTTCGAGGGACCCCTACTCATCTCCATTAGATTGGCTCCGCCATTGTTACCCTCAACACGCAGGGCTCACGGATTCTAGTCGGCGACATGCAAGAGTCTGTCTATTTCGCCGTTTACAAAGCACCGGAAAACCGGCTTCTCATCTTCGCGGACGATGGTCAGTCGCGATGGATCACTTGTTCTACGATGGTGGATTACACGACGGTTGCGGCGGGCGATCGCTTTGGCAACATATTTGTAAATCGTCTGGATTCCAAGATATCGGATCAGGTCGACGAGGACCCAACT
>WNFR01006686.1_pt1 | contig 11783 bp, 5 predicted proteins | sample 5400221 | NCBI WGS metagenome assembly WNFR01 (sample SAMN13153357, study PRJNA577476) | soil metagenome | isolation source: 40 cm soil under Madrone tree | place: USA:California | collected 2016-06-14 | reverse complement strand
TCGTCGAGTCGTGGCTCGACATCCTCTTCGCGAACGGCTCGCTCGCGTGGAACGTGTTCAGCACCGTCCAGTCACCGACGCTGACGAACATGCAGATCGAGGACCGCAAGATCTACAACACGCGCATGTACAGCCAGTCCAACAGCGGCCACGAGTTCACCGACGTGCTGACGGATGCCGAGCGCAGCGCGATGATCGAGTACCTGAAGACCTTATAGGCGCGATCGGCTCAGGGCGCACGCACTGCGGCCATCCCGCGGGACGCCATCTGCTGCGCGTTCACGCAGTAAAAGACAGCATCCTTCCTCGGGATGTCGAGTCTGGGAAGTCCACCCCAACCAACGGAATCCGTGCTATAAGCTGCGCGCGGCGAACATCACGCGTGCGGATGTGCGTCTCAGCGAGCAGCGTCGCATGGAGGACACATGGCAAGCATAAAAATCACGGTCGTCAATTTCAGCACGGTTCTGGTCGACAACCAAATAAGCGCCGCCGTTCCGGCGTTGCAGAAGCAAATTCGCCGTGACTTTGCACCCGTGTGGGGAGTCGACGCTGACCTGACCTTCGTTCCGAAAGGCTCAACGCCCCCTGCGGATGCTTGGTGGCTCGCAATAGTCGACGACCCAGACATTGCAGACGCCCTCGGCTATCACGACATCACGCCCGAGGGGCTTCCGATGGCGAAGGTATTTGCCGCGGTCGATCAGCAACTTGGGTTGCAATGGACGGTGACGGCGAGCCACGAATTGCTCGAGATGCTCGTCGATCCCGACGTCAATCTATCCGCCTTCGTTCAAACCGGCGGCAATTCGGGGACGTTCTATTCGTACGAGGTGTGCGATCCATGCGAGGAGGACGGCCAGGGTTACCAGATCGACGGAGTACAGGTCTCCGATTTCGTGTACCCTGCGTGGTTCGAGGGATTTCGCGCCGCAAGAAGTACCATTTTTGACTATGGCCGGCACATCGAGGAGCCCTTTCAGATTTTGCCTGGCGGTTACAGTCTGATCTTCGACATCCCGTCCGGCATGGGCTGGTATCAGATCGGCGTCGCCGCCGAGGCCGGGAGCGGAAGCCGCCGATTCCGCCCCGCCGTCGGCAGCCGTCGCGAGCGCCGCATGCGACCACGTCAGCAGTGGCTCCGAAGCGACCCGAACGCGGCACGTTTGACGGGCCGATGAACTGACGTCTCAACTAGTTGGGGGGTTCATACTCGTCAACCACCGATCCGGGCGGCCGGCGTAGTGATCCGCCAACCGGTCGGCTATGTGTTCTGGTTCCCACACCGCCGCCGGCCCGAACCCCTCGCATTCCTCCTCGTGAGCGGTCGTCGCGGATCCTCAACCAGGGGAGACGGACGACGCGGCCAAGCAAGTTTACGCCGAGCAGATGGTGCACCTCCGGCAAGGGACAACGGCGCGCCGGCGGTGGCGGAGCTCTGCCGCGAGCAGGGGATCAACGAGCAGACGTTCCACAGCTGGAAGAAGCGCTCGGCGATGTCGGAACTGCCGAGGTACGCGAGCTCGTTCTTGCGCCGTTCCGCAACCGTCGTCCCGGCGTACTTCGATCGCCACACGAAATACGTAGCGCGACTGATCCCTTGCCGGCGAGTAGATTTGTCACCGGATCCTCGCTAAGCCTCCACAACCGCAGCGATCTGCTCCTCCGTGAAACGCGGCTTCCCCATTGTCCCCTCCCGCGATCTGCCTGCGATCTACTAACTAGCTAACACCGTCGGGGAGGCGGAGCTTACGAGGGCACTGCCGTCGATCCGCTGAGCGCCCCTGAGGATGGCGGCGAAACGAACCGGTTCTCCCCGCACGAACCGCTCATTTCCAAACGGACTCTGCACCGATACGCATCATTCTCCTCTTTCCTTTCCCTTGAAAGGTTCCCGTTCGACAGATAGGATAATCCCCCCGACAAGTGAATTGCTGTCGCAACGCTTGGCCCAATCGCCCTACGCCCCCTTCTTGGGTATATGCGTCCTTTTTTCAGGGTAGTGGAGCTCATCGCTGAGCTTTCCAAACAGACCTACTTCAGTATCGGCTTCCAGTGTCGGATCGCTCACGTACGGCAAATCCGAAACCGACGGTCCCTGCCCGTCCATCATCCATATCTGCAGCCGAGCAAGGAGTATCGTAGCGGCCTCACGCTCGACGATCACCAATTGATCAACTGCCTCCAAGAGGCGCTCTGTGCGAATAATGTCGCTAATCTCCCGAGACAATTCGGCCTCAGGGGGCACGGTAAGCTCCAGCGCCTCCGCGAGCCTTCTGGCGCATTCAATGAGTTTCGTCATGTCCATCCCACCAGACAGTGCTTCGGACTTCATTATCTATCTCCCCCTGAGAAAGTCCCTGATCTTTGCCGCCGGAATTACCCTGACTTTCGCTACCCTACGACCCTCTTCATCACGATGAAGGGTACGTACATGAAGACTACCAATTTCGATCTTCTGCGGTGTCTTGGTATTAATGATCGTGGTCGTCGGTACACCGGGAGTCCTTGTCCGCTCTACGTTAGCGTCGACGAGCTTGGTGGTCCTGACCTCGAGGCTAAACGCAGCGCGACGACTCCGGTCGGCTCCATGCGCGAAGGTTTCCTCGGCTGAACCTCCAATAAAGATCCTTCCCGCCTTCGGTTTCAGAGTACCGGTCTCGATTATGCTCAGAATCTCTTCGGCCTTTGCCCCGTGGAACCCCTGAATGGCCTTCACCGGAACGACGGGTTTGTCCCCCGGCAATCGAGTAGGGATTATTGGTTGCCCACCCGGCGCGGTAGCAGGTTGCGCCGGTCGTGCCCCCGGCGCGTCCACCTGCTGAATTCCGGCTTGGCCGGGCGTGTCGAGCGGACCGTTCCCGGGAGTCCCAGGCGCACTCACGGGCGGCTCTTCAACCCCCAGGTCCCGAGGTTCCGGCGGAACACCACTGGCTCCGGACTCACCACGATAAGAATAGTCTGTTTTGAAGAGTAGGTACCCGACGGTACCGATAGCAAGCAGACCAACAAACACAGCCCCTAACGTTTCGGCCAATGTTGGCGCTAATGTTTCGGTCGCCGTGGGTGCTAATGTTTCGACCGCCGTGGGTGCTAGTGTGGGCACCACTGCGGGTGGTGGCGCAGGCAGCGCTGCCGGCGGTGGTGTGGGTACGGTTACGGGTGGTGGTGGTTCAAAGGGAGTAAATGGCACCGCTCGTGGAGCGGGCAAGTTACTCGGAAGCGGTAGCCGTGGACCTGACTGAGGTCCGACGGTTGGAATCGGGGCCTTGCCGTCCGGATCTCGAAGCATAATCGGGTTCCCACGCACATATCCGTAGAGATTCAGTCCATCTCTAATCCCGGCAGGGTCAGTAGCTGTCCACCGGCCCAGCCATGGGATATATGATCGCGCTCCATAGTAATAGAGAGCAGTCTCTTCATCCCGCTCCTTGCCGGTGTAACGATAACGCGTAGGTGCCTGAGTCTGACTGCGAACCGACTGATAAGACGTGCCGCCGTAGGGGTAATACTCTTCGTAGCAGACGATCTGCGCTTGGATGTCCAGCTCCAATGAGGCTGAGCCGAGATGGTTACCGCACTGGTAGCGGATCAGCTGCTCCTGTGAGGAGTCGCTGCCCTTGGTGCGGGTCTCTATCAGGGCGATGCGGCGGTCGTCATCCATGAGGTGTAGCGTCTCCCGCTCCAAGGCCACCGCGCTACCGTTGCCGCTATACTCTCGATAACATTCGAAGGTGCCGAGATAAACGCGCTCCTTCCTGCGTGTGCCGTTCTGCCGCTCAGTGACTTTGCGAACCCGCTGCCCCGTAGCGTCATAGACGCAGTACGTGCGCTCGCCGGCACCTCCGTTCACAATCTGCTGCGCGCTTACACGCAGTTGGTCCCTGACATCCCATTCGATAACCTGCAGGTGGGGCATCGACGACATATTGCCGTGAGCATCGTGGGTGTATGACTGCGGCGGGTCGCTGCCAATCTGGGTGCTCGTAAGCTGATTACTCGTCCGTGTCGGTTCGAGGAGGCTCACCTCTTCGTACTTGTAGTCGCGTGTCCAACCCGGATTGGTTGGATCAGTTCCCGCATGACTCATCTTCACAATATTGCCGACTTCGTCGTACACATATTGCTGGTGGTAGCGGCCCATGGCGTTGCCATCGCCAGGATGGAGCAAGCCTATGCGCGGCGCGTCGGTGTCGCTCGTCGGCGTAGGCGGCGAGGTGCCGCCCCCAGCCAACTGTCCTAGATGCTCGCGACCGGCTGCTTCGATCAAGCGATAGGTCGCGTCGTATGCATACTCGTTGCTCGGCTCGACACGCTGATTGCGAAAGTAAATCGCCTGCTGGGCATTGTCGCGGATGTAGGTTATGTTGCCGGCGGGATCGTAGGTGTAACGGAGGTTCTGCACTCCGCGCGGTGGCTGTGGCGGATTGGGATCGTCGCCCGGGAAGGCCACACCACGCGCCGTGAAGACATGCGTCAGGCGGAACGTCTGCGGATCGTATTCGTATTGCGTGCGTACTCCGTTCCCGTACTCGATCAGCGTTCGTTGCCCCTTGGCGTCGTAGTCGATGTTGGTGACAAAGCTGGTGACGGTTACTGAGCCGCGTAGATTGCCCTCGATGCGCTCGAGCGCATTAGCTTCGTTGTAGGTGTCTCGAATGACGCTGTTGTCCGGCGTTGTGAGTGTCACCGGACGATTGAGCGCGTCGTACGTCATGAGGGTAGTATAGCTCTCTCCTTCCAGCGCGACGGTCACCGACCAATCCAGAGTGCTCTTGTAATCGATCGCAAGCTGCCGGCGGCTGCGCAACAGGTTGCCTTTGAAGTCGTAGGCGTCGCTGGTAACAACACCTGCACCGTCGAACGCTTGGTACACTTTCGTGCGCAGGTTATTTCCTTCTGGGTTCGGCTGCACTTCGCCATATACAGTACGCTGGACGAGTAACTCCGGGCCATTGGCTTCGCGCAGGTGGACCTCAATGGGGCGCCGCAAGCCATCGTACATCGTCCGCAAGGTGTAGCCGCGGCTGTCCCAGCTGAAGATGGGCTTGCCGGCGATGTCATTCAGCATCCAGCGCTCACCTGCCTCCATACTGGTCTCGTGGAGGCGGTTGCTCAGCATGTCGTAGTCGTAGCGCATGACTATGCGATGCTTCGCGTCGATCACCTCGCGCTGATTGCCTTCGATATCCAGGTTTACAACCGTTGAATACTTCGCGTCGAAGGTGCTGCCATTGCTCTGGAACCGATTGTGCGCGAGCGTCAGAAAGGTGCGGCCTAGGGTGTCGAAGTAAGCGACCGCCGGTGTATCGGCGTGAACCGCGGATTTGTTCGTCGCGGCTTGCTCTTGCGCGCCCAGCACTCCGTCCTTGCGCAGCGTATACCAGCTCGGCAGGTAGTAATCGTCCGGTAGGCGGCGGAAGAAGTCGCCCAGATCGGGATCGCTCTTCGGATCAGCCTGCAGAACCGTATCATTGACATCCCACGTCACCTGCCGCCACGCGTCGAAGACGACTTTCTCATAGGTGTGATTGGGATTTAGCGTGGCGACGACACGGCCGAGAGGATCATAGAATAGAATGGGACTGACTCCGACTGTCCTGGCGAGGTCGAAATCGGACGTGGCGCTGAAATACGGCTCGTATTTCCTGACCGCCTTTCCCTTGTTGTTGAAGATCGTCCAGCCCGTACCGACCCACCGCGGGTTCACGTTGGGCGCGCCCTCAACGAGCGGACCGGGCTCAGCCTGGATCTTCTTCTGAATCGCTCGCCCGAGGCCGTCGGAATATGAGAATGTGATCTGGATTTTGAGGCCCTGCGACGGCGGCGGGTCACTGGCGTGCGTCTCGCGCGCCAGTGTAGCGCCGTAGACCGGCAGCCAGTGTGTCGGATCTTCGGGGTGCGCCTGTCGTGTGCGGACGAAACGCCCTAGGTCATAGATGATGCGCGTGGTCGCGTCCTTGAGCAGACTCGGTGCACGCACGTGAGGGTCGGGAGCATTGAAGAAAGTATCGATTTCCTGCTGGCTCAGGTCGGCAACAATACCGTCCAGTGAATCGCCCTTGGGCTTGCCCTCGGGTTCTTGCTCCTTCCCCATGATGGCGATTGCGACAACCATGCCAAAGGCGTCGAAGACGACCGCGGAACGGTTACCGTTCGGTTCGGTAAGCAACTCGGGTTGCAGCACGCGATAGTCGTTCTGCACCCGCACCGTATTCCCAACAGGATCGCGGCTCCCGACGATGAGGACGTCGTTGTTCTTGCTCAGATCTACGTCGTTGGTGTCGTAAACAATCATGGTAGATTGGCGGAACGGATCCTGGAAGCGGCAGGGAAGGAAGAAATGCCGCCGCGCGTACGCCAGCTCTTGCGCCGCCGCATCGGCGGCTTGCGGAGAATAGGAAACCCTTCCAGATGGGATCCACCACCACCCATTTCCATCAAGATCGACGTAGCCGCCATCCCCCTCGAGAACGGCAGGCACGTCGGGCAGTAGGCTTTCGAACGTCGCGTTGCTTTGCGGGCGCTGATAGACACGCGGCAGCAATCCGGAGGTAAACGCTAGCTTGTACGTCTCATACGGCAACGCCATCGACTCCAGAATGCCCACAGCGAGCGCGGCACTTAGATCATTTGTGCGATAAAGGGTGCGAGAGCGCTCGATGATACGCCTATATGGCCGAGCATCGCCAGGCACTACGTCGCTCTCGTCCTTGAGTTCTTCATACGAGAGATTGTGATCTCTGTCGAAAGTGGCGGTCTTCATCTGCAGTTCTTGGAACCTGAACAAGGTCGTGACCTGCCGCCTTCCACGCGGAGAGACGCTGGCCGGCACCGGCGAATGCGTTCGGTCGGGAGAGATGTTGGTCAGCTCATACGTACGTATCTCACTAGGTAGCGGTACGCGGTACGCATCGTTTAGGAGAATGGGATTCGTATAATCGTTCTCACTATACGTAAGCAGGATCTGTTTCTGTTTCTGCTTGTCCGCCGAAGTGAGGATGGGATCGAAATCGTCGAAGCGGCGGCCGTAGCCGATAGCGATCGACTTCAACACGTTTCCGAAACTATCGACCGCCAGGGTTACCGCATGGCTGACGCGCGGATCGGCAGCGAGCGTAGCATTCGCGGGCGGAGCAGCAGATGTGTCGACAATCGCTCCATCCGAGACCCTATACAGCTTCCGTTCGTAGTGAAAGTCGACCGTTTCGCGAGGGTGGGCGAAGAACACCGCATGTTTGTTGTCGCCGTACGGCTGCAGGCATTCGATCGTATAATTGCGCTCCGAGGCGCTGTAGGGACGGTCTTGCGCATCGGAGCCGTCGAGCCCGTAGAGTTCCTGCCGCAGAATCGACCCCTTCAGTGCCCGGCACGCCTCGCGAAGCTCATCGCTACTGAGATCCAGGGGCATCCACGTGCCGTCTTGCCACTTGATCGTGCTGGGCAGCACCGTGTCCGGCAGCAGCATCGCTTCGAGCTCTTCAACGGGGAGCCCGGGGTCGGCCTCGCTCTCACCTCCTTCGCGGTAGTACTCATGTTCGAAATGTTTGCTGATCCGGGCTTCCTCCAGGTAGGCGCCGGTGTGAAACCACGTTTTCGTGAGCACCGGTGGCACGTGGGAGGCGGCGGCGATGTTATCGCCTGTGGGAAAGTCGCCGCTCTGGCTGAGCGTGGCGAACTCCTCAGTATCCAATTGGTCTACTCTGCCGAAGCCGCGGAATTCGCGTTCCTCACCGTCGAAGTAGCCGTGGTGGTATGTGTAGCACGTCACGAAACGGTTGCGACTGACGTAATCGTAGGTCTCGACACGCTCGACGACGTGCACGGGGAAGGGAAGCTTCGTGATCCAGGGCTTCCCCTCACACCTGTCCGCCACGTAGAACTTCGTCGATGGCGCATACTGCACTTTCGTCTCGGCGCCGAGGTTGTTCGCCACGGACACGAGCAGGTGCGGCTTCTGCCCCCCCATCAGGTCGATGTAACGCATCGGCGTGTGCCCATTGCCCGGAAGGGGCGATGACCAGACCAGGCACGCGGTGCCGTTGCCGAGGAGGTCGACTGCAGTAACACTCGAGATGTTGTTGATCGACGGGAATTGTGTGAGTGTCCGTGGGTCGCTCCATGCGTTTCCTGATTGGTTGAAGTAGAGCCGCACTCCCTGAGCGCCGAGGTAGATAATGTCGGTGGTGCCTGAACCGTCGATATCGCCGAAGCGAATGCGCTTTTGGTCGAACTGGTCGGGCGCGTCGAACCACGGCGAATGGTCCATGGTGACCTTCGCACCGAAGCTGCCGTAGCCGAGATTCGGCCAGTAACACACCTCGCCGTTGCGAACCCGGACGAGGTCAGTGAGTCCGTCCCCGGACATGTCGGCGAGGTAGATCGACTGCGTGCCGTCGGCAAAGATGACCCGCGGACCCTGTTCCTCATCGGACGGCGTCGGGACGCGCTGCGCCGGCCCAAACCCCTCTTCGGCGATGGAGGGATACCAGGCCAACACGCCCTGCTCGGTAATCAGAATGTCGCTGTGGCCGTCGCCGTCGAGGTCGACGAACTTGAGATTCGGATCACGCGTGTCGACGTTGGGCCACGAGATAAACGGCCGGAACGGCTCCCAATCGGCGTCATCGGTGCGTTCGTAAAAGCCACGTACGGGGCCGTCGAACTGGGCAAGGTCCGGCTGCCCATCGCCCGCCAGATCTACGAACTGTGCCCCTCCGGCGAGCGCGAATGCCGGCTGGGATGCAACCAGCTCGACCGCAGCGAACTCCGGTTCGATACGCTCGTGCCCGTTCTCCTTCACGACGTTGCGCGGGTTCGGGCTCAGGTTGCGTTTGTAAAACCAAGCACCCGCCTGCTCCGTAAGGACCCCGGAGATCCCCTCCCCGTCCAGATCGACCCATTGATAATTCGAGCCGTCCAGCCCACACGGAAGATTCTCCAAACTCTCGGCGGCAACATCGCGCACCTCATCGTGCACGGTCGCTTCCGTGTACCCGAACTCCAGCGGCGGGAGCGACCTCTTCAGGTACGAACCGTCGTCTTGGCGCGCGTATCCCGACTGAGTGACCTGCTTGATAACCGAGGCGATGGGAGATTCCGAATACTCGAAGTCGGTCGATCGCACCAGGTAATCGAGTGTGCCGAGTTCGTGTGGAAAGTGGTGAAACATGAACACGCGCCGACATAGCCGGTAGGTTCGCACTTCGAAGGCAGCGCGATAGGACGAAAAGGCATCGCGCCGGGCCGGCCAGGCCGATCCCGCCTGGGGCTCGAGCATCGTCGTCGCAAAGACGCGTCCCTCCGCATCCGGAAGCGCTTCCTCGTAACGCCCGTCACCGTAATCGAACAACACCTCAAACATCCAACCGGCGTGCTCCAAATCGGCTTTGGCGGCGAACACCGGCCGCAGTCCATTCGCACCGAGTACGGAAACGCGGTTACCGTATTTGATGTTTTTAATGTAGCGGTTGACGTTGCGGCGCTCGGTGTTGAGTGCCCCTCGATTGCGTTCGTTAAGTTGCGTCACGTCGATGCGCGCTGAGTCCTCCGACTTGTACTCGTAAATGACCGCGTTGCCCTTGTCGTCCCGCGTTTCACAGATCAGCCAGCTAAAGATGCGCCGCGGGTCGTCGGGATCTGCGATCCGCGACTCGCCGTCCTTACCGTAGAGAGTGAGGATATTATCCTTAGAGATCGAGCGCCAATGAACGTCGCCATCCATACGGCTCCAGCGTTCGATCCGGGCGAACAGCCCTTCGATGCGTGGCCGGTAGCGATGAATGATATACCCGGGAACACTGGTTTTGTCTTCGTATAGCTTACCGTCTGCTTCCAATACCGGAACCAGATCCTCTGACGCGGAGAGAATGAAGACATCGGACTGCTCTGCGTCGCGGTACCGCGGCAGGCCGTTGTCCGTCTTTCGAGTGATGGCGGGTAACGAGAGACTCCAGCCAAACCCGAACGACCCATTGCCCGACCCAGAATCATAAGAAAGCGACAGTTGCGGCCCAAAACCGGAACGTCCCGGGCTAGTAGCAATCGGCACGGTCATCGAGCCCGTACCGGTCACGGGATTTGCGACAAACTTCTCGCCGATGCCGCGGATAGCGCCGCCGCCCTTGGGCAACGAGATTGTCGGCGCTGAAAGGGCGCTCGCGTTCGACGTCGAGTCGTCGGCTCGCTTGGCGCGCCAGTCCACCTCGGGAGGCACAAGAGCTCCTAGTCTGCTAAGTCAACAATGCATCGACGCATATGACACTACACGCTTACGCGTCAACCAGTGGATGACAGATGTTATTGTCAGACGGTATGGATCGCGTTTTAGGCCCATTGTCAGCTTGGGCGCCAGCCCGTCGCGATCGCTTACGGCCTCTCCGATCACAATCACCGCTCTCAAGCAGATTTCGTAGCTATCCATCTCGTCGCAGCTCGACATCCAGGAACGGACCGTGAGGCCGCACCTCGAGCGCCGCGAGGTGCAGTGCCTCTGAGGTCGCCACGAGATCTCGGCGCGATCTGCCGGTGGTGATCAACTCCGTCACAAACACTCGGCCTGCCGGGCGCACGACACGGTTGGCCTCGGCGAGGTAGTCGCGCCAGTTTGTACCGATCAGAGCGAGCGAGAGGACGACAGCATCGACGGAGACGTCGGGCAACGGTACGTTCGCCAGATCACATGAGATGACGTCGTCGCGCGTAGCAACATGATCCAGTGAAATGCAGCGATTTGGGATCGCGCGCGCGAGCGCGCCTTCTCCGCACCCGAAATCAGCGACACGCCATTCGAAGTGGCGGCGAAGATGCGACGCCGCAAATTCCCACGGGGCGTCCGGTAGCTGTCTGAGCATCCGTTCATACCCTGCTTGGTACAGCTGCCATTCGCCGCCCGCGCGCTGCAGCCGTACGTGGCGCTCGGCGCTCGGTTCCACGTCCCACCGAAGCGACAACGCCCGGAAGTCTCCCAAGTCGCGACTGTATACCAACTTGCCTTGCCGTTCGGTCGCGGTACGGGCAAACCCAAACTCGTCCTCCTGTTCCTCGGCCATCTCCTGAGGCGTGAAGACGTTCACGTCGATCGGAATGACGAGTGGGGCGAGGATCAGTGAGAGCGCGTAGTCTCTCTGTCGCTTCGGAACGTCGGTGTGCTTGATCACCAGCAAGTCGAGGTCGCTGGCGTCCCGTGCCGTTCCCATCGAGTACGAGCCGACAACGAAGACTTGCTCGGGGCGGTAGTGCGCAACGATCAGGTCGACCGCCTTCTCGATCGTCCGCGGCTCGATCACGGTCTCGTCTCGATCTGGTAGCGAACGAGCAACAGCACGTCGTCGATGAGATCGCGATTGAGGCGGTGGTGCGTGGTGCCGTCGGGAGCAGCCTGAGCGTCGTCGAGCAGCGGAACCTTCCCGATGTCGCTCTCCAGGAACACGATCGACCACGGACCGACGTCCGTCGTAACCGACAGCGTCGCGACGGGTACATTGTGGACGGAAGGATTCGGCGAGAACGCGGTGGTGGTCGTCGGCGGGGAGCCGTCTGCCCGCGCCGGCCCGAGGTGCGCCGTGAGCGGCGCTCCTCCGCTCACCGCATCGGCGTAATCCGCGTACGTCTTGTCGCGTGAAAACAGCATCAGCGCTGAGACGCTCGTGATACGCACCTGTTGGTCCGGTGCGATGTATCGGAAGTGCCGTTCTTCAAACGGCAGCCGCAACGTAGCGTCCTGCCCATTCTGTGCCCACATCTGAGCCCAGGCCGCGCCGAATTCGTGGCGGATGCTGAGG
>WNFR01006685.1_pt1 | contig 11784 bp, 13 predicted proteins | sample 5400221 | NCBI WGS metagenome assembly WNFR01 (sample SAMN13153357, study PRJNA577476) | soil metagenome | isolation source: 40 cm soil under Madrone tree | place: USA:California | collected 2016-06-14 | reverse complement strand
AGCAGCGATCCGACGATCTCCACCTTCATCCGCTCGCCGAGCGAGAGCTGGCGCACGGGCTTGCGCACGAGGTCGCCGACGTCGAGCAGCCCGATCAGCTCGTCGCGCGTCTTGCGGAAGTCCTCGCGCGGCAGCCGGTAGATGGCGCGGTTCAGCTCGAACGAATCGAGTGCCGGCAGATCCCACTGCAGCTGGTTCCGGTTTCCCATCACGAGCGTCATGCGGCGCAGGTAGTCCCGCTCGCGCTTCGACGGCACGTGTCCGAGCACGGTGCCCTCGCCGCTCGTGGGATAGAGAAGCCCGGACAGCATCTTCAGCGTCGTCGTCTTCCCGGCGCCGTTCGGGCCGAGGAAGCCGACCACCTCGCCGGCGTCGATGTCGAACGAGATCCGCTCGACGGCGTGCACGTCGCGCCACTGGCGCTTGACGAGGCTGCGCAGCGCGGCGTTCATCCCGCCCTCGCGCTCGGGCACTCGGAAGATCTTCGTCAGCTCCGACACGTGGACGACCCCCGGCACGCGCCGCAGCATACGCTGCCGCGATGCGGATCCTGCTCGTCTCGCAGATGTATCCAGGCCCGTCCGCGCCCGACCTCGGCACGTTCGTCGCGCAGGTCGAACGCGAGCTCGCCGCGCGCGGGCACGTTGTCGAGCTCGCCGTGCTCGACACGCGCGCCGGCGGAAAGCTGCGCTACCTCACGCTTGCGCAGCGCACGCTGCGCGCAGCGCGGCCCGACGTCGTCTACGCGCACTTCCTCGTGCCGAGTGGACTGATCGCCGCGCTCGCAGGTCGCGCGCCGCTCGTCGTGACCGCGCACGGACGCGACGTGCGCAACATCGGCGCGTTCCCGGGTGTCGGCACCGCGACGCGTCTCGTCGTGCGCCGCGCCGCGACCGTGATCTGCGTCTCCGAGTATCTGCGCCGCGAGCTCGAGACGAAGCTGCCGGCGGCGCGCGGCAAGACGGAGGTCGTCTCGAGCGGCGTCGATCTCGAGCGCTTCACCGTCGAGCCGGCGCCGGACGGGCCGCCGCGCTTCCTCTGTGTCGGCGCGCTGACGGAACGGAAGAACGTCGTTCGACTCGCCGACGCGTTCGCGCTGCTCGGCGACGGGACGCTCACGTACGCCGGCGACGGCGCGCTCCGCGCGCGACTCGAAGGGCGCGAGCGCGTGCGGCTGCTCGGGCCCGTGGCGCACGACGAGGTTCCGCGCCTGCTCGCCGCGAGTCACGTGCTCTGCCAGCCGAGTCTGATCGAGCCGCTCGGCCAGGCGCTGCTCGAAGGGATGGCGTGCGGCCGTTCGGTCGTCGCGACGCGGATCGGCGGACCGCCGGAGTTCGTCTCACCGGAGGCGGGCGTCCTTGCCGATCCGCTCGACGTCGAGGGGCTCGCCGCGGCGCTGCGCGCGGCGGCGGCGCTGCCGTGCCCGAACGACGCCGCCCGCGCCACCGCGGCGGAGCACGACGTCCGCCGGCAGGCGGAGCGGATCGAGGCGATCCTCAGCCGGGCGGCGGCAGGCCGGCGAGCCTGACCTCGACGAGCGGGCGCACCGTCTCCTCGAGCCCGGCGGCGATCGCGACCTCGAGCGCCTGCTCCCAGCTCTCGCGCGCCTTCGCCGGATCGACGCCCTGCTTCAGCCGGTTGTCGCCCGTGACGAGCAACTTCTGGATTCGCTCACGGGCGTCCTCGTCGCCCTTCACAAACCGAGCGTAACAAGGCACATTGCGGGCGATGGCGATCACGGTCCTCATCGCTGACGACCACCGCCTCTTCGCCGAGGCCCTCGAGGCGATCCTCGCCGCCGACCGCCGCATCGAGGTACTCGCGCACGCCGCCGATGGCCGCGAGGCGGTCGACCTCGCCCGGCAGCTGCATCCGGACGTCGTCCTGATGGACATCAACATGCCCGTGCTGGACGGCATCGAGGCCTTGGAGGAGCTCCAGGGGAACGGGAACGACTCGCGGATCCTCATGCTCACCGCCTCGAACGCGCGGGACGACGTCGACCGGGCCCGCCGGGCGGGCGCCGACGGCTATGTGACGAAAGACCGGATCGCGGCCGAGCTGATCGACGCGATCATCGAGATCGCAGGGCGCAGCTAGCGGCTACCCTTTCAGCGTGACCAGCGTCTTCGCCGTCTTTCAGGTGCTGCTCGTCTTTGTCCTCGTGGCGTTGATCCTCATGCACAGCGGCCGCGACGCGGGCATGGGCGGAATGGGCTTCACCCCGGCCTCCCAGGGCGGGACGCACATCGTCGAGCGCAACCTCACGCGCTTCACGATCGTCGTCGGCGTGCTCTTCATCGCGAACAGCATCGCGCTCTTCCACTATCTGAAATAACCGGCTTCCCCCGCGGCGCTACAATGCGCCGGCTCTCGCGCTGGTGGCGGAATTGGTAGACGCGCTAGGTTGAGGGCCTAGTGGCCGCATAGGCCGTGGAGGTTCAAGTCCTCTCCAGCGCATCGAGAAGGGTCGCCGGCGGCGGCCCTTTTTCGTGCCTTGACGCTGTCCGGAGGAGTGTCTACTCTCATGGCGAACACACGTTCGACCAGCGACCCATCCCCGCAGGAGGGCAAGAGTGGACCTCACCGGCAGACAGCAGGAGATCTGGAGCTTTCTCGTCGACTACGTCGACCGGCACGGCTACCCGCCGACGGTGCGCGAGATCGGCGAGGCGGTCGGGCTCGCCTCGCCGTCGACCGTGCACGCCCACCTCGCGAACCTCGAGCGGGCCGGCCTCCTGAAGCGCGACCCGACCAAGCCGCGCGCGCTCGAGCTCGTCGGGCGCGACAAGCCCGATCCGTCGGTCGTCGCGCTGCCGAAGCTGCCGCTGCTCGGCCAGATCGCCGCCGGCGGGCCGCTGCTCGCAGAGCAGAACATCGAGGACGAGATCGCGGTGCCCGAGACGTTGCGCGGCGACTTCGTGCTCCGCGTCAAGGGCGAGTCGATGATCGAAGCCGGCATCCTCGACGGCGACCTCGTCGTCGTGCGGCGCGCGCAGGACGCGCGAAACGGCGACATCGTCGTTGCGCTCGCCGGCGACGACGAGTCGGCCGACGAGGCGACGGTCAAGACGTTCTACAAGGAGAAGGGCCGCATCCGGCTTCAGCCGGAGAACGCGGCGCTCGAGCCGATCTTCGCCGAGCACGTGCAGATCCTCGGCAAGGTCGTAGGAGTGTTCCGGGAGCTGTAGATGTCCGTGTCCTCCGTGCACCGGACGCTCGAGCACGAGCTGTTCGCCCTCCTGCGGGGGGCGTCGCTCGAGTGCCCGGTGTGCGGCGAGTTCGTCCTCCACGACGGCCCGGCCGTGCGCTGCCCCGAGTGCGAGATGACCCTGCGCGGTCGTATCGAATCGAACGTTCTCCAGGTAGAATTCGGCTCGCAGGCCGGGTGACCGCGGGCTCCTTCGGGGGCTCGAGGAAAGTCCGGACACCACAGGGCAGGACGCTCCCAACGTCGCTTCGACGGCAGGGAGGCGGCGAAAGCCGACGGAAAGTGGCACAGAAAACAGACCGCCGTTCGACGTGATCTCCGGAGTACGTCGGCGGTAAGGGTGAAACGGTGGGGTAAGAGCCCACCAGCGGCCGTGGCGACACGGCCGGCTCGCAAAACCCCGTCCGGTGCAAGGCGAACAGGCTCCGCCAAGACGGCCCGTCGAGGAGCCGGGTAGCCGCAGAGATGGATGGTCACCCTCGACAGAATCCGGCTTACAGGCCTGCTAACGAAAAAGCCCTGGAGACAGGGCTTTTTCTATTGTCCGTTTGTGCGATTGACGGTGCCTTGCTTTAAATTGTATAGTGGCTCGTACGTACCGCAAGCCACTAGAGGAGCATCGCGTGTCCCTTCCGACAAACGTCACTGCGGCCGAGCTTCGTGAGCGTCTCGGCGATCCCACGCTCACGATCGTCGACGTTCGCGGCCTGCCGGCCTACAACGGCTGGCGCCCGAGCGGAGAGGCTCGCGGCGGACACATCCCCGGCGCGGTCGCCTTCCCGAGCGCCTGGCTCCAGAGCGTCGACGCGCCCGAGGTCGAGCGGCTGCTGCAGTCGAAGGACATCGTCCTCTACCGCGACGTCGTCCTCTACGGCGATCGCCCCGAGGACGTCTCGGCCGTTGCGACCAGGCTCGCGGAGCTCGGTCACACCGGCGTCCGTATCTACTCGGGCGGGTGGGCCGAGTGGTCGGCCGACGAGACGCTGCCGGCCGAGAGGCTGCCGAACTACGAGAAGCTCGTCCACGCCGAATGGCTCCAACAGCTCCTGGACGGTGGCGAGCCGGAAGCCGCGCCCACCGGTCCCTACCTGCTCTTCCACGTCAACTTCGGCGTCCCCGAGGAGTACCAGGAGGACCACCTCCCTGGCGCCCTCTACCTCGATACGAACCAGGTCGAGAATCCGGTCGGCTGGAACCGCCGGACGCCGGAGGAGCTCGAAGCGGCGTTGCGCTCCCTCGGGATCACTCGCGAGACCACCGTCATCCTCTACGGCCGCGACACCGAGGGCCATGCCGACGAAAAGTGGCCGGGACGGCGCGCCGGACAGATCGCCGCCAGCCGCGCAGCGCTGATCCTCCGCTACAGCGGCGTCGACGACGTCCGCCTGCTCGACGGCGGCTACGACGCCTGGGTCCAGGCGGGGCATCCGCTCGAGACGGTCATCCGCAAGCCCGTACCGGTTGCGTCGTCGGGCCTGCAGATTCCGGAGCGCCCGGAGCTCATCGTCGACATCGACGCCGCGAAGGAGATCATCTCCGACCCAGAGGGCGGCGCTCTCGTCAGCGTCCGGACCTGGAACGAGCACATCGGCAAGGTCAGCGGTTACAACTACATCGGGCCCGCGGGCCGGATTGCCGGTGACGTCTGGGGCAACTGCGGCACCGACGCGTATCACATGCAGCACTACCGCAATGTGGGCAACACGATGCGCGCGTACCCGGAGATCGCCGCCAACTGGGCTGAGTCCGGCATCACCGCCGACAAGTGGGTCGCCTTCTACTGCGGGACGGGGTGGCGTGCGAGCGAGACGTGGTTCTACGCCTACCTGATGGACTGGGACCGGATCGCGGTCTACGACGGCGGCTGGTTCGAGTGGAGCCGGGATCCGGTCAACAACCCGATCGAGGTCGGAGAGCCCGAGCAGGAACGCGAGCTCGTGGCCTAGGAATCCGGCTTACAGGTCTGCTAGGGAGAAAGCCCTGGAAACGGGCTTTCTCTATTGCTGGGCTCAGGTGAGGTGGTCGATGAGCCGGCTGCCCCCGCTGGCAGACTTCTGGCGATGAGGCACAAGCCATACGCAACGCTTGCTGGGGTGTATGAGTGGCTCGTCACCGAGCCGATGCTCACTCCGGAGGGCAGTGTGGAGGCGTTTGACTGGATCGTCGACGAGCTCGATCCAGAGGCGCGAGTGTTGGACTGTTCAGCGGGAACGGGCCAGCTTGCTGTCGGTCTTCGGCTGAAGGGCTTTGACGTTACTGCCACAGACGCGAGCGAGGCGATGATCGAGCGTACGCGGCAGCTCGCCGCGGAGCGCGGGGTCGCTGTGCGCTCCGCGGTTTGCAGCTGGGAGCAGTTGATGGAGCAGGGCTGGTCGAACAGCTTCGACGTCGTCTGGTGTGTCGGGAACTCCATTTTCCATGCGCCGGGCGAGAAAGCTCGCCGAGCGGCCCTCCGGCAGATGGCTGGGGTGCTCCGGCCAGGCGGGCTACTCGTGTTGAACTCACGCAATTGGGAGCTCGTTCGTGACGAGGGGTCTGGCTTGAGAATCAGCGAGCAACTCGTCGAACGGGGCGGACGCCGTGCGCTTGTCGTGTACGGATGGTCGCTCGGCGACAGCTGGGACCATCGGCACCACCTCGATATCGCCGTTGCCATCGTCGAGCCGGCGGGCAACGTGAGCAGTCACGCCGAGCGGCTGGCGTTCTCGCCCTTTCGCCATGAGGACCTCGACGCCGATATCCGGACAGTCGGCCTAGTCCCGACCCTCTCGACGTACGCTCCAACGGCCGACTTCTACGTCATCACCGCGAAACGTCCGATGCAGTCCTAGGTCTGCGGAGCGGGCGCGCCGCTCCTACGAGCGCGCGCGCTCCTCTTCGGTCGTCAGCTCTGCGGTCGGGCGCAACTCGAGACGCTCGTCGGGTATCCGCTCGCCGCTCTCGATCGAGAGGCCGTACGTTCCCGCCGCGAGGCGCGCCTCCGCACGCTCGACTGCAGCGAGCTGCTCGCGCAGATCACCACGCATACCCTCGTCGAACTCGTCCTGGTAGAGGTCGGACGCGAGGTTCGCCGGGTCGATGTCGTCGGCTTCCTCGCCGTCGTCCTGATGCACATGCCCTGCGAGCCCTCGCTCGATCCGCACCCGCTCGGCGGCCAGCAGCTCGCGTGCCCGGTCGTCGTCCATTGCGAGAGCGTACAAGACGTAGATTCCCCGTATGAGCACACCGCAGGGCGGGATCTTCGCGCTCGGCACCGCGTCGCACGCGTACCTCGAATTCGACCTCGCTGCCGGACAGGCCGGAAGCGAGGTCGTGGCGGCAATCTCGGCGCTGCGCGAGCCGCGGACGACGATGGGCGGCGTCAACCTCGTGGCCGGCTTCAGGCCCGAGCTCTGGCGGGACGCCGTGCCCGGCGACCTGCCCGCGGAGCTCGCCGGCTTCAACGAGGACATCGTCGGCGTCGACGGCTTCACGATGCCGGCCACCCAGCACGACGCCGTGCTCTGGCTTTCGGGTAGCGCGTACGACGTGATCTTCGACGTCGCGCGCGCTGCGATCGACGAGCTGCGAGGACTCGCGTCGATCGCCGGCGAGACCTCGAGCTGGCCGTACCGGCACGACCTCGACCTGACCGGCTTCATCGACGGCACGGAGAACCCGACGCTGATCGAGGCCGCGGAGCTCGTCGTCGTTCCTGACGGAAGTCCCGGAGCGGGCGGCACGATCCTGCTCCTGCAGAAGTGGGAGCACGACGCCGCCGCCTGGGAGTCGCTGTCGGTCGAACGCCAGGAGCTCGTGATCGGCAGGCGGAAGGCCGACAGCACCGAGCTCGAGGACAAGCCGGGTTACTCCCACGTCGCGAGCACCGACCAGGACAGCTTCGGGAAGATCTTCCGGCGCAACATGCCGTACGGAACCGTCACCGACCACGGCACGATGTTCGTCGGCTTCAGCGCAGAGCAGAAGCCGCTCGCCTCGATGCTCGAGAGCATGGCGGGTCTCGTGAGCGGCACGCGCGACGCGCTCACGCTCTACACGCATCCGCTCACCGGCGCCTATTACTTCGTCCCCTCGACGGAGTCGTTGCGCCGCGTGGCCGGTCCGCAGACCTGATCACACCCTTCGCTGCAAGTTTCAGCCGGCTGCGCGGTCATTCCTCGATCGGGAGACGACTGAAAGGGGAACGCGATGAGCGCAGGCCGCAAGACCGCGCTGTTCAGGGAGGTGAACGAACGCATCGGAGAGTTACTGCGGATCTACGGCGCGGATGAGGAGGCGGACTTCCTCTGCGAGTGTCCCCTCGCCGATTGCGCCCGGCGTGTCACGCTCAGCCGGGCCGACTTCGAACGCATACGCGCTGCGGGCGCGTTCGTCGTCTCGCCCGATTGCGGCCGCTGGGCGCTGGAAACCGAGCGGACCGCCGACTATGTCGTCGTGAGCGGCTTCCTCCCCCCACTGGCTGCGCTCAGGGCAGCGGCGGGAGTGGCACGGTCACGGCAGGCACGGTTACTTCAGGCACGGTCGCTGCCGGAAGCGGTACTGCGGGGACGGACACGGCCGGTGCCGGTGGGAGCTCAGGTGTCGCCGGGACTGTCGCTGCTGCCGACCCCGTGGGCACAGCGGGGAGGCCCGTCAGCGGGCTCGTCGCCGTCGGCGTCTTGGCCGGCGGCGTGAGCGACGGTGCATCCGGCTGAGCTGGAAGAACCGCGGCGGGTTGCGGAAGCGTCGCGCCGCCGCCGCGCGCCGGACGTGTAGTTGCGGGCACGGAGGCGCGCGGTGTGCGGCGCGCGGCAGGCGAAGTCGACGAGACCACCGGCGCTCCCGGCGCGAGCGCCGGCTGCTGCCGGTGGTGCGCCGGTGTCGAGTGCACGAGTGGCTGGGCCGCGACCGTCGCTCCGACGACGACCGCGACGACGGCCGCCGTCTTCAGCGCGATCGAGCCGCCGCCGAGCAGGCTGCGCAGCGCGACGAGCAGCTGGCCGAGACCGAGCGCGCGGCGCGCGCGCTGCACCGGCGCGTCGAGCTGCGCCGCCAGCGTCCGGCGCGCACGGAAGATCAGCGTCTCGACGGCGGAGTGCGACGTGTCGAGTCGCTCGGCGATCTCCGCGTACGACAGCCCCTGCCACTCGCGCAGGAGAAACGCCTCGCGGAGGCGCGCGGGCATCGCGGCGAGCGCGTCGTCGAGGCCGAACAGCTCGTCGCGCTGATGCTCGAGCGCGATGGGCGGGACCGGCAGCTCGTCGAGGTCGCGCGGCGTCTCCACGCGGCGACGCCGGAGCCACGCGAGCTTCGACGAGAGGCACACGTTGTGCGCGATCTTGAAGAGCCACGCCGCCTCGTTGTCCGGGACGACACCGCGCTGAAGCGCGGCGAACGCGCGCAAGAACGTGTTCTGCGTCGCATCCTCCGCGTCCTGCGGCGAGCGAACCTGCGAGAGCGCGTAGCGATAGACACTCGTGTAGAAGCGCTCGTAGAGCGCACGCGCTGCGTCTTGCTGTCCTCGTCCGGCATCCGCGAGTGCGGCCACGGCTAGCTCCCGCTCGACTGTTCCTCGTTCGTTAAGAGCCTGGAAAGGAGTATTTCTTGCACCGGTGCAGGCCAAACGCCGCGGGCGCGCACGAGCTCGCCGTCTAAACCTCTTCGAGGGGCCTCAGCGCGGGATAGAGCCTGCCGTACCGCTCGTACCCGCGTTCGTAGACGGCAGACCACTCCGGATCCGGTTCGACGCGGTCACGCACCCGGACGCACCGGGCGACGGCGTCGTCGACGTCCCGGAACACGCTCGACCTCACACCTGCGAGGAGCGCCGCCCCGAACGCCGAGCCCTCTTCCGACTCGGTGCGCTCGAGCGGGAGCACGAGCACGGACGCGATGATGCGCAGCCACAGGTCGCTGACCGCGCCGCCGCCCGACGCGCGCCCGACTTCCGGCCGGCAACCGAGCTCGCGCAAGAGCTCGAGCGAGTCGCGCAACCCGTACGCGACTCCTTCGAGCGTCGCGCGCGCGAGGGCGCCGCGATCGTGTCGGAGCGAGAGGCCGGTAAACGCTCCGCGCACGTCGGGATCGGCATACGGAGTGCGCTCGCCCGCGAGGTACGGCGCGAACAGCAGCCCTTCTGCGCCCGGCGCCCAGTGCGTCGCCTCTTCGTCCAGCTCGCCGTAGCCGGCGCCGACGACGTGCCGAAGCCAGGCGAGCGATCCGGCGGCGCTCAGCATCACTCCCATCGCATGCCAGGTGCCGGGCACCGCATGGCAGAAGACGTGGACTCGCGCCTGAGCGTCGGGCGCATACGCCGGCAGCGTCGCGAAGACGACGCCGGAGGTTCCGAGGACGACCGACACGCGTCCCGGATGCACGACGCCGACGCCGAGCGCGGCCGCCGCCTGATCGCCGGCGCCTGCGATCTCGGTCGACTCGAAGACGGGCGGCAGCCACTCGCGCGGAATCTGGAGCGCGTCGCAGACTTCGTCCGACCAGCGCCGGCCGGCGACGTCGAACAGCAGCGTGCCGGATGCGTCGGCGACGTCGATCGCGTGTTCGCCCGTCAGCCGCAGCCGGACATAGTCCTTCGGCAGCAGCACGTGGCGAATGCGCGCGTAGACCTCGGGCTCGTGCCGCCGCAGCCAGAGCAGCTTCGGCGCTGTGAAACCGGGAAGCGCGCGATTTCCCGTCAGCTCGATCAGCCGTTCGAGCCCGACACGGGCCTCGATCTCCGCGCATTCCGCCGCCGTCCTCTGGTCGTTCCAGAGGATCGCCGGGCGCAATACGCGGTCCTCCGCGTCGAGCACGACGAGTCCGTGCATCTGCCCCGAGAGGCCGACGGGGCCTGCCGGTAGGCGCTCGAGGCACGCGGCGGCGGCACGCCACCAGTCCTCCGGGTCCTGCTCGGCCCAGCCCGGCTGCGGCGTCGAGAGCGCGTACTCCTCCGACGCCGACGCGAGCACGCGGCCGTCGTGTGCGATCGCGATCGCCTTGACGCCGCTCGTGCCGACGTCGAGCCCGACCAGCACCTGCTCGCTCATCGGGTGCTCAGGCGCCGAGCGCGGCGTAGACGAGCTCGTACGCGCGGACCGCGTCCTTCCCCTGCTGCGCCTCGCGCAGCGCGGGGCCGTCGATCTTCGCGGCGACGCCGTCGATGAAGTTCCACTGCAGAACGGACCGCTTGACAGCGCCGACGGCGTCCTCGGTGTACGGATACAGGTCGAAGCCGAGCCGCTCGCCGTTGTCGCCGTAGCCCGCTCGACGAAGCTCGATCGCGAGCTCGATCGTCTCCATGAACGCCGTCGCACCGACCATGTTGTCGTCGTCGAACGTGCCCCAGCCCGAGTTCGCGTGCTGATGACCGAGCAGTCCCTCGGCCGCGAGCAGCGCCGCATACTCGGCGAGGTTCTCGCCGTTCATGATCAGGTGCTGCCAGTCCATGTTGACCTTGATGTTGTCGATCCCCTGCACGCGGAGCTTGTGGATCACGTGCAGCGTCATCCCGATGTTGCGCATCAGGATCTTCATCGCCGGCTCGGAGTTCTTGTGCTCGAGGAAAATCGTGACGCCGCGTTCGCGCGCGTGTTGTGCGCTTTCGCCGACACCGTCGACGAAGCGCTGCCACGACGACCCATATGGGGTCTGGAACGGATAGTTGTAGCCCTCGATCCCCGGCCAGATGATGAAGTGTGCGCCGACCTCCGCTGCGAGGTCGATCCCCTCGCGTGTCAGACGGAGCGCCTCCGCCCTGGTCGAGTCGTCCGGCGAGCAGAAGCCGCCCTTGCCGAAGCGCGGATCGAGGTGCAATCCGCTGCAGACGCAGTAGATCCCATGCCCGTCGAGCGCCTTCCGCACCTCGTCGAGGTTCTTCGGCGAGAGCTCCTGCGGGTAGTGGAACTCGTAGTCGTCGATCAGATCGCCGAGCCCCGCGACGGCAGTCAGGATTTTTTCAGCTGTCGGGACGCCCGTCAGCTCAGGCTTGTAGCCGCCTGCGTTGAAGCGGGTTGCCATGTTGCCGAAGGCCCAGATCCCGAGTGAGGTCTTCACGGCGGCGAGCCTAGCCGGTCAGCAGCCTCGGCGCGAATTGTCACTTCATCACTTGACGTGAGGCCCAGAATGCGGGAGCTTTGCGGTACGTCCCTGCGGGTTGCGTCGTCTCGCGGCGCCGTCCGTCCCGGCGCTCTGTCGCTGGTCATCAGTGCAACAAAAGGAGATTCTCAGTGAGGAAGCTTTCCAGTAGGTCCACGGTGGCGCTCGTGCTCGTGTTCGCCGCTGTTGCGGCGCTCGCCGCCACCGGTGCTGGCGCCAGCGTCGCCAAGAAGGCCGCCGGGGTCCAGGTCTGCGGTCTGATGCCGGACACGAAGACGTCCGTCCGCTGGCAGCAGTTCGACCAGCCGGCGCTGATCAAGGCGTTCAAGGCGGCCGGCGTTTCGGCGCGCGTCGTGAACGCTCAGGGCGACCCGCAGAAGCAGAAGACGCAGGCCGATCAGTGCATCTCCGACGGTGCGAAGGTCCTCATCATCGCGCCGATCGACTCCGGCTCCGCCGCGGCGATCGAGAAGGCCGCCGGTGCGAAGGGCATCAAGTCGATC
>WNFR01006684.1_pt1 | contig 11785 bp, 11 predicted proteins | sample 5400221 | NCBI WGS metagenome assembly WNFR01 (sample SAMN13153357, study PRJNA577476) | soil metagenome | isolation source: 40 cm soil under Madrone tree | place: USA:California | collected 2016-06-14 | reverse complement strand
CCGCGAATCCGCCGCTATCTCGCCGATCTCGGCGATGAGCAGCCGCTCGATGACGAGGACGAGGGCGCCCGGGGCCAAGAGATCTTGTCGGCGGTGATCAACCTCGAGCACGCCGGCGATATCGTCGCGAACAATCTTTTGGAGTTCGCGGCGCGGCGCGCGCGGCACGGCGGCGGCTTTGCTCCGCAAGAACTCGACGTGATCGCGGCGATGCACGCCGAGCTCGTCGAGAGCCTGCGGCTCGGGCTGACCGTGTTTCTGCGCGGCGATGCCGCGCTGCGCGAGGCGCGACAGCTGGTCGCGCGCAAGCGGCTCCTCCGCCGCCTGGAGGCGGAGGCGGCGGATCTCAATATCCGCTCGCTGCAGAGCGGCGCCAGGGGCGTGGACGCGGTCCTCGCCACCGGTGTCGACAGCGGCATCCTTCTGCGCATGGTGCGGGACTTGCGGCGCGTACATTCCCATATCGCCGCTCTCGCCTACCCGGTCATCGAGCGCGCGGCCGGCGGTGCGGATCGCGGCGACCGCCCGGCTCTGGTCTCCCCAATTGGGCTCGTCGCTCAGACCGGCCCGACCGCGGATCTCGCCGATCAACCTTAGCGACGCTCCACTCGGAAAGCGCACGTCATTGCGATAATTACGATCTTAGAATTGCCTAATTCATACTCCAGAATATCGGTCAATCGAGGCTAAACGATTCCGACGACCATCGTGCCTATTTCAACCTTAAGGTGTGGGTTTGCTGCAGATTTGCTGCTGGTACAGCAAAGACAGATAGCTGATGTAACTCTTAGTTGCAATTGGTGACGGCGCAGAGCGGTCCGTGTGGTTCGTCGCCTTGACCGATTGTTAGCGTCGGAATATCTGAGCGGGGTGTTTTCGCAGGTCCTTCGATGAGAGCCGTTGTCGTCATCTTCCCGGGCTCGAACCGCGAGCGCGATCTATGCGCCGCGCTGGCCCTCGTCACCGGGCGTCAGCCGGTCCGCGTCTGGCACCGCGACGCGGTGGTGCCGAAGTGCGATCTGATCGTGCTCCCCGGCGGTTTCGCCTATGGGGACTATCTGCGCTGCGGGGCAATGGCGGCGCATTCGCCAATCATGCGCGACGTGTGTGCACGCGCGGCTAACGGCACGCCGGTCCTCGGCATCTGCAACGGCTTTCAGATCCTGACCGAGGCCGGGATGCTGCCCGGCGCCCTATTGCCGAACCGCTCGTTGCGCTTCACTTGCCGCGACATTCACTTGCGCGTCGAAAACAATCAGACGATCTTTACTTGCGGCTATGCAGCTGGGCAGACGATCCGGGTGCCGGTCGCCCACCACGACGGCAATTACACTGCAGCTCCCAATACGCTCGACCGCCTCGAGGATCAGGGGCTCGTCGCCTTCCGCTATTGCGGGCCGGAGGGCGAACTCGCCGAAGCAGCAAACTTCAACGGCTCGGCGCACGCTATCGCCGGCATCCTCAGCGACAGCCGCACCGTGCTCGGGCTGATGCCGCATCCTGAGAACGCCGTCGATCCGCTGCTCGGCAGCGCCGACGGGCGGGCGTTCTTCGACGGGCTGGTGGGCGCGTTGCAGTGAATGTCGGGAGCAATGTCACCGCCGCCCTCGCCGCGGAACTCGGGCTAACCGAAGACGAGTTCGAGCGCGCGGTCGCGATCCTCGGGCGTACCCCGAACATGACCGAGCTTGGCATCTTCTCGGCGATGTGGAGCGAGCACTGCTCGTACAAATCATCGAAGGTCTGGCTCAAGACATTGCCGACCACCGGGCCGCGAGTGATCTGCGGTCCGGGCGAGAACGCCGGCGTCGTCGATATCGGCGATGGTGACGCCGTTGTATTCAAGATCGAGAGCCACAATCACCCCTCGTACATCGAGCCCTATCAGGGTGCGGCGACCGGGGTCGGCGGCATCCTGCGCGATGTCTTTACGATGGGCGCGCGGCCGATCGCGATCCTCGATTCGCTGCGTTTCGGCAGTCCTGACCATCCCCGGACCCGCCATCTCGTATCCGGCGTCGTCTCCGGTATCGCCGGCTACGGCAATTGCGTCGGCGTGCCGACAGTGGGCGGCGAGTGCGACTTCCACCCTTCTTACGACGGCAACATCCTGGTCAATGCGATGTGCGTCGGGCTCGCCCGCGCAGACCGGATCTTCTATTCGGCCGCTGCCGGCCCCGGCAACCCGGTCATTTATGTTGGGGCCAAGACCGGGCGCGACGGTATTCACGGTGCAACGATGGCCTCGGCCGAGTTCGGCGGGGATGCCGGGGAGAGGCGGCCGACCGTGCAGGTCGGCGACCCGTTCACCGAGAAATTGCTAATCGAGGCCTGCCTCGAGCTGATGGAAGGCGATGCGATCGTCGCGATTCAGGATATGGGTGCCGCCGGCCTGACGTCATCCGCGGTCGAGATGGCTGGCAAGGGCCGGCTCGGGATCGAGCTCGATCTCGACTGCGTGCCCGTACGCGAGACCGGCATGAGCCCCTACGAGATCATGCTGAGCGAAAGCCAGGAGCGGATGCTGATGATCCTGCGGCCGGGCAGCGAGGCTGAGGCCGCCCACATCTTCGCGAAATGGGAGCTCGACTTCGCCGTGATCGGCCGGGTCACCGAGACCGGGCGGCTCGTCTTGCGGACGAACGGAGCGATCGCGGCCGACATCCCGGTCGAGCCGTTGGTGAACGGGGGTCCCGTCTACGAGCGGCCGTGGCGGCGCCGCGATCCCGAACCGGAAATCGACCTGGCTTCACTTCCGGACCGCGATCCGGTCGGCTGTCTGCAAAGCCTCCTTGCTTCGCCGACGCTCGCCTCCAAGCGCTGGATCTGGGAGCAGTACGACCACCTCGTCATGGGCAGCACGATCAAACGCCCAGGCGGCGATGCCGCGGTGGTTCGAGTTTCTCCCGACGGCAAGGCTCTGGCGCTTGCAACCGATTGCACGTCCCGCTACTGCCGCGCCGACCCGGTCCGCGGCGGGGCGCAAGCCGTTGCAGAAAGCTGGCGCAACTTGATTGCAGTCGGTGCAGAGCCGCTGGCGTTGACTGACAACATGAATTTCGGCAATCCCGAGCGGCCCGAGATCATGGGCGAATTCATCGGCGCCATCGAGGGCATGCGGGAAGCGTGTCTTGCCCTCGACTACCCGGTCGTGTCGGGTAACGTGTCGCTGTACAACGAGACCAACGGCAGCCCGATCCTGCCGACACCGGTGATCGGCGGCGTTGGGCTGATAGCGGACGCCCGCGACGCGGTCCACCTCGCGCTGAAACATGACGGGGATGCGCTGATCCTGATCGGAGAGACCTGCGGCCACCTCGGCTGCTCACTCTATCTGCGCGAGATCGAGGGCAGCGATGCCGGCCCGCCGCCTGCGGTCGATTTCGCCGCGGAGCGACGCAACGGCGATTTCGTGCGGAGCGCGATCCGCGCTGGGCACGTCGCTGCGTGCCACGACCTTTCCGATGGCGGGCTTCTCGTCGGAGTCGCCGAGATGGCAATGGCGGGGGGTCGCGGCGTTATCCTCAACGCGCTCCCCGCGGGGCTGCCGCGCAACGCCTTCCTCTTCGGGGAGGACCAGGGGCGCTATCTCGTCGAAACTTCCGATCCTCGGGCGCTGGTCGAGGCCGCGGGAGCCGCCGGCGTGCCCGCCCGCGTGATCGGCGCGGTCGAAGGGGCCGCGTTGACACTTCCTGGCGTCGGTGCCATATCGGTTGACGCCCTAAAGGCGACAAACGAGGCTTGGCTGCCGGGCTTTATGGCGCAGGCGTGAGCGAGGGAGTCAGGCAATGGCAATGGACGCGGCGATGATCGAGCGGTTGATCAAGGAGAGCCTGCCCGACGCGCTGGTGACGATCGAAGATCTGCGCGGCGACGGCGATCATTACGCGGCGCATGTCGTCTCCGGCGCCTTCCGCGGCAAGACCCGCGTCCAGCAGCACCAGATGGTGTATCAGGCGCTGCGCGGCCGCATGGGCAACGAATTACACGCGCTCGCCTTGCAGACCGGCGCGCCTGAGGACTGAAGCCGATAACCACGATCAGCTACCACCGAGGATCAAGATGGACATCACGGTTCACGAACGTATCCGCCAAGACGTCGCCGACAACCCGGTCGTGCTCTACATGAAGGGCTCCCCGGTGTTTCCGCAGTGCGGTTTTTCTGCGGCCGTCGTGCAGATCCTGAGCCATCTCGGGGTCAAGTTCAAAGGCGTCGACGTCCTTGCCGATCCGGGAATTCGCCAAGGCATCAAGGAATTCTCGAACTGGCCGACGATTCCGCAGCTCTACGTCAAGGGCGAGTTCGTTGGCGGCTGCGATATTATCCGCGAGATGTACGAGACCGGCGAATTGCAGCAGGTCCTCGAGCAGAAGGGCGTCCCCGTCCGCGCCTGATCGATTGTAAGCGGCCGTCCCTCCCGCTTCGTACGATTGATGGTCGAGCGGGCCGCGGACCGAGCCAAGCTCATGGCTCGATTGCGAAGGAGAGTTTCGCCGCGAACAGAAAGATCGAATAAAAGTACAACTCGGCGTCAAGGGTGCGCTTGATCGTCTGCGCGCGGCGGAAGCCATGCTGCTCGCCCTCGAACAGCAGATACTGGAACGGCAGACCCTTGGCCTTCAGCGCCGCCACCATCGCCTCGGCCTGATTGGGCAGGACGATCGGATCTTCCGCTCCCTGGAAAAAAGCGATCGGCACCGATAGTCGATCGGCAAAATGAATCGGCGACCGGTCATGATAGAGATCCTGCCTCGCCGGATAGGGGCCGATCAACCCGTCGAGATAACGCGACTCGAATTTGTGGGTGTCCCTGGCCAGCGCCTCGAGATCGCTGATGCCGTAGTAACTGGCACCCGTCGCGAAGACGTCGTGGAAGGTCAACGCGCATAAGGTCGTATAGCCGCCCGCGCTGCCGCCGCGGATTGCCATGCGCTTGCCGTCCGCTCGCCCTGTCGCAGCGATGTGACGGGCACCATTGATGCAATCTGCAACATCGACGATGCCCCACTGGCCGCGGAGGCGTTCGCGATAGAGGCGCCCATAGCCGGTACTCCCGCCGTAATTCACATTCAGGACGGCAAACCCGCGGCTGGTCCAGTATTGGACATTCCAGTCGAGGGCGGACGAGAACGCGCTGGTCGGCCCACCATGTGCACGGACAATTAGTGGCGGCAGCTCTGCTGCGGGAGCGGTGAGATCGCGATTGACCGGGGGGTGGAACAGGCCGAAGGCAGTCAGCCCGCTTTCGGTCGGAAATTCGATCGACTGCGGCACCGAGAGGTAGCCCTCGTAAGCTCGAACATCTTCCGTGTTGGAAAACTTGAGGATCGTCACCTCTCCCGATGTGGGCGACAATTGGACGATCGCCGGGAAATGCATCGGCGAGGCGCCGACAAAATAAACATCATCGTTGGCGGCCCGCAGCGAGCCGATCTCAGTGAACTCGGTGGCGACGCGCGTTACCGCGAGGGTCTCCAGGTCGACTGCCGCCAATGACGCCGCGCCATCCCGCGAGTAACTGCACAGCAGCCGCCGTGCAGATGCAAAAGCATAGCGCGACGGACGAAAACCCCATTGCGCCGAGCCAAACTCTGCCGCCAGAGGGTAGACCGCCTCGGCCTCGGAGCCCCCACTCGGTGGATCGCCGGCGAGACGGTAGAGATTCCACCACCCGCTGCGGTCGGACACGAAGTAGAGGACACCGTCGGGTGACCACTCCGGCTGAAAAATCGATTCGGCATCACCGCCCGCCACTTTGCGTTTGTCGGCAATCGCCCCGTCCGCGGTAACGCTTGCGACCCACAGCTCTGTGCCGTCCCAAGGCATGTTCGGATGACGCCATTCGAGCCAGGCGAGCCTTGCGCCGTCTTGACTGAGGCGGGGGGCGGCATAGAAGTCGCTGCCCGAGACCATCACGCGCTGCGGCCGTACCCCGTCCAGCGCGATGTCGACGAGGGTGTTGACCGGCTCAGCCGCACTCGTCGTGTGGTCCTCGCGGACCCAGATCATCCGTCCGCGCGCCGCATCCATGACGCCGTCGGCGTAGCGCATCCCCCTCGACTTGCTCGGCGTTTCGGTTATCGGTACCGGCGATCCTCCGCGCTCCTGCCGGTAGAGCCGCTGGTCGGCGTCGTTGCAGAAATAGACGACCCCGCCGCTGACCAGATAAGCTCCGCCCCCATATTCGTGGACTCGAGTACGAACGTTGACGGCGCCTTGGCTGTCTGACGGGATCGGCGGCGTCACATCCGCTGGTCCGCCGTCCTGCGAGCAGCGCACGATGACCGATCTTCCCCGCTCCTGCGGCCGGCTCTCGATCCAGTAGATGTCGCGGCCGTCCGTCAGGATGTCGCCCAGACCGATCGACGAAGCGACGATCAGATCCGAAGTGATCGGCGACGCCCATGACGCATACGAGGCTATCTGCGGGTCAGGCATGACGGCACTCCCTAAATCTCGCTATTCCTGTAGCTCATCGGAGAGACAAGCACGCTGACATGGCACCGGATTTTGACCGTTGTCGTTTCGCGTTGTTCTCATCATCCCTAGGAGGCAGGAATGAAGGCTCGTCTCGGGTGGCCCGGGGTGGTGGCATTGGCCGCGCTGTCGGCCTCGGCTTATGCGCAGGCACCACCGCCCGGCTCATATACGCAAAGCTGCAGGGACATCAGGCTGCAAGGCACGACGCTGACCGCGGTCTGCCGTCGAGCAGGCGGCGGTGGGGACAGCTGACGGCCCTCAATGTGGCGCGTTGCGTCGGCGACATCGGCAACAATAATGGTCAACTACAATGCAATGGCGGGCAGCCTGCGACGCCGACGCCGCCACGGCCACGGCAAGGTGCCGCGCCGGTTTACCCGGGACCGGGATATTTCCCTTCGCCCGGCACCGGTTATCCGCCGCCGGGCCACGGACCAGACTACAGGTGGAGCGAGGCACAGGCGTTCCGAGAGCATTGCGAGAGACTTCGGAGCGCCGAGCATGAGATTCGCGACCGGCTCGCGTACACCCCCTATGGCGAAGAACGTGAACAGTTGCAATATCGCCTGAGCCAGATCCACCAAGAACGCGAACCGTGCCGGCGCGGTCGGCCGTAATATCCGTTCCTCAACTCCGGTAACTCGGATCGAGTTTGTCGATCAGACGCAGCAGAGCCGGCCATTCGCGCTGCCCCGCGAGCCGCCGCTCGCCATCGCCGCCCATGCGGCGGGAGGATTGCTCGCAGACCTCGCGCGCCGGCGTGACGATCTTGCCACCGGCTGCCGCAGCCGCCTGGATTTTGAGCTGTGCGGCGGCCGAGCGCTCGAAATGATAGGTCAGCCAGAAGGCCTCGGCGGGGTTGCGGCCGACGGTCAGCAGTCCGTGATTGCGCAACACCAGCACCTGATGCAGCCCGAGGTCGTGCTGCAACCGGGCGCGCTCGTCGAGATCGAGCGAGACGCCTTCATAGTCGTGATAACCGGTATTGCCGTAGAAGGGCATCGCCCATTGGCTCAGCGGCAGCAATCCCTCTTCGAGAGCGCCGACGGCGATGTCAGCCTCGGTGTGGGTGTGCAGCACGCAACCCGCGTCCTCGCGCACCATGTAGACGGCACTATGAATGATAAAGCCGGCGTAATTCGGCTCGTAGTCCGAGGGCTCGACCAGATTGCCGTCGAGATCGAGCTTAAGCAGGCTCGATGCGGTGATCTCGGGGAACATCATTCCCATCGGGTTGATCAGGAAATGACGATCGCCGCCCGGCACGCGCGCCGAGATATGCCCCAGGATCATGTCGTCCCATCCGAAATGGGCAGTCAGGCGATAGCAGGCGGCGAGGTCGACCCGTACCTTCCATTCCTCCGGATCCATTCCCCGCGGTCGCTCGGCAATCATTGCTTCGATCGTGTCCATCAGACTTGTTCTCCTTGAGCCATCATGCGGGAGTGAACATCGGCACCGGCGGGCCACCGTCGCTCGGCTTGAAGACGAGACGGACGGCCTGGCCGATTTTGATCTTGTCGAGGTCGCAATCGACAATGTTGGTCATCATCGACACCCCTTCCTGCAATGTCACATAAGCGATCGCATAGGGGACCGGCGCGCGACGCATGACGCTATAGGTATAGATCGTCCCGTTGCCGGAGGCCTGCTGCAGCTCGGTCTTGTCGCTGAAGCAGAAAGGGCAGATCGCACGCGGGTAATAAAAGACCTGACCGCAGGCGAGGCATTTGCCGATCATCAGCTTGCCTTCGGCGGCAGCGTCCCAGAACGCCTTGGTTTCGAGATTGGGCTGCGGCGCTTGGATTTTGCGTTCCTGGCTCTGCATCGCGCTCACTCCCTCTCCATGATCACGGTCGCCGCACCATGCCGGGTGCCGAGCGAGCCGCCGGTGCCATGCGCCAATGCCAGATCACAATTCTTGACCTGCACGGCGGGATGCGCCTCGCCGCGCAACTGGCGCACCGCCTCGACCACCTTGGTCAGGCCGCCACGGTTGGACGGGTGATTGTTGCAGAGACCCCCGCCATCGGTGTTGAAAGGCAATTTGCCGGTGCCCGAGATCAAATTGCCGTCGGAGACAAACCGGCCGCCCTGACCCTTCTCGCAAAAGCCGAGATCCTCGATCTGCATCACCACGGTGATCGTAAAGCTGTCGTAGATCGAGGCGTATTTGATGTCGGCGGGCTTGACGCCGGCTTCGGCAAAGGCGGCCGGCCCCGACCACACCGCGCCCGAATAGGTCAGGTCGATCTGCCCGCCCATCTGATGCTTGGGCGCTTCGCCGGCGCCGATGATCTTGACCAGGGGCCGCTTCAGGCTTCTCGCCACCTCGGGGCTGGCAACGATGATGGCGCCGCCGCCGTCGCTGATCACGCAGCAATCGAGCCGATGCAGGGGGTCGGCGATCATCGGCGAATTAACGACGTCCTCGACCGTGACGACGTCGCGTAGCATCGCATGCGGATTGTGCTGCGCGTGATGGGAAGCGGCGACCTTGACCCAGGCCAGCTGCTCGCTGGTGGTCCCGTACTGGTATATGTGGCGCATCGCGCACATCGCGTACATGTTTGCGGTGGCCGGCGCGTAGGGGTTCTCGAACGCGGTCTCGGCCGATTGCACCGTCGCAGCCCGCGGTGCTGTGCCGGTCGCTTGACCCTCGGTGCGCGGCCTTCCGGCCAAAGTGATCAGCGCGATCGAGCATTTGCCGGCGGCGATCGCCTCCGCCGCGTGACCGACCTGCAGCAGATAAGACGACCCGCCGGTATCGGTCGAATCCCAGTGGCGCAGCTTGAGCCCGAGATAGTCGATCATCGACAGCGCGCCGAGGCCGGGCGTGTCGCCGGAGGCGCAGAAATAGCCGTCGATGTCGTTCTTGGAGAGCCCGGCATCGGCGAGCGCGCCGCGGGCGCATTCGGCGTGCAGCTGGAACAGCGACTTGTCGTCGGCCTTGCGCGTCGGATGCTCGAAAATCCCGACGATATTGGCCTTGCCCTTGATGCTCATCGCGATTTGGTCCTCCCCTTGACCGGGCGTAACGGTGGGCAAGGATGGGATACCGTTCGGCGCGCTAGGTCAATCGCAGATTGCCGCCATGCCGACGGCGCATGCCAACGCGCGTCTCTGCCCCGCCTGTTCCTCCTGTTTTTTCAGGCGAAGAACAGGCAGGCGTTCCCCGACTCATGCCGTCCACGAACCCATACTATATAGTCCATGCGAATATGTCAATGCTATATGGGCAATAACAGAGCATCTTGGCAGCCCCTTGCCACCTTCGTAAGCCAAGAACGCCTGCCCAAGTAATATGGTTAACAAAATGGGCAATGGTTGACAGCCATCAGTTAAGTTCTACCCGATCTGTTAAGATCGTGTTACAAAGAGAGCACATAAATGCTACAAACGAAGATATCTGTTACAAAACAAAGGTCATGTTTGGGTTGACAGTCTCCTTTTCGACTGGCTAGCCTCGAACGTCCTACCCTCCATGCCTGGTTCCGTCGGGGGCGACCAGGCCTATACCGATCTGCATTTCCTTGCTCACCCAGTATTACTGGCGTGGGGCGGCGCGATCTATTTGCCCGCGGCAAGGCGATGCTCAGCGAAGAAGGATCCGATGCAATGCCAATGCGTCGAGCGATCGGCATTTGCCTTGCGTGCTTGGTCACATCCGCCTGCGCGATAGGCGAGACCCCGGAGACGGCCAAGACAGCCGAAGACAGCACCTCCCACTACCCAGGCGAAGCCTCCGGCAACCCCCGGCAAGACCCAGACCCCTCGATTCGGGGGGTTGGCAGGAGTCAGTTTGGTAAAGCCGCGTGGTACAACCATGTGGGCCGCCCCACCGCAAGTGGCGAGATCCTCGACACCGTCACCGCCACCGCCGCCCATCGCTCGCTGCCGCTGGCTTCTTTTGCGAAGGTGACAAACCTCGACAATGGCCGCTCGGTTGTCGTCAAAATCAACGACCGCGGCCCATTCACGCGCGGACGCATCCTCGACCTCTCGCCGCGTGCTGCCGACGTGCTCGACATGAAGCGTGCCGGGGTGGTGGCGGTCGTGGTTGAACCATTGGTCAACGAAACAGCTTCGGCCACCCTTGCGATGTTTTAAACCGCTATTCGGTTAGTGCGGCGATCTCGGCCGCGGAATAGCCGAGTTCGGCGAGCACGCTTCTCGTATGCTCCCCGAGGCGGGGCGGCGGGAGACGGAAGCTGTCGCCGGGAGAGGCGGAGAACGCCACCGGGATCGCCATCGTCAGCATCTTGCCCTCGGTGGGATGCTCGACCTGCTGGAAGAACCCGGCTTCGCCGAGATAGCGGTCGGCGAGCAGGCCTTCGAGGTCGGTGACCACGCCGTTCGGGACATCGAACGCGTCGAGCCTCTCGCGCCATTCGGCGGTGGTGCGCCGGCGCATCCGGTCGATGACGATTGCGTAGAGCGCGCCGATGTTGTCGGTGCGCCGCGCCAGTGTCGCGAACCGCTCGTCATCGGCGAGCTCCGGGCAATCGATCGCCTCGAACAGATGGCGCGACTGCGTGTCGGTCGTCGCCAGGATGCAGATGTGGCCGTCCTTGGTCGGGAACGGCCGGCGATGCTCGGTCAGCATGCGCGGATAGCCGAGCCCCTTTTCCGGCTCGGCCAGCACACCGTGCCAGAGATGGTCGACGAGGTTGAAGGCGACCATCGTCTCGAGCATCGGGACATGCACTTGCTGGCCTTCGCCGGTGCGCTCGCGATGAACCAACGCCATGCCGATGGCCGAGGCCAGCACATAGCCGCAGATCTTGTCGCACACTGCCATCGGCACATAACGCGGCTCGCCGCCGCTGCCGCCGTTGAGTGCCGCAAGCCCGCTCTCGCCCTGGATCACGTCGTCGAACGAGGGCCGGTCGCGGTATCTTCCGTCCTTGTCAAAGCCGGTCGCCGCGGCATAGACGATACGCGGGTTGCGGGCGGCGAGCGCCGGATAATCGAGCCCGAGCCGCTCGGCCGCTCCCAGCCGCATATTGTGGACAAAGATATCGGCGGTCTCGACCAGCCTGAGCAATGCCGCGCGCGCCGCCGGCCGCTTCAAGTCGAGCTCGACGCTCTTCTTGTTACGGTTGATGTTGAGGAAATAGGCGCCCATGCCGGGATGGCGCGCCGGCCCCAGCGGGCGGACCGGATCGCCGCCTGGCATCTCGACCTTGATCACGTCGGCCCCCATGTCGCCGAGGATCTGGGTCGCCACCGGCCCCAATACCGCCGCCGTCAAATCGACCACGCGGATGCCTGCGAGCGGTCCGGACATGCTCAGCGCCTCCA